>ERZ1034569.79-NODE-79-length-32723-cov-4.849945_pt1 | contig 32723 bp, 39 predicted proteins | sample MGYA00520706_ERZ1034569 | MGnify/ENA primary metagenome ERZ1034569 (study PRJEB33760, sample SAMEA4777722) | hypersaline lake metagenome | biome: hypersaline environment; feature: brines | place: Spain | collected 2014-08 | depth 0 m ...
CCCGGTCGCTCGATGAAATAGCCGACGTCTCGCGTGTCGAGAAACAGGAGGTCGCACGCACGTACCGGTACATAGCGCGCCAGCTTGAACTCGAAATCGGACCGACCGACCCCGCGGAGTTCGTTCCGAGGTTCGCCTCCGAACTCGGTCTCAGCGAGGAGGTCCAGCAGAAGGCAATAGAGATAATCGAAGAGACCGCCGAGGAGGGTCTGCTCAGCGGCAAGTCCCCGACGGGGTATGCCGCAGCGGCGATATACCTAGCCTCGATACTGTGCAACGACAAGCGTACACAGAAAGAAGTCGCCGAGGCGGCAAACGTGACCGAGGTGACGATACGCAACCGGTACCACGAGCAGGCCGAAGCCATCGGTGCCGGCGTGTGATGGCTGAATCTCCTCCTTTATCCTGACCAAGACGTTTAGGTAGTGCGTCCGAAAGCGGATGTATGCACAGAAGGGAGTTTATTGCGGCGTCGTCGGCACTCGCCGCACCGGGGTGTACCGGTAGCTTCGGCGACGAGGACGGCATGGTGACGGGTGACGTCCCACCGGACGCTTCTTACTCCGTCTCGGTCGGTGTCGAAGGCTTGAGCCGTGCCGCTCCTCTCGATATCGGGGTTCGTCTCGTCCGTGCGGGCTTCAGCGGTGTTCATCAGCCCGTGGACGCCGAGACGCTGGACGATTACAGGGACGAGTTTGAGGACGCGCACCGCAGCGACGACCAACAAGCCGTCGAACGCATCTCCGCAGAGATACGCGATGAGTACAGCCCCGACGACGCGGCGCGGTTCGAACTTTCGCTGACGAATACGGAGGATGAGGTGCTCGAAGTAGTTACCGGCGCTCCCGCACCGTTCGGCGTTCTGCGCGCCGAAAACGTCGGCGACGACTCCGGGTCGCCCCGCCTCCTCTGGTCCGATACGTACGCCGACAGCGACCACGTCAGCTTCTATCCTCGTGGTCTCGTTCCGGACGACATAGGTGAAATCACTGAGATGGGAGCCGGGGAGACGCTGACACAGGCGTACGAGGTCGCCTTCCTGCCCGGCGAGTACCGCGTTGACGGCTCAATCGATGTCCAACGCACCGACGCCGAAGAGGATGACACGCACTCATACACCGTTTTTGTTGAGGTTACCGAGACCGAAGCCTAAGACCTAAGACACGCCCGCGCGTAGCCGTCGAACATGCCCGAGGAGGATTCTCTTTCGCTCTCCGAAATCTACGCAGAACTCGACCTACCCGTGGACGAAGACGAGTTCCGCGAACGCGTCGAGGACAAGGTCGAACAGATGGGGGGTCTGTGTGACGAGGCGACGGCGGCGAAACTCGTCTCCCACGAACTCGAAGAGGACCGCGTCTACGACGTCGACGAGATAACCGTCGAGAAGGACGAGGTCCGTTTCGTCGGAAAGGTCGTCGACGTTGGCGAACCCAAGGAGTTCGAACGCGACGAGGGCGACGACGGCATGGTGGCAAACGTCCGCGTGCGCGACGAGACCGGCGAGGTACGTGTCGCTCTCTGGGACGAGTACGCCGCAAGCGTCGACGAACTCGAAGAAGGCGACGTCCTCAAGGTCAAAGGCGCCCCCAAAGACGGCTGGAACGGCGGCGTCGAAATAAACGCACGCGAAATCGAAATCGATGAGGAAGACGAACACGAGGTAGACGTCGACGTCACCGGCAGCGCCGTGGGTGCCGGAGAGGTAACCGCCGGCGCCTCCGATGTCTCGGTGCTCGGACGCGTCCTCGAAACCTCCGAACCCCGCACCTTCGACCGCGACGACGGCGAGGGGAAGGTCGCAAACATCGCTGTCGGCGACGAGACCGGATGGGTACGTGTCGCGCTGTGGGACGAACGCGCCGACGACGTATCCTCCCTCACCGACGGCGACGTCGTCCGTGTCCGTGACGGCTATGCGCGAGAACGCGACGGCGGCGTCGAGGTAAACGTCGGTTCCCGCGGTACCGTCGAACACGTCGAAGAGGGCGAGATCGACGAGTCCGTCGAGTTCCACCCCGACCCCACGCCGGTCGCCGAACTCGAAATCGACGAAACATACGACGTAGCGGGTGTCGTCACCGACACGGGCGAGACCCGCACCTTCGACCGCGACGACGGTTCACAGGGCAAGGTCCGTAACGTACGCCTACGCGACGACACCGGTGAGGTACGTGTCGCACTCTGGGGCGAGAAGGCTGACCTTTCGTTCGCCCCGGGTGACGAGGTCGCCATACTCAACATGGAAGCACAGGAAGGCTGGAACGACGGCGTCGAAGGAAGCGTAAACTGGGCTTCGACTGTATACGTCCGTAGCAAAGGAACCCTCGAAGGCGAAGACGAAAAAGAGCGCTCGGAAGCCGGCTTGGACTCGTTTACGTGATTAGGCCGACCGTATCTTTTCGGCGACGAGTTCGGCGAAGGTACTCGTCGAGACCTTCTCGCCGCCCTCTATCTGTCTGTGTATGTCGTACGTGACGGTGCGGTCCTGTATCGTCGCCTCGACGGCGTCTTTGACCAGTTCGGCGGCGTCGAACCACCCGAAGTGTTCGAACATGATCCGTCCCGTCAGAATCATCGCCGTCGGGTTTACCTTGTCCTGGCCCGCGTACTTGGGCGCGCTTCCGTGCACCGGTTCGAAGACGCCCCGTACGTCGCCTATGTTGCTCCCCGGAGCGATTCCGAGACCGCCGACCTGTCCCGCCGCGGCGTCGCTGAGGTAGTCCCCGTTGAGGTTGGGCATCGCAAGCACACCGTACTCGTCGGTCCGCGTCAGTAACTGCTGGAGCATGTTGTCCGCGATCCGGTCCTTGATGACGACCTTGCCTTCGGGACGTTCGCCGTCGTACTCCTCCCAGAGTTCGTCCTCCGTGATGGTCCGTTCGGGGAACTCCTCCTTTGCGAGTTCATAACCCCAGTCCCGGAAGGCGCCTTCGGTGTACTTCATGATGTTGCCCTTGTGGATAAGCGTCACCGAGTCCCTACCACGGTCGACTGCGTACCTTATCGCCTTACGGACCAGACGTTTCGTCTTGTGTTCGCTTATCGGTTTGACTCCTATACCCGCTTCGGCGGTGATGTCCTCGCCCATCTCTTCGTTGAGGAACCTTCGGAACCGCTTTGCCTCCTCGCTCCCCGATTCGTACTCGATGCCCGAGTAGACGTCCTCGGTCGCCTCGCGGAAGACGATCATATCCATGTCCTCAGGCGAGTTGACCGGCGACGGCACACCCTGTAGGTAGTAGACCGGACGTATGTTCGCATAGAGGTCGAGGTTTTTCCGTATGGCGACGTTGAGGGAACGGAATCCCGCACCGACCGGCGTCGTCAGAGGTCCCTTGAGCGCGACGTTGAGGTGGCGTATGGCTTCGAGCGTCTCGTCGGGGAGGAGTTCGCCGTACTCGTCTTGTGCGCGATTCCCCGCATACACCTCCGTCCAGTGTATCTCGCGCCCCGTCTCCTCCGCAGCGGCGTCAAGCACAGTCCTTGCCGCGGGTGTGACGTCCCGACCGATGCCGTCCCCGGTTATGTACGGAACAATGGGTTCTTCGGGAACGACGAGTTCGCCGTCCTCTGACTGTACGCGTTTGCCGTCTTCCGGTATTTCTACCCTGTCAAAGTCCATACCCCTACCTACCACCGAACACAAGTTTACTCTTGTGTTTCATTCGTCATCTTTTTTGACGAACGAACGGGTCACGACGTCGAGACTAGGTAGACGGCGATAAGGGCTAGGACGACGCCTGTAGCCTTGCGCGCGGTCAAAGACTCCTCAAGAAAAACGACGCCTATCGCGGACGAGGTCACGAGGAACAGACCGAACACGGGGACGACGACGCTAACCGGTCCCGTCGCTATAGCGCGGTAGTACGCGAGTATACCGACCGCAAGCGCCACCCCCGCGGCGTACAGGTATACCGCACTCCTCCCTGTCAGGTGCGAGACGTCCCACTCGCCCGTGTACGCGACCACCCCCGCGGCGACGACGACGAGAACGCCGTTCGAGACTAGCGCCGCAGTCGAACTCGGTATCTCACGCGTCGCGAGGTCAACGAGGGGCGGAACCAGGCTGTACGCGGCGAGGGCTACCACTGCGTAGACGATATAGTTCATACCCGACCTTCTCGCTCGACGCGTTTATACGGCACGAGTCCGCGTCTCCGGTATGAATACAGAAACCGGCGAAACGGGCGAAGGTGACGTCGTTGTCGACTGTCCGGCATGTTCCTCACGCGGTCCCCACGAGGTCATAAAGACGAACGGACACGCGACCGTCCGCTGTCTGTCCTGTGACCACGTCCACAAGGAACGCATACACCAACCGAGCACCGTCGAAGTCCGCGTCGTAGTCTCTCAGGGCCAGGAGTCGTTTTCGACACGCACGACCGTACGCGCCGACGAGGATATACGCGTCGGCGACGAGTTCGTGCTCGAAGCCGACGAAGGGGTCTTCGGCGTCGAGGTAACCAGCGTCGAGGTCCCCGAAGACGGCGACAACCGCCGTGTTGAGGAAGCCAGCGCCGACGACGCAGAAACCGTCTGGACCAGAGTCGTCGACAACGTGGGCGTTCCCGTTACGCTGCATACCGACGACGACACCGTCTCGCGCAGGATGGACGTGCCGGGCGATTACTCCTTCGTCGTCGGGGAACGGGAAACGGTCGACGGCGAAGAGTTTGTCGTTACGGCGTTCGTCGACAGACGCACCGACGACCGCCTCCGTGTCGAGGGCGACGACGTACAGGCAAAGAACGCCAAACGCGTCTACGGCGAGACGGTGTAGATGACCGACTACGACGAGGAACGCGGCGCTCTCGTCGACTCACTTCTCGAACGGGGATACGTCGAGTCGGACCCCGTCGAACGTGCGATGCGGTCCGTCCGGCGCGAGAACTTCGTCCCTGACGACGCAGGCGGGCGCGTCTACCAGGACGCCCCCCTTCCTATCGGTGAGGGACAGACGGTAAGCGCACCACACATGGTGGCTATGATAACCGAACGCCTCGAACTTTCCGAGGGCGACGAGACGCTCGAAATCGGGACGGGACGCGGCTACCACGCCGCCGTTGTCGCCGAAGTCGTCGGTCCGGAAAACGCCTACACCGTCGAGCGACAGGAGAAACTCGCCCGTGAGGCACGCGAAAACCTCCCCGAAGGCGTGACCGTCGTCGTTGGCGACGGCTCGAAAGGTCTTCCTAAGCACGCCCCCTACGACCGCATCTACCTCACCTGTGCCGCACCCAACGTCCCCGACTTCGTCGACGAGCAGTTACGCGATGGAGGGCGCGCCGTCCTCCCCACGGAATCCGGACGTAACCAACGCCTCACAACGGTCGAGAAACACGACGGCGACCTCTCCTTCGAGGAAGGCGAACCCGTCCGTTTCGTGCGTATGTACGGCGAAGAGGGTTTCTAGCCCCGTTTCCTCTCGACGCGGTACTCGGTGATTAGCTCGTCGACCGTCTCCTGGGCACGGCGCAGACGGCGCTCCTCTGCGCGTTCCTCCCAGCGCTCCACCGCCTCGCGGACGTCTTCCTCACGCACGATGCCGAACTCGTCTATGCGTCGCATCTCTATTCCTTCGGCGTCGGCGATGGGCACCCCCGCCTCGAAGAGGACACGGTCCGCCTCCGTCGACATCTCGCCGTTCTTTAACACGAGACGGGGTTCGGTCTCGGCGAGGCGCTCGGCGGTCGCGCGTCCTGCGCCGCTCGCGTCTTCGAGAAGGACGATGTCGCCTTCCGCCAGACCGAAGGAGTCGTCGGCTTCTTCGAGTGCCGCTTTGGTGAACTCCTCGACGGCTTTCACGACGGCGTAGTCATCTCCGAGTTCGTCGGCGAAGTCAGGGTGTTCGACGCGCCAGAGCTTCTTTAAGCGGTCTAGCTTCCGCCGCGTCGACTTCCGTGCGCTCCGCTCTTTCTTGAGCTTCCTGCGTAGTTCGTCGTTCTTTCGTTCGAGGCGTTTCACCTCCCGCCTTTCGCGGACGTCGCGTGCCTTCTCACTCCTAGCCGCGGTCACCTCGTCTTCGAGTTCGTCTATCTCGTCGTTCTTGCGGTCGACGCGTTCTTCGAGTTCCTCGACGTGGTCCTTGAGACGCGCTACCTGTTTCTCCAGACGTTTTATCTGTTTTTCTTCTTCTGTCGGTTCGGGCTGTTCGTCTTGGCTGTCGTCCGCGGTGCCGTCGTCCAGAACCGCCTCTATCGCAGCATCGACGGGGAGTTCGTCCACCAGGACCCGAGCGAGGACGTCGTCCTCGTCGACCCCGCGGGGCGTCTTGTGCCGCACCTTCTCGAAGACGTCGGCGTGGTCGCGGTAGGCAAAAGTCGCCGCCGCCGCGGCGTCGCGTTCGTGGTCGTTTTCGAGCCTGTACTCGTCTTCACTCGTCGCGCGTTTCTTATCGACGACTGCAAGGTCATCGTCGGGTGTCCACCCTGCGGCGTCGAACGACCGACGTATCTTTTCGACGTTGCTCGGCATCGAACGGACGTCCGCCGCGACGACGACGGGGCGTCCGCGCTCGATAATCCATTCGACTACCTCCGCCGTGTCGGCGCTCCGCGAACTCGTGACGTTGAGTAGTTCCCCGTCGAGGTCCACGACAGCAACCGCGGTCGTCGTGCCGGGGTCGACACCGACGACGACGGTCTCGCGGCGCTGTGCGAGACTCTCGAACTCTATACCGTCACGCCGCACCGCGTCGATCTCTATGCGCGTGTCGCCCGAACGCTCGTTCGAAAGCGGTATGGCGTCGCGTGGTGCTTCGACTGTGAACTCTGCGTTTGCGAAGCCCCCGTACTTTTCGGTGACGTCTTTTTCGTACTCGAAGCCTTCCTCGTCGAGAACCTCCTCGACCTCGCGTGCGTGGCTACGCACCGCGCCGTGTATCTTGCGCGTGTACCTGTCCTCGCTCCATCCGCCGCTTCCTGTCGAACGCCCGCGCGAGACCCGCACCGTAGTCGTGTCGTCAAATGCGCGTACAACACAGCCGACGTTCATCGCGGCGAGACGCGCGGAAGCCTCTGCCTCCTTCGAGGGCTTTTTTGCATAGGGAACGTCGTGCCGCGACGCTACGCGCGAAAGGGGTTCGGGTTCTTCGTCCCCCGTCACCTGGACGAGACGCGTCTCTGCGGGGAGCTGGCGCAACAGCCGCACGAGACCGTCTTTGTCCTCGGCGAGTTCGTAGACGTTGTCGGTGGCGACGATGCTTGGCTCTTCGTCCGCCACGAGGCGCAGAAGCTTTCTGCGTGAGACGACGTCGCGTTCCAAACCGTCGTTCGAGAGGCGGACGAGCGCGTACGAAGGAGAGTCACCGCGTACGTCGCCGCTGTGTACGTCGACGCCGTATACAGTCGCGTCGAGCGCGTCTGTGCGGCTTTTCACATTCCCCATACGCGCCGCGAGAATTTAAAACGTCGGGCTGGGACGTTTTACTCCTCCGCCTTCGCGCAAGGTCGGACCCGTACGGCGCCTGCGACACCGTCGGGAAGCGAGACCTTCTCGCCGTCCTCGGTCACGACCGTCACCATACCGAAAGGGGCTATCTCGTCGACCTCCAGACGCACGTCCGGACCTATACCGTGTTCGTCGAGGTAACGCAGGACCTCGGGGTCTTCATCGACGACGCTTTCGACCACCGCCTCGTCCCCCTCGCCGCAGTCCCCTAGGGTCTCTCCGTCCTCGTCCGGCGGTTCGAGATCCGCGTTCGGTATCGGTGCCCCGTGTGGGTCGCTCTCGGGGTCGCCGAGTGCCGCCGCAACGCGTTCCTCGAACTCCTCGCTTATGTGGTGTTCCAGACGGTCCGCCTCGTCGTGTACCTCCGTCCAGTCGTAGTCGAGCGCCTCCGCGAGGTACGCCTCCAGAAGGCGGTGGTGGCGGACGACCTCAACGGCGACGGTGCGCCCTTCCTCGGTCAGGCGCGTCCCTTCGTACTTTTCGCGTTCGACCAGACCCCGCTCGGCGAGCTTTTCGAGGGTGTTGGTGACTGTCGGTTGGGAAACGTCGAGGTGTTCGGCGAGTTCGGAGGTACGCACGTCGTCGTCGCCCAACTGGTAGATAGCCTTGAGGTAGTCCTCCATAACGGGGCTGAGCATGGTCGAGATAGCGTCGGCTAAGGCTTAAGTTCAGCGGCGTGAATCCGTAGCTACCGAACCACAGAAAGTACCCCGGTGCAGAACGAGGCTGTGGTGATGGGGAGCTACGAAAACCGGATAACGACCGTGCTACTTCTCGCGGTCTTTGTCGCAGGTACGGCGGCTTTCCTAACCATTGTGGGCTTCTACCACGACTCCGGGGAGCCTGTCAGAAAAGGCAGCATCAGCGGTGTCGTGGTGCAGGATTCCGCGAACCCCACCGCGGCGAACCTGACGGGGGACTTACGCGACGACGAACTCCTACGCGAGGTGGTGCAAGGCGCGGTCGAAAAAGACGCGTATAAGAGAAGTGGGGTGCCTGCGACCGAACTCGGCCCGACGGCGGAGACTCTAAGCGCCGCGCCCTACCACGAAGAGCCGGTTCGGGGACACTACCTGCGCCACGACGGCGAGGTGGTGGCGGTCAGCACAGCGGTAAACGACACCTCGACCTGACCCCTACCGCGAACCCACGACCTCGTCGCGGACGCGCCGCGCCTCGTCGCGCGTCTCGTACTCGGCGAGGGTGTCGGCGACCTCTTCGATGGCTTCGAGCGAACGCACCGACGAGTCGAGGAAGTCGAGTACGTCGCCCTCGTAGGCGTACAGACCGTACTCGGCTTCGAGGGACTCGACGATACGCGAAGGCGACATCCCCTCGCGGCGCAGTTCGATGAGGTACCGCACGAACTTCCGTTCGGGACATCCGCAGTACGGCGCGTCGTCACAGTCACAGTCGAGGAAGTCGGTGATGAAATCGATGAGTTGGTCACGCGTTGCTGCATCGACCTTCTCTATCTCGTCGGTGTTGTACAGTATATCAAGTGCCGCGCCCGAAAAGACGTTGCGCGGCATGTTACGGTCCATCCGGCTCGACAGACGCCGGGCGTTCTTTATATAGACGCGGTCGGTTATCGCCACGTTCGCCGTACTCGTCGCCCGCACAAACCGCTTTCGACACGTTTTTAGCCGCGACCGAAGTACCGGAAAACGTGGCCGGGGTAGGGTAGTGGTTATCCTTTGGCCTTGTGGAGGCCAAGACCCGGGTTCGATTCTCGGTCCCGGCCCTAAAACGCCGCGAAGCCACCGTCTCCGGAGCTTTTGACGGAGCTTTCCTCCCAGCTTTCGTAGTCCCGCTCTACCGGGTTGTCGTCTCCGAACTCCCTTCCGAACACCCGTCTTTTCTGACCCTCCAGGACGCCTTCGACCGACGCGACTATCTTTTCCTCCGTCACCGGTGTGGGGACGCGTCCGTCGAACATATCGCCTGCTTCTTCATCCACGACCACCGCTCCGAACCCTATTCCGCGCTCCCTCGTCCGTGCGACCACCTCCGCACCGTCCATGTCTGTCGTCCGAGGCGCGACCACGACGATGTCGACGTCGTTGTCAACGATGTCGAGCGCCTGTTTTCCGCTCGTTGCTGTCCAGACGTCGTACCTCGGACGAAGTGCACTCTCGAACTCCGAGACGAGACGCCTGCGCTCTGCGACCACGAGTACGTTTCCGGCGTCTCCACCCTCCTTGTGGAACCTCTCCGCGTGTTTACCCTCCGGAGCCTGTTTTCCTTTCCGTTCCATCTCTGTGGACATACAAACGTCGGGCTGAATCTTAAACTCCCGCCACGATATTATCATATCTGATACTGTGGGCGCAGCGCCGTGTTTATGTTCGGCACACCCCTGTCTCGAACGTGCGTCTTCACGACCCCAACGTCTACGACACCGTCCGCACAGAGGGTGGCGACGTACTCGCCGACGATGTAGAGGTAGCCGACGGCTTCCTGTCGCGCGCACTCGGGCTCATGTTCCGGTCCTCAGTCTCCGAAGGGTACGCGCTTGTCTTTGAGTTCGGACGCGAGCGAAGCGTCAGCCTCCACACCGTCTTCGTGCCGTTTCCGATAGATGCGGTCTTTCTCGACGGTAACGGTGCCGTCCGTTCGGTTGAGACGCTCCGTCCGTGGCTGGGATACGCCTCCGAACGCGCAGAGACCGTCGTCGAACTGCCTGCGGGCGCCGCGGATCTCCTCGAACGGGGCGAGGACCTCGTCTTTGACGAATATAACTAATTAATACAACAAGATTATAGTAGCGGCTTGACGAAGCCGTAGTATGGCTTTCAGCGACGAACTCCTCGACGAAGCCACCGAAATCTGGGAGGCACAGAAACACCACCACTTCGTCGTCGAACTCGCACACGGCGAACTCGATGAGGACGCGTTCGCCCACTGGGTGAAACAGGACTACCGATACCTCCTCGACTACGCACGCGTCTTCGCCGTCGCGGGTGTGAGGGCACGCGATGAGGAAACAATGACGTACCTGATGGAAGTCGCACACACTATACTCGACTACGAGATGGACCTACACCGCGAGTTCGCCGCCGAATACGGTCTCTCGCACGATGACCTCGAAGACGTCAAAAAAGCCCCGACGTGTGTCGCATACACCAACTTCCTCCTGCGCACCGCATACGAAGGCTCCCTCGCAGAAGTATCCGCGGCGATATACCCTTGCGGACAAGGATACCTCGACATAGCGCGCCACATGGATGAACTCGCAGACGGCGACCACAGGTACACGCCGTTCATAGACAAGTACACGAGCGACGAGTTCCTCGAAGCCGTCGACTGGATGCGTGGCTTCGTCGACGACTGCGCAAAACGGTATCCGGGCGAACACGACGCCATGCGAGACGCGTTCCTGCGTTCGGCGCGCCTCGAACACGCCTTCTGGGAGATGTGTTACACACAAGAGGGGTGGGAGGTATGACCTTCACAGAACGCCTCCGTGAGGAAAGCGCCTGGGACGACGCGACACGGCACAGGTTCGTGCGCGAGTACCGGAACGGAACCCTCGACGACGAAGTCTTCCGTGAGTACCTCGTTGACGATTATGCCTTCCTCGAAACCGGCGCACGTGTGACCGCACTCGCCGCTGCGGACGCCCCGACGATGGACGAGATGGCGCGCCTCTCGGAACAACTGGGTGTCCTCACCGGCGGGGAAAACGACTACTTCGTACGCGCATTCGACGAACTCGGTGTTCCTTCGGAGGAGTATGAGGACCCCGACCTGCACCCGACGACCGAGGCGTTTGTCGATTTCATGCACCGCGTCGCGCGTGAGGGCGGCTACGAGGAGACCCTCGCCTCTATACTCGCCGCCGAGTGGGTCTACCTCGACTGGTGTGAGTACGCCGCAGAAGCCGACCACAAACGGTGGTACCTCGACGAGTGGGTCGAGCTACACGTCGTCGACGCCTTCTGTGAGTACGTCGGCTGGCTACGCGGACAACTCGACGAACGCGGACCGCGCCTCTCGGAGGAACGGAAGGAACGCGTCGCCGAGGTCTTCGAACGCACCGTCGAGCTTGAGGCGCGTTTCTTCGACGCAGCCTATCGCTGACTCGTTGGTGCGCGCGTACGCGCGTACCATCACCTTCATACTGCCTCAGGACGTATCGCGGGTATGGTCAACAAAAACCCGTCGAAGGTGGACGACGAGTCCATCCCCGAAACCAAAGAACCGGTCGACAGGGAGACATACGACAACCTACTCGCAGGCGTCTACTCGACCGAGGAAGAAGGCGTCTGGAAGCTCGAGATACGCGACTGGGCAAACCGCGTCGTAGAGGCGACGGTGTACGAAAAAGGGCGCGACGGTGAGGAAGAAGACGGCGGGGTGACGTTTACCTCGCTCGACACACCGGAGGATATGGACGACGAGGCCTACCTGAAGGAACTCCTCAGCCAGCGAGTCAACGAACTCGAAGCCGAGGTAGTCGAAGCTAAATAAAAGCACATATAACGGATAGGAACAACATTATCTTCAGGCACAGATGAGCCAAGACAGACGCGTCGAATCCTACGATAGAGGGCGCATTGAGGACGTCGGCAGGTGGAAGGACTGGGCTAAGCACAAGCCCGGCATGTGGGCGTTTTACCTACACCGGTTCACCGGACTGGTTCTTTCCTTCTACCTCGTAATGCACCTCACGGTGCTTGGAACCGGCTTCTGGCTGGGACACACCGCGTACACGGAGCTCATACACAGCTTCGAGAGCCTCTTCATAGTGAAGCTCCTTGAGGTCGGTCTGTTCGCGGCGTTCGTCTTCCATGCCCTCAACGGGATACGCATAGTGATGTTCGACATGACGATAGGGCTGGACGTTCAGGAGCAGCTGTTCTACCTGAGCATCGCGCTGAGTTTCGCTGTGGTGATGGTCGGGGTTCCGTTTTTCCTACTTCCGTTATAACAAACAATGAGCACAAAGAAAGACTCACAAACGGCGGCTTGGGGCTGGTTCTTCCAGCGAGTATCGGCAGTCGGTCTGGTGGTCCTTCTTGGGTTCCACTTCGCAGTAGAGCACTTCATAGTCGGGGCGGCCAACGTCTCGGCAGGCAACACGGTAGAACGTATCACGAACGGTCTCATACAGGGGGACCACATCCTCGGGCAGATAACGATAAACATGCCCGCCTTCCTGTACCAGGCTTCTGCGGTATCCCTGCTCGGCTTTTCCGTCTTCCACGGGATGTACGGCGTCTACAACATACTGATGGAACAGGACCGCCTCAAACCGTACGAGAAGCCGATCAAGTACTTCTTCATAGTCTTTAGCGCTGCCTTGTTCGTTCAGGGCATACTCATCTTCCTCGCCTTCTTCGAGCCTTTCTGGCAGGTCTATGACCCTAGGTGATAAAAATGGCAACGACACAAGAAACAGGCGCACAGGAAGCAACGACACCCAGTGAGAGCAAAGCAACCCTCGATGTCTTCAGGTACATACCTGAGGAAGACGACGAGCCACACACGGAGACTTACGAGGTAGAGACGTTCGAGGGGATGACGGTCCTTGACGCTTTGATCAAGATACGCGACGAACAGGACTCCTCGTTGACGGTGCGTCACTCGTGCCGTATGGCACGGTGTGGCAGCGACGCCGTCTACATAAACGGCACACAGCGTCTCGCCTGTAACACACAGGTGAGTGAACTCAGCCAGCCAATTGAGGTCGAACCACTACCGCGTTTCGACGTCATCCGTGACCTCGTGGTCGAGATGAACGAGTTCTACGAAAACATGGAAAAGGTAGAACCGTGGTTCCAGCCCGACCACGAACCCGAGACGGGCGAGGAGTACCTACAGTCGCCCGAGAACCGCAAAAACATCGACACGGTGCTCGACTGCATCTGGTGTGGTGCGTGTACGTCGTCGTGTTCGCCTGCAGCGACCGACTCCGACTTCCCGGGTCCTGCGGCGCTTGCGAAGGCTTACAGGTTCTACAAGGACGAACGCGAAGGCGAGGAGACGCGCAAGCGACGCCTGGAGATGCTGGAGAGTTCCCACGGCATCTACCGGTGCCACACGCAGTTCAACTGTACCGAGGTCTGTCCGAAGGGGATATCCCCGACTGAGGCTATCATGGAGATGTCTCGTGACGCTGTCAAGGAAAAACTAAGGTTCTGGAGATAATAGCAAACAACACGAAAAAACATGAAAAAGCACGACGTTCTCATAGTCGGTGCCGGTGGTGCGGGCCTACGCGCCGCCGTCGCCGCACACGAAGCGGGCGCAGACGTTGCGATGGTATCCAAGCTCCATCCGGTGCGCTCTCACACGGGCGCGGCGGAAGGCGGTATCAACGCCGCCCTGAAGGAGGAAGACGACTGGAGGGACCACGCCTACGACACGGTCAAAGGTAGCGACTACATAGGCGACCAGGACGCAATAGAGACGATGACAGAGGAGGCGCCGAAGGAAGTCATCAACCTCGAAAACATGGGTATGGCGTTTTCGCGCGATGACAACGGTAAGGTCTCCCAGCGTGCCTTCGGTGGTCTGTCCTTCCCGCGTACAACCTACGCCAGCGACAAGACGGGCCACATGCTCCTACACACGATGTACGAGCAGGTGATGAAACGCGGCGTGACCGTCTACGACGAGTGGCACGTCACGAACGTCGTACGCGACAACGGCAAGTGCCACGGCGTCGTCGCCTACGACATACAGACGGGCAACGTCGAAGGCTTCGCGGCGGGCGCGACGGTGTTTGCGACGGGCGGCATGGGTCAGGTCTTCGAACACACGACAAACGCCGTTTCGTGCACCGGAGACGGCATGAGCATGGCGTACCGCGCGGGCGTCCCGATGGAAGACATGGAGTTCGTCCAGTTCCACCCGACGACGCTTCCCTCTACGGGTATCCTCATCACGGAAGGGTGCCGTGGCGAGGGCGGAATACTATACAACAACGAGGGCGAACGGTTCATGTACGAGTACGGCTACGCGCCCAACGACGGAGAACTCGCCTCGCGCGACGTCGTCTCTCGTGCCGAACTCACGGAGGTACAGGAGGGGCGCGGCTTCGCCGACGACACCGTCCACCTCGACCTGACCCACTTCGGCGAGGAAAAGATAGAGGAACGCCTCGCACAGATACTCGAACTCGCACGCGACTTCGAAGACGTCGACCCCGTGACCGAACCCATCCCTGTCAAGCCCGGACAGCACTACTCGATGGGCGGTATCGCGTGCAACGCCGACGGCGAGACCGAACTACCCGGTATGTACGCCGTCGGAGAGGCGGCGTGTGTCTCGGTCCACGGCGCGAACCGCCTCGGAGGTAACGCCTTGCTCGAACTCGTCGTCTTCGGCCGTCTCGCGGGCGAACACGCCGCCAACAACCACCTGACCAACGTCTCGACGACGTCGGTCGAGGAGGCGGTCAAGGACGAACGCGCACGGATCGATTCCCTCATGGACGGAACGGGCGAGCACCAGTCCGAGATACGCCAGGACGTCCAGGAGGTCATGACAGAGAAGGTCAACGTCTTCCGCGACGAAGAAGGTCTGATGGACGCCCTCGAAACCATACAAGAGGCGCGCGAACGCTACCAAGACGTCAACGTCAAAGACTCCTCACACACCTTCAACACCGACCTGACACAGACCATCGAGCTGCGTTCGATACTCGATGTCGCCGAAGCCGTTACCCTCGGAGCGCTCGAACGCACCGAGTCACGCGGCGCACACTGGCGGTACGAGAACCAGGAGCGCAACGACGACGACTGGCTCAAACACACGATGGTCTACCACACCGAAGACGGTCCTAGCGTCGAGTACGAGGACGTCGAGATCAAAGAGTACAAGCCCAAGGCGCGGTCGTACTAACCCCGACGCTCGAAAAGGACGTCCGCCGAAAGGGTCATAACGACCTCGTCTTCCTCTCGGACCGTCTCCTGTTCGTACCTCACCATACCGCGGCTTTCGTCCCAGCTTTCCTTCTCGACGACCTCCCCCCGCACGAACAGTACGTCGCCGGGGCGGACGGGTTCATGCCACCGCAACCCGTCGACCCCCATCGCACCGACGACGGCGTACTGGTTGAGGAATCCATCGACGACGAGACGCATCGAGACCGAAGCGGTGAACCATCCGCTCGCGACGATACCACCGAAAAACGTATCCTTCGCCCCCTCCTCGTCGACGTGCATCGCCTGGGGGTCGTACTTGTGTGCGAATCCGACCATCTCTTCGCGCGTGACCTCACACGCGTCGGTCCTCCACCGGTCGCTGACCTCTATGTCCTCGTAGAACTTCGTCATGCGTCAAGGTTTTCCGCCCCGACGGCTAAGTCTTACGTATGGCAAAGAAGGTGAACTGTGACCTCTGTGGCGACGAGATCTTCCTCGAGCCAGAGGAGACGGAGTCCCACCGCGGCGGAAGCGTCGGCAAGATAGGCGTGACGGAGTACGAGGACGGAAAGCCCAAACACTACTGCCGCGAACACCTGACGTTTTAGGCCCTGTCCAGGCGCACGACGCTACCGACGAGTTCGTCGCCGCGTATACCCCACTCGACCTGTCTGTCCTTGCCGTCGTCCACACCGAGCACATCGGCTACTTCCTCGGGTAGAGCGAAACATATCATCTCTGTACCCTTTCCTATGTTCTCTACCTCGACGACAGCGTCGGTCGGTGCGTCAAATACATGGGGAGTCGCAACTATACCGAAGTCCTCGCCGTCGGGTTCGAGGTAGACGGCGAGTTCGTCGCCTTCCTCTATGTTCAGATCCCTCGTGTGGCTGCCTGAGAGGTGGGCACGCACCTGTTCGTTGACGTTGTCCTCCACCAGACTCGTCCGCACCGTGTCGACGACGTCTTCGCCTACCGTCCCGTCTTCCATCACCCCGACGACTTTCCCGTCCTCCATGCCCCAGTCGACCTCGCGGTGTTCGACGCCGAGACCGACGGCTATCTCACGCGGTATGTGGATGTTTCCGTTCGCCTGTATGACCCCGTGGCGCACGTCGTCGCCTCCTGCGGACGGGTCGAGTTCTAGCCTCAACGCGCCGCGGTCGGTGCCGTAACTGACACCGAAGTACTTCTTTTCCTCTAGGTTGAGCGCCTCGCCGAACCTGTCGGGCGTTTCGAGGACGAAGCCGTTTTCCTCGACTTCCTGCACCCCCTCCATCTTGTCGCGTAGGGTGTCGGCGGCGCCGTTTTCCCCTTCCGCACCGACGTCTTCGAGACCGTCGAAACGGCTCACGAAACGTTTCTCCTTTGGCACCATGAAGACGTCGTCCATCACCATGTGTTCCGAGAAGCCGTTCGCGTCGGCGGCTATCCGCTGTGCCCGCGTCACGGCGCGGGTCTCGCCGTTCGACATCTCCAGGCGGTCCGCAAGGCTCAGGAGTATGTTTTTCGCCCCACCGACGACGAGAACCTCCTCGTCCTCGTAGACCGCGTACAGGAAAGACGGGGACCCTTCCTCTTTCACGTTCGCGCCTTCCTCGCCACGGACAGCCTTGTCGTCTATGACGGGAAACGCCATCGCACCGACCTCCTGGAAACGCTTTACAGCGTCTTCCACCTCGTCGCGCGACAGGTCGCCCTCCTTTGCCGTCTTTTTTACAACGGTGGAGTCGGCGGGCATCACGACGTCCGTGTCCCTCTCGCCCGAGTCGGTCCCTGTGAGCTTCTCCTTTACTCTGTCGAATACCATCTTGTCGTCTCCCACAGTAAGCGCCCCACCGACATAAATCCCTGTGGGCAACGCAGGCGTTTTGACGCCCCGACGCGTACAGCATACATGAGCGTCACGGGTCTCTGTTACATCTGTTCGTCCCCCGCAAACCACACGTGTGACTCCTGCGGCGGTGCGGTCTGTGAAGAACACTACGACGCGCCGACGGGGTTCTGTGTCAGATGCGCCGGAGGGATGCGGTACGGATGAACCTCGGACCACGGACAGCCACCGCGCTCACCGTCGCCGCCTTTACCCTCGCCGTCAGCGCCGTACTTGCTGTGCTGTTTGACTTTTTCTTCCTCTTTCTTTTCGTACCGTTCGTCCCTTTCCTCTTCGGGAACGAAGAGGAGGAAAGACGCCGCGTCCGTGTGTGTCCCGTATGCGGCTTCCGGACGCGCGAGGAGGGCTACGAATACTGCCCGCACGACGGTGAGGAGCTGAGAACGGAGCGGTTTTCTCAGAACTGATAGAGGCAGGGGTGTATTTATGTATGACCTGGCCAAAAGCACAACCGTGAGACGCACAGGATAGTCCCCGCCTGTGCGTCAGCGCCGCTCCCACCCGGCGGCGCTCAAGGTCACCTCTACCAACTATTATACGCCCCCAACTTTTCCTCAGAAAGTACAGAAAGCACCGTAGCGGCTTCCCGGCGACCGTTATCGGTGGTGATAAACACGGGGTCACCTTTATGTACTGCCTTGCCAAAATCATGGATGTGAGACGTGCGGGATAGTCCCCGCCCGCACGTCAACGCCGCTTCCACCCGGCGGCGAAGTCACCTCTGCGAAGCCTTGTACGCCCCGCTCCTCACTCAGAGGTCATACAAGCATTGAGGCAGGCTCTTTTAAACAGTACTTGAGTTCGTCGGTGAAACTCGCAGCCTCAGTGACATCCACGACGCGACCGTCGAACGTCAGGTGTAACGGCGCAGTCTGCCGTGCCACCAGTTCACCGTCGATAACGGAGGGGCGTTGGCGTATTTCCCCAACCGAAACAGCCGCAGCACCCGGCTTTCCGACGACAGGGGAGACCCCGTCCCCTCCTGTGGCACCGACGTTGACGAGGGTGAGCGCCGGTTCCGTTTCGTCGTCACCTACACCGTCTGATTCGTTTATTTCGCGTGATATCTCGGCGACCCCTTTCCCGTCGGCGTTCTCTATGACCTGGACCCTGACCCCGTCGTCCGTCTCGACGGCTACGCCGACGTTGGCCTTCGGTTCCTCGACGAACACGTCGGTTCCGGCGAGGGCCTCTGCGCACGACTTCACGAGAAGCGAACTGTACGTCGGTCCGGGACCTACCGAAGACTCGATACCCTCGCACACCTCGATGAACCTCTCGGCGTCGGCGACGTCGTGGTGTGTCATCAGCGCCTCCCCCCGCTTTTCGTCGCCCGTTTCCCCTTTCTCCGACTCGGTCGGTCCTGTCGCTTCCGAGTCTACGTCTCCCCTTTCCTCCACGGAAGGTTCGGCTTCGGCGGTATCCTCGTCTCTCTTTTCTTCCTCGAACGGACCGACATGGTCCGTCGACGCCTCTCTACCTCTCCCTTCGACGGCTTCTTTCTCCGCTGTCACGTCTTCGGTCGCGTCTGTCTCCGGTATCACCCCTTCGGACGTGCCTTCGGTGTTTTCTTCCCTTTCGGTGGCGGGGGTTTCGTCGCCGAACATGGTTGTGTCTTGTGCAGTGTCGGGTTCGACCGCCGGAGTCTCCCCTTGGCCGAACTCAGGTGATGTCTCTTCGTCCTCCATCGCGGGCGTCTTGTCGCCCTTTCCGGGAACGGCGGCTCCCTGTCCCTCGGCTGTCTCCTTTGTTTCCTCTTCACCCTGTTTTGCTCTTTCGCGTTCCTCTTTGCGCTCTTGTTGCTCCTCCTTTGCTGCGTGGAGTATATCCTGTGCAAGAACCCGTCCGTCCTCGCCGCTCCCTTCCACCTCGTCGGGGTCAACGCCCACCTCGCTTGCGAGCCGGCGTGTCGCCTCAGACATCGGCGGTCCGTCTTCCTGGCTACCTCCTACGGGTCCCCTTTCGCCACCGTCCGCGTCGACCTCCACCGCCGCGTTTCCGTCGCTGTCGAGTATCTCTACCCCACCGTCGTTCCGTGCTTCCTCGCCTCCGCCCCCCCTCTCGAAGGTGACGAGACGTTCACCGACCTCTACGGTCTCGCCTTCTTCGGCGTGGAAGCCTTCTACCCTACCGTCGACGGGCGACGGAACCTCGATGATAGCCCTCTCGGTCTCGACCTCCGCTATAGGGTCGTCTTCCAACACGCCGTCGCCGACGTCCACCATCCATTTCAGAACCTCTGCCTCGTGGACCCCCTCGCCCACGTCAGGTAGCTTGAAGTCGTATGCCATGGTGCTGGTACTTCCTTCTAACAGTTCTGCCGCAGGTAGATAACCTTTTTCGAGGCGTGACCGCCAAGACTATTTCACGACGCGACGTCACGGCGTCTATGCAGTTCACCGTCGTACAAGGAGACATCGACGACAGGAGGCTGACGCTTTGGTCAACGCCGCAGGAACCTCCCTCAAGACGGGAAGCGGGGTTCGGCCTGCAGGAAGGGGCGTGTACAATCGCGGAGGGGATAGACGGTTAGAACCGACGAGGCTGTGCGACGTCCGTTTTATCGCTCACTCCGAAAAGGAGTGAAATCATCCGTTCAGCCGCCGAAGACGCAACATGAACAGACGTATTACGGACGATTCCTTACGACGAGTATGGTACAAGCGTACGTCCTGATGACCTGTGAGACGGGTTCGATACAGAGTATCGTGGACGAGATGGAGGCCTTCGAGGAGGTCGTGGAGGTCACCGCCGTGACAGGAGACTACGACGTAATCTCGAAGCTCGAAGTTGACGAGGTCGACGAGCTCCTCAAGATAGTCGCCGGAAAGATACACGGTCTCCCGGGTGTGGGCGACACGACGACCTGCATCTCGACATAAAGTGACGGGGGATGGATACGAAGCCGCGAAAGAAGCCACCGCGTGGACGCGCCTCGACGCGGGCGTCTTGTCCGTCAAGGGCGACGACGCACACGGCTTCCTCGATAGGACCATCACCGCAGAGGTACGCGACCGTCCGACCCGTGCCCTGTTGCTCGACCCGGACGGGAAGACACAGGACTCACTCCATGTCTTACCGCGGGACAACGGCTTCCTCGTCGTCTCGCGCCGTCCCGAGGAGACCGCCGAACGGTGGCGCTCTAACATATTCGTCGAAGACGTCACCATAGAGGTCACCGACGACGAAGTCGTCTCCCTCCAGGGACCCGAATCCGCAGAGGCGGTCGGTGACCTCGGCACGACCGCGACCTACGAGAGGCGCCGCACGCCCGCCGGCGGATACGACGCCGTTACCGACGAAACGCCCGACGTGCCACGGTACGACGACCACGCCGACACACTGCGCGTTGAGGCAGGCGTCGCCGGATTCGAAAACGAACTCGCAGGGCGTGTACCCGTCGGCGCGCGGCTTGAACTGTTTAGCGAGGAAAAGTGCTACGTCGGCCAGGAGGTAGTCGCCCGGGTTCGACAGCGCGGCGGAGGGGCATCGCGGGTCCTGCACCCGTTGGTCCTCGAAGGCGACGTCTCATCAGGAAAAACCGTGACACAGGACGGGACCCCTGTCGGGGAGGTGACGACGGCTGCGGACTCGCCGCGCTACGGCGGCGTCGCCCTCGGTTACGTCGACGCGGAACCGGGAGACACCGTCAACGTAGACGGTGTCGACGGAGAGGTCCGTGAACCTCCTCTGGTGGAAGGATGAGGGGGGACGCCTCTGCACCCGGTGCCGCGACGGTGATAAACGCGATAGCGACCCTACAGGGCAGCGCCTTCGCCGTCGACCTCCGCACCGAAGCGACCGTCGAACTCGAAGAGGGAAGTGAGAAAATCGAAGGCAAAACCGACGTCGATGTCGACACGACCCTCATAGAGACCTGCGTTGCCCGGACCCTCGACCGTTTCGGACTAGAAGCGGGCGGTCGCGTCGAGACGACGACCGAGATACCCCCCGAAAGCGGACTCAAGTCTTCCTCCGCCGCCGCAAACGCCACCGTCCTCGCCACCCTCGATGCAGTCGACGAGACCCTCGAACCGCTCGAAGCGACACTCGTCGGCGTCGAGGCGGCGCGTGAGGCGGGTGTTACGATAACCGGCGCCCTCGACGATGCGGCGGCGAGTGCCCTCGGCGGCGTCGTCCTCACGGACAACTCCTCGGACGAACTCCTGAACCGCGAACAGTTCGACAGGCACGTCGCCGTCTACGTACCCGACGAACGCGCAGCGAGCGCATCGACCGACGTAGAAAGGTCAAAAAACGTCGCGCCCGTCGTCCGCCGCGCATTCGAGATGGCGCGCGAGGGCGACTACGCCGACGCGATGACGACGAACGGCTTCGCCTACTGCGCAGCCCTCGGGCGCGACGCCTCTCCAGCAGTCGACGCATTGGCGCATGTAGAAGGCGCGGGTTTAAGTGGCACGGGACCCTCATTTGCGGCGATAGGAGACCGCGGGTCGATAAAGGAGGTTGCGAAAGATTGGAAAAGACTCAAAGGGAAAGTTCTGACACTCGAAACCGACAACCGGGGAGCCTCGACGAACTCAGGGACGAGATAGAAGAGATAGACCGCGACATCGTCGAGAGTATCGCCCGACGTACTTACGTCGCCGAAAGCATCGCACAGGTGAAAGAGGAAAGCGGGATGGGGATACACGACCCCGAGCGCGAACAAAAGGTGCTCCAACGTGTCTCCGACCGCGCCGAGTCGCTCGACGTCGACCCCGAAGTCGTCCGTGAGGTCTTCGAACTCCTCATGGAGATGAGCAAGGACGAACAGAGAAGGCACACCGACTGATTTTTATACGCGAGCGCGGATAGACCGCCTGTGGAACTCGTAATCGCCGAGAAGAACAATGCCGCCGAGCGTATCGCCGAAATCCTCAGCGGCGGCGACTTCTCGACGGGACGTGTCAACGGCGTCAAGACCTACGAGTGGCACGACGCCACGGGGAAACGCGTCTGTGTCGGACTCGCAGGGCACGTCGTCGAGGTTGACTTTACGGACGAGTACAACGACTGGCACGCCGTCGAACCCTCGGAACTCGTCGACGCAGAGATAGAGAAAAAGCCGAGCAAGAAAGACATCGTTGCCGCCGTCGAACGCCTCGCACGCGACGCAGACCGCGCAGTGATTGCGACAGACTACGACTCCGAGGGCGAACTCATAGGAAAGGAGGCTTACGAGATAATCAAAGACGCATCCGACGTGCCTGTCGACCGCGTCCGTTTTTCCTCGCTCACCCCCAACGAGGTGCGCGAAGCCTTTGAGGACCGCGACGAACTCGACTTCGACCTCGCGGCGGCAGGCGAGGCGCGTCAGATAATCGACCTCATCTGGGGCGCGGCGTTGACGCGTTACCTCTCGCTCGCCTCGAACCGCCTCGGCGACTCGTACCTCTCTGTCGGACGCGTCCAGTCACCGACGCTAAAGATACTCGTCGACCGTGAAAAAGAGATAGAGGAGTTCGAACCCGACCCCTACTGGGAGATTTACCTTGACCTTCTCAAGAACGACCACGCGGTAGAGGCACAGCACTTCTACAAGGAAGACGGCAAGGAGCAGGAACGCGTCTGGGACGAAGAGACCGCGCATGCGGTCCATGAAAGCGCCGAGAACGCGGCAAAAGCCGAGGTCGTCAGCACGAGGACCCGAACCCGGAACGACTACCCTCCGAAGCCGTTCGACACTACCCAGTTCATACGAGCCGCGGGTTCGTTGGGTTTCAACGCCTCCCGCGCGATGAGCGTCGCGGAGGAGCTTTACACGAACGGTTTCATATCGTACCCCCGCACGGACAACACCGTCTACCCCGACGACATCGACGTCTACGGCGTCCTCGGCGTTCTCGGAAACCACGAGGAGTTCGCCGACGACGCCGCCGAACTCGCCGAACTCGGACGCGCACCGACGAGCGGCGACAAAGAGACCACCGACCACCCGCCCATCTACCCGACCGCACTCGCCACACGCGACGAACTCACCGATGACGAATGGCAGGTCTACGAACTCGTGGTGCGGCGCTTCTTCGCGACGCTCGCACCGCCGGCGAAGTGGGAGCACGTCCGTGCGACCTTCGAAATCGACGGAGACCGGTACAAGGCGAACGGTCGACGCCTTCTCGAAGCCGGCTACCACGACTACTACCCGTACTTCGGAACGGACGAAAACCGCCTGCCCGAACTCGAAGAAGGCGAGGCCCTTGAGGTCGATGAGGCACGTCTCGAAGAGAAAGAGACCCAGCCGCCGTCCCGCATCGGACAGTCAAAGCTCGTCGAGCGCATGGAGGACGAAGGCGTCGGCACCAAGTCGACGCGGCACAACACCATAGACAAGCTATACAGCCGCGGGTACATCGAGAGCAACCCGCCGCGTCCGACGGGTCTTGCACGCGCCGTTGTCGAGGCGATGGACGAGTACGCCGACCTCGTGACCGACCCCGAGATGACCGAACAGCTCGAAGAGGACATGCGCCGCATAGCGGAGGGGGAGGTCTCTCAGGACGAGGTCATGGAGGAGTCGCGTGAGATGCTCGACCGCATCTTTAAGATACTGGAGGAGAAAGAAGACGAGATAGGCGAGACGCTTCTCCAAGGGCTAAAGGAGGACCGTACGCTCGGGGAGTGCCCCGAGTGTGGCGGGGACCTCGTCGTACGCACCTCGCGCCGCGGCGACGAGTTCGTCGGCTGTGACTCCTATCCCGACTGCGAGAACACGTACCCGCTACCCGACGACGGAAAGCTCGTCCTCGTAGACGAGGACTGCGACGAGCACGGCCTGAGCCACGTCAAGGTGCTCAACGGACGCAACACGTACGTCCACGGATGCCCCATCTGTAAGGCTGAGGAAGCCGAAGAAGACGACGACGTCGTCATAGGGGACTGCCCCGACTGTGCCGACTCCGAGGGCGGCGCACTCGCGATAAAACGTACACGTCGAGGCGGACGTCTCGTCGGATGCACCCGTTACCCCGACTGCGACTACTCTTTGCCTCTACCAAGACGCGGCGAACTCGAAGTCACCAACGATGTCTGCGACGAACACGACCTACCTGAGATAGTCATACACCAGAGCAACGACGACGAACCCTGGGAGCTCGGCTGTCCCATCTGTAACTACGAGAGCTACAAGGCCGAACAGGAAGAAAACAAAGGCCTCCAAGCCATCGACGGCGTCGGTCCAGCGACCGAGGAAAAACTCGAAGACGCAGGCGTCGAGACAGTCAACGACCTAAACGACGCCGACGCAGAGAAACTCGCCGACGACGTAGACGGCGTGAGTGCATCCCGCATCGAGGAGTGGCAGTCAGCATGAAACAGGTAATCGCAGTACGCACCGACCTTGGCATGGGAGATGGGAAACTCGCCGCACAGGTCGCCCACGCCTCGCTCAACGCCTACGAGGATGCACCCGACTCGGACGCAGAAGACTGGAACGGGACAGGTGCGACCAAGGTCGTCGTCTCCGTTGGGGGCGAGGACGAACTCGTGGAACTCGAACGTCAGGCACGCGCCGCGAACCTTCCCCACGCACTCGTCCGTGATGCAGGCAGAACGCAGGTAGAGTCAGGCACCGCGACCGCCCTCGGCGTCGGTCCCGCGCCCGCGGAAGATGTCGACGCTGTCACGGGCGACCTCAAACTCCTGTGAACCCGGGTAAGATTAAAGAAAGGCTTTTTTCCCACCTCTCTGTTGTACCGATATGGTCGAAATAAGCCTGCGCGAGAACAAGGATTCGTTGCTACGACGTATAGGCAAGAGACTACCCACCTCGGCGGATATGCTCGAAAGCGAAGAGGAGTTCCTCGTTTTGATCAACGCGCCCGGGTGCGACGAGGACGAGATAGACCTACGCTTCGTCAAAGGCAGCCTGAAGGTAAACGCCGAACGTTCGGAGACGCACGAGGGATACGTCCCGGTCCGCGAGGAACGCCCCGGACGCATCTCCGAGACCGTTCCGGTCCCGGACGATGTCGATGTCGACGGCGCCGAAGCGACGTATGAAAACGGCGTCCTCCACATCACTCTCCCGAAGGCAGGAACCGGGGAGGAAGCCGAGGCTGAGACCGAAGACGAACAGGACTACCGCGAGGTCGGCGTGGCCGACGAAGACGAGGAAGACGAAAAAGAGGAAGAGTCCGAGGAACCCGTAGAAACGGAGAAGGAGGACGAAGACGAACAGGGAGACACCGAAGACCTACCCTCCGGCCGCGACGAACTCGAAGACATGTCGTACCGCGACCTTCAGGACGTCGCCAAACAGGTCGGTGTCAAGGCTAACCAGAGCACCGAGGACCTCATCGAGGGCATCTCAGACGAGCTCGACCTGGAGTGAAAGACGTCGACCTGGGTCTCGACTGGTACGCCACCGACTCGTCGGGGACCGGCGGAGTCCTCAAGGACCGCGACGATGACTTCCGTGTCACAGAGCGCACCGACTTCCCGTACGGCGACGAGGGTAAACACGCCGTCGTACGCGTCACGTTACGCGGGTACGAGACCCACGAGTTCGCCCGCGACCTTAGCGACGCGCTCGGTGCGAGCAGGAAACGCGTCTCGTGGGCGGGGACGAAGGACAGAAACGCCGTCACGGAGCAGGTCTTTACCGTCGCCGACGTTACCCGCGAAGAACTCGAAGATGTCTCTATAAACGGCGCGACGATGGAGTTCCTCGGCAGGTCCCATCAGAGCATCGCACTCGGAGACCTCATCGGAAACGACTTCCGTGTGTGTGTCCGCGATACCGAAGCGCCGGAAAACGCCGACGAGGTCGCCGACGAGATAGACGGCTTCGGTGGCGTGCCCAACCTTTTCGGCTCCCAGCGTTTCGGTTCGCGCCGCCCCGTCACCCACCTCGTCGGCGAACGCATACTCGAAGACGACTTCGCAGGCGCCGTCGACGCCTACCTCCTCGAGTCTTCCGAGTACGAACCTTCCCGCACGCGTGAGGCGCGCGAACGCCTCGCCGACGAACGCGACTACGGCGCCGCAGTCGAGTACTTCCCCGGACACCTCGGCTACGAACGCGCCTTGCTCAACGCACTCGCCGAAGGCAAAGAACCACGAGACGTTCTCGATGCCCTCCCACACAACCTCCGCAGGATGTTCGTCAACGCCGTTCAGTCCCGTGTTTTCAACCTGGTGCTACGCCGGCGGTACGAGGGCGGCGACCGGTTCGACCGCGCGTATCCGGGCGACGTCGTCTGTTTCGCCGAACGGCACGACGGCATACGCGTGCCCGACACCTCGGACACCCAACGCGTCACAGCCTCGAACGTCGATGCCGTCAACCGACACGTCGAACGCGGACGTGCGTTCGTGACGGCACCCCTCGTGGGTGCTGAGACCGAGTTTGCGGAAGGAAAACAGGGCGAACGCGAACGCCGCGTGCTCGAAGCCGTCGAGCTCTCACCCAACGACTTCGACCGCGACGACGAGTACGCCTCCGACGGTACACGCCGCGCGGTTCTTGTCGACCCCGACCTGACGCACGAACGCGACGGCGACGACGTCTTCTTTGAGTTTTTCCTACCGCGGGGAAGTTACGCGACCGTCGTCCTCCGCGAGTTCACCAAGAGTTAAGACCGCCGTCGACCTTTTCGGTGCATGAAGATAGGTCTCGTGGTGTCGCGGTTCAACCGTGAGGTGACGCGCGAGATGGAGGACCGCGCGGCCGAGAAAGCCGAAGAACTCGGTGTTGAGGTAGAGAAGGTCCGCGTTCCCGGCGCCTACGACACGCCTCTCGCGGCGAAACGGCTCTGCGAGCGCGACGACATAGACGCCGTGGCGACGGCGGGCGCGGTTGTGACGGGCGACACCGACCACGACTCCGTCGTCACCGAGGCCGCTGCGGACGCGCTGACGCGTCTCTCCTTAGAATACGACAAGCCCGTGACGCTTGGAGTCGCGGGTCCGGGCATGTCAGGCGCGGAGGCGCGTGAACGCGTCGACTACGGCGCACGCGCGGTAGAAAGCGCCGCCGAACTACTCGACGCCCTCGACGGTATCCGCGACTGATGGAGACGACGTTCTACGTCGATGCGGTCCGTGTCCTCGCGGTGGTCCCGGTCTTTGCGTACGCCTCTTACCTCGACATACGAGAGCGCCGCGTTCCGCACCGCACCTGGTACCCCCTCGCCGCAGTCGGTGTCCTTGCCCTTGCCGCGGACCTCGTCCTGCGCAACGCCGGAACCGTTCTGTTATACGCAACCGCCTCACTCGCCTTGGGTGCGGGCTTCGGTTACGGCTTCTACTACCTCGGTACCTTCGGTGGCGCGGACCGCTACGCACTCGTCGTCCTCGGATTCCTCTTTCCTCTGTATCCGTCTTTCCCGACACCGTTTGGAACCTTGCCGGTTGTCGTTCCTGACGCGCCTTTCTTCGTCCTCTCGGTTCTCGGGAATACGGTCATCGCAGGCATCTTTTACCCCCTGAAGCTATTCGCCGAGAACGCAGCGCGGCGCCACACGGCGAACCCGGCGTTGATGTTCCTCGGGAGACGCGTATCCACCGACGAACTCCACGAACAGTTCGGACGCGTGATAGGCTCTGAAGACGATGTATCCTTCCGACGCAGCGGCGTCTTCGGTGCCGACGGCGACGGAATCTCCGACGTTGATTTTGTTAGTGACTACGTCGACTGGCGCGGACTCGACTCCGTCCGCGGGGTCCGCGACGGCGACCTACGACTCGAAGACTTCGTCGATGAGACCCCGTGGGAGTCCGAGGACCTCGAACGCGACGCGGACGCACTCCGTGAACTCGCGTCGTACGAAGCCGTCTGGATATCACCCGGAATACCGTTCGTTGTGCCTATGTTTGTCGGCCTACTCTCCGCGCTCACCGCCGGCGACGTCCTGTTCGCTCTGACCCGCGCCGTTTTTGGTCTCTGAGTGTATCTCGCAGATATGAGCACCCCCGATATCGAGTACGGAGAAGACGGACTCGCTCCCGTCGTTGCGCAGGAAGCCTCCGACGGAACCGTCCTAATGCTCGCGTACGCCGACGAGGAGGCGGTCGAACTGACCCGTGAGACGGGGTACGCCCACTACCACTCGCGTTCCCGCGACGAGACGTGGAAGAAGGGTGAGACGAGCGGGAACACCCAGCGCGTCGATGAGATACGTCTCGACTGTGACGCCGACGCCCTCCTCTACCTCGTCGAGCAGGAAGGCGAGGGGGCGGCGTGTCACACCGGCTACAGGTCCTGCTTCCACCGTACGGTAGACGGCGAAAACGTCGGCGAACGCCTCTTCGACCCCGAGGAGGTCTACGAATGACCCGTACCGTCTTGGTCACGGGTGCGTCGCGCGGAATCGGTGAGGCGACCGCCCGGCGTTTCGGGTCGAACGGATGGTGCGCCTACGGCACGGCACGCGACGCCGACCGTGTCGACGTCGGCGTTCCTCTCTCTCTCGACGTTACCGACGGAGACGCCGTCGACGATGCCGTAGAACGCATCACCGAAGAACAAGGACGTATCGACGCCGTCGTCAACAACGCAGGGAACTCCCTTGTCGCTCCCGTCGAGGAGACGGATGTCGAGGACGCGCGTGCCCAGTTTGACGTCAACGTACACGGTCCACACCGCCTCGTCCGCGCAGCCCTTCCACACATGCGTGAGCAACGCGACGGAACCGTCGTTAACGTCTCGAGCGTCGCGGGACGGGTGGCGTCGGCCGGGATGGGAACGTACGCCGCCTCGAAGCACGCCCTCGAAGCCCTGAGCGATGCCCTCCGAGTAGAGGTGTCGCCGTTCGGTGTCGACGTCGTCCTCGTCGAACCCGGACCCGTTGACACGGGTTTTGTCGACGACGACGTCGAGGAACTCGGCTACGACGGACCGTACGCCGATATCCACGAGGGTCTCCGCAGGTTCGCCGAGGATGGGGTACACGGACCTCTCGCCGCTTCGCCCGACGACGTGGCGAAAAAGATAGTCGACGCTGCGGAAAAAGACGAACCCAAGCCGCGTTACACAGTCGGGCGTGGTTCACGCCTCCTCGCAGCGACCGAGGGGGTCCCGTCGTCCTTGCGCGACGCCGTACAGGACATCGTTCTGCGCCTCTCATGACCGTCTTCAAGCTCGTGCTCCCTACCACCTTCCGCACCCCCTCCGACGCCGCCGACTACTTCCGGCTCGGCGCGGAGTATATCCTCGACGTCACACACGAGATGGGGTGGGACGTCGGCGACTTACCCGGGCGCGTAGAAAACGCCTACGAGGCGATGACCGACGACCGCACAGACGTCGACGACGACGTCGCGCGCCTGATCGCCGTTGTCCTTGCCGGGGACGCGGACTTCTACCGCGCCTTCGTGCGTTGGTTCCCGTGGCGGTACCGCGTCTTCGTCGCTGACCTTGACCACATCTTCCGTAGGAAGCTACGCCGACTCGCCGCGGCGTACGCCGACGGACCCGAACACGGGTGGGTCGACTACCTCGCGTGTTACCCCGGTGTCGTTGATCCCCCGTCGTCGTACAGCAAACCCGAAGATGTCCTCGTCGAAGGCGTACCCCCGACCCGCCACGTAAGCGGGTACGCCGACCGTACCGTCCTCGTTGACTCCGTCCTACACGCCGAGTGGTACGGTCACGCGGCACGGTACGTCGGCGTCGACGTGCCCGAAGAACTCGTACGCGACGCCGTGCAAGAAGGCGCACGGTTCTTCTCCGTCGGAGGCGACATATCGCCCGAAGCCGCGCGTTTTCAACACGCCCTTTTCGCCGACGCCGACTGGCTCCGCGGCGTCAACGAAGCCTACGACCTGAGTTCGTGGGCTTGTGTACGCGGCGCCGAGGCGATAGACGACGCACGCGCCCGCCTTTCGGAACAAGTGACAAAAGATTAACCTCGTCCCGGTCTAACCTCCGCCATGGCAGACGACCTCCCCCCCAAAGAGGACTTCAGCGACTGGTACAACGAACTCCTGTTCCAGGCGGAGATCATGGACGTACGGTACCCTGCGAAAGGTGTCTACGTCTGGTTCCCTTTCGGCTACGACCTGCGCAACAACGTCTACGACCGTCTGAAAAGACTCCACGACGAGTCCGGACACGACGAGGTCGACTTCCCCGTCCTCATCCCGGAAGGGATACTCGCAAAGGAGGGCGAGCACATCGCCGGATTTGAGGACGAGGTGTTCTGGGTCACCCACGGCGGGCGCAAGGAACTCGACGAACGGATGGCGCTGCGACCGACGAGCGAGACGCCTATGTACACCATGTTCGACCTCTGGATACGGTCCCACACCGACCTCCCGCTCAAGATATACCAGGTCGCAAACATCTGGCGCAGCGAGACCGAACACACACGCCCTCTCATACGCCTCCGTGAGATCACGGGGTTCAAGGAAGCACACACCGCACACGCCACGCCCGAGGAGGCGGCGGAACAGGTAGAAACCGCACTCTCGCTGTATCAGGAGTTCTATGACTTCCTCGGTGTCCCGTATGTCATAACAGAACGCCCCGAGTGGGACAAGTTCCCCGGCGCCGAGTACACCTACGCCGTCGATACCCTCATGCCCGACGGAAAGGCCTTACAGATAGGCACCGCGCACAACCTCGGTCAGAACTTCGCCGAAGCGTTCGACGTCGAGTTCGAGACCGCAGACGGCGACCACGACCACGTCTACCAGACCTCCTACGGTGTCTCCGAGCGTTGCATCGCGGCGGTCATGGGCGTACACGGCGACGACAACGGCCTCGTTCTGCCCTCGGAGGTAGCCCCGACACAGGTCGCGGTCGTCCCCATACCGTTCGGCGACGACGACGAAAACGCCGAGATCACCGAAACCTGCGAGAACATCGTTGACGAGCTAAACGACGCAGGAATACGCGCCGAGTTCGACGACTCCGACGACAACCCGGGCGCAAAGTACTACAGGTGGGAGCTAAAGGGTACGCCGCTCCGCGCCGAGGTGGGTCCCCGTGACCTCGAAAGCGGGAGCGCAAAACTCGTCAACCGCCTCGGTGACGAAGCCGAAGCGGGCTTCGATACGGTCGTCGAAGACGTCCGCGCCGAACTCGATGCACTCAGCGATGAGATACGTGAGACAGCCGCAGACGACCTCGACGCCTCCGTCATCGAGTGTGCGAGTTACGAAGAGGCTAAGGACGTCGTCGACGACGGATTCGCCCTCGTGGGCTGGAACGGCGACGAGGGCGCGGGTAAGCGCATCGAAGACGAGGTAGGAGTCGACATGCTCGGCGAACCGCGCAGTTACGGCGTCGAAGACACCGACATCGGCGCGTGCATAGAGACGGGCGAAGACGCAGAGACCGTCGTGCTTCTGGCGAAGACATACTGACTCCGGGTCTTCTTTTATGCCTCAACGCGTATCTTCTGTATGTCACAGTTCCCGAAGCGCCGTATGCGCCGTCTCAGACGCGAAGGCGTCCGCGACATCGTGGAAGAGACAACGATGACGGCGAAGGACCTCGTCGCACCTCTGTTTGTCGATGCGACCGCCAACGAACCGACGGAGATTCCCAGCATGCCCGACGTCTACCGTTACCCCATCGACGACGCCGTCGTGCGTGCGGGAGAACTACGTGACCTTGGCGTGCCTGCGGTCATTCTGTTCGGCATACCTGAGGAGAAAAACGAACAGGGCACCCGCGCTTGGGCGGAAGACGGCGTCGTCCAACGCGCGACACGACGAATCAAAGACTCCGTCGACGACTTACTCGTGGTCACCGACCTCTGTATGTGTGAGTACACCGACCACGGACACTGCGGGGTTCTCGACGACGACGGGCGCGTCGACAACGACGCCACCCTGGCGTACCTCCGAAACATCGCAGTCTCACAGGCGGCGGCAGGCGCGGATATCGTCGCCCCGTCCGGCATGATGGACGGTATGGTCGGGGCTATACGCGAGTCCCTCGACGGAAACGGCTACGACGACGTAGGTATCCTCTCTTACGCGGTCAAGTACGCGAGTTCTTTCTACGGACCCTTCCGCGACGCCGCCGACTCCGCGCCTTCTTTCGGACACCGCCGGGGCTACCAGATGAACCCCGCAAACGCCCGCCTCGCCCTTGAGGAGGCGCGTCTCGACGCCGAGGAAGGCGCCGACGCCCTCATGGTGAAGCCTGCGCTGCCGTACCTCGACGTCATTGCCAGCGTCCGGGACGAACACGACTTACCCGTCTTCGCTTACAACGTCTCGGGCGAGTACGCGATGCTCCGTGCCGCCGACGAACGCGGATGGCTCGATGCGACCGAGACCGCCCTCGAAAGCCTGACCTGCATAAAACGTGCCGGCGCCGACTCCGTCGTAACGTACTTCGCGGACGACCTCGCGCGGCGTCTGTAGCGCGGAAAGGGTTTTACGTCGCCGTTCCGTTCTCCAATGGTATGTCACAGGAAGACATCGCCGAACGCCTCAAGGAACGCATCGATGAGCTCGAAGACGAGATGGAAGAGTCCCTGGACGGAGGCGCCGGTCAGCTCCGGATGAAGACGGCGAAGCTCAAGGACAACGCCGAACGTCTACGC
>ERZ1034569.81-NODE-81-length-32052-cov-8.344845_pt1 | contig 32052 bp, 32 predicted proteins | sample MGYA00520706_ERZ1034569 | MGnify/ENA primary metagenome ERZ1034569 (study PRJEB33760, sample SAMEA4777722) | hypersaline lake metagenome | biome: hypersaline environment; feature: brines | place: Spain | collected 2014-08 | depth 0 m ...
CCGCCACCACCGTCTCGTCGTCCGCCGCCGGTATCGTCACCCGGCGACCGTCCGTCCACTCCAGCACGACCCGGTACGTGCTCACTGCCAGACGTCGCTGGTGCAGTCCCCGTCCGGCCACCGGATCTCGTGGGCTCGGGCCGGGCCCGCGGGCATCTCGCCGAAGTCGACGAGGAACTCCTGGTCCAGCGTCATCGTCCCGCGGCGGGGGTCCACGTCGGCCTTCAGCATCACCGAGCCGCGCTCGCCCTCCTCCGGGTAGAACTGTTCTCCTCGTGGGAGATACAGAAGTCACCTATATTATTCTGCTTTGCGGACGCCCTGCCGGACGCCGACCGGCCGCAACTCCCTCCGGGGTTTAATACCCCCTTTAACCCAGATTTGGGGGGTCCAGTCGCCCCGGCCGGCGCCGCCCCCGCTCGGAGGACGTATATCACGCTCGCGTCGCACGACCATCTGAATGAGGTGGCGCCGTGAGCGATTCGGTCTCGGCGGTGCTCTCGACTGCGTTTGGCGCCGCTGTGGTGGCGGCGGGGGCGTGGTATCTGTCCGAGCGTTCGGCCGTGGGTAGCGCCCCGGACCCGGACCCGGACTCGCTGCTTGCGGGTTTTGGTGTTGAGGGGCACCGCGAGTGCTTCAAGAGTGGGCAGGCCCGGTGCGGGAGGGGACGCGCCGAGGAGACGAACCAACGGCGGTGTCCGTATATGTTCCCGCAGAACGTGGGTATGTCCCGGCCGGAGCGCAAGCGGCTGGAGTCGATGGTGCAAGCCGAGGAGCGACAGAGCGGGGGGCGGTAGGTGAGTAGCCCCATGGGTGTAGTCTTTCGAGCGATTGAGCGGCCGTCTGCGGGCGCTCACGACCGTCGTGGAGACGCGACGCTCAGCGCACCGTGTTGGTCGCTCGGGAACGGAGGTGAGGGCGTTACGCGCCGCTGAGGAGTGCTGAAAGGACGGGAGAAGCCCCGTCCAACACTATTTTATGATTCTCTCTCCGGACTCAAAGGCGTTTCGGCGGTTGACGCCGTCGGAGATGCTGACGCGACTCGCCGGTCGATGCCGACCGCGAGCGGCGCGTCAGTCGTCGGCGTTCATCAACTGGTCAATCTCGTCCGGGCCGAGGCTGGTCATGCCCTCGGCGATGTCCTCGGGGTCCGCTCCGTCGTCGCGCGCCATCTGCTGTTGCATCCAGGTTCCGAGGTTGTTGGCGAAGTCGGCCAGCAACTCGGCGTCGTGCCGGCCGTGGTCCTCGGCGGGGATACCGCCCTCACCCGGGACGCTGGGGTCCGTTTCCTCCTCGGCGCGGTGGGTGAGCGGCTGCTCGCAGTTGGGGCACCGTTCGGCGCCCTCCGGGAACCCGTCGCCACACTCGTCGCAGCGGTCGAGAGTCGGGCGTCCGATGATGGGTGTTCCGCCCGGGGAGGTCGGGTAGCCGAGCTTCTCCCGGATGGAGTCGTTCGTCAACTCGTCGGCCAGCGTGACGTAGGTGCTGAACTGACTGCTGTCGCCGTCCCAGTCGACGGTCTGCTTGATTTGCTGCTCGTTCAGATCCTCCAGGGCCAGCCGAGTGATAGCTGTGTGTCGGAACAGGTGGGGGTAGACGTTCTTTTCCAGCCCGGCACGGTCGGCAATCCGATTGATGTGGTCGCGGATGGTCTGGTCGTGCATGGTGTCGCCGGTGTCGTCGGTGTGAGGGGCGTTCGGGTAGGAGCAGAACACGGCGGGGTCTTCGTCGTCGTCGGCGGCGTAGGGATGCACGTCCAGCCACTCGCGGAGGTAGTGTTTCGCCCACAGGAGGCTCTTAGACCCGCTGGCGCCCTTCAGGGCCGCTTCTTCGCTGTTCAGCCGGACTGTCATGGTCGGGCCGTCTTCTTCGACGTGTCGGAGCCGGAGGGTTCGGAGAGCATCCGAGCGGAGGCCCGTGGCGAGCGCGACCGCGATGTAGGCGCGCATCCGGGGGTCGTCGTAACACGCTTTCAGCAGCGCGTCAACGTCCTCCTGAAACAGCAGGTCGTCGGGAAAGAGGTCCCGCCCATCGTAGTCGTCTATCTCTACGTCGTCAGGACTGATGTCGGAGTCCTCCCGATAGCGATAGAAGACTCTGAGGGCCTTCTGGTGGTTGGTGACGCCGATACCGTCGTCTTTGACTTCGGGATGATGTCCTTCTCGAAACTGGTTCAGAACCTCCAGAACGTCGGTCAGGTCTGCGTCTACGAGGGGCGTGTCCATTCCTTCGGCAACTTTCCGGAGGTGGAACAGGTGAGATTCGACGGTGGCGAGGCTGATATCGCGGGCCTGGTCGTGGGTCTTGAAATCCATCACGGCGCTGTGGGTATCTTCCGTGACAAGGCCATCTTCGACGGCTTGGGTCCAGCGCCGGACCTCGCCATCGAGTTTCTCGCGGTACTTTTCCGACATGGCTTACGCCGTGCTTGCGACCGGAGAATAACAAAGGCTTTGTCTGATTGTCCCACGAGGAGAACAGCGAGGTGGTCCAGTAGAGCCGCTCGCCGTCGAGGCTGAGCTGGAGCATCTGTGGTCCGCCGACCACCTTCCGCTCGCCCTCGATGGGGTGGTCCGGGCCGAAGTGGCCGCCGGCCCAGACCCGGTCCACGTATCGTGGGTTCCTCGGGTCCGAGACGTCGTACATCCGGACGTCCCCGTGGAGCCAGTTCGAGAAGAACAGGTACCGGTCGTCCATCGAGACCAGCAGGTCGGTCACCAGCCCGGGGACGGGCATGTCCCAGTCCTCGTGCTCGCGGGCCTCGACGTCGATGACCTTCTCGGCCGCGTAGCGGCCCGGCCCCGAACCGGGCGTTGTCTCGACCTGATGGAAGTTGAAGACGTTCGAGGAGAGCGCCGCGCCGACGAACCCGTGGGTCGAGACCGGGGAATGGAGGAAGCGCACCTCCAGCGGGATGAGCCCCTCCTCCCCCAGGTCGATGGTCTGCTCGACGGTCTTCCCCTCCCAGTTCCAGACGTGGAGCCGTCGGCCGTACTCCCCCGCCTCGACGTCGTCGAGGTCGAACCCGGGGTAGTAGGTCGTCGGGGCCGCCCACTCCGTCGACACCATCACGTTCTGCCGGGGCTGGTACCAGAAGTCGTAGTTGAGTTCGATCTCGCCCGGTGGCTCCCAGCGCCCGTCGACGGAGAAGTCCGACTCGTCCAGTTCGAGGAATCCGCCCGGCAGCTCCCCGTCGGCGTCGCCCAGCATCGAGAGGACGATCTGCCCGTCGGGGATGCAGTGGACGGTGTGGGGGGCGCTCAGGTCCTCGTCGAACACCTCCCCTGGCTCGATGACCCGCTCCAGTTCGGGCTCGCGCCGGTCCGCCGTGTCGACGACGTGGATGCGCGAGGAGCGCTGCCCGGGGATGACGAGGTGGCGCCGCTCCAGGCCGCCGACGTGACAGGAGGAGGAGCAGGCGTTCCACCCGAAGTGGTGGAGTTCGTCGCCGCGGTTGGGCATCTCGACGCGGTCGACCACCTCCGCGTACGTCGCCGAGTCCGGGTCGAGGTCGACGACCGCCAGGAAGTCCGGCGCGTCCACGTCCGTCCCGACGTACAGCCCCATCACGTAGGCCAGCTCCTCGGGGTCGGACTCCTCGATCGCCGCCTGCGGGGTGGCGTACCCTGGCCCCTCGTGGTCGTGGTCATGGTCGTGCGTCGCGTCCGCGCTGTGTTCCGTGTCACTCATACCGGGCGGGTCGGCCCCCCGAGGTAGTGTGTCCGAGGATACCGGCCGCCGCTGCCGCCGCGTGTGACGGGCCGTTCGGGAGCTACAGCCCCCGAAAGCGGTCGAATCCACCGGTAATGTGGCGTGTTATCGCGACCCGAGAAGCGGCAAGGATTGTGACGTCTACCGCTCGACCACCAGCAGCGCGACGCGTTCCCGGACCACCGCCGGCAGGCCCGCGGCGGTCGCCGCCAGCTCGGTCGACCCGATGTCGAAGAAGGCCCGCACCCGGTCGGGGTCGTAGTCCCCCAGCGCTTCGGCCGGCTCGAGCAGCTCCCGGACCGCCTCCGCGGCCGCGGCCTCGGCCGCCGTGTCGCCGGCGCCGTCACCGGGTCGCCCGTCCACCAGCACGACCGTCGGGGTCGCCCCCGGGCCGACGCCGAGCTCCAGCGCCCGGTCGATCTGCCGGCGACCGGCCGCGTACAGCAGTATCTCGACGGCGCGGTCCCGGGCGATGCCGTCGCCGCGGGCCCGCTCGCGGTCGGCGAGCTCGACGGCCCGTTCGAGATGCCGGCGCCCGGTCACGAGCCGGGCGTCGAACGCCTGCACGGTCACGCCGTGCGTGTCGGCCATGGCGCCGAGGCGGCCGACCAGCGCGTCGACGTCCTCGAACACCGGGACGTCGTCGGCCGTCGCCGCGTCCGCGTCGTCCCCGACGTGGACGATACCCTCCACCAGCACGTCAGAAGTCACCCAGGCTGGACTGGTCGTCGTCGCCGCCGTCCAGGACGGGCGCGGCGTCCGGGTCCGGCTCCACGTCCGCCATCGAGGGGTCGGTGTGACCGGCCGCCTCCAGCACGTTCTCGGCGGTCTTCTCGCGCCCCCGGAGCGCCCCGAGCACGACCGGCTTGTTGGCGTTGCGGAGGTCGGCCCGGTCCTCGATGCCGGCCTCGTACAGCCGGCGGGCGCGTTTGCGCCCCACGCTCCGGACGCCCGCGAGGTCGACCAGCTCCTCGCGGACGCCGTGCTGGACCCGGACCCGCGCCTCGCGGACGGCGGGCGCGATACCGAGGTCGAGTTCGGCCGCCAGCTCCTCGGCCGCGCCCAGCAGCCACTCCGTGGTGTCGACCTTCCCGCGGATGTCGCCGGGGCCGACGCCGTAGCGCTCGGTGATGCGGTCCTCGTCGACCTCGTCGGCCCAGTCCTCCAGCAGCGTCGCGGTCTTCAGCGCCGCTAGCCAGTCCTCGAACGCGTCGTCGAACTCGCTGGGCAGGCGACCCAGGAACTCGGCCTCGCGCTCGTAGGCGAGCTCGGTGAACTCGTCCTGCTCGCCCGAGCGGAGGTAGAGCTGGTACATGTCCGGGGTGCGCGCGATGAGGTGGTAGAGCCCCAGTGCCGTCGGCGACCGGTCCGCCGCCCGGAGGCCGTCGATGATCTCCGCGGCGCTCATCGGGTCGAGGTAGAGCCGGGAGACGGTGTGGCCCATCCCCGTGGCCTCCAGCCGACCCCCCTCGGCGGTGATGAACCCGTTCGCCTCCAGATACCGGAGCATGTCGTCCATCACCCCCTCGAGGTAGGCGTCCTCGTCCGTCTGGCTGGCGTACAGCGTCTCCTGCAGGAACTCCAGCAGCCCCTCTCGCGAGTCGGCGAAGCCCGAGGCGACCGTGGCGAGGAGGTGGGTCCGCATCGCCGGCTCCGCGGCCAGCTTCGACCGCACGGGCTCGGGCTCGGCCCAGACGTACCGCTCGAACAGCTCGTCCAGTTCGTCGTGGCTCTTCGCGAGCAGTAGTGCCTCCCCGTACGGGTCCATCCCCGGCCGGCCGGCCCGGCCCATCATCTGATGGACTTCGAGCACGGACAGGGGCTGCATCCCGCCGGCCTCGCCGGAGTAGCGCCGCCAGTCCCGGACGACGACGCGCCGGGAGGGGGTGTTGACGCCCGCGGCCAGCGTCGGCGTCGCGGCGATACATTTGACGAGCCGGTCCCGGAAGGCGTCCTCGACCAGCGAGCGCATGGTGCTCGACAGGCCGGCGTGGTGGAAGGCGGCCCCCTTCTCGACGGCGTCGGCCAGGTCCTCGCTCGTCTCGGTGTCGTTGTCGTCACGGATCTCCGCGGCGATGTCCCGGAGCTCGGCCATCTCCTCCCCGGTCAGATGGTCGTTCGTCACGTTGGCCAGCCGCTTGGCCGCGCCCTCCGCGTTCCGGCGGCTGTTGACGAAGACGAGCGACGAGCCGCGCCCGTCGTCCGCCTCCCCGCCCGCTTCCTCCTCGTCGGCCGCCAGGGTGTCCCGGACGATGCTCTCGGTCGCCTTCTCGCCGCTCTGGCTGGGGAGGTGCTCCTGGCTCCCGTCGTCGAAGTGGAGCGCCTCGCCGAAGTGGACCCCCTTCCGGAGGTCGATGGGCCGCCACTCCGAGTCCACGAGGTCGGCGTCGAGCCAGTCGGCCAGCGCGTCGGCGTTGCCGATGGTCGCCGACAGCGCCACCACCTGCAGGCCGGGGTTGATCCGCCGGAGCTTCGCCAGCGTCACCTCCAGGGTGGGCCCGCGCTGGGCGTCGTCCACGAGGTGGACCTCGTCGGCGACCACGCAGTCCAGCCGGCTCAGCCAGGGCGCGTCGTTCCGGACCAGCGAGTCCACCTTCTCGGAGGTGGCGACGATGACGTCCTTCTCGCCGAGCCAGCGCTCCTCGGACTCGTAGTTGCCCGTCGAGACACCCACCTCGACGCCGTAGCGGGAGAACTCCTCGAACTCCTCGCGTTTCTCGGAGGCGAGCGCCCGCAGCGGGACGATGTAGAGCGCCTTCCCGCCGCGCTGGACCGCCGACAGCATCGCCAGCTCCGCGACCAGCGTCTTCCCCGACGCCGTCGGGACGCTCGCCACCAGCGAGTCGCCCTGGGTGACGCCGGCCTCGACCGCCTCGGCCTGGGGTGGATAGAGCTCCTCGATACCGTCCGCGCGGAGGTGCTCCGGGAGCCACTCGGGCACGCCCGCGACCTCGGAGACGTTCATTACGAGTTGATGGGCCGTCACCCCGTTTAAACTGTCGTGTGTACGGTGCCTGCCACCCCGTGGAGCGAAATCCTCAATCGCGCCCGGCCCGGTGCGAGCCCCGGCGCGTCCGACGACGAGCCGACATCTGTCAGACGAGTCTGTTGACAGCATAGGCCCGATTCAAGCGAAGAGAGAGTCTCTGAACCGTGTAGACGACCGCAAAGGAAATATCGGTTTCCGTATCTATCGGATAACGTCCAGACCGTTGTTCTTCTCGTTGGCCGTCTCGGGCTTGCCGCCATCGGTTTCGCCCACCCCGAAGGTGTCCGTGTTACCGGACTCTGGCGAGGCGTCGCCCTCGATGGCTGCGCGGGAGGCGTCGGCCTGCTTCTGGGTCGTCGGCCCGAGCACCTGTGCGGACTGGACGCCGGTCATGATGGCCATGACCCGCACCTTGCCCTTGTACTCGTCCTGGATACGGGCACCCCAGATGACGTTCGCGGAGGCCTCGAGCCGCTCCGTGATGCGCTGGGCGATGCCCTCGGCCTCCTTCAGCGTGAGGTCGGGGCCGCCCGTGATGTGGACGAGCCCGCCGGAGGCACCGCGGTAGTCGACGTCCAGCAGCGGGTGCTCCATCGCGTCGTTGACCACCTCCTCGGTCTTGTTCTTGTCCTGGGTCTCCCCGACGAGCATCACCGCGACCCCGCCCTGGTTCATGATTGAGGTCATGTCCGCGTAGTCCAGGTTGATCAGCGAGGGCTGGGTGATGGTCTCGGAGATGCCCTTGACGGTCTCGGCGATGATCTGGTCCATCACGGAGAACGCCTTCCCGATGGGGAGGTTGGGCACGTAGTCGAGCAGGCGGTTGTTGTCCAGCACGATGATCGAGTCGGCCTCGTTGCGCAGCTTCTCGAGACCCTCCTCGGCCTTGACCGTGCGGGCGCGCTCGACGTTGAACGGCGTCGACACCATGCCGACGACGATGGCGCCCTGCTCCTTGGCGATCTTCGAGACGACCGGGGCGGCGCCGGTCCCCGTCCCGCCACCCATGCCGGCGGTGACGAAGACGAGGTCGGCGTCGCCGAGGACCTCCTTGATCGTCCCCTGGGCCATCTCGGTGGCGCGCTCGCCCATCGAGGGGTCGCCACCAGCTCCGAGCCCGTTGGTGAGGGACTTGCCGACGAGAATCTTCGTATCGGCCTCGATCATCTGCAGGTGCTGCTTGTCCGTGTTGATAGCGATGGTTTCGGCGCCGTCGACGCCGATGTTGTACAGTCGGTTGACGGTGTTGTTACCAGCACCGCCGGCGCCGACGATAACGATGCGCGGGTCACCGAAGTCGCCGGCGTCGTCGCCGTCCATGTGGCGGGACTCGGCCTCGGCGTTCTCCAGTGCGGAGTTGACGATGTCCTGCATCGTCTACACCTTGGCCCAGCCGCGCCGGTCGTTCGACCGGTCGCTGTCCTCGTGTTCGTTTAGCATCTCGCGGACGGCCGACCGGATCGCCTCGCTCCGGTTGGGGAACTCCCCCGTGTCGACCATTCGCTCGACTTCATCGATCTGCTGCTTCGGAATCCGTAGTGTCACACGCTCCATTGTTGTTAGCTCCCTTGTTGGTCGGCAAGACGGCGTTGCGGCACACACCCGCATGGGTCATACAGCGCGAAACCACACGACGGCGGCCGGATGTAATCCGTCCACCCGCGCTGTAAGACGACCGTCTTACGCAGCCGTATGCATAGACGGCTATTACTTAAACCTTGTCACGAGCGTATGACGCTCGTCGCACGACCCCGTAAACTGGGGTGAGACGGCCGAATACGGCGTTTACGGGTCCCCCGGTGGTCCCTGCACACCGATCTGAGGGGGTAAACTCGCCCGGGTCCGTCGGTTGCTCGTGGGTATTATCGGCCGTGATTACGTCGATTATCGGCGTCAGAAGTCGTTTTCGGGCTGTTTACTGCTTGTCTAACACGTCGGCCGCGGTCGTCCGACGGCCACAGGAGGGGCAGAACGCCCAGTCGGAGCGGAGTTCGTCCCCGCACTCACAGAACACGCGGTGGCTCGCCTTCTCACCGCAGTTCGGGCAGTAAACGTGGTCCTTTGTCAGGTCTTCGCCACATTGGGCGCACGGCTTCTCACCCGCCTCGGGCTCGTTTGCGGGGTCGGGTGACGCCGTCTTACGGGTGTTCGTCTCTGCAGTAGCGTTCCCCGCGGATTCGCCGTCGAGAGCGATGTTTACGTTGATATCCTGGCCCCCGGCGGGGGTGCGGAACCCCTCCAGTCGGTCGTTGATGATAGCGTCGACGCGTTCGGCGACGAGCTCGTCGAGTGACCCCTCGGTGGTGTCCCCCGCCGACGCTCCGGTGTCAGACGGCTCCCCGAGGTACTCGCGGAGCGCCTCGCGCATGACCTCGCTCTTGGAGGCGTCGAACTCCTCCAGTTGTGCCACGAGGTCGTCGTCTGCCCGGAACGTTATTTTGCTCACGCTGTCGGATGTTGTGTGTCAGCCCATTTCAAGCTTCGCGTGCGTCAGACGTCCGTCTGTCGACGCTGACCGACGGTGTCGACGGTCTCACACGTCCGACAGCGCGTGTGTTCCGTGCCCACACCTTCGCCGGATGACAACGATTAAGGCCGTGACCGGCCCTAACTCAACCATCCGCCCTTAGCTCAGACTGGTAGAGCAGTCGACTGTAGATCGACTTGTCCCCCGTTCAAATCGGGGAGGGCGGATCCTCTTTCCGGCCGTATCACGGTTCCCGACAGTTCCAACGCCGTCCTGCGATTCCGCGCCGCGAGCGCCCCGTCTCAGTCTGGAGCGCAACAAGACTCGTAACGTACCCCTCCGCCGTCCCGGAGATTCCGTTGCTGAAACGGGGTGGCCGGCGTGAGGCGCGACTGTCCCCACCCCGTCGAGGGCGTCAACGAGCGTGGGACGCGCTACTGTCAGAACTGCGGCGCCGTCTACTGTCCCGACTCGGGGTGGTCGGCGTGAGCCTCCTCGACTTCGACGCCGAGGCCGAAGCTCGCTCGACCAGCTGGGAGCGCGCGGACCCGGACCGAGCGCTCATCGAGCGGCGCTCGTGGAACGAGTGGTCGGTGCTGCTTCCCGACGGCGAGAAGGCGCATATCTGTCGCCTCGAGCGCGACCACGGAGCGTACGTCGGCGCGTGCGACTGTCCGGGCTACGAGCATCACGACGGGCCCTGCGCGCATCTCTGCACGCTCCGGAAGGCGGAGTTCGGCCACGATCGGGATGTCGAGGGGCGGCGGGTCCGGGTCCTCGACGCCGACGAGGAGCGCGCCCAGGGAGCCGTCGAGCGCATCCGCGCCGACGGCGGCCGTCGGAGGTGGGGTCGAACAACACGGGCGACGCGAGTGAGGCGGACCCCCGAATTATTCCGATACGTGCTGGATATGTACTCGATGGTCGGTCATATGCATCGAACTCTGGTGCTGACCGAATAGTGACCGCTCGTTGAATCGTTCTGGCCTCCGCGTCGGGCGTCGCTCACTCGCCGGTTGGGCGTGGACGTCGGCGTGCTCGTCGGGCCGGAACCGCGCGCCGACGCGGGACGGTCGGGCGGCCCTGCGTCGCGGTCAGGCCAGTTGCGACCGGACCGCCGCCACCGCCTCGAACGGGTCGATACGGTCGTCCGGGTCCGTACACCAGACGCGGTCGCCGTCGACGCTCACGCAGAACAGCTCCTCGGAGGAGGGCGAGCAGCTGACGTTCAGGTCGTGTCGCTGGCCGAGCCAGTCGGCGAGGACCCGGCGGGTCTCGGTGGCCTCGCCGGCGAGCCGACAGGGGGCGCAGTACTCGATGTTGACCCGTGGCATGGACTCCACCTTTCGAATCCTCCGATATAAACTGTCGGGCGGGCGCGAACGTTGCCGCCGTCGGTGAGACGCCCGGTTCAGTCCTCGGTCGGGTCCTCGCGGTCCCGGGTCCACGTCTCGCTCCGGTATTTCGCCTCGGCCAGCTCGGCGGCGGCCGCCCGCTCCGCCTCGGTCCAGTCGTCCGTGACCCACTCCTCGCCCGCGATGGCGCCACACCACTCCCCGAGACTGTCCTCGATGACCCGCACCGCACGGTCCCGCTCCAGATTGTAGCTGTCGGTCAGCCCGACGTGCTCTGAGTCCAGCGGCACGTCCCGCTCCGTGTCGGCGTGGTCGCTCAGCCCCGTCACGCGCTCGCGGAACCGGTCGGCGTCGACGGGCGGGTCCGCGAAGCAGGCGAGATGGCGCTCGGCGCCGACCTCGAAGCTGATGGAGCCGTGCTGGACCACCGCGTCGCGGGTCCGGTACTGCGCGTTGCCCGCCAGCTTCCGGCCGCCGACGGCGATGTCGTGTGCGGGGTCGATATCCCGGAGGTAGCAGGAGGGCTCGTACAGCGCCTCGGCGGGCTCGTCGGCGAAGGCGGCCGGCACGCCGAGCTGCTCGAAGGCGTCGAACAGGGGCTCGCAGAACAGCTCGTACGTCTCCGCCAGGCTCCCCGGCACCGCCTCGGCCGGCGCGATGACGGAGTACGCGATGTCGCCGTGCGTGTCGTGGTAGATGCCGCCGCCGCCGGTCGGCCGCCGGACCACGTCGATACCCTGGGACTCGCAGAACGCCCAGTCGACCGTGTCGGGGGGCTGCCGGTAGCCCAGCGAGAGACAGGCCGGGAGCCACTGGTAGAGCCGGACCGTGCCCACACCCTCCTCGGCCGCGGTCCGGGCCGCGACCTCGTCGTAGGCCATCGCGCTCGCCCCGCCGAGGACCTCCTCCCGGATGACCCGCCAGTCGGCGTCCGTGATGCTCATACCACGAGTTGTGCGGGTACGGGAATAGCGATTGTGGCAACGGCGCTCCCGGCGGCGAGTCAGTCCACGGCAGCCCGCCCCGCGCGCAGCCGCCGGGCGTAGTCGGTGAAGTTGTCGAACAGCCGCTTCGTCTCGCACGCGCGGGCGTAATTTTCCTCCGTGATGCCGTCGAGGACGCGCTGGATCCGCTCGTCGGGCAGGTCCTTCGTCAGCGTCACCGCCTCGGCCATGGCCTGGTCGTACTCCGGGTGGGCCTGGACGCCGACCACGTGGCCCAGCCGGAAGCCGTGGACGCCGTAGTCGTTCTCGGCGATGACCTCGGCACCCGGCGGCACCTCCGCGACGGTGTCCGAGTGGGTGGTGAAGACGAGGAACGCCTCGTCCAGTCCCTCGAACAGGGGGTCGCCGTCGGTCGTCGCCTCGCCGTCGTCGATGTCGGTCCGCCGGACCTCCCGGTAGCCGAGTTCGTACTCACCCATGTCCGCGACGCGCCCGCCCAGCGCGTGCGCGAGGAGCTGGTGGCCGAAACAGATGCCCAGCGCGGGGAGCCCACGGTCGACGGCCTCCCGGAGCCACTCCGAGACCGGCTCCACCCACTCCTGCTCGGAGTCCCAGTAGACCGACACCGCCGAGCCCGTGATCACGACGCCGTCGAAGTCGAAGCCCCGCGGGAACTGGCTGTCGTTCACCTGGAACTCCGCCAGGTCGGCGTCCAGCTCCCGGCGGAAGTTCTGACTCGTCGCGCGCTCGCTGGTCGAGGCGTTCAACAGCGCGAGCCGGAGTCGGTCGTCCGCATCCGTCACGGCCGGCCGTTGCCGAGCGGCGGAAGTATACGTTTCGGCCCGGGCCCGGTCGCGGCTGTTTTCTCCCGCCCCGGCGAACTGCCGGTGTGGCAACGCTCAACCGCTGGGTCGTCGGACTCCTCGCCGCCGTCGCGGTCACCATCCCCGCACACGGGTTCCTCGTGACCGACCCGCTCCTGCTGTCGGTCCTCGCCGTCGCCTGGTTCGCTGCCGCCGTGGCGGTCTACGAACAGCGCGACGCGCTCGGACTGTTCGGCCCGGGGAACCGCTGGAGCGGGGCCTTCGCCGGCGTGACGACCTACGTCTCGGCGGTGCTGCTGGGGTCGGCCGGCCTGCCGCCGGACGAGGCGTTCGTCGTCTCGTTGACCACCCTCGCGCTCGCGGCGTTCGGGCTCGGGGCCGGGAGCGCGATGACCGTTCGCCGGGTCGAGAGCGGCCGTGGTCAGACGGAGAACTCGTAGAGGTCGTCGCCGACGTGGTGCAGCGAGTCGACGACCTTGCCGCTGTCCCCGACCATCTCGTCGCCGCTCACGTCCGCGCGGCCGACGGCCAGCACCTTCCCGTGGGTCTCCTCGGCGATGGCCACGAGATCGCCGGGGTCGATAGCGGCGTCGGCCTCGACGATGCCCGGGCGCATCACGTTCGCGCCGTCGGAGACGAAGGAGACGGCCCCGGCGTCGACGGTGACGACGCGGCGCTCGGGCGGGACCCGATTGGCGCCCTGTACCGTCAGGAACGGCTCGCCGTCGTAGAACGCCACGGCGGGCTCCCCGTCGACGAGCACGACACGGCGGTCGTCGTCGACGAACTCGACGTCCTCCCACGAGTCGCCCGCGACGGTCACGCCGAGCTGGGTCTCGATATGTTCGACGATGTCGTCGATCTCGTCACCGCGGAGATGGTGGCGCGACTTCACGTCCATGTCGGTGGCTGGGGTCGGTATCCGGATAAACGCTACCGGTCGCATCGGCGCGGCCCGGCGGCGGGGCGCCCCGCCGAGCGCCGGCATCCCGGTATCTTAAACCGGACACTACCCAAGTGAGAGTATGAACGTCGTCCCGGACACGAGCGCGGTCATCGACGGCCGTGTGTCCGAGTTCCACGAACGGGGCGAGCCCGTCGAGACGGTGTACGTCCCGGAGGCGGTCGTCTCCGAGCTGGAGTCCCAGGCCAACGCCGGCATCGACACCGGCTGGGAGGGCCTCGAGGAGCTCCAGCGGCTCGCGAGCCTCGCCGACGCCGGCGACCTGGCGGTCGAATACGTCGGCGAGCGGCCGACCAGCGACGAGATCGGCGGCGCCCACGAGGGCGACATCGACGCGGTCATCCGCGAGATCGCTGACGGGCACGAGGCCACGCTGCTCACCAGCGACGCGGTCCAGGCCGAGGTCGCCCGGGCGAAGGGCATCGGAGTCGAGTACGTCGAGGCCGAGACCCGCGACGTGGACACGCTCTCCATCGAGGCGTTCTTCGACGAGGAGACGATGAGCGTCCACCTCCGGTCGGGCGTGGCGCCGATGGCCAAGCGGGGCTCGCTCGGAGAGATGCGCTACGGCGCCATCCGCGACGAGCCCTCCTCCGAGGCCCAGCTGAAGGAGTGGGCCGCCGAGATCGAGGCGTCCGCGCGCCAGTCCAGCCAGGGGTTCATCGAGCTCTCCGAGCCCGGGATGAGCATCGTCCAGTTCCGCGATATGCGGATCGCCGTCGCGCAGCCGCCGTTCGCCGACGGCTACGAGATCACGGCGGTGCGGCCCATCGCGAAGACGGGCCTCGACGACTACAAACTGGCCGGCGAGCTCCGCGACCGGCTGCAGGAGCAACAGCGCGGCGTCCTCATCAGCGGCGCGCCGGGCGCCGGCAAGTCCACGTTCGCCCAGGCCGTCGCCGAGTTCCTCGCCGACGCCGGCTTCGCCGTCAAGACGATGGAGAAACCCCGTGACCTCCAGGTCGGGCCGAACATCACCCAGTACACCGAACTGGACGGCTCGATGGAGAAGACCGCCGACTCGCTGCTGATGGTCCGGCCGGACTACACCATCTACGACGAGGTCCGCAAGACGTCGGACTTCTCCGTCTTCGCGGACATGCGCCTGGCCGGCGTCGGGATGCTGGGTGTGGTCCACGCGACCCGGGCCATCGACGCGCTCCAGCGGCTCGTCGGCCGCGTCGAACTCGGCATGATCCCGCAGGTCGTCGACACCGTCGTCTACATCGAGGCCGGCGAGGTCCACACCGTCTACGACGTGACGACGGAGGTGAAGGTCCCCCACGGGCTGATGGAGGAGGACCTCACCCGCCCGGTCGTGGTAATCAGCGACTTCGAGACCGGCGAGGCCGCGTACGAGATCTACACGTTCAACAACCAGGTCGTCACCGTCCCGCTGGACGAGGAGAACGACGACGAGACGGGCGTCGACCGCATCGCCAAGGGGGAGATCGAGCGCGAGATCAAGTCCGTCGCCCGCGACCGCGTCGACGTGGAGATCACGGGCCGGAGCTCCGCTCGCGTCTACGTCTCGGAGAACGACATCTCCACGGTCATCGGGAAGGGCGGCGGCCGCATCTCCGACATCGAGGACCGGCTGGGGATGGAGATCGACGTCCGCACGCACGACGAGCGCCCCGACGGCGCGCGCCACGCTGGCGGTGGCGGCGGCAACAGCGGCGGGTCCGGCGGCGCGTCGGGCGGTGCCGGCGAGATCGTCACCCCCGAGGTCACCGGCCGGCACGTCATGGTCCCCGCGGAGGGCTACCAGGGCGAGACCGTCGAGATCCGGGCGGGCGACGAGTACCTGTTCACCGCGACGGTCTCGCGCGGCGGCGAGATCCAGGTCTCCCGGGGCTCGGCCATCGCCGAGGAGCTGGAGCAGGCCATCGACCGTGGCCGACGGATCACCATCGCGCCGCAGTAGCCCCCGGCCCGGGCCCGGTCGGTGTGGGGATGCCCTGTCCCGACCGCCGGATCGGCCGATCTCCGTCCCTCGGTCCACCGTTCACCGAGCCCGTCCGGACGGTCCGCACTCTCCATCCCCCGCCGTGCCGCATGGGAAACCCCTTTGTCCGGCGGCCCCTGCCTCCCGGTATCCCGCCGCGGGCACGCGGTCCGTGGCACTCATACCATGCGTGTCAACGAGGCCGTCCCCGACTTCGCCGACGTGTTCCCGTTCGAGGAGTTCAACCGCATGCAGCGGGCGGCGCTGCCCGCGGTGCTCGACTCCGAGGAGAACGTGGTCGTCAGCGCGCCCACCGCCTCGGGGAAGACGGCGCTCGCGGAACTCGCCATCTGCCGGACCCTGCGGTCGGACGGCACCGCCCTCTTCCTCGCGCCGCTGCGCGCGCTCACCAACGAGAAGGAGTCCGAATGGGAGCGGTTCGAGGACCTCGGGTATTCGGTCTACGTCGTCACGGGCGAGCGCGACCTGAACCCGCGGCGTGCCGAGCGCGCGGACGTGCTCGTGATGACACCTGAGAAGGCCGATTCCGCCACGCGCAAGCACGACACCGCCCGGCACTCGTTCATTACGGACGTGGACTGCTGCATCATCGACGAGGTCCACCTGCTGGACTCGGACAAGCGCGGCTCCGTGCTGGAGGTGACGGTCTCGCGGCTCCGGCGGCTCTGTGCCCCCCGCGTGGTCGCGCTCTCGGCGACGATGCCCAACATCGAGGACGTGGCCGGCTGGCTGGACGCCCCCGAGGACTGCACCTTCACCTTCGGCGAGGAGTACCGGCCGGTCCCGCTGCACGCCGGCGTCGAGACGTACGCCCACGGGGAGAACCCGTTCCAGGACAAGTACCGGCGGCTGTTCCGCGCGATGGACCTCGCCCAGCCCCACGTCGAGGACGGCGGGCAGGCCCTGGTGTTCGTCTCCAGCCGGCAGGACACCGTTCGCGCGGCGGAGAAGGCCCGCGACGTGGTCGCCGAGCGTGACATCGAGATGGGCGCCCGCGGCGACTACGACATGCACAGCGAGGCCCAGGACCTGAACAACGACACCCTCCGGCAGTCCGTCGTCGACGGGGTGGCCTTCCACCACGCCGGCCTCTCGCGCGAGGACAAGGACCGCGTCGAGGCGTGGTTCCGCGACGGGACGGTCCAGCTCCTGTTCTCGACCTCGACGCTGGCGTGGGGTGTCAACCTGCCCGCGCGCTGCGTGGTCATCCGGGACACGAAGCTCCATGACCCGCTGGAGGGGGAGGTGGACATGAGCCCGCTCGACGTGCTCCAGATGCTGGGGCGCGCGGGCCGGCCGGGGTACGACGACGCCGGCTACGCCTACGTCGTCTCCGACGGCGCGGACGCCCAGAAGTACCGCACCCTGCTCCGCGAGGGCAAGGAGATCGAGTCCCGGCTCGCCGAGGACCTCGACGCCCACCTGAACGCGGAGGTGGCGCTCGGCTACGTCCGCGAGATGGACGACGTGATGGAGTGGCTGGAGACGACGTTCTACTACGTCCGTGCCCAGTCCGCGCCCGACGGGGCGACCGACGGGTCCATCGACTACCCGTTCGGCGGCAACCTCCGCACCCGGGCCCGGGGGACCCTCGACTCGCTCGTCGCCGACGGCTTCGTCGAGGAGGACGGCCTGCGGCTCCGACCGACGCCGCTGGGCCGGCTCGCCTCGAAGTTCTACATGCGGCTCGACACCGCCCGCGAGTTCGCCGACCTGGCCGAGCGGGCCGCCGAACGGCCCATCGACGAGGGCGACGTGCTCCGGACGGTCGCGGCCGCGGCGGAGTTCGACTCGGTCAGCGCCCGGAAGAGCGAGCGCGACGCCGTCGAGTCCGTGCTGGGCCAGTCGTTCGCGACCGACGCCGAGGGGGAGGACCTGGAGCCGGGCAACCGGAAGGTGCTCGCCATCTGTCGGGCGGCGATGCGCGGGTCGACGCCGGGGGAACTGCAGAGCGACGCCTGGGTCATCCGGCAGAACGTCCTCCGGCTGCTGGCGGCACTGCACGCGTTCGCCCGCGAGTTCGCCGACGCCCGCGCCGCGAACCTCGTCCGCCGGGTGGAGGCCCGCGTCGAGACCGGTATCTCCGGCGATGCCGTCGGCCTCACGGCCGTCGACGGGGTCGCCCGGGGCCGCGCCGGGAAGCTCGCCGCCGAGGGGCTGACCACCCCGGCCGACCTCGTCGCCGCCGGCGTCGAGGGGCTGGTCGACGCGGGGCTCTCCGAGGGCGTCGCCGAGCGGGTCCTCCGGAACGCCCGCGACCTCCCGGTCGTCGCGGTCGACTGGGGGGACTTCCCGGACAGCATCGCGCTGGGCGAGCGCGCGATGTGCCCGGTCACCGTCCGCTCGACCGCCGGGAGCGCCCGCGCCGGCGTCCGCGTGACGGTCAACGGCCGCGAGATGTCGAGTTCGGAGACGCATCTGGGCGAGACCGAGACGACCGTCGGCCTCTTCGGCACGAGCGAGACCGACGAGCTGACCTACCGCGTGACGGTCGCCTTCCCGGACCTGCCGCTCGCTCCCGTCGCGGAGTCCCGGACCGTCCGGGTGGACTGAGGACTCGACGGACCTCACGCGCACTCCCCCGCACAACCGGCGGCCATGCGGGTCACCGCGGACGTGGTCGGCGAGGGCGAGCACGACCTCGCCCTCGCCACCGACGCCGACCTCCTCCGGGCGTGCTCGCTCTTGCCCCGCGAGGCGACCGCCCTCGTCGACGGGTCGCCGGTGCCAGCCGACGCCCCCGTCACGGCCGAGACCGTCGGGGTGTCGGGCCTGGTCCAGGGTGGCGCCGGCAGTCCCAGATCCGGCCCGTTCCGGTTCCGCGCAGCCCGAGCACGCTCGCCCTGCCGTTCAAGCCCGTCGAACGGTTACCGGTGGGTATGCCACTGGCGAGCCGCACGCACGACCCCGTCGGCGACCCGGCACCGGACCTCGACGCGCCCGCCCTGCTCGCGGACCCGGAGACGGCTCCGGGCGACCGGCCGACCGAGGCCGAACTGCTCGCGGTCGTCGCGGATATCGGGGCGTAGACCGATGGCGATACCCGATGGGAGCGGCGGCCGCGATTCGGGCGACGCCGACGGGGACGGCGAGGACGCCGACGGAGGCTCCAGGCCCGACCCACCCGCGGACGTGACCGTCGGTCCGGCCCGCGAGGGCGAGCGCGCGACGGCGCTCAGCATCGTCGACATGGCCGGCCTGGAGGTCGACCGCGAGGCCGTCATGGACGGGGAGCGCGAGGTGCTGGTCGCCGTGACCGACGGCCGCGTGCTCGGCGCGCTGGTGCTGGATGGGGCGTACATCGAGGCGGTCGCGGTGCGCCCCGGGCGCCGGGGCCGGGGTATCGGCAGCGCGCTGGTCGTGGCCGCGGCCGCCCGCCGTGACCGGTTAGTCGCGGAGTTCGACACGAAACTACGCGGTTTTTACCGAAACCTCGGGTTCGATACCGAGCGTATCGGAGAATCCAGATATCGCGGTGAGTTACCGTAGTCCGGGTCGCGCCCGGCGCGACCCGGACCCCTCGCCACTCACACCAGCGGCTCGACCAGCTCCCGGCCCGCGGTCAACAGTGCCGCCACCCGCCCCGGGTCGCCGGCCTCCGCGTAGACCCGCATCTTCGGCTCCGTGCCGGAGGGCCGGACCAGCAACCAGGTCCCGTCGCCGAGCAGGATCTTGAACCCGTCCACGTCGTTGACCCGGTCGACGGCGGCCCCGGCGACCCGGTCGGGGAGCGCCTCGCCCAGCCCGGCGACGACCGCCGCCTTCCGGTCGTCCGGGCAGTCGACGCTCACGCGGTCCTGGTGGATGTCGCCGTGGGCCTCGCGGAGGCGGGCGAGCCGGCCGTCGAGTGGCTCCGCGGCCTCGGCCCGGGCGGCCAGCAGCGCAAGCAGGACGCCGTCCTTGTTGCGGAGGTGGCCCCGGACGCCGAAGCCGCCGGACTCCTCGCCACCCAGCAGCGCCCCCGTCTCGGCCATCGCCTCGGCGACCCATTTGAACCCGACCGCCGTCTCCGTCACGGACTCGCCGTGGGCCTCGGCGACCCGATCGACGAGGAACGTCGTCGAGACGGTGCGGACGGCGCCGCCCGAGCGCGACCCCAGCAGGTGGTCGTACAGCAGCGTGAACAGCATGTTCGCGTCGACGTACCCCTCCGCCGGTGCGACGACGCCGATGCGGTCGGCGTCACCGTCGTTGGCCACCCCGAGGTCGGCGTCGCCGTCGGTCACCCGGGAGACGAGCGCGCTCAGCCGCTCCGCGGCAGGTTCCGGCGGCGTCCCGCCGAAGGTCGGGTCGTCGTCGGTCCGGAGCTCGACGACCTCCGCGCCCGCCCGCTCGAGGGCGCGGTCGGTCACGCCGCGCCCGCTCCCGTGCATCGCGTCGTACGCGACCGTCAGCCCCGCGAGGTCGTCGTTCTCGAGGCCGAGGAACGCGAGCAGGTGGTCGACGTACGGGCCGACGACATCGATCTCCGCGACGGTCCCCCACTCGGCCTCCGGCAGCGGGTCGGGCGCCCGCAGGGTCGCCTCCAGCCGGTCGGTCACGGTCGGTAGCGCGGGCGCGCCGTCCGCGGGGACGAACTTCACGCCGTTGTACTCCGGCGGGTTGTGGCTCGCGGTCACCATCAGCGCGCCCGCCAGGTCGCGGTCGGTGACGGTCCAGGCGACCGCCGGCGTCGGGCAGTCCCGCTCCGGGAGGAGGACGTCGTGCCCGTTCGCGCACAGCGTCCGCGCCAGCTCCTCGGCGAACCCGCGGGAGGTCGCCCGGGCGTCGTACCCCACCGCGACGGTGCCGGGCTCGCCCTCGGCGTCGAGGTGGTCCGCGACGGCCTGCCCGACCATCCGCACCCGGGCGTCGGTGAACTCGTCGAGCGTCGCGCGCCAGCCGTCCGTGCCGAAGCTGATGGCCGAGGCGTCGTCCTCCCGGCCGCCGGCCGTGTCGGTCGCCTCCCCGTCGTCATCCATACCGGAGGGCCGCGGCCGGAGGGGAAAAAACCGGGAGTCCGGGACGGCCCCGCGCACCGTTATGCCCCGTCCGCCCCTACGCTCCGGCATGAGCCTCTACGACGCCGTCGCGGACCTCACGCTCACCGTTGCGGGCCACGACCGGACGCGCCGCGAGCGCGACACCTCCAGCGGTTTCACACGCGCCACGACCACGTTCGCCCTCTCGGGGGGCGGGGCGACCGGCCGCGGCGAGGACGTGGCCTACGACACCCCCGACCACGAGGCGCTGGCCGAGGCCGACCCCGCGTTCGCGGCGTTCGAGGGCGAGTGGACGTTCGACGAGTTCTCCCGCGCGCTCGACGACGTGGAGCTCTTTCCGGAGCCACCCCGGCGCGAGACCGCCCGCCACTACCGGCGCTGGGCCGTCGAGTCGGCGGCCCTGGACCTGGCGTGCAAGCAGGCCGGCCGGACGCTGGGCGACCTGCTCGGCCGCGACTACGACCCCGTCCGGTTCGTCGTCAGCACCCGGCTCGGCGACGCCGGCTTCGACCGCGTCGCCGACCTGCTCGAGACGTCCCCCGACGCCGAACTCAAGCTCGACCCGACCGACGACTGGGACGCGGCCCTCGTCGACCGGCTGGCCGACACCGGCGCCGTCCGGGTGCTCGACCTGAAGGGCCTCTACGAGGGCACCCAGGTCGACCTGACGCCGGACCCGGAGCTCTACCGGCTCGTCGTCGAGGGGCTCCCCGACGCCGTCGTCGAGGACCCGCGCCTCACCGACGCCACCCGACCCGTCTTCGACGGTCGCGAGGACCGCGTCGCCTGGGACTACCCCATCACCGGCGTGGGGAGCGTCCGGGACCTGCCCTGGGAGCCCGACTGGCTCAACGTCAAACCCTCCCGCTTTGGCACCGTGCGGTCGCTGTTCGACACGCTCGACCACGCCGCCGCCCACGACATCACGCTCTACGGCGGCGGCCAGTTCGAACTCGGCGTGGGGCGCGACCAGATCCAGGCGCTCGCCGCGCTGTGCTACCCCTCCGGCCCGAACGACGTCGCCCCCGGCGGCTACAACGACCCCGAGCTCTCCCCCGACCTGGCGACGAGTCCGCTCGACCCGCCGGTCGGCTTCGGGCCGCGCTGAATGCCCTCGGCCGGTGTACCGTCTCTCCGGATGACGGCTCGGGTGTGAGGATATCCCCCGGCCGAGATCGGAACCGGCGAGGGGTATCGTCGTCGCTCGTGGCGTCACCCGGTGTCGCCGAAGCTGTCCAGCCCGGTCTGCCGACGCCGGTCGCCGGCGTCGGGGTCCCAGGCGGTCGCCGCGGCCCGTGCGGCCTCGGGGTCGACCGCCGGTGCGGTCCCGCGCTCGTGGCCGCCGCAGGCGGGACCACACTCGCTGGCGGGGTCGACGAGGCGCCCCTTCCACGGGCAGTCCGGCAGCGGGCCGACCCCGGCGCGTTCGTCGACCGTGACCCGGGCGCAGTCGGGCCACACCTCGGCGGCGGGGCGCCAGCCCTTGCCGAAGGCGCGCTCGGCGAGACGGCGGCGCGCGCGGCGCTTCTCGGCCGCGGTCACGACCGCGATATCCGTCCGTCCCGAGTGTTCGGCGAGCGGCTCGACCCCGGGGCCGTCGGCGTCGAGCGGGGTCGGCTCGCGGACCACCTCGCGCCCGCCCGTCTCCGGGTCGAACCGCCAGACGCCGACCGCGTCGGGGATGCGGTTGAGGTGGGCGCCGGTGACGTGCGAGGCCGTCGCCAGCACCACCTCGTCGACCAACCCGAGCGAGACGTCCGTCCGCAACTGCCGTTCGAGGTCGCCGGGGCGGCCGAGGTCGGGCTTGTTCTCGATGCCGCGGAGCCGCCCGGCCCAGCCCTCGGGATAGCGACCGGTAGCGCGGACCAGGTCGCGGCCGTCCCGGCGCTCGCGCTCGAGGTAGCCCGCTGTGACCGCCGCCTCGACGACGTCGTCCAGACGGTCCGGATGGGCGTCGAACGCCTCACGGGGGTCCCGTGCGGTCCCGGGGCCGACATCGCTCTCCAGGACCGGCGCCGGTATCGTCCCGGGACAGAGCGAGACGCGGTCGTCGAAGCGGGGCCCGGGGGCCAGTTCGACCACGTCCAGCACGCGGGTACCGTGGCAGGAGGCGCCGAGCTGACGCGCGAGGAGCCCGTCGACCTGCGGCTCGCGATGCGCACAGAGGGCCAACTCGAAGGCGTACTCGCGCACACGTCGAAGTGGGAGCGGCGCGGGTTTAAACGGCGCGTCGAGGTGCCGATCCGGGCTCGAGGGGACCGAACTTGACACTGAATTACTATCCAACCGAACGGAGTTGACTCGAAATCCGAAAAATCGACTTACACCCCCTCTCCGTCCAGTCAGTCGGAGGCGGGAGCCTCCTGATATGATGAGAGACGACTACAATCCGACTCGACGACGCGTCCTGCGGACCGGCGCGGCGGCACTCGCCGCCGGTGTCGGTATCGGGAGTCTTGGAAGTGTGGCAGCGCGCGGAAACGACGATAACGGCAAGCAGTTCGGCCGCGTCTGGGCCAACGGCATCCTCTGGCGAACGAACGTGGTGCGGACGCTCGACGAGGAACCGGAGCCGAATGACGTCATCTACTTCGTCAACGACGGGACGAGAGCCTCGCTTCCCGGTGGCGGCGGAACGGCCAACGCGAACGCTAGCCCGTTCGTCTCCGAGTCCGCACCCGGCGACCGGGACTGGAACGGCGGCCAGTGGGTGCACAAAGCCGCGACCCTCGACGATGGCGTGACCCTGAGCGAGCCGCTGACCTCCGCGGCCGATGTTCGGGCCGCCGAGGCGGACGGTGAACTGACGATCGCCGACCGCCGTCCGTATCTTGACGGGACGACGACCCCGTTCGGTCCGCCACGGTACTTCCTCTGCCCGCTAAACGGCCGGGCTTGACAGGAACTCCAACCGTCCTGTCCCCCCGCCGGGGCGAGCAACCACAACTCTTTGCCCGGACCGGCCGAACGCCCGCGCATGGAGAGTCTCAACGTGATGGCCGTCGAACTCGTCGACGAGGCCATCGATTTCCAGGACGAACTCGCCATCGACACCGACGAGCTCGACAACGGGGCGACGGTGCTCGATTTCGGCGTGGAGACGTACGGCGGGCTGGAGGCGGGGCTGCTGCTGGCGGAGATCGCCACCGGCGGGCTCGCGACGGTCCAGGCCGACGCCTCCGGGACGGTCGCGGACGCGACCATACCACATGTCGAGCTGACCTGCGACCACCCGGCGCTGGCGCTGCTCTGCTCGCAGAAGGCCGGCTGGGACGAGTTCCCCGGCGGCTACGACGGGCTCGGGAGCGGCCCGGCCCGCGCCCTGGTCGCCGAGGAGGAGGAGTTCCGGCAGACGGGGTTTCAGGACGCGGCCGACTTCGCCACCCTCTGCGTGGAGTCGGACACGCTCCCCGACGAGGCGGTCGCCGAGTCCGTCGCCGACCTCGCGGGCGTCGATACGGGCAGCGTCTTCCTCCCGACCTACCGCACCGGCTCCATCGCGGGCAGCGTGACCACCGCCGCCCGGGCCGGCGAGCTGGCGGTCTACCGGCTCGCCGAACTGGACTACGACCCGCTGGACGTGCTGACCGTCACCGCGCGCGCGCCGGTCGCGCCCGTCGCGGGTGGGGAGGCGACGGCGATGGCCCGGACGAACGACGCACTCGCCTACGGCGCCCGCGTCCACCTGACGGTGGACCGTGACTTCGACCGGTTCGACGAGGTCCCCTCCACCGCGAGCGCGGAGTACGGCACCCCGTTCGAGCAGTTCTTCGAGGACGCCGACTGGAACCTGGAGGCCATCCCGCGGGAGGTGTTCGCCCCGGCCCAGGTCACCGTGGACGTGCTCGGCGGACCCACCCACGCGGTCGGGGGCACCGACGAGTCGCTGCTGGCGGAGAGCTTCGGGCTCCCATGCGGTTCAAGATAGTCCCCGCGCTGCCCGACACGGCCCGCGAGGAGCCGGCGGTGGCCCTGGACCTGCTCGCCCGGGCGCGCGATGCCGTGCCGCTGGTCCCCCGCTCGGAGGACGACTGCTGTATGCGTCTCGTGAACGCCGGCGTCGTGGCCGCCCGCGACGACGCCAGCGAGTGGCTCACCTTCGCGCGGGCCCTGGAGTTGGTGGCCGAGAGCGACCGGGGCTACCACCGCGTCCGGGACGCGCCCGACCCGACGGCCGACCCGGGGCGGGCGGCGCTCGCCGACCGCTTCCGCGAGCGCGTCTTCGGCGCGGACGAACTGCTCGCGGCGCTGGCGGCGGCCGACGACGGGCTGACCGTGGCCGGGGCCTTCGACCGGTTCCGCGACCGCATCCCGAACTGGGAGCGCCGGCGCCACACGGACACCGAGGCGGTGTGGCGCGAGCGCGTCGAGCACCTGCTGGACTGGGCCGCCGTCCTCGGGTTCGCACGGTGGGACGGGGACCGCTACCGGGCCGCCTGAACGCCGCCGCGGTTACGGCTCGGCCCCGTCGGTCGGGTGCGCGTCGGCGGCCGGCAGGTCGACCTCGGGGCCGAGGAACCGGCTAGCGGCCCCTCGGAACAGCGCGTCGAACGCCGACTCGGAGAGGTCCCGCGCCAGCAGGCCCTCGTACTCACGTTCGTAGGCGTGGGGCATGTTCGGGAAGTCCGACCCGTAGAGCACCTGCCCGGCGAGGTCCTCGAAGACGGCGTCCGGGATGGCGGCGGGGTCGAAGTCGACGTAGTCGCCGACGACGGTCGCCATCGCGAAACAGGTGTCGAGGAAGACCCGGTCGTGCTCGCGCGCGAGGTCGATGAACGCCTCGTGCTCGAACGTCCCCATGTGTGCTGCACAGGCCCGGACGTCCGGGTAGCTCCGGACGAACGACGCGAACCGGTCGATGCCGACGTGGGCGGAGTCCTCGAACATCGGCGCGGTCCCGGCGTGGAACAGGACCGGGCGACCGTACTCGGCACACAGCTCGTACGCCGGGCCGAGCCGCTCGTCGTCGGGTGCGACCTCCTGGACCGGGCACTGGAACTTCAGGCCCCGCGCGCCGGCGTCGAACGCCTCGCGGACGACCGCGCCGACGTCGTCCTCCGGGTGGACGGTCGCGAACGGGATGCACATCTCCGAGTCCGCGGCGGCGTCGACGAGCCAGTCGTTCAGCTCGCGGGCGATGCCCGCACGATGGGCGTACGGGAGCGCGACGTAGCGGGCGACGCCGTGCCGGCGGAGTTCGGCCTCGACGGCCGTGACGTCCGCGCCGTGGGGGAACTCCCAGCCGGCGACGTCGTTGAGCGACTCCCGGATGGCCCCCATCAGCCGCTCGGGCATCAGGTGGACGTGGCCGTCGACGGCGGGGGCGAGTGGGACTCCCGGCCCGCCTGAACGGTCGGTCATACCGCCGCTCTTGGCGTGACGGGGACCAAAGCCTTCCGGCGACCCGACCCCGGCACCTGGTCGCACGAACCGACGCCACGATTTTTACACATGGCGACGTACGGCAACCGATGACGATGGGGGAGACCATCCCGGATTTCACCCTCACGGGGGCGAAGGGGACGGAGATCCGCGAGTTCACGCTGTCGTCGGTCGCGGGCGACCGGCCGGCCCTGCTGGTGTTCTACATCTACGACTACAGCCCGGTCTGCGAGACCCAGATCTGCGAGATCAACGACTCCGAGTGGCTGATGTTCAACGACGACGTCACCGTCCTCGGCATCTCGACGGACGGCCCGTACAGCCACCGGCAGTTCATCGCGGACGAGGACATCACCTATCCGCTCCTGAGCGACGGCGACCTGACCGTCTACGAGGCCTGCGGCATGACCGAGGACGGGGCCGACGGCGCCCCCGAGCCCAAACGGGGGCTCGTCATCGTGGACGGGAGCCGCACGGTCCGCTACCGGTGGCAGCCCGACGACAACTGGGACGCGTGGGACACCGCGAAGATGCGCGAGACCTACGACGTGCTGGCGGCGCTCTCGTCGGCGTGAGCCGCCCCGAACCTACTTGGGCGGGCCGCCCCCAGCCACGCGCATGAGCGAGGACTGCATCTTCTGCGGCATCGTGGCCGGTGACATCCCCGGGCGCACCGTCTACGAGGACGAGGACGTGCTGGCCTTCCTCGACGCGAACCCGCTGGCGCCGGGCCACACGCTCGTCATCCCCAAGGCGCACCACGAGCGGCTGAACGACATGGACGACGGCCTGGCGGGGTCGGTGCTGGGGACGCTGAACGCGCTCGTCCCCGTCGTCGAGGACGCGGTCGACGCGCCCGCCACCACCGTCGCCTTCAACAACGGCCCCGAGGCGGGCCAGGAGGTGCCCCACGTCCACGGCCACATCGTCCCGCGCTTCGAGGGCGACGGCGGCGGCCCCATCCACACCGTCGCCGGCGACCGCCCGGACCTGAGCGAGGACGAACTGGACGACATCGCCGACCGCATCCGCGACGGCGGCTAAACACCGGGTCGCCCGCCCGGACGTTTCCAGCAGACTACCGACGTAACCTCGTTCTCCGGGGCTACACTCGCCAACGCGGCTTATGCGGGGAGAGAACCACGACTACGGCGATAATCGTGGCAGTAACGGAGAAAGCACGACCGACAGTCAGTCGCTCCGGACCGCCTGCTGGACGCCGTCGTCGTCGGGGAGGTCGCGGTTCCGCAGCGCCTCGCCGGTCGCGCGGTCGAACAGGTGGATGGCGGACTCGGGGAGGTGGGCGACGGCGGGCTGGCCGGCCTCGACCTGTTGCATCCCGCCGACGGTGGCGACGAACGTCTCCGGGTCCGTTCCGGAGCGGTCGAAGGTGAGGTAGCAGGCGTTGGCGTCGCCCATCGGCTCGACCACGTCGACGACCGTCTCGAACGCGTGGTCGCCGGGCTCGCCGACGAGCTCGATGTCCTCCGGGCGGATGCCGAGCGCGAGTTCGGTCGTGTCGCCCAGCGCGGCGTGGGTGGCCTCGCTCAGCGGGTAGTCGAACCGGTCGGCGACCAGCCGGGTCCCCTGGCGCTCGACGTCGAAGAAGTTCATCGACGGCTCGCCGATGAAGCCCGCGACGAACCGGTTGGCCGGCTCGTGGTAGCACTCCAGCGGCGTGCCGACCTGCTGGAGCACCCCCTCGTCGAGCACGGCGATGCGGTCGCCCATCGTCATCGCCTCGGTCTGGTCGTGGGTGACGTACACCGTCGTCACGCCGAGTTCCTCCTGGATGCGCTGGAGCTCGGTCCGCATGGTCGCCCGGAGCTTCGCGTCGAGGTTCGACAGCGGCTCGTCCATCAGGAACGCCTCCGGGTCCCGGACGATGGCGCGGCCGAGCGCGACCCGCTGTTGCTGGCCGCCGGAGAGGTCCGACGGTTTCCGGTCCAGCAGCTCCTCGATACCCATCATGCTCGCGCTCTCCTCGACCGTCGCGGCGACCTCGGCGTCGGCCATCCCCGTCGACTCCTCCAGGCCGAAGCTCATGTTCTCCCGGACGGTCATGTGGGGGTAGAGCGCGTACGACTGGAACACCATCGCGATGTTCCGGTCGGCCGGCGCCACGTCGTTGATGCGGCGGTCGCCGAGGCGGATCTCGCCCTGGGTGACCGACTCCAGTCCGGCGATCATCCGGAGCGTGGTGGACTTCCCGCAGCCCGAGGGGCCGACCAGGACGAGGAACTCCCCGTCCCGGATCTCCATGTCGACGCCGTCGACGGCGATGACCGCGTCGTCACTACCGTCGCTGAACACCTTCGTCACGTCCGCGAGGGTTAATGCTGCCATCGGTGGATACCTCCGCGTACCGTCTCGACACTCATGTCGCTACCCCCTCGGCGAACTTATCGCCGAACAGGACGTAGACGACGAGCGTCGGGAGCGCCGCCAGCAGCGCCGCGGCCATCCGCAGCGGGAAGTTCGTCCCCGACTGCGAGACGCCGATGCCGACCAGGTCCATCGTGACGACCGACGCGTCGCCGAACTGGATGATGGTCAGTGCGAACAGCAGGTCGTTCCAGATCTGCGTGAACTGGTAGATGAACACGACGGCGAACATCGGGATCGACAGCGGCAGGATGATGCGCCGGTAGATGGTGGTGACCGACGCGCCGTCGAGCCGAGCCGCCTCGATCATCTCGCCGGAGAGCTTCTTGTAGTGGGCCCGGAACAGCAGCGTGCAGATGGGAAGCCCGTAGGCCGTGTGCGTGATGATGAGCGCGACGAGCTTCCAGTGGTACTCCCGGACGAGCGGGAGCAGTTCGGCCAGCGGGACGAACGCCGTCCGCAGCGGCACCACGTTGTACCAGAACTGCGTCAGCGGCACCAGCACCGCCTGGTAGGGGATGAAGATGCCGGCGATGAAGAGGACGTAGATGCCGACCTGGCCCCGCCAGTCGACGGTCGTCAGGCCGTAGGCGGCCATGCTGCCGAGCAGTCCCGACAGCACCGTCGCCGGGACGACGAGGACGAGACTGTTGACCAGCCCGCCCGACAGCCCGTCGAGGGCGCCCCCCCAGGCCTCCAGCGAGAACTCGCCGGTGCCGGGGACGAGCGGTTCCAGCGGCGGCAGGAACGGCGTCTGCCCGGTGTACGACTCGGGGCTCGTGATGGCCGTCATCAACCCCGTCTCGATGGGGATGAGATAGAACAGCACCATCCCGGAGAGCACGATGTAGAGCGCGACCTTCCGGACCCGGGGGCCGACCAGGCGGTCCTCCTCGGTCGCGGGTGGGAAGCTCACAGCTCACCCCGCTGGTACTGCGAGTAGATGTACGGCGCGACGATGCACAGCGCCATCACGAACAGGACGACGGCGATGGTCGAGCCGTAGGCCCAGTTCTGGTTGGCGTAGGCCTCCCGGACCATCCGCGTCGCGAGGATGTCCGCCGAGGGGCCGGGCTGATAGCCGCCGTACATCGAGAACAGGAAGTCGAACGCCTTCAGCGCGAAGACGGTGATGACGACCAGCGCGCTGACGGTGGCGGTCCGCAACTGCGGGACGATGACCCGCCAGTACATGCGCACCGTGCTCGCGCCGTCGACGCGGGCGGCCTCGAAATGGCTGGTCGGGATGGAGCGCAACGCCGCCAGGTAGACGATCATCGCGTAGCCGCTGAACTGCCAGATGAGGGCAAAGGCCACGGCGCCCAGCTTCAACTCCGGGTTCTGGACGATCCGGACGGGCCCGAAGCCGAGCGCCTGGATGCCGAGGTTGACCAGCCCCGTCTCCGGGTTGTACATGAACAGCCAGAACTTCGCCGTCACGACGAAGGAGAGGCTCATCGGCAGCAGGTAGATGGTCCGGAACGTGTCCTCGAAGCGGACCCCCCGGTCCACCAGGATGGCCAGCACCAGCCCCAGCGCGAGGCAGGCGACCGAGAACCCGACCATCAGGAGGACGGTGTTCCCGAGCGAGTTCCAGACCGGGTCGATGGTGAGGTCCGACCACGAGGGGGTCTGGGGCTCGATGGAGCCGGACGTGACCCAGCCGCTCACGCCGGCGAGGTAGTTCACCATCGCCTGGAGCGGGTCGGCGAACGCGGCGCGGTAGTTCTCGAGGTCGAGCGAGCCGTAGTCCGGCGTGCCGAGCCCACTGAAGTCCGTCAGCGACAGCAGGACGTTCCAGGCGATTCCACCGTAGACGAACAGGCCGACCAGCAGGAAGGGTGGGAGCCAGAACGGGGCCGACCGGACGGAGTCACGGCGCAGCAGCGACCGCCAGCCGGTGGTCCGGTCGCCGGCTGGATGGGTCTCCTCCTCACCGGACCGGCGACGGCCGGATCTATCGAGCGGGTTGCGCATGAGGGGGCTGTTCGAGAGGTGTCAGTTGAAAGCGTCGACGAGGTCCTCCGCCGTGGCCTCGGCGTCGTAGCTCTCGAGGAACCCGCTGAACGCCTCGCCGATGTTCGTCGCCACGCCCGGTGCGACGGCCAGCCCGTGCTGGACCGACGGGGGCTGGTTGTCGGCGCCCGTGAAGTCGTCGAACTGGTCCTGCTGGAACGCGTTGAGCGAGGAGACGTCGGCGTCCTTGCGGGGCGGGATGGAGCCCTTCTCGCGGTTGAAGAGGACCTGTCCCTCCGCGCTCCCACAGTAGCTGAGGAACGTCTTCGTCGCCTCGGGCGAGGGGTTGTTCGCGAAGTAGGGGAACGAGTCCATGTTGAGCAGGTAGCTCCCGCTCGTGCCCGGGTAGGTGACCTGGCTCCAGTCCTCGCCGTAGTTGAAGTCGTCGGCGCCGCCGTAGGCGCCGGCCGCCCAGTCGCCCTGGTGGATGAACGCCGCGTCGCCCTCCATGACCATCGTGTTGGCCTCGGTGAAGCCGATGGAGGAGGCGTCGTCGGGGTAGTGTTCGCGGAGTGCGACGACGTTCTCCAGTGCGGACTGGACCGCGTCGACGTCGCCCTCACCGTTGATGAACGCCTCGTAGCCGTCGATGCCGGCCTCCGCGAGGAACACCGTCTCCCAGAGCTGGACCGTCGACCAGGCGCCGCTGGTCTGCTGGGCGAACGGGACCGCATCGGTCTCGCTTGCGATCGTCGCGCAGGCGTCCACCACGTCGGCCGGCGAGGAGAGCGAGGTCGGGTCGACGCCCGCCGCCTCCACGACCGCCGTGTTGTAGAACAGGTTGTTGATGCGGTGGATGTTGAGCGGAACCGTCACGAACGTCCCGTCGAGCTGGGCCTGCTGCTTCGGCCCCGGCAGGTAGTTGTCCTTCAGGTCGTCGTTCCAGACCTCGCCCTCGATGTCGGCGTACGCCTCGCCGAACTTCTCCAGGGTCTTGCCCGGCCACGTCTGGAACGTGCTCGGCGGGTCGCTCGACTGGAGCCGGTTGGAGACGACCTGGTCGAGGTTCCCTCGCGCGGCGCCGTTGACCGGCTCCTCGGCGAACTCGATGTCGGGGTGGGCCTCCTGGAACCCCTCGATGAGCGCCGCGATGGCGGCGTTCCCGTCGCCGCTGGACCAGGCGTGTAGGAGCTCGATGGCCTCGGTGCTCATCGTGTCGCTCCCGTCGCCGCTCCCGGTGTCGTCGCCGCCACCGCCGTCGCCGCCGTCGCCGCCGTCACCGGTACAGCCGGCCAGTCCGGCCGCGACCGCAGTGCCTGCCGCTCCCTTCAGTATCCGTCGTCGCGTCGTATTGCGTTCCTGTGACATAGGTTGTCTCTCGGCTATCCCCGTCAATACACACCGACTATTTAATCATAACGAAAATTAATTCGACCATGAATTAACTTGTGCGCCAACTGTTCACAGCAGAGACGCCGGTGATACGGCCCCCGGCTGTGTGAACGAAACTCGACCACGAGTAAATATATGCAGTTAAGTGACGGGGACCTCAGGTGCGAGATAATGTATGCGGGCGTGGACCTGGGTGCGACGAACGTCCGGGCGGTCGTCGCCGACGGCGACAGCACGGTCGTCGGCCGGGACCGCCGGCGCACCCCGGACGGGCCGACCGGTATCGCGGTGACGGAGGCGGTGCTGGCGACGCTCCGGGCGGCCTGTGGGGCCGCCGGGGTCGACCCGGCCGAGCTCCGGGCGGTCGGCATCGCCAGCATCGGCCCGCTGGATACCGCCGAGGGCGGTGCCACCAGTCCGGCCAACCTCGCCGACGACGTCGGGTTCGTTCCGCTGACGGGGCCGGTCGAACACCTCATCGGCTCCGACCGGGTTCACCTCCACAACGACACCAGCGCCGGGGTCATCGGTGAGCGCTTCCACAGCGACCGCAACCCCGACGACATGGTGTACCTCACCATCTCCTCGGGCATCGGTGCCGGGGTCTGCCTCGACGGCGACGTGCTCGCCGGCTGGGACGGCAACGCCGGCGAGATCGGCCACATGACCGTCGACCCCGCGGGAACGATGCGCTGTGGTTGCGGGCGGGCGGGCCACTGGGAGGCCTACTGC
>ERZ1034569.82-NODE-82-length-31982-cov-17.280045_pt1 | contig 31982 bp, 29 predicted proteins | sample MGYA00520706_ERZ1034569 | MGnify/ENA primary metagenome ERZ1034569 (study PRJEB33760, sample SAMEA4777722) | hypersaline lake metagenome | biome: hypersaline environment; feature: brines | place: Spain | collected 2014-08 | depth 0 m ...
AACTCGTCGGCCAGTGGGCCGCCGGCGGGCACCCGGTTCGCCGGGACGAAATGTGGTCTGGGTGACGCGTGTGGCGTGTCACCAGGGTGACGCGACCCGCGCGTCGTCACGACTGAATCGCAAGCGCCCGCAGGAGACACTATGGCACGAAGCTTCTACTCCCACATCAAGGAGGCGTGGCGAGACCCGGGCGACGGGAAACTCGCCGAACTGCAGTGGCAACGAAAACAGGAGTGGCGCGATGAGGGCGCCATCGTCCGCGTCGACCGCCCCACCCGGCTGGACAAGGCCCGCGAACTGGGCTACAAGGCCAAACAGGGGGTCGTCGTCGCTCGCGTCTCCGTCCGGAAGGGGAACGCGCGCAAACAACGACACAAGGCCGGCCGCCGGTCGAAACGACAGGGTGTCAACCGGATCGGGCGCCGGAAGTCCACCCAGCGGATCGGCGAGGAACGCGTCTCGCGGAAGTACCCGAACCTGCGCGTGCTCGCCAGCTACTGGGTCGGCGAAGACGGCTCCCAGAAGTGGTTCGAGACGGTGCTGATCGACCCACACCACCCCGCAATCGAGAACGACGACGACCTCAACTGGATCTGCAGTGACGACCACAAGGGGCGCGCGTTCCGCGGGCTGACGAACGCCGGCCGGAAGGGCCGTGGCCAGACGGAACGCGGAACGGGAACGGAACACACCCGGCCGTCGGTGTCAGGCGACCGTCGTCGCGGGAAGTAACGCGACGACGCAGACGCCGTTTTATCCACAGCCGACTCGGACTCGTCGAACTGTCACTCGCCGGACCGCATCTCCAGCGACTCGCGAACCTCCGCCGACGACGCTTCGATGGCCGCCGCCAGTTCCGTCCCGAGCCCACCGGCCAGTTCGGCGATCTCGGCACGACTGTCGACACCGTCGGCTGTCGATCCTGTCGGACGGGCCGCCGTGTCGCCGGGAGACTCGGCGTCCAACCTCGCGGCGGCGAGTCGCTCGTACGCCTCTGCCCGAACTGCCAGTGGGACTCTCATGGCCGCCCCGACGACCCGCTCGTCAAAGTAGTCTACGACCGAGTACACACGTCTTGTCGGTGTCGTTCGGAGAACGCCGGGAGAGGGATTTGAACCCCCGATCCCGTGAGGGAACACGCTTTCCAGGCGTGCGCCTTACCACTCGGCCATCCCGGCTCGAACTGAAGTAGACGCCCTCGGCGTCTTAACGCTGTTCCTTCTGTGCCAGTCGGCGCTGGAGGAGGCCGGTCGTGACCGTCGCGACGGAGCCAACGAGGACGGCGACCCCCAGCAGACCGAGCGTTCCGACCGGGAGCCGCGCGACCAGCAACACGTAGCCTTGCGCCGCCACGAGAAACGACAACCCTCCGATCACCCCCCACAGGAGCGCTGCCTTCCGACGCGGCGTCACTCGACGGCCGCCACCGCCTCGATCTCGACGGCGACCCCCTTCGGGAGTGCGCCCGCCTCGACGGCCGACCGCGCGGGTGGGTCGTCGTCGAAGTACGTCGCGTACGTCTCGTTCATCTCCTCGAAGTCCGCGATGTCGTCGAGAAACACCGTCACCTTCAGCACGTCCGCCGGCGCTGCACCCCCCTCCGCGAGCACCGCGGTGAGGTTGTCCAGCGCGAGTTCCGTCTGCTCGGCGACGGGGGCGTTGTCGCGCAGCTCACCGTCTGGGGTGAGCGGGATCTGGCCGGCCGTGAACAACCGGTCACCGTCGGTGGTCGCCTGGCTGTACGCGCCGACTGCCGCGGGTGCCTCGTCGGTGGAGACGACTCGTTTCACATCCGGCTGTCGGCGCCGCTGGATATAAATCGCGGTGACTTCTGCCGATCACGCCGGCCGGCCCACGCCACCGTGGTGTCGGTTGGACTCCCCCTCGGGTCTGTCCACACTGCCGTCTGCGTCGCCACTGCTGTTTCCGTCACTACCGTCGTGGAGCACCGCGACATCTCGGCTCACACCCGGTGTGTGTCGAGCACCCGCATTTGGCCTCCGAGAAGTGCTGGCGGAAACTCCGCTCTCGCTCCGGCGAGTCGTGATCGACCGGTTTGCTACGCAGTGTGCGATTTATCGACCCGGTCAGACGAGCACGTCCACGTCGTAGCCGTGTTCCTCTAAGGCCGCGACCAAGCTCGCGCCGTGGTCTTCGTTGCGGGTCTCCAGATCTAACACCACGTCGGCGGCGTTGACCGCGATGTCCCGAGAAGTCCGGTCGTGGCGGATCGCGTAGATGTTGGCGTTGTGTGAGGCGATCATGTCGATCAACCCTTGGAGCGCGCCGGGACGGTCCTTCAGTTCGGTTCGGACTCGGAGATACCGTCCCATCTGGACGAGTCCGCGCATCACGACCGTCGTGAGCTGGTTGAGGTCGATGTTCCCACCACACAGCGCTGGCACGATCACCTCGCCGTCGTCGTAGTCGAACGCCGCCTCCCGGACGGCCGCCAACGCGATTGCGCCCGCTCCCTCGACGAGCGTCTTCGACCGTTCCAACAACAGCGTGAGCGCCAGTGCGATCTCCTCGTCGTCGACAGTTACGATCTCGTCGACACGCTCCTCGATCACCGGGAAGGTCTGTTCCCCGACGGCCCGCACCGCGATCCCGTCGGCGATCGTGTCGACGGTCGCGGTCTCTGTCCGGCGGCCCTTGTGCAACGACCGCGCGGCGGAGTCCGCCCCGGCCGCCTGGACCCCGACGACACGCACGTCGTCGAGTGCGGCTTTCAGTGCCGTCGCGACCCCGCTGATCAGCCCGCCGCCGCCGATCGGAACGACGACGGTGTCGACCGACGGGAGCTGGTCGGCGATCTCCAACCCGAGTGTCCCCTGGCCAGCCATTACCGCCTCGTCGTCGAACGCGTGGACGTACGTCCGGTTCTCCTCCCGTTCGATCTCGTGAGCGCGGGCCTGTGCGGCGTCGTAGTCGACGCCGTCGAGCACCACCCGCGCGCCGTAGCTCCGCGTCGCGTCGACCTTCGAGACGGGGGCGTACTCCGGCATCACGACTGTCGCGTCCACGCCCGCTCGTTCTGCCGCCAACGCGACCCCCTGTGCGTGGTTGCCGGCGCTGGCGGTGACGACCCCCGCCGTTGCCTCCGTCGGGGTCAACTGCGCGATCCGGTTGGCCGCTCCGCGAATCTTGAACGACCCCGTCCGTTGGGCGTTCTCCAGCTTCAGGTGGACCTCTGCGCCCGTCTGCTCGGAGAACGTCGCAGAGTGTTCCAACGGCGTCTGCCGAGCGACCTCGCCGACGGGCTCCCGTGCCGCGTGAACGTCTTCGAAAGAGAGCACAGTTCACCCGACCCGACGGGCGGTGTTAAGTTTGTAGGCTCTGAGCCCTCGTCCGCAAGAAAGCCACGCCGGTGGCCGAGTAGGTAAGCCAGTTCAGTGGTTCTCCTCGGCGTCACGACCGCCTCTCCCCGACCGTCTGTGTTGTTAGACTACCACTGTTCGACCAGTCGAAGCTATTAGCAACTATTTCCAATACAGATCCAACCCATAGTAGAAGTATGCCAACGCGCTTCCCCATCACGGAAGATGTCGCGTCCGCACTCGAGACTGACGACACCGCCGAGTTCGACGCCCAGGCCGACGACTGACGCCGGCTGACAACAACACACATGCCAACACGATTCCCGCTCACCGAAGACGTCGCATCTGCACTCACCACCGACGACGCCGACGCCGACGCACAAGCGGACAACTAACGACAGCCGACAACAACCCCACACATGCCAACACGGTTCCCGCTCACCGAAGATGTCGCATCTGCACTCGCCACTGACGACGCCGACGCCGACGCTCGGACCGACGACTGACATCTGCGGAGGGGTCAGCGTCGCTGGTGCTGAATCTTCTGTCTGTGTCGAACCTCACCGGGGGAGGTGAGGCGTGAGGAAACACGCGTGTGACGTGCACTGGAGTAGTTCGACCGGAGTATTGTAAAACTCTCCCTCGCGCGGTGAAAGTGAAACCGCAGGACAGCGGAGGGGAGATTATGATGTCCGACGGTCGTCTGCCGTCCGTCTGCGACCGTCGTGTGGTAACACACCTCGTTGTTGTTCGATCACTCAGTCTCGCGCGATCACGACACTCTCGCGGTCGACGTACCGCCGAACCAGCTCGGAGAACGTCCCGTCACCAGGCCACGTTGCGTCGGCGCCGAGCCGACTGGGGGCGCCGACGTAGACCGCGACCGCCTTCTCGTCGAACCCTTCGCCGGTCGGGACAGACACACGGGTGTAGAGCCCCTCGTCGACGCGTTCGTAGGCATCGAGTGCGTCGTAGCCGTCGGTTCGGAGCAGACGCCCGCCAACGGAGCCGCCGGGCGCCAACGTCGGGTAGTCGCCGTCGACGGCGTGGAGGCCGTCCAACACCGCCGGGCCGACGAAGACGAACGAGTCGACGACCTCGCCGACCTGGCCCGGCTCCGTCAGCGTCCCGTAAACGAAGGTGACGACGCCCGTCACTCGTCTCGGACGACCGTCACCGGCACACTCGTCCGGCCGATCAACCCCTTGGCGACGCTGCCCAGCACGCGCTCGTACCGGTCGGAGAGCCCGCGGTGGCCGACGACGATCCCGTCGTACGACTCCTCGGCGGCCAGCTCCGGGATCACCTGCGTCGGCTCGCCGTAGAGGAGGTGGGTGGCCTCACACGCCACGCCACGGTCCGCCACGCGGTCGTCCACCTCCGCGAGCAACCGCTCACCCCGGCGTTCGGCGTCGTTCACGCTCTCGATCAGCGTGTCCCCGTCCCGGCGGACGCCACCCTCCTCGTACACCTGCGGGTTCACCGCGTGTGCCAACGAGAGCCGCCCATCGACCCGTTCGGCGAGTGTACAGGCGTGATCGAGGGCGGCGCTGCTCGCGTCTGACCCGTCGACTGCCACGAGGTAGCGCATACCCCGGCGTACAGCCTCCAGACAGTTAGCTTCTCGTGTCACTCGACTGGGACGATCACGCGGCTCGCCGGCTCACCGGAGGTCCTCGATCAGCGTCTCCGGCACCAGCCGCAACAGCCACGGCGGGAGCCGCCGGACCAACCGCTTCCCGCCGTCGACGAGCAGCCGGCGTGTCGCCGCGTAGACGACCGAAACGGCGACCAGCCCGACCACGACCCACCGGCCGACCCCGTCCAGCGCAAACAGTGACGGCACCGCCAACGCGCCCGCCAGCAGTGCGTCCTCGGGCGCGCCGTCGTAACGGATCACGCGCCGCGGCGGGTGCCACCGCCCGCGGAGGTGTTCGTACACCCCGCGGTCGGAGGTCGCGTTCCACGGCCGCAGCGACAGCCCGCCGCCGAACACGTCGCTGACGGCGTGGATCGCCGCCGCGAGGAGGAAGGCCGCCAGCGCGACGGTCGGCAGCGCCGGCACCACTGCCGCCAGCAGGATCGCCAGCGCGGCCGCGACTGACCCGTACACCGGAAAGTGGAGCGTCTTGCGGTGTGCGCCGAGGATGTCGAGATCCGGCGCGAGCCCACCCAGCCCGGCCGCGAGGACGACCAGTCCGCTCTCGACGGGCCCGACCGCGACCGCAGCCAACCCGATCACCACGCCCGCCAGGACGTGTGTGGTGGCCATCATCGACTGTGGTTGGTGGCCGTGGCTGTTAACGCTCTCGGGGGCGGGACGAAACGCTTTAACGCCTCTCGCGTGGAGTTGCTGGTGCGGGACCGTGGGTTAGTGGTATACTCCGGGCCTTGGGTGCCCGTGACCCCGGTTCGAATCCGGGCGGTCCCATACGGTAGTTCGTTGACTGCAGGCTGTTCCGTTTTGACGCACTCGTTGGCCACCGTGCAACGCTGGTGAGATTCAGAGGTTAGTGACGATGTGGCGTGGGTTTTGCCAGCAGATAGTGGGTAATTGAACGAGAGACGGCGAAACTCGCGACGGGTTTACGAACAATCACACAGTACGTATCGGTAGAAATGAGCGAAGAACTCGCAGAACTCACCGGCGGATTCGACCACTCGTCCGACAGGTTGATCGCCGAGCGTGCAGCAGAAGCACGCCGCGAGCTTCGCAATTCGAAGACAGATTGGGAAGCGGTTGTGCGAGAGCATCGTGAAAAGCACGACGAGAACGCCGGGTTGGGACGGCTGTGTCTCTAGGTCCCCTCGCTTTGGACCGTCACAGAAACTGATGAGAGTGCGGTGTCGGTGGCTGCGGAACACGGAGTTCTGCGAGGGGGAACCCACCACCGACGAAACGGGAATGCTCACACAACCAGCTGTTGGTGGTGGCGTGTGAGGCGACGCAGGAGTTTGACTGTAGAAGGTGACAGCGGACCAGGCGCTGGAGCGTAGAGAAATGTATGAACTATAATCAGTCGAACGCTTTGATGTTCACCAGACTATGTAGCCTGTGAGTCATGACTACAAGCACAAGGATATAGTGCACCAGAAGTGAATAGATCAGTATTGAAATACCGACCATCACCACCTCAACAGGCACTAATCCGAACACCCGGTTGCTACCAAGTACACCTCTCATAATCACCATCGCGGCGATAAGAGCGGCAATCAGGACCACCCCGTTTAGTATTGAGTACAGAGTGAAGTCCTGCGTTTGCTCTACCACTTCGGTTTTCAGGTTGTAGCTGTCCTCCTCGGAGTGCCCGGTGAGGAGTACCAGCATGTTGATTGAAAACCCTGTAAGTACACCGAGAGCAGGGAACATAGGCGAGATAAACCCTTGCCACACGGGAACTGTGTATCCGATAAATCCGCCCAAAACACTTGGTAACAATAAGAAAATAAGGAATACCTTTGACTTCGCGTACTTACCCGTTCCCTTCGCTTCATGCACTAACGAGGCGTAGTTTTCGGTGACTATACTACGTATATTTCCGATGAGCATATTATAGTCTTGTGGAGTAGTCTAGGTCGCTTGTCAGTTCATCTGGGAGTACTTGATTGATCACGGTACAGGATTGACGGCAGACATAGTCTGGTGTTGGCAGCCCCCCGTCAAGATGCTGTGGACTCGGGTCTAGTTCCTTCTTCATATTGAACTCTTCCTCCATCAGGGAAAAAGTCTCTTCTCTTCCGTTCTCGTTTTTTATTGTTACATTCATGTCGTTGACCCAGTCAGCAACTACTTTCGTGAAGTTGTGCTGGTCTGTTCCCTTAATCTCTCGGGCTTTGGCTTTCACCCAGTCTATCGAACCGCCCCACGAGGGTTTCATGACAATCGACTGTCGATCCGATTTGGATGTGTCCACGCCCTCCACGAAGCGGGTTTTGCTCTCTGAGTCGGTAGGCAGTCTGGTCATCTCAAACTCTGTTTCCATTACTCGTTGGGCACTAAGTACCTTGTCTAGAATCTCTCTGGTCGTTACTGGATCAACCTCGAACATCGTCTCTTCCGCGTCTTCCAGCATATCAGTGTCAAACCTCCGGGTGAAGGCGGACTTGACGCTCTTCCCGTTGAATTGCTGAAAAACAATCAACCCGCCTTCTCCACCATCGTACGGTTCACCAGCAGTGGTCTGTGGGAGGTGGAACAGGAAATAGTACTGTATCTGCTCAACCTCGTTCTGACCTTTGTCGTGAGTCTTTTCACCAGTGTCCACGTCCCTTAGCTCCGAAGCGTACCCGTACTGCCCGGTCTCGATAATGCCCTCCACCACATTCTCTTCGCGTGCCATCTCGTAGTCACGCACGCTGAAGGTCTTCTCTGTATCGCTGTTAGTGTCTAGCTCACCCTCGTACTCGTTGAGAAACTCCTCTAACAGATCGAAGATGTCGTCCTCAGGGAGGGTGTCGTCTTCATCGTCCAGCTTAGTGAGGTCCCAGTAGCTATCTGTGTCCCCCTTTTCACGGAGGGCAATATTGTACGGGATCAGTCCGTGAGTCGTCATTCAGAGCTTAATGACTGTGCCCGTTTGATAAACTCTTCTCTTTATATTCCTGTGTATTCTTTACCTACTCTCTAACTGCCTAGAAACACATCGTATCTATTCGCACCCACTCACGTAGTCAAAGACTCTTCGGTCGGCGCACGCTCGGGTCTCATTCTCTCCGATGTTAATCTTCTCGCTCATCCTTGTTGCGTTCAATTATTCACAAAATTATAACTCTCCTCCCCCGTCAGACGTGATCACGCACACGTCGTTGCCGGGGTGCCAGACGAGATTACTGTCAGGGGCTTCCGCAGTCTGCGGGAAATCTGAGTTGAAAGGTGTAGTTAATTACTCTAGTACGTTGAGACTCACAGAACTCGCCAACACATTCAATCCACCTCGGTGCAGAGCTTCGTCGCCCGCGTTGCCACCACCGATTTGCTAGACTAATGACACTCGGTCTGAACTTACTCCACTATAACCAATATGATTAAGTTTCTGGAGCAACTAGCCGCGTGTACGGCACGGGAGAGGGATACCGCTTCGCAAGAGGTGGTAAGAGCTGTGGACTCTTACCTCCCCCGTGTCGTGCTGGGTCGCACGACATGAGTTCGAAGGATTCTCCGCCACAAAAACGTGGCGGCGCGACGGACGCAGAGCGACGCGAACAGACAATCGGCGGCTACGAGACCGCGATCGAGCGGCTGCGGGAGACGAAGGTCCCCGAGTCACGGCAGGACGCGCTCGTCGGCGCCTGTGAGACGGTGCGGTTCGCACTTCAGGACGACGACAAGACGGTCTCGACGGACGACCTGCTCGTGGTCACGGCAGTCGCCGCGGAGGCGATCAACGACGTGCGCGAGGCGAAGACGGTCGCGACCGAGGAAGACCTCCCGGTGGACCGGAAGTACGACGTCGGCGTACCGACCGACGAGTACGTGTTGACCACGGCCGAGCGTGAGGAGGCGCTGGGCGTGTTGAGCAACCTGTTGCTGCTCGCGGTCGACACCGAAAGCGAGTACGGCGAGTAGCGGTAGCCCACCCCCGGCACGCATACGCCCTCGCGGGTGAGCGGGCCTCGCACCGCCCGCTCGCCGCGGGGATTTATCCTGAGCCGACACCCAACGCCACTCACCGAATCACCACCGGCGAAGAGACGGTACCCACACAAATACGAAATGTCGATTTACTCGACGCCCTGTCCCGGTGGCAATCTACACCAGACTCTGTTGTTCTAGATGCTCAACGCGTCCAGGGGGTTGGAAGCGACGGCCAGCCGGAGACGAGAGCGTCAGGAACTGCACGGAACCCACCGAGAGACGTTATCGCCTCCGGTCGGCAGGCCCACCGGGCTGTGTCTGTCGTCCCGGATCGTCCGACGCACTGGATTTCTCGCTTTGCTTCTCCAAGGCGTCCCCCAAGAACGCACCGACGACGGCCCCAGTGATCGCTCCTGCAGGTCCGCCAGGCGACCCGGCGATTGCTCCACCCAACATTCCGACGAAAGCACCCTCCCCAGACCCGCCAGAGTGGGGGTCGTCTGGCTCGGTGGAGTCACCGGACTGAGAGGGCTGTTTCGTCCGGCCACCGTCGGTGCGGGCACTACGCATACTCGTCAGTTCACTCTCTATCCTGTTAAGCTTGTACATGGTGTAAAGCAGGAGTAGCACTAGACCGAACAGGATGTACTGGTCGGCCGAGAACACCGGGCCGTCTGGAGTGAGCTGTCTCAGCGCAGGGAGTGAATTTATTTTTCTTTTTATGATAGGCTGTAGGAACACGCTCACAAACTGTCCGGCGATGAACAACACGACCGAGATCACGGCCTGTTGCCACCGCGGCCGGTTGAACACCAGTGCGTACGTTGCTCCGACGATTTTCTTCAGGCTCTCTGAGAGTGATCTCACACCCTGTAGAACCTCCTCTGGTTCCCCCGAGACCTCGTCTTCCCCTTCGTCGCTCTCAGAGATGTCTCCAGACACGACAAGTTACTTGATTGTGACTCTATTTAATGCTGATTGTTTCACTCGTTGTGGCAGGTAACAGTATCCTGCCACTCCTCTGAGGAGTGATCGTGTAGACGCCGTCCCCGACTGCTCACAGGATTTCGTCAACCTCTCCGATCACTCCCGCCGTTCGGGATCACCGACGACGAACGCCGGCCGTTCGGTGTCGAAGGTGATCGTACTCGAACGCGCACCCAGCAGTCGTTCGGTGAGCGACGGGTCCGACTCCCCGAGCACGACGGCGTCGAACCCGCTCGCCCGTTCGACGATGTCCTGGCTCACCTCGTCGGCCGTCGCGAGCTGGCTGTCGATCCGGTCGCGCGCGACGCCGCCGTCGGTCAGTTGTTCGACGGCGTCCGCGATCAGCTCCTCGCCCGGCCGGCGGTCGGATTCTTCGCTGTCGTGGAACACGGTGACCGCGGCGTCCGACGCGGTCGCCAACTCGGCCGCGAACGACACCACACTGGCCGTGTTCTCCCCGCCACGCAACGGGACGAACACGCTGTCGACGCCTGCGGTCTCCGTCTCCCCGGGGACGAACACCACGTCACACCCCGCCTCGGTCGCCACGCGGTCGATGGTCTTCGCGCGTGCCCGGCCGAAGACGACCCGCGTCTCCACGTCCGCGCCGCGCTCGGTCAGCGGCTCCGTCAGTCTCGCCAGTTCCGCGTCCGCTTCGTCGCCAAACTGGTCGCGGCCGGCCTCTGGCGGTGTCTGTTCTGGCAGCCCGTAGTGCCCGAGCGCGACAACCTCCATCTCGGCGAGATCACGCGCCAACGCCGGGGACAACGGGGCCGCGTCCGGCAACTCGAACGCGAGAAGCGTACGGTGGTTCACACCGGAGATGGTGGCCCCGGCCCGGTAAACGTTGGTCACCCCGTCGACGGGCACAGGTATAAGCCGGGAGGGCGACGACTGTCCGATATGCCACTGTCCGGCGACTCGACGGTGCTCGTGCCGGTCGACGTGTCGACCGACGAGACACCGGCGACCGACCTGCTCGCCTTCTCGGCCGGTGTGGATGTCGTCCTCTTGGGCCACTACCTCGTGCCGGAGCAGGCCGTCCCGGCCCGGGTGCGGGCAGACGAGGAACGTGACGCACGCCGTCGGATCGACGCGGTCGCCGAGGCCGTCGACCGCGAGGTGACGACGCTCGTCGTGTTCACCCACGACACCGACGAGACCGTCGACCGCGTCGCGGACGAACACGGCTGTGACGCAGTTCTCTCGCCGGGGAGCCATGACGCGACCGACCGCGTGTTTGTCCCGCTCCGCGGGGACGACAACCTCGACCGGATTCTCTCGTTGGTCGCCGACCTGTTGGAGACGAACGACGCGACTGCGACGTTGTTTCACGCGACGGACGCAGGCGGACGCGAACAGGGGGAGAGGCTGGTCGGAGACGCCGTCGACCAACTGGCTGCCGACGGGATTCAGCGGCGTCGGCTCGACGGCCGGGTCGTCGAGACGGACGACCCGGTCGGTGCGATTGTCGAGGCGGCGCGGTCGTTCGACCTCCTCGTCGTCGGGGAGACGGACCCCTCGCTGACCGAACGAGTGCTCGGGCGCGTCCCCACCCGGATCACCGACGAGGTCGACCGCCCGGCGTTCGTCGTCCGCAACATGTGAAGCCGGTTTCGGGGTCCGAAGCCGGACGGGTGGGTCTTGCCCACAGAGTCGCTACGGTGAGACGAACCGTGCGACAGGCGGACAGTGATCGGGTGACCACCGGCGAACCGGGCGACGAATGACTGCAGACAGCGAACTGGAGCGGAACCTCGGGTTCGTCGAGGCGATGACCCTCGGCGGCGGGACGATGATCGGAGCGGGCATCTTCATCCTCCCGGGGTTGGCCGCCGAGGGGGCCGGTCCGGCCAGCTCCGTCTCGTTCGTCCTCGCGGGTGCCGTCGCGCTGCTGGCCGCGCTGTCGCTGTCGGAGCTGGCGACAGGGATGCCGATCGCGGGGGGGAGTTACCACTACGTCAACCGCGCGCTCGGCGGGCTGTTCGGGAGTGTCGTCGGCTGGGGGATGTGGACGGGGCTGATGTTCGCCAGCGCGTTCTACATGATCGGGTTCGGACAGTACGTCGTCGTCCCGATTCCGTTTCTCGACGGCCGCGCGCTGATCGTCCTGATCGGGGCGATTGGCCTGCTCGGCATCACGGGACTCAACTACTACGGGACCGACGAGTCCAGCGGCGCACAGAACCTGATGATCGGCGCGGAACTGGTCGTCGTGCTGGCGTACGTCGCCGCCGGCGTCTTCTTCGTTGAGCCGGGGAACCTCGCGGAGTTCGCGCCGACCGGCGCGACGGGCGTTGTCGCCACCACCGGGACGGTGTTCGTCACCTACCTCGGCTTCGAGATCATCGCGACCGTCGCCGGCGAGATCAAAGACCCCGGCCGGCTGATCCCGACGACCATGGTGTTGTCGGTCGTGAGCGTCACTGCGCTGTACGCCGTGATCATGCTCGTCTCGACCGGTGTCGTCCCGTACCAGCAGTTGGGTGGGTCGCTCGTCCCGGTGTCGGACGTGGCTCGGATCACGCTCGGCGGTGCCGCCGGTGTCGTCGCGGTCACCGTCGCCGCGGCGGTCGCCGCCATCTCCAGCTCTAACTCCTCGATCCTCGCCGCCTCGCGGGTCATCTACGCAATGGGTCGCGACGGGCTGATGGACGACCGACTGAACGTCACCCACGACCGGTTCGCGACACCCCACCGAGCGATCGTCGCCACCGGCGGCGTCACCGCGGTGCTCGTCCTGTTGGGACTGCGGGTCGCGGAGATCGTCGCGCTGCTGGCACAGGTGGCGAGCTTCAGCTTCCTCGTCACGTACGGACTGATCCACGTCGCGCTCGTCGTGTTCCGACGCGTCGACCCCGCAGTGTACGACCCCGACTTCCGGATTCCGAGTGTCGGCTACCCGGCGGTACCGATCCTCGGCGTCGCCGCGACCGTCCTCGTCATCTCGCAGATGCGACCGACAGTGATTCTCGTCGGCACCGGAATCGTCGCGCTCGGTGTCGTCTGGTACGCTGTCTACGCCCGCGACCGGACCGTTGAGGACGGACTCGCCGGCGAAGCGATCGCCGAGGCGTTCGAGCCCGGCGGCTCGGTCCGGGAGGCGGTCAGAGCGGCGCTCGGGGAGTCGACGCAGCCGGAGCCGGACACAGCGCCGTACCGTGTGGTCGTTCCGGTAGCGAACCCGACGACACAGCGGCGACTCCTCCGGCTCGCGGCGGCGACGGCCCGTGCCCACGCGGACGACGGCTCCCCCGAACTGGTCGCGGTCAACGTGACGGGGACGGCGTCTTCGCCGGACCGAAACGTCGCCTCCGACCGACTGACCGGCGAACGCGACCTGCTGACGAACGCCGAGCGGATCGCGGCGGAGATGGGGATCGATCTCGACGCGCGGTCGGTGATCGCCGCCGAGCCGGGTGAGGCGATCGTCGAGGTGATCGAGGAGACGAACGCCGCACAGGCGGTGTTGGGGTGGCAGGGATCGACCGACGACGGCGACCGGGTGTTCGGCTCGACGCTCGACGCGGTGGTCGAACGCGCCCCGTGTGACGTGTCGCTCGTGGAACTCGACACCGAGATCGGCAGGCCGGTCGCGCTGGCTGGCCCGGGCCCACACGCGCCGGTCGCTGCACAGCGTGCGGTCGACTTCGCGACCGTCGACGACACGACCGCGACACTGCTGCACGTCCACCCGGAGACGGACGACGAGGACGCGACCGAGGCAGGCCGACGGGCCGTCGAGTGGGTCGCACAGCAGGCGGATCTCGACCCGACAGAGTACGAGACGGCGGTCGTCGTCGGCGACGACGTACCGTCGGCCGTCGCCGACGCCGTCGACGCGTACGACACGGTCTGTGTCGGGCTGTCGGAACGCGAGACGGACGACCGAATCCGGGTCGGCTCGATCGCTCGGCGGACCAGCCGCGACGCGTCCGGCAACGTCACAGTCGTCAGACGGGCGGGGACGATCGGTGTCGGGGACGAGCGCGCACGCGCCCCCGTGGCGACCGACGGCGCGGAGTGACGGGCAGTCGGTCGCCCCGTCGCGCCGCATGATGACCGGTGCTCCCACCTCGGCGGTCCGGAAGCGGGCGGAGAGTCCGTGCCGTCGGGCCGGTGTCCGTCTCGCCTGCCGAGACCGTGTGTGTTCGCCGCGCCCTGCAGTGAGCGTCGGCCGAGCGTACTCCGGACGGCCTACTCGACGGGCGATGCGTCGAACGTCGTGAGAAACTGCTGTACGGCTTTGTCGGTGCCGGCGACGACGAGCTGTTCGTCGCCACTCAGCGGTCGCTGTGGGTCGATCTGGCCGGAGAGCCCCGCCTCGTCGCCGATGGCGATCACCCGACAGCCGGTCCGCTCATAGATCCGTGAGCCCGCGAGCGTCGTCCCCGCGAACGCCCCCGCGGACACGCGGACGAGCCGGATCTGGTTCGCCGGGGCGGGGATGTCCTCGCCGCGGAGTTCGCGGGCGACCATCCGCGCACTGACACGCGGCACGGACAGCACATAGTCTGCGCCGGCGCTCAACGCCTTGCGCGTGGCGTCCGTGTCACTCACCCGGGCCAGAATCTCGACATCCGGATCCAGCGACCGCACCAGCGCGATCGTCAACAACGCCGACGAGTCGTCCGGGAGCCCGACGATCACCGCGTCGGCACTCTCGACATCCGCCTCGATCAACGTCTCGCGGTCCGTCGCGTCACCGACCACGTCCACCCTGTCGCGCTCCTTGGTATCGACCGTCACCGTCTCGATGCCCGACTCCCGCAACTCCGCCGCGGCGGCCCGACCCACCTCGCCGTAGCCGACGACGACGGCCCGGTCGTTGCGTCCATCGCGGAACGGCCGGGTGAAGTCGCTGAACGCCTCCAATGTCTCGTGTGCCCCCGAGACCACCAACACCGTATTCGACCGGATGACCGTGTTCGGGTCCGGCGGTAACTCAAGATCGCCGTCAACCCACGCGCCGATCACGTTCGCGCCGGTCTCTTCACGGATCTTCGAGTCTCGAATTCGCCGCCCGACGAGTCGGCTGTCGTTGTCGATTGGAATCTCCGCCACCTCGAGATCCCCGTCCAGGTCGATCGTGTCCGTCAGCTCCACCCCGAACGTCGACAGCACCTTGTCAGCGAGACGACGCCCCAACACGTCACGCGGGGACAACACCGTGCCCGCACCGACGGTCGACAACACCGCTCGCTTCTCGTCTTCGTCGGTGAGTGCGATCGTCTCCACGTCCGGGCGGACGGACCGCACCGTGAGGATCGTGTTCACGTTCGCGTCACCCGCGTCCGTGATCACTGCACGCGCAGTGTCGATGCTCGCCCGTTCGAACGTCTCCGCCGCTTGCGGCGAGCCGTGGATCGCCGAGTAGCCGTCGTCCGAGAGCCGCCTCGCGTCCGCCTGATCAGAGGCAATCAACACGTAGTCGACACCCAGCTCCGTCAGCTCGTCCAACAACACCTCCGAGTCCCGACGGTACTCACAGACGACGACGTGGTCCTCTTTCGGCGTCAGTCGGTTGTCAAGATCCACCTCCGCCCCTGTGAACAACGGAATGACGATCAGTCGGAGCGTGAAGAAGCCGATCACGATCGTTGAGATGTTCGTCACTGCGACGAACACGAGCGTGACCGGGTGACTCCACTCGCTCGCGTCCTGTCCGTAACCCGTGGTCGTCATCGTCTGGATAACGAACTCGAGCGAGGCGAAGATCGACTGGTCGACCCCCTCGAATCGGAGCATGATAGCGTTGTACGCGACGACGAGTCCCGCCACTAGGACCCCCAACGCGAACAGGTAGTAGACGATGAGCCTGTTCCGCCGCGAGAGCCCGATCGTAGACAGTCGAGAGAGTGGCAAGCCAGCGGGACAGACTCGCCGGTCGAGTGAAAAGACTGTTTATCTCTCCCGCCCGATTAGTCGGCACTGCTTTCCGTCTGTTCCCGCCGCGCGTCGATGATCGCTCCGAGCGCGCCGGTCCGGTCCGTCCGCGACCGACCGTACACCAGATACCAGCCGGTGCCGCCGACGATGATCGCCGCCGCGCCCACCAGCGGGAACGTCCCGATCTGTGTGAGCAGCCCCAACCCGCCGAACAGCCCGACGATCTGCACGAACGGGTAGCCCGGCGAGTGGAACGACGGCTCGTAGGAGTCGATCCCGCTCTCCCGGAAGGCGATCACGGCGACGTTGATGATCGAGAACACGAGAATCTGGAACGCGCTGGCGAGCTTGGCCAGGTCCACGACCGGGACGAACGCGATCAACGCGAGCAACAACACCCCGGTCAACAGGATCGCGTTCCGTGGCGTCTTGAACCGCGCGTCGACCCGTTGGAGCGACTCCGGGAACAACGAGTCACGGCTCATCGCCAACGGGAACCGCGAGGAGGCTAGCACGCCCGCGTTCGCCATACTCGTCAGCGCGAGCACGGCCGTAACGGAGACGACGACGACGCCGACCCCGCCGAACAGCTGGCCTGCCGCGTCGGCCATCGGGGTCAGTGACGGGGTGTCACCGCCCGGCCCCCCGTTCGTCAACACCGCCGGGTCGTTGAGGCCGACGATCGCCGCGACGACCGCTACGTACAACACGACCATCAGCCCCATCGAGCCGAGGATTCCGAGCGGGAGGTTCCGCCCCGGGTCGGCGATCTCCTCGGCGACGCTGGCGACCTTCGTCACCCCGGCGTAGGAGACGAACACGAACGCCGCCGCGGTGACGACCCCGTCTGGCCCGTCAGTGACGAACGGCTGGTACCGCGCCGGATCGGCCACGAACCCGCTGTTGACGACGTAGGCGATCAACACGAGCACGACCGCCGTGACGATCACCGCCTGTGCGCTCCCGCTCTGTTTCGTCCCGGAGATGTTGAGCAACACGACCAGTGCGCCCAACCCGAGCGCGACGAGCGTCACCGACCCCGCTGGAATCGGGACGAACAACAACAGATACGCCCCCAGCCCGACCAACGCGAAGGAGCTCTTGAACACCAACGAGAACCACGCCCCGATCCCGGCGATCGTCCCGAGTGCCGGCCCCATCGCCCGGTCGATGTACAGGTAGGTCCCGCCGGACTCCGGCATCGCGGTCGCCATCTCCGCTTTCGAGAGCGCCGCCGGCAACACGACGAGCCCGGCGAGCACGTACGCCGCGATCACCGCCGGCCCCGCCTTCTTGAACCCCAGCGCCGGGAGCACGAAGATCCCGCTCCCGATCATCGCCCCCATACTGATTGTCAGCGTCGAGTACAACCCGAGATCTCGTTCCAACTCCTCACCCATCTACAACACTACCCACTTTCCATGTGTTTGAGCCGTCCCATTGACTTCGGGAGCCGAAACTGCCACAACCCTTTTTACGACGCTGATCGTCTTACCTGCGACTCGGTCCCGATGTTCTGGTTTCAAACTGCGAAACTCCGGCGAGTAGACCGACAGATTCGCGCGTCACGGGAGTGTCACACCCTGCCGACGGCGTCCCGACCCGACGAGCGGTGCCACACGACGAGTGACCGGGTGGACGATCTCACAACGGGTGGACCGCCGAGACGAGAGAGCGACACGGTGGGCGGTCACCCGATGCAACGCGGGACGACACACCTGTCCGTGAGGGAACTGTCGCGTTCAGTCCGACGGAACTACACAGACAGGACACCGACGACTGCGCGTGCCGAGACCGGACCGCAGCGGGACCACACGACACACTCGACGACCCAGTGACTCGTGAGCAAGGAGTGGGAGCCGGACGACGTCTTCGACGTGCTCGCGAGCGAGACGGCCAGACGCGTCCTCGCGGCGACCAGCGTTCACGCGATGTCGGCACAGGAACTCGGCGAGGTGTGTGACACGTCGTTGCCGACGGTGTACCGGCGCGTCAACGCGCTGGTGGAGTACGACATGCTCTCGGCGGAGCTGGAGGTAGACACAGACGGGACACAGTACAAGACCTACACGAACGACCTCGAACGGATCGAGGTTCTGGTGGACGACGGCTCGTTCAACGTCAACATCGAGATCGAGACAGACGCAGTCGACCAGTTTGGAGCGGCGTTCAGTGATCTCCAGGCGGGTGCCAACGCCGACGAGGAGACAGAGGGCTGAACTCGGCGACAACATCCCCCCGTGAGAGCAGGCTCTCGGCGGAGGGCACTGTCACAACCACCTGCCGCATCCTGTGTCTACAGACGAGCGAGGCGGGTGGCTCGGGGTCGCCGGAACGTATCTGACCCTCGGGCCCACGAGAATTGAACATTCTCGAACGAGTTGACTCCGAGGTCGTTCACGTGTCGAGGCAGGGAGAGCCGGCGACCGTCAACGCTTTTTTCTCGATTGTCGAAGGGAGCCTGTGCGCTACCGTACCGTGCTGAAGACGCTCTGTGGGTTGCTCGGTGTCGTGTTCCTGCCGGTGGTCGCGATCGCAGTGTTGTACGCCGTCTACAGACCGGCAGGGCGGCCGACACTGGATCGAGACCGCGACTGGAAGCCGTCAGTGAGTGTGGTGATCCCGACGTACAACGAGGCAACACTCGTGGGCGACCGACTGGCGGCGCTACTCGGGACGACGTACCCAACAGACCAGTTGGAGATCCTGGTCGTCGACGACAGTACCGACGAGACGGCCGCCGAGGTTCGCGCGTTCGCCAACGACCGGGCGACCGACGCGACGATTCGGGTGATCGAACGAGAGGAACGCGCAGGTGTCGCGGCCGCACTCAACAACGGGGTCACGGCAGCAACCGGTGAGGTAGTGTTCCGGACGGACGCAGACGCTCGTCTGGGAGACGAGACGATCAGTGAGGCGGTCGCAGCCCTGGCCGATCCGGCCGTCGGTGGGGTAACCGGGCGACAGACCGGGGTCGTTGGAGACTCCGCCGTCGAGTCAGACTACCGGAGCCTGTTGGCGCGGCTCCAGGCGTTGGAAACGCGGATCGACTCCGTGTTCATCGCACACGGGCCGTGTTTCGCGTTCGAGCGTGAGGCGTTCGAACCGCTTCCGCCGGACACGGTGGCCGACGACACCGCAGTCGCTGTCGGGATTCGGCGCGGCGGGAGACGGGTCGTGATGGACCCCGCGTTGGAGTTTACCGAGGGCGCAACCTCGGATATTCGACACCGACGAGAGCGGAAAGACCGACGGGCCGTCGGACTGCTCCAACAGTTGGTTCGTCACCGGAGCCTGCTCGGCCGACAGGGTGGGTACGGACGGGTCGTGCTCCCGCTCAACTGGGGGTTGATGGTCGTCGTCCCGTGGGTGCTCGCCGTTGTTGCGGGCGTCGCAACGCTCGGTGGAATCGCGGTCGCCGGACCGGTTGGGCTCCTCCTCCCGGCTGTCGCAGGTGGGTTTCTCCTGTTGGGGAGCCGCGAGGCGTTGGGACCGCTCCAACCGCTCCACGCCGTTGCGGACGCGTACCTCTCGTTGTTGATCGCGGGCGGGCGGCTAGTGCGTGGCAACGACACCGCAGCGTGGGACACCGACACCGGTCGGGAGGGGTTCGACTGATGCACATTGGCTTTGTCACCTCACAGTACCCACCGCGGACTGGTGGCGTCGAGACACACGTCTCGGCGGTTGCGACACGACTCGTCGACCGGGGCCACACCGTGACTGTCGTCTCCGCCGACGCCGGGCCAGACGTGGCAGACAACACGGTGCGTGACGGGGTACGGGTTCGCCGGCTCCGACCGTTGGGGCCGGAGGATGCGTTCCACTTCGCGCCGGGGGTCGTTTCGCTCGTCCACCGGCTCGACACGGACATCGTTCACGCACACAACTACCACTCACTGCCGATGGTGATGGCGGCGACAACGAGCGCTCCGTTGGTGTGTACGCCACACTACCACGGCGAGTCTGCGGACCCGGTTCGTGACCGGTTGCTGCGGTGCTACCGTCCGATTGGCCGGTGGGGGCTCCGGCAGGCACGGACAGTGGTAGCGGTCTCAGAGTGGGAACAACGGCGACTCGCGGCAGACTTCGGGGTCGACGCGACAGTGATCCCGAACGGGATCGAAGTAGAGCGATTCAGAGGTGGCTGTGGCCGCGAGACCGACGCGCCGACGTTGCTGACTGTCGGTCGGCTCGTCGAGTACAAAGGTGTTGCTCACGTCGTCCGTGCCCTCCGGGAACTGCCCGGATACCACCTCCGTGTGGCCGGCGACGGCCCGGATCGAGAGCGTCTCGAACGGGTCGCGCGCGAGGAGGGGGTCGCCGACCGCGTGACGTTTTTGGGCTACGTTCCAGCAGGCGACCTTCCGGACGAGTACGCAAACGCCGACGTGTTCGTCACCATGTCGAGTGTCGAAGCCGCCGGGATCACTGTCGGAGAGGCGTTGGCCGCCGACACTCCATCCGTCGTCCGTCCCGCCAAAGGGCTACGCGACTGGGCTGATCGGGCTGGCTGTGTGGCCGCCGTGCCGTCGGAGCTTGCAGCGGCCGTCCGGATGGTGAGAGGACAGCCGACGGAGCCAGACACCCTAACAACGTGGGACGGCGTGGCCGACCAGTTAGAACAGGAGTACCGGACACTCGTCCACGAGACAGGAGGGTGACGGGAGCCGTCACTCCAGAAACTGACCGAGTGTTCGTCGGGCTGTCCGCCTGAAGTGACCGCTGAGAAAAACGAGCGACAGGAAGTAGACCACACCGCCGACACCGATCGTCCCGAGCAACGGGAGTGGGCGGCCGATGGCAAGAACACCGGCGAGAGACTCGACAACACCGAACATCACGACACCGGCAGCGATCTGTTCGAACACCGGACGGGGTGCGACGACTCCACCGAACCGGCGGCGTGCAACGAACTGGTAGGTGATCACGCGCAGTGTCTCCGCGAGCACCGTGCCCGCGACGACACCGACTGCGCCGTACACTGACCCGAGTCCGACCGCGGCAGGTACGTACGCGACGGTGACACCGAGGTTCACGCGGAAGACTGTCTCCGGGCGGTCGATCCCGTGTAACGCCGCTTCCATCGGGGTCCGGTAGCTGTTGGACACCTGATACAGTGCGAGCCCGGCAAGCAACGCGCCTGGTGCTGACTGGAACGACTTGCCGAACACCCCGGAGGTGAGCAGTGCCTCGCCGATGGCGACGGCGCCAAAGAAGATTGGAATCGCCAACAGCCCGGTGTACGCGACCGCGTTGATCAGGTCGGGGCGGACATCCCGACCAACGGAGTCGACGCCACTCGACCGGACGGAAAGCGGGTTACTGATGCTCGATGCGAACATCGATGCCGGCATCACGAGCTGTGCAGCGAGTGTAAAGTAGCCGACGCCGCTCGCGCCTGCAAACAGTCTGATCAACAACGGGTCAGCAGACGTGTAGAAGTTCGACAACAGATTTGTCGGCACCTCGTGGCGAGCAAACGAGAGCGTCCGACGGGCGACATCGGCCGTTGGAACAACGAGCGGTGCCCGGATGGAAAGCCAGACCAGCCCAGCGGTTACGACCGTTCCGACGGCGAGTCCGGCGACCGCACCGAAAGAATCGAGTCCCCACAGGATCAGCCCAACCTGGCCAGCCAGCGTCGCCACGGAGCGAACCGTGTCGAACCAGGTGGATCGTGCCGGATATCCGATCCCCGACAGATACCCCGAGAGCACGGTGAACAGTCCGAGCGTCCCAGTGACCAGCACGACCCCCACAGCGAGCTCGAAGGTTCCGAAGTACGAGACCGCGAACGGACGAACGAGGAGGAGAACAACCAGCGTGAGCACCGAAACGCCGGCGTGGACGGCGAGTCCGAACGTCAGAAACGCGGGGGGTGCCGTCTCGACTTCGGAGACGCGTTTCTTGATCGCACTCCCGATTCCCTCAGAGAACTGAACAACGACGAACGCTGCCGCGGTTACTGTCCGGTACCGCCCGAGCCCGTCACTGCCGAGCGCCCGGGTGAGAAACAGGACGCCGGCGAATCCGAGTGCGGCCTGTAACATCTTCCCACCGAGGCCAACGAGCGCCTCACGGCTGACCGACAGCTGTGAGGTGTCACGACCGCTCATTGGCCGATCGTTGCCTCGTGGTCGGTCTCGGCGTACGCGAGAAACGCCTCTCGGCCGGCCGGGCTGAACAGTGACCGGTCGATCTCGAACCCGTACGTCGCCTCGAGTTCCGGGAGTGTCCGACGACTCGCCGCGACCGTCGCTTCGAGTGACCCTTTCTCGCTGAACTCTGGGGGCCCACCGTACTGCTCTCGGCGCTTGGACTTGACGTACGCGTACGGGAACGTGACGAGGTCGTACAGTCGCTTGGCGAGCATCGCCGGGCGAGACCGGTGTTCGACGAACCCGTCGAGCGGCTCGTGGGTCACCGCCCACCGCACCGCAGAGGGAAGTGTGACCCCGGTCTGGAACTCCGTGATCTTCCCGTGGATGTCCCGTTCGATCTCGCCACGTACACCGAAGTCGTAGCCGAGCGAGCGGGCTACTTGACCGTGGTCGAACCAGACAATCGCGTCCCGGGCGTGGAGCCGTCGCCACAGGTCACGATCCTCTGCACCGCCGAGATCGCGGTACGGGACATCGAGCAACAACGAGCGCGGGGCGACGTTGATCCCCCGGCCAGAAAAGAAGAATCGTCCCTCACGGTTCCGTTCGACGGCGTGGAACACACGGAGAAAGTCGTCGACGATCCCGTCGAAGTAGTAGTCGTCCGTGTCCATCGACTCCAACACGTACTCCCCGCGGGACTCCTCAAACGAGATGTTGCGGTCGCCGCCTAGCCAGTCACACTCGTCGCTCCGGTCGAGCACGGCACGGAGGTGGGGGTACTCTCCAGCCAGTTCGCGCAACACGTCCCGGCTCCCGTCCGTCGAGCCGCCGTCGACGACCACGATCTCGAACGTCTCTGGATCCACCTGTTCTGCCATCGACTCCAACGACTCCGCCAGTGAGTCGACCATGTTGTAGTTGCAGACGGCGATAGAGTAGGTAGGGTCCCGGTCCATGCGTACGGTCACTCCGGGTGACGGGCAAAACGCTTCGGTTGCGCCCGACGCCAATCAGGTGTGGTTGGTCCCAGTGTGACATCTCAGAGGCGATACCAGAGGCGAATCAGGCGTATCCCAGATCTTCGAGTCTGTCTTTCACCGCAGTGTCAACATCGTCGTTCGGGTGGCGGCTGATACCCGTGTTTTCGGTGTCGAGGGTTGTGGCGGCTGTCTCACACCGTCGAATCTCGTCACTCGTCTTCGGCGTCGTCCGCGTGTTCAGTTGTCGCCAACGGTGGTGTGACGGTCTACCCCTCGAAAATACTCACTTGTATCCGAGCGCTTCGAGTTTCTCCGTAACCGACTGATCGTCCGTTCGTCCGGAGTCGGTGGGGTCGTAGTCGGCGGTGCGTTCGGCAGTAGTGACGACCCACGGCACCCGGATCAACTCTGGAACCGGCACACCACCGGGGTGGCCGTAGATGCCCCAGTCACCGAAACACTCCCCGTGGTCGGCTGTGATGGCGACACGATCAGCGTCGACTGCAGACAACAACACGGCGACATCGTCGAGACCGCGCCGGAGTTCATCGAGGTACGCCTCCCAGGCAGCGTCCACGTCAACGGTGTTGTTTTCGAGTGCGTGGAACACGCCGTACGTCCGTTCTTCCATCGGGTTCGTCGGATCGATTGCGTCGAAGTCGGCGTACGGTGCGTGTGGTTGTTTGTAGTGGGCGATCAGCCGCTCGGGGTCCGACTCCCTGTCGGCAGTGATCGTTCGATCAGTCACCGCGCGGGGTTGGACACCACCGAGTTCCTCGTTCCAGTCTGTCCGCCAGACCTCTTCGAGCCGCGAGAACCAGTCCGAGTCGAGTTTCTGTCTGCTGTTCGGGTTGAACGTGATGTACGCCGTCTGTTTGGTTTCGTCTCTCCACTGTGGTGTGAAGGTGTTCTCCATCCACTCTTTTGTTTTCGATCCGACCGACAGGGTCGTGGGAATCTCTGTCGGGAGGAACTCGTACTCGTCTGCAACCGTCTGCAGCGCGTCTGTCCGGCACGTGTCCAGAACGACCAACAGTTCCCAGTCACGGCTGTACACGTTTGTGCCGATTCGCCTCGGAATCGACGGTCCACGTTCACACACACTGGTCAGAAACTCCGCGGCAGTCGCCTTGACCGCTTGGTCCGGTGGCTGGTGTTTGAAGTACCGACGGACTGCCTGGACTGCGTCGTCGATTGACACGGTCGCTCATTCGTTTCAAAGTTTATATAACTTTTGTCTTATTGGAAAAACACAGCGTTACCGAGTCGACGGGCGGGGTCGGACGACTACCGTGGCTGGCAGATGAGTTTTCTGTTCAACGCGGTATCAGCGTCTGTTGGTGGAGACCACTCACTCACTCACATGTATCCCAACTCCTCTAACCGTTGTTGTGTCGCGTCGTCAACCTCGCCGTCAGTCTCTGTTCGGACGCCGACATCACTGACATCGTCGAGTTGTTCGTCAACGGTCCCACTGTCACCGTTGCGCCACGAGGTCTTCGCGTCCGCGACAGTGACACGACACCGCTCGTCTCGCCACCCGACGTGTTTCTCGACTAACCCGTTGTTCGCCTCGTACACTGCACGACAGTCCCCGTTGAACCGGTACAGCTCCCCCGTGTACCGGGTCGCGCGTTCCTCCATCGGTTCTTCCAACCCGTGTGAGGAGACGACGACGGGGTCGTCGGGGACGAACGATCCGTCGCCCCCGTTGAGTGTTCGACGGACGACCGTCGGGAACCGGGTGAGTGACGCCGGCTCGGTAACACGCTCGCCGTCACGGCCGCCGGGCGGGCGGACGAGCAATGGGACGTGGCACAACACCTCGTGAATCCCGGCACCGTGGGCGGCGACTCGTGCATTCGGCCGGGAACTGTCGGGGTCTCTGCGGATACGGCTCGGCTCGCCGAACCCCTCGCCGTGGTCGCTGGTGACGACGAGGAGTGTGTCGTCCAACACACCCCGGTCACGGAGCGTCGTCACCAGTCGATCGACCTCCGCGTCGATCTGGTGGATCGTCCCGTCGTACAGCCCTTCGAGCGCCCTGCGTTGCCACCACGGTCGTTGTCCGCCGTTGAACTCCCACACCTGATCGTCCATCTCGGCTTGCAGCGCCTGGAGCCGGTCGCCACCCCACTGGTCGTGGTCCTCGGCCGGGAGATACGGCAGGTGTGCGTCCATGTAGTTGATCGTCGCCGCCCACGGGCCAGACTGGTCGCGTTCCCACTCCAAGAACAGATCTGTGTACACGTCGGCAGGCGTCGAAGAGGTGAACCGATCCGGGAGAAGTCCGGGGTAGTCCCAGGCGAGCTTGGTGAACACGCCGTTGGCCACCGACTGGACGGTGTCGTCGCGGTCGAGACACCGGCGGAGGAACTGGACGTACTGCCCTTGTCCCTCTGAGAGGACGAAGTTCGACGGGTCGATTGCGTCGGGAAACAGGAGGTTCCGTGCACCCTCGACCGTGTCGAAGGCGTCAGGTAACCCGCAGTCCATGTCGGTGATCCAGGTGTTCTCGGAGAACACGCCGGTCGTGTAGCCCCGTTCCCGGAGTTCCTCGAAGATGGTGTGTCCGGCGCTGAGCTTGTCGCGTGCGCGCGTGACGCCGTGTTCGAGCACGTGGAGTCCGGTGAACATCGAGGTGTGACTCGGGAGGCTCCACGTGCCCGGACTCCGTGCCTGTTCGTACACCGTCGCCTCGTCGGCCAACGACTCCAGTGTCGGCGTGGTCTCGTGTTCGTGGCCGTGGAGTGACGTGTTGGCGGCGCGGACACTGTCCATCACGACCAACAACACGTTCGTCACGACTCCTCACCCCCGGGAGGGACCCACACCGTGCTCGTCCACCCGTCCGGATACTCACCCCGTCGCGGGGAGACGAGCCCGAGTTTGCGAGCGAGCAGTTTCACCGCCTTCGGCACCATCTCTCGGGGGTGGCGTCGACAGAGGTACCAGAGCCACTCGGCGTGTTCCGCCGTCGAGAACTCGCCGGCCGCGTCGTGGTGGGGGACGAGCCGCCGGGGGAGCCGGGTGAGGGACGCACCGGCCTTGCGACACCGAGTGACGAAGTCGGTGTCACCACCGTGTGGGCGCGACTCGTCGAACCCGCCGACGCGCTGCCACAACGACCGGTGAAACACCATGTAGCGACCGAGAACGCCGTCCATCGGCCAGTAGTCTTCCAACCCGACGAGATGCAGCGGGTGGGCGGCGTCCAACAGCCACGCGGTGAGGCGCGTCGGGAACGTGACATCGTCGTCAACGAGAACGATCCACTCCTCGTCGGCCCGTCGGATACCGGCGTTGCGGGCGACGTTCAGCCCCTCCTCGTCTGCGATGACCGGGTCGATCCACTCCGGGAGGCTCTCGACGGTGTACCGGGTGTCTCTGGCCGTCGGGACCACGACGGAGACCGACTCGAAGACAGCCTCTGGCTCGATCGCTCTGTGAGGGTCTCGATCGTGGCGGGGAACCGCCTCGAACTCCGAGTCTCCGACCATTCGTCCGGCACAACTCCGTGCGCTCACTTATACTCGTCGTCCCGCTGAGGAGCCGGAGGCGTGGGCAGACGGCCACGCCACAGCGGACGAACCACAAGGTTCATCGACCGAGACGGGGTAGCCAGCGTCTATGGGTAGCGTGAGGCCGAACGTCTTGTTGGTGATCCTCGACAGCCTCCGGGCTAGAAACACGACGCTGTCGGGGTACCACCGCGAGACGACGCCGTTTCTCTCGGAGTTTGCCGAGTCGGCGACGACGTACACACAGGCACGGGCACCCGGGTCCCGGAGTCTCCCGAGCCACGCCAGCATCTTCACCGGACACCCGCCGCAGGAACACGGTCTCCACACGCTCTCAGAACGGATTCGCCCCGGCGCAACAGCCTTCACACGGCTCCGTGACCGTGGGTACGACACCGGGTTGTTCACCGACAACCCGTACGTCGCCGACCTCGACACGGGGTTAGCCGAGGGGTTCGACCGAGTGTACAACAACCGCGATGTCTTCGAGGCTGGGCTGTCTCCGGCGGCGTTCGTCGAGGAAGCGGGGTTGGACTACTGGGAGTTTCTCCGGGCAGTCGTCCAGAACGATGCCCCGCTCAAGTCGTTGTGGAACGGGATCGCGTGGACGGCGAAGTGGCGGACGGGAGGGTGGTTCGTCGAACAGTCGGTGTTTACACCCGGGTTCGAGTACGCCACGTCGTTCCGCGAGTGGCGACGGGGACAGGACGGACCGTGGGCGGCGTGTGTGAATCTGATGGACACACACGTCCCGTTCAGACCGGGCGACGAGTACGACCAGTGGCAGACGGCCGAGTCCCGTTCCGTGCGACAGTCGGCAGCAGTGACCGACGCAGCACCGTCTGAACAGTGGAAGTACGGGTTGGAGTTGAACGCATACGACGGGACGATCAGACAAGCAGACGCAGTCGTCGAGCAGATCGTCGAGAGTCTAGCGTCGGACGGAGTGTTGGACGACACACTCGTGATCGTCACCTCCGACCACGGAGAGGCGTTCGGGGAACGTCGGGAGTACGACGGACACACGGACTCGGGGCACGGGAACAGCGTCGAAGAGAGCGTGTTACACGTTCCTTTGATCTGCAAGCGGCCGGGACAGACAACGGGATCACGAGAGACGGAGCCGGTGAGTCTCACTGCTGTACCGGCGGAGGTCCTGTCGGTGGTCGACGGCGCGGACGGCGGGTTCGGAACGAGCGACGCTGTCGTCGCCGGCGCTCGGATCGACGGGGACGACGTTCACGTGGTGTACGAGTCCGCCGACACCGGCGTCCGGAAGTTCGTCGTCTCGGAGGCGGAGTCGTACACGGAAGCGATACCGACACCCGCCGTGAGCTACCGGAGCGACGACGGGGTTCCCGAGCGGGTCCACAGGACTGTCGACTCGTTGGCCGACGCGGGTGTCACACAGACGAGTGACGCCGAGGTCGACACCGCGACACAACAACGACTGTCGGCACTGGGGTACACGGAGTGACCGACACCTCTTAGAGAGTGGTCGTGAACACCACGGTGTGAACACCGTTCTCCTCACTGTCGACTCTCTCCGACCGGACCACCTCGAACAGTACGGCTACCACAGAGAGACGTTTCCCGCGTTGGACACGTTGCTCGCGGACGGTGGTGACCTGTACACGGCCGCGTACGCGAACGGGACCCACTCGGCGGAGTCGATTCCGTCGTTTCTTCGGTCGCGGTACCAGCCGTCGTTGTCGGAAGAGGAGCCGTCACTGGCTGGTGTGCTCTCGGAGGCGGGGGTGACGACAGGTGCGATCCACTCCAACACCGTGTACGACGAACTCGTCGGCGCGGCGACTGCCGACTTCGACGACTACCAGTTTCTCGCCGACGAGTCCGTGTCGGCCGGCGAGCCACCGCTCCGGAAACGGTTGTTTCGCGGCCTCGTCGACGCAGTCAGACCGACGGTCGAACGGCTCGGCGTTCGGGAGCCGGCCGAGCGCGTTCAGGAGTGGTTGTTCCCGTCGTCGATGATCCACACTGTCGAAGAGTACACGGAAGCCGCCGCAGTGACGGATGCCGCAATCGACTGGATCGAGGCCGTCGAGGAGCCGTTTTTTCTGTGGGTCCACTACATGGACCCACACCGGCCGTACGGCGTCTCGCCGGGTGCAGACAGCTACGGTGCCCCCGCGTCCAACGGGGAGATGATCGATCTGATGTCGACGGCTGGCATCTCTCCCGAACAGATCACCGACGACCAACGGCAACGGATGCGCGACTGGTACGACACGGACATCCGTTACACGAGTCGTCACGTCGGGCGACTGGTGTCGTTTCTCGACGAGACACACCCAGACACCGGCGTAGTGTTCACCGCAGACCACGGGGACGAGTTCGGAGAACACGGTGCCTACTTCCACCGCAATCGGCCGTACGACGAACTCATCAGGGTGCCGTTGGCGGCTCGTGGCCCGACGACGGCAGATCGTGTCGTCGAAGAGCAACGGGAACTCGTCGACCTGGCGGCAACGATCTGTCGGTGGCACGGCGTGACGCCGCCGGGCGCGTTCCAAGGCACCCCGTTGTCGGAGGCGGGCGAGCGTCGTGTGCTCGCGACCGGGTCACACCTCGACCAGACCCCGATCCAAGCCGGCCGGTGGGACGGGTGGAAGTACATCCGTGCGCCGACATCGGAGCTGTACAACCTCGAGACGGACCCCCGAGAGACGGACGACGTGGCCACAACACACGAGTCGGTCACGCGCCGGTACGACCGCGAACTCACGCGACAGCTGGAGAAGCGGTCGGTTGCAGTCACCGGCGAGGACGCAGACGAGGCGGCACGCGACCGGCTCGAACAGCTCGGGTACCTCGACGACTCCGTCGAGTGACCCGGAGATCGGCGGGCAGTCGGACGGCTCACCGAGACGACGAGAGTACGACAGGGGGTCGGTGCGCGCAGGCGCGTCGCCTCGGCGAGCAGATACGTCTCGGGTGGTCACGGACCGCTGCCGGCAGACCCGCGCTGTCGGGACGACGGCGTGGCCCTGTCGACCGTGGGATAGGTTCTTATGCACAGCCGTGCTGAATCACAAAACACTTATAACAGACGGTCGCAGTGTACCGTACCCCTACCCATGGCAGCAGCACTGTGTCTCGGGTTCCCGCCGCGGACGACCGCGGTGGGGGAGACGGGTGCTGGTTGCCGCCCAACAACCCAACACGAAACATGACAGATACACAAGAGAAGATCCGCGCGCTGTTCCTGAGTGCGCTGATGGTGTTCAGCGTCTTCGCTGGCACCGTCGCGTTCTCCGGAGCGGCCGCGGCAGCGGCGAACGATCCTATCGAGATCGATAAGGTGACCCACTTCGACGACGGCGATGGGACACCTTCGCTCGAGGTAGTGCTGAACAACACTGACGCAGAGGTAGACAGTAACACGGAGATCATCCTTCGGGACAGCGACGACAACAACCTTGCCACGGTTGGTAGTTCCAGCATCTCCACAACGAACGCCACCGCAACAGGTGCCGAGGGAACGGCCCTCACGGTCAACGACACTGGCTCCTTCCTCAGTGATGTCGACGAGGTCGAAGTGAGCAATGTCACAACCGGATCGGCCGCCACGGATGAGAGCGCCACCGTCGAGGCAGGCGACAGCGGGGTGGATTTCACCCTGGCTCCGGTTACCGTCAACGTCACACAAGATGGTACTCTTGACAACGCACCAACAACTGGCTTCAACGGGACGAACGTCGCGCTGAACTTCAGTACGGCTGCGACGACCACCGACATCGATGGTCCGGAAGGGTTCACCAGCGCAACGCGTGGTCCGTCGGACCCGAGTTCGGTGTTCATCTTCGACACCGACGGGGAGGATGTTCCACCTGGAACGTACAACTTCACACAAGGAGCTGACGCCGACGCTCAGCTCGAACTGGACGAGCTCGGACTCGAGTTCAGCGACGTGAGCTCGACGGAGATCTTCGACACCGAGACTGTCGATGTCGAGATCGGGACCAGCACCGTTGACCGTCCGCTCACTGTCGAAGTGCTCGACAGTAACGGCGACCAGGTTGGTGACGAGTTCGACTCCAACATCAACAACCAGGGTAACGCAGATGTCGACGACGTGTTCGGTCAGGCGAACGTTGCTGCCAACACTGACGGCGACAACATCGCGACAGGGAACTACTCGATCAGCGTGACGGACGACAACTCTGGCGTCCAGATCGAGTCCGAGACGATTGTCGTCGAGGAGGAGCCCGAGGCAGAAGTCGGCCTCGCGCAGAACGAGTTCGTCGAAGACCGCGGTGACGTGGTCGAGTTCACCGTCACGATGGACCAGGCAAACACGGCAGAGGTCCAGTTCGGTGACAACGAGACCGGCTACAACGTCACCTTCGAGGTCGAGGACGAGAACGACGACGGCGAAGTCACCGTCGCGTTCAACAGCTACAACGCAACGACTGGCGACGCGAGTGACGCGTTCAGCCTCGTTGCGAACGAAGACGAGGACGACGACACGTTCGAAACCTCTCCGAGTGAAGTGAGAGGCGTGAGCAACATCCCGGCTGCGACCGACTACGAGATCACCGTCACTAACGAGGCCGCAGAGGCTGAAGGCGTTGGAGCGGTCGTTCTCGAGCCGCGGAACAGCGGAGAGGTCAACACGTGGGTCGCACCGGAAGGGCAGAGCTACGACGATCTGGAAGACCTGACCGCCGAGATCGGCAGTAGTGTCACAGAGAGTGGCCAGGTTGCCGGTGAGGACCAGTTCGTCATCCAGCTTGAGGACACGACCGGTATCGAGGGGCTCCTCGAAAACACATCGAGCGCCAACTCGAGCATCGACAGTGATGTCTCCGAGTTCACGAACGCGACCGGTGGTGCGAACCTGAGTCTGACCGTGACGGAAGACGATCCGGGTCCGAACGAGGACCCACAGGAGATCAGCATCAGCGACAACTCTGATGTTGAGGATGTCTTCCTGGACAAGGACAACGACACGTACTACGCGTTCGTTGACGCCGCAGCCCTATCGTCGACCGGCGACTACGAGGTCGTCTTCACGGTCGAAGGTGAAGACGAGGACAACGATCGGGAACTCGTTAGCGGCGACACCGACGACACGATCAACAACACGATCGAGTCCGTCGACGCCGAACTCGATCTCACCGAGACGAACGTGACAGCGTCGGGCGACGCAACCGTCAGTGGTGAGACGAACCTCGCTCCTGGTACGGAGCTTCGTGTCCGGTTGCAGACGACCGGTGACCCGGCCGAGCGGTTCATCGAATCGGACCGTCCGGTTGTTGAGGACGACGGCGAGTTCACCGCCACGTACGACCTCAGCGAGGCAGTGCCCGGTGACGAGTACGACATCACCGTCTCGCGACCGGCCGGCGTCGACCTCAGTTCCAGCGCTATCGATGTCGACACCGCCTTCAGCGGAACGGTCCAGGAGGCTCAGGCGACACCGACAGACACTGTGACCGAGACGGCAACCAACGAGACGGACACCGAGACGGTCACCGAGACGGTCACCGAGACAGTCACCGAGACGGAGACTGAGACGGAAACCGAGACGGAAACCGAGACGGAAACCGAGACGGAAACCGAGACGGAAACCGAGACGG
>ERZ1034569.84-NODE-84-length-31631-cov-25.634026_pt1 | contig 31631 bp, 35 predicted proteins | sample MGYA00520706_ERZ1034569 | MGnify/ENA primary metagenome ERZ1034569 (study PRJEB33760, sample SAMEA4777722) | hypersaline lake metagenome | biome: hypersaline environment; feature: brines | place: Spain | collected 2014-08 | depth 0 m ...
GGCTTCACCGCAAGGGCAACCGGGTTTTCAATCCGATACTCACCGTTTGGGGTGGTGTACACGCGGTAACGCTCAATGGAAATATCAACAAAGTTGAGGTCTTCATTTTCTGGTGTCGAATGTGCCATAAAAGCAAGAGCTTAGATGATGAGAACAAGAAAAAGCGCAAGTGCTCCAAACGTATGCCAGATGAGGCCATGACGACTGCCATGCTCATACCGCTTTTCATTCCACGGGAAACTAAACTGCCCCCACATAGCAATCGACAAAGCGCCTACCGGGAGAAAAGCCCACCATCCAGACACGATAATCGCCTGGACTAGAATAAGCGTGCCCCATCCAGCAATGTGTTTGAAGCTAGATGTGTGATGTAAGTTTTCGTAGTAGAAAAGCCAGAAAAAGACACATGCACACTTGGCTACCGTTCCGCTTATTCCGCCGACAATACTGCCGAAAAGCACAAAGCAAATCGCAGGAAGCACCATCATCATGCCCATTTCATCTAACCTTCGGCTGAACACATTTTCATTTTTGTGCCAAGCCCAAGATCCAATTGAGAGCACGTATGATGCAAACCCCAAAAGCAGTGCCTCTACAATCGTCGTGGCAGCTAGCGGTATAATTAAATAGGCGAGATTAGTCCACTCGTCTTCATTTGGAAATCTATACGGAATGTCACCAAGTTTGTGTGGCATGGTCTTTATGCGTATTGAGCATCAGCAAACTCATCGACCGTTTGCGTAATGTAATTATAAACCAGCGTTCGGTTTAGGCGAAGATCAGTGTTAACCGACCAACTCTGGTTCGACTCAGAGGGCTCGCTTCCTGCCTCGACCGGCTCTTCGGCTTCCCACACGTATTTTCCGTGTTGCACTAGAACGCCTGTTGAGTATTCAGACTGGTCGTCCCACTCTGGTATCTCAGACAGATCAGGAACATCGAAAAAGCGCCGAAAAAGCTCGCCCCTAATGCTATATCTTTTCTGGTCCATTGCCGCCTGCTGCGGATTATCGCGGCGGGTCTGCTCATCTTTGTACCCTTTGAGGCGAACTTGCGCACGGCCATTTTCCCAATTAATGTCTACCTCAACGAGTCGCCAGTATGAGGCATCGTATCCATTCGGTTGTGTAATTGCCTGTTTTAGAGCCATAGTACATTAAAGTTGAATAGAAAATATAGTTCGTGGAGGCAGCCGGATTCGAACCGGCGACTTCTTCCTTGCAAGGGAAGTGCTCTACCAACTGAGCTATGCCCCCAAAGCATGGATAGCGGTATCTCAAGGGCGCTTCCACCAAATCTGGCGATTTGGCTTCATCAGCTCCCACTTATCCTGCAAACCACATGATAAACAAATGTAGGGAGCCCCGGACACGATCCGAGAACCGCTGCGTCCCAAACGCAGTGCTCTGCCAATTGAGCTAGCTCCCTACAGGTGCATTATATCATTTGTACTTCATATTTGCAAATACGTCGTCGAAGTAATTGGTGTTCCGGCAGTTTTCACAAGTGACTTTCATCGGATTAAATACATAGTCAATTTCTTCGCCTACTTCCGACGCAAGAGAAACCCCACATGCGCTTCTTTCTAGTCGCTTTTCAACCATATCTCCGTTCTCAATTTTGTATGTTCGCTCTGGTTGTATGAGATGTACGCGGCTCATGCTAGTAGTCAAATTTATCGTGTATACTGCGAATTACCTCGTCAATCTTTCTCTTCTTTTCTGAAGCGTTTAGATCAAAAGATACCGTATTATATGGCAAGTCCGTGTAATACAGAAAAAATAGAATCGGGAAAACGGACGCAAGAAATAAAAAGAAACCCTGCCAGCTCATACTATACACGATTAACAAGAGCCGGGAGCGAGATTCGAACTCGCGGTATCCTCATTACAAGTGAGGTGCTTTAAAACCAGACTCAGCCATCCCGGCAATGTTCTAAACCGAAGCTCCCCGGAGTGGATTCGAACCACTAACGACTGCATTAACAGTGCAGCATTCTACCATTGAATTACCGAGGAATGTCCCCGCCCTAATAATGTAAGATTAAGAACCAGCCTCTTCATTTCGAGCTTCTGATAACCGCTCGAACACTACATCTAACACTTGCTGCATCCCGTCTACGTAGCACATAATTTCAGCAGCAGTTCGGAAATGTAGGTTTCTCTTATTTAGGTGCACAACGAGAGGCCGGTCATCTCTTATATTTATTTGCTCTAAAAATGTAGAAGAGGCCAGCATATCCATCTTTTTGATAGCCTGGTACACGCCTTGCGGCATTTCACCTTCTTCAAACATCTGCAAATGCACAGAATGTTCTGTGCTTACAATTACGGAGATGTCTTTTTCGTCAACAAATAGCTGGCGGTCTCCCTCATCTGTTAAATTACCATTAGCAACGTCATTTTTAATCGATGGTCTTATTTCTGGCTTCATGGTTTTTTGAAACTGGAAGGTTTCTCAGGATATACAAGAAGCTGCGGCTCTGAGTAAACGGGCGAAAACCCACCATTCTTTTTCTTGCAGAGAATCCAGGTGGCACTCACGTTATCGGGCATGTACAAGCCGTTCGGTTCACGCTGTGGAATCTCACCGCCTTCACTTCCGGCATGAATGTTTTGTTCGACATAGTTATCACGGTTTATTGGTTTCTCTGGGTTTGTCAACTGAGTGCTGTATGGCAAGCCGAATCCAACAGACTCACATACTGGGTGCCGCTCACCATCCCGATCTACCATGTACGTGTAGGTTGTGACTTTCTGATCACGCAACTCCATGATCATCTTGGCAAATTTATACTCTTGAAAGTTGGTGATCTCTGGGGTCCCAACTTCAGAATATAGCTGGTTAGCCATTTTCTCCACGTCTTCTGATGCTTTACTGGCCGCGTTATTATTCGTGTTACTGCACCCGTCTGCACCCATTACAATTAGCGATAAGAGAAGAATCCCCAAAACAGTAGTGATAGAATTGCTAGATGTATTCATTGTACGTTGGATTTATTTTGTTTAAGCTTGCTGATGAAACGCTGAAGCTCCGGGGGCATGTCTTCATTGTCAATATTGCGAGCCTTCTGCAATATCAATTGCCGAAGCGATTCACTCCGCCCAGTGTCTTGTTCCATTTTGTATTTGTACCGCTTGATGTCTTCAATCGTTCCGCGCACGTTTGCACGGCTTTCCTCGTAAGTCTCACGACGAACCTCTTCTTTCATTGGCATAAAGACACTGCTTTTCAAAATCCCTACATACTCAGCGCCGAAGCCAATAGCAAATATGCCGACTCCGAATAAGACAACAAATATGACGCTGCGGGCCAATTCGTTCATATCATTTTACTCAATTGAGAAAGTAAGGCGAGTGCCCCAGGAGGGACTCGAACCCTCAATCCGCACAAGCGGCAACGGGGTTTAAGCCCGTCGTGTATGCCAGTTCCACCACCAGGGCACGCTTGAGATTTGAACAAAATAAAGCCAGGGGCCGCTAGGCCCCCGACCTTTTTAATTTACGCAACCTGCTTATCAGGATCTATAGCCCCATACTTTGCGGGGTCTCTCACCGAACCAAGCCCGATTTCCTCCTGTATGACACGATGGGCCTTCATCGTGTCACGCGGAAGCACGTCATTGTTAAGTTCCCGAGCTAGATCGATGAGTGCCCGGTCGGAAGGATTTAACTTAGAACGTTCCATGGTAAGCGAGGATAGTAAAGCGAGGATAACGAAAGTAGGAAGAGCGTTCCTACCATGTTAATTGTACGACATATATGCAAAATTTAGCACAATATATGCCTTGCCATGCCTGGCACGCCTTCCTCCAGCATTCGGTTCGTCCATGGCTCAATATCATCGTTCCTTACGTCTTGCCCTATTTTATCAGCATCTTTTACAAACCGCGTAGCTAAGACACGATCACTAAGGCGATTGGTTTGTATTGGTGAACAGATATTTGCCGCCATAACCATACCTAACGGATTGTATCCATTTGAACTAGACTCTCGTACAAACCCGATAGCAGACAAGTCGTTGATATCAACGCTTTTTCCAACTTGCTCATGACAATGACGAATTGCCGCGTTTTGGAGCGTCTTCCCCGTATCTATCAAGTTGGAATTTTCGGTGGACTTAATATCTACATCGATAATGTTAGTCAAGCCAGATACCCCGGCCATCCAAAACCCGTCGCCGTCATGCGATTTATTATATTTAACAAGCATGCTGCCCGCTCTTTTAAAAAGCATAACATAAACATTCAGGCATATGTGGTATCGGTCATCGGATAAGTATGACGCAGGCATCACATGGGCAATGTCATCGTCAAACGGCCAAAATTCTTTAGAGTGTGATACATCGGTTTGTTTTATGGCCTTGTTAGGCGGAATGTCGTCTTGAATTATCAGCTTCTTGTATTCTTCATTACCCTTATTATTTATTACTTGGTGGGGGATGAATCCGCCACGATATATCAAACTTCCACAATCCTTTCGACCGAATGCAACGCCCAAATCTTCTTTTCTGATAGCCAAAACTGGGTCTTGCTGATGCATCATGAAAAAGGTTAAATGCAACAAAAAAAGCTGTCCCACCTGGGACAGCTTTATGAAGATGCTTCTTTTGTCCTCACCGATTTCGTGGCCGGAAAAAGTCTTGCTCATCTAAAGCATTGACTTCTTCTATGATACGTTCTGCACGTTTCTCGCCAATGTAGTCGATGTTTAGAAGATCCTCTTTATTTAGCTTGCGCAAGTGACAGAGAGTTTTTACGTTCGCGTTCTTCAGATGCGTCACGCACTCCGACGAAACGAACTCTTCGGGGATCTCACGTGGTTTCTCCCCAATGTCTTCAGCATGGTCATCAGAAGGAACGGTAGGCGTTTCATCGTCAGGAACATCTGTGTACCGGTTATAAGCAATAATAGCGGCCACAACCAGTACGACAATGGAGACAAAAATGATACCAGCGTAAGATGCCATAGCACTAATTAGATCTTTTGTATATGTCGTTAATGACTTTGTTGAACTCTCTTTTAGGTAAGGGGTCTTCGTTTGCATTGTTCCAGTGAATTAAAAGCGCCGATGCCCAATCTTTCGGCAAAGACCATTTGTTTTTCATTTTACCGACTAAATGGCACAGAGCATCGTGGCGTCCGCCAAGCCCTGCAACCGATTCGCCCTCTGACAAACCAGCGGAAAGAACTTGCATTGTTTTCCGCGCATCCATTGCAAACTGTCCAAATCCAGGCTTGCCAATGCCCACAAGATCATCAGTGGTCATATGGTTTTGAAAGTCAACGGTGCCGACCGCCTCATTCTGACGCCTATGTTTGAGGCCCTCATTATCTAATCTATCATTGATTGTATCTCCAATTTCAGATAGCTTATCTTCCGGCTGCGGCGAGTAAGACGGTCGTTTTTCAGCGCCCGCTTCCCATATTCGGTTTGCAGACTCCTCAACATCACCGGACATCAACTCTTCTTCATGAATAGGAATCTTCCATCTTTGTGTCTTCTCATGAATCGTTCCCGGCATGCGCAGCATATGAAGAGGCGAATACGGCGCAAAGTCAATAAACTCACTTCTGTAAAAGACGTTGCTCTCACCGTCATCTACCTTTCGAATAATCTTGCCATCCCCTTCTTTGAATAGCTCGATTAAAAGCTCATACAAGATGGACGGGTACTTTTCATTTGGCGGTATATCGCCAAAGATTTTAGTCGGTATGTGAAAGTGAAACCCTCTTCCACCTGTAAAGTAGCAAGCGTAATCGTAATAGTCAAGTCCCCATTCATTCTCTAGAAACTCAACAATATCTCGCGCCGCTTTTACCGACGGCGCAATTGAGTCTCCCTCCTCAATGTCAATGTCGATGGGCAAATAGTCTGCATAACACTTCCCTCTATACCCTCTTGTTCGGTTGTCGTTTTCTCGTCTGTACTCTTTTATCTTGTCATCATATCGGAAAATGGATATGTGAGTGTTTTCTGGTCGAGACCCAAGAGAGTCAACCTCGTCTTGGATATACTTTGCTGGCACTAAGTTTCGCCTCTTTTCTCCAACAGCGCGGAACTCATACCAGTAAAAGTCTGGATAGCGCATTACATTCTTTTTATTGCTCGAATCATCTTGCGAAAGTCTTGGGCCGACATAATAGCAAGGTCATCGCCTTTAGCATAGTTTTCTCTTGTTACTTGTGCGACAATTTCTGGATTGGGCTTCCAGTCTTTTCCGACTCGTGCTCGATCTGTTTTTTCAGTTTCGAGCTTTTGTAGCTTATCTGTATTTTTTCTCTGTAACATATGTGTATAGTGCGGAAATAGCCACATTATCGCCCATACGTTTCCTGTCCTGTTTTCCGTTATGATCTTTACCTTGTTCTCATCAGACGGATAGAGATATTGCGGTATTTCAGCAGGTCGTTTAAGCTGCCAATGAACGGACCCGTTAACTACCAAGTCAACTTTTTCTGGTAGTCCACGACTGCGGCCATCTGACCCCCACATTCGGGTAGCACGAAGGCCAACTTTTTCTAATCGGTCTTCCAGCTCACGCTCATAATCTGTACCTTTTTGATATGCAAAAGAAGACATAAATGTACGGCTATAATAAATAAGCCAGCCGCCCAAACTCCGGGCGGCGTGGCTTTTTAGGATTACTCAACTATACCCATGATGTTGTTCTCTCGCACCATTCGGTACTCGCTTCCCGAATCGTCTTGGAGCGGAATCTCCTTGCCGGAGTGCTTGCTGAAGAACACTTCATCGCCTTCTGAAAGCTGCATCTCTTCCCTATTGCCGTTGACAAACCGGCCTTCTCCAACGGCCCGGACAACACCCATGTAGGTTTCATTGTCCTGCTCAATATTCGGGATGATAATGCCGCCCTCAGTCTGCTCTTCACTTTTATCGTCAGTGACCTGAACAAGCACGCGGTTACTGAGAGGGGTAATAGATACGTTCTCCATAAGTAGTAAAGGGGTTGAATTAAACGCTAACTCCTAGTGTACCATCGTCAAGCTCTTTAAAGGTCACACTCTTCGACCCAAGAGTTTCTGTGGTTTCGTCATCGAGGATCTCGTTGAACAGATCCTCACCGCTTTCCATACGGTCAGCGAGATCGCGCAATTCTTGCACGGCCATTTCCGTATTACTTAGCGGAACGAGTGCAGAAGGACCGGAGATCCCTCGATCATTGAGTTCATCAGTGATCGTGGAGTCACGACCCTTCTTATGCTTATCGATCTCTTCGGCAAAGTCGCTCGCGCTCATGTTCATCGACTTCCGCATCAACTCGCGGGCCTTTGCATGCGAAATGTCGTCGTTGTCAAAGAGCGAAGCAACGTCCTTCACATGCGTAAAGCGCAGCCGACGAGTAAGGTCGTTCGCCTGTCGTGTTTTGTCCTCATCGACATTGCCGTTGTCATCCTTGACGACAAGCTTGTCTACCTCGTCAAAGTCTTCGTAGAACTGGTCGTCAAAGCTTTCGGTGCCAATTGGAAAGTCTTCCATGAAGCGGCCTACCTTTCTATACCGGTACGCCGTAGACTTTTGTACAGGCGACTCATCGGAGCGGAAGAACTTGCTAAACGAGTCATACCCTAGCGCATTCCAGCCGTCTTGATCGCAGAAAACGCCCATGAGTTCAGCCTGGTCAAAGGCAATTTTACTCTTGGTATCCTCCAGGTCTTTCATAGACCCGACAAGAGTAACCATCTCATTAAAACGCTCGCGGCTGAAGGTCTCCGACTCGTTTCGTGCCTTCTCTTCAAGGGCCTCAAATTGCCCTGAATCATCCAGCACATTTTCACCTTGTGTTGCCCCCTCATCGCCCTTTTCACCTAGAAGAGAGTCTAGATCGACCTCAGACACCTCTTCTTCGTCTACTTCTTCGGCGCTTTCGGTATCTTCGGAATCCTCGCTCGTATCATCTTCAGGTGAGACACCTGGAGCGTTTTGACGCAGCTCATCAAGCTCTTCGTCAATAGCCTTTACTTCTTCTTCAGGCGGTTCTTCGTCCGGCAGTGTTCCGGCTACGTCAGGCTCATCATCGATAATATCGTCACCAAAGATTCCTTCAAGATCGCTGGCTTCGTCACTCATAAATTAATATAAAATTAGTTACTAAAAAGATCAGCTATTTTCTCGTCTTCCTGTTTGTCTTCTGTGCTGCTTTCGTTGGATGAAACTTTGAAATTCGAGGATTGTTTCTCGCTGTCTAGAAATTGCATTGTAGGGCCATGAAAGTACTTTTCAAAATATCCAGTCGCACCTTCACGGTTTTTTCTTACGTCGATGGTTGCCCATCCAGGTTTAATTCCCATTTCCATCAGCTCTTCTTCGCTTAAGAAATCATTGCGCTGGTCGGGGCGGTCCAGCATAATCGCCCGATCTAAGTCCTGCTCGACTTGACCACACCCCTTGATGTCTCGAACTTCAGGCGGGCGGTTTTGTTTTACAGAATCTCTGTTTAGGTGGAAAATAGAGAATATAGGCACCCCCGCCTCTAGAGTGGTGCCTTTAAGCTTATTAGACGACTCTTCCTTTTGTTCCAGGCGTGGTTGTTCGCTGAGGGCTTGAAAGTTATCAAGGTATGCGCAAAGGTAACGCTTATTATCTGAATTTTGTGCCTTCATCGCATTTCCATGCACGATTTGGCACACTTCATCTGACGTAAAAGAGCCAGAATAAACACGTATACCGCCACTGTCTCGCCAACTCAGGACAGTCTCGTAGCCTTTCATAACGGCCTTTTTCACGTCTTCGTTCACGCCTCGCATTCGAACAGCTTGTTTCACAAGGCTGTATGGAACGCCCGTAAGCTGAGATACCATGCGCATCGTTAGACGCTCTACGCTCATTTCTAGACTGAATATGTCGATAACGACATTATCATAAATGAGCTTTTGTTGCCCAGCAAGCTGAATAGTAAAAGACGTTTTCCCGACACCGGGGCGGGCGCAAATACCTACGAAGTCGTCTTTCTCAACCTCTTCAAGCCGCTCGTCCAGCTCTGGCATTCCCGTCCGAATTACATCATTCTCAAACTCGCCTACATCCTCATTTTTCATTCTTTCAAGTGCACCAGCAGCCACGTCGCTCATGCGCTCTGGCTCATTTGTTCGCTGGGAGCGGGCAAGTTCATCTGCGGCATACTTCCGAATCTCTTCTGTATCAAGATCCGGGTCTTTTGACATTGAACGCAAATCAGAAGAGAGACGGTTAATGCTCCGTCGCTCTAGTTTGTCTACAAGCATCTTTGCCCATCCCTCCGCATGGTCTTCGTTTTCTTGCAGCCGAACAATACGCCCAAGTCTCGTTTTCGCTTGGTTTTTGTTCAGATAATTTTGTGCAGTAACATGACCAACAATTGCCGTTGGGTCAATAGGTTTGTCTTCTTCATGCATTTCGATGATCGACCGCCATATCTCACGGTTTTGCTCATCTTTCATGAGCTTGGGGCTGTTTTCTTTCGTCAGCACCTCCGGCAAACAACTTGGGTTGTGAATAATTGCCGATAACAAGCTTTCTTCTAGATCTTTATCTGCAAGCAGGTTTTGGCTCATAATGACTACGATTGGTTAGATTGCTTTTTGTATGCCTTCTTTGCTGCGCGATATGAGAAACTGCCTTTAATATGCTTCACGCAGCTTGGCGGGTCGATAATGCGGTCTACCAAGTGCGGCCCAAGCCGATCTTCTGCTCGTAGCTCTTGCACCGTGAAGTTCGAAGTCATAATTAACATGCCTTCTTCACGGTAAACACTATTTACAATATCAAAGATGTAATCTTTAATATCAGTTGAGAAGCAAGACTCTCGAATATCCTCAAGCACCAATACGTCTCGACTCGTCATCGTCTCAATGATGCTTTTAACCGTTTCCGATTTTTTCGAAGGAGATTGAGAGTATGTATCTCGTATTTGTGCTAAGAGCCGGGTAGAATACCAAACCGCTGCATTGCTTCCAGACTCGATCATGCGCCGTACCGACGCTGCTGCTAGATGGGTCTTTCCAAGTCCTTCTCGACCAAACAACAGAATAGTTCCCGAAGGGTCAGAAACTGATTGATCTACAAAGGCAGAAACATCTTCTTTTGCCTCTTTAATGGATCGTAGTTGTTGATCAGAAAAGCTACCGCCATGATACTTGGCCAATTTTTTCAGTTTCTTCGGGTCAGTAACAAAATTGTCGAACGTCGCGTCAGCAAACTTTTCGCCAAAAAGCCCGGCCATTCGAGACCGAATGTTTTCTGGCCGCTTGTTTAGATACTCTTTTGCTTTTTGATGATGCTCTTGGCAGAGCATATATCTCTTCGTTCCGCCATCTTCAGTTGAAGTAATTAAAGGATACAATTCAGTTTCTTCGCACTCACCATACTCACACTGTTTCATTTTAATAAATTAGCTCAGCTCGTTCGTCATCCGACTTAATATCTTTTTCGCCGCTTAGGGCACCAATAAAATATTTCCGCATATGCTTTCGTGTTTTTTGGAAAGAGTCTTGTTTAAGTCCTTGCCAGCGGTCGTACTGATACATCTCAAACGCTGTTTTAATCATGGTGTCAACCCCATAGTCAGACTGAAGCTTTCGCATGAACCCATAATCCCAAACGCGCTTCCAATATTTTTGGACAGTACCATCTTCATCAAGGACGGCTTCTCCTGTTTCAGGATCTTCCAGTGTTTTTCTCTTTCTTTTTACAGCTAGCTCTAAAGCCTTAACCGCAATTAGTGCGCCACACAAACGACGCTGTTCGGGAAAGTTGTCTCCATCGGGCTTAACCGATGACATATCTTCCTCTATTCTATCTATAATATCGTCAAGAGACCGGTCATTTTGTGAGGAAGACAAGAAAGCAAGCGAGTGCAATGACTCGCTGTTTGGCATCAACCCCCGGTCTACTAAAAGATCAACAATGTCGTCAAACTTACCAGCAGTGATTCTTTTTCCGGTAATACGCTTGTACTGATTCCGACAAGATTTTTTGCTTTCCCGAATCGCACCATTAGGTTCCGCACATTGCAGAAGAGCAACATACACACCTACCGCTTTAATCGGCAGATCTTTCATTAATAGCAAAGCCGTGAGAGCATTCATGTCTCTTCTGAATCTTTTTCGTATATATTTTTGGTTTTTACATACTCATATATATACTTTTCACTGTATATAACGCGAGATAGCTTGTATTTGTGCTTTTTAGCTACGGGCTGTTTGGCATCAGAATTAGAATATTTGCATGGGAGTTTTTGGCTGAAAACGATTGCTTCTTTAGGTTTGCCGGTCTTGTGGATGATTCGTCTATCTTTAGGACCACCATAGAAGTAGGCTTCGTACATGAAAAATAAAAAGGGGCAGGCGCTAGCCCGCCCCCTATTTTGATTTCATTTAAAACGGCAGATCATCGTCCGGTCCAGGCCGACCGTCTTCATCATATTCCGTATCAGGCGGGTTGCTGCCACCTCCCTCACTATTGAAAACTTCCTTCATATGCTGGGAGGCCAAGTCTTCGCCTGAAAACAGCGGACCTGACGGTTGAGGCTGCGCATCTTCATCGTTCAGAGGGCTATCGAATGGCGTCTGTTCATCATCCGGTACAGCCGCAGAGACCCACGGGAATAGACCGGGCCAATCGTCTTGTACGCTCTGAACTTTCACAACCGCATCGCGCCCAAGAAGTCGGGTGCAGTTAATATTGGCCTCATCACCAATTACGCCCAACCGGTGCTGCCCACCGTCGACGCTGGCCTTTTTCATAATCTCATCGCTAGGCTTGTCAGTAGAGCCCGCGATAGATGTAAGGATGTCAAGGTTTCCTTCAAGCAGGCTCGCGTTTCCGTCTCTCGACAGCCATACCCGAACATCAACAGTCTTGCCCTTTTCAGATTTTCTCGCCTCAAAGTCGGCTTCTGTCTCATTTACTTCCCCGGTCGTATCCAACACCGGCTCAAGTACCTTGAGGCGCAAGTTGATGCAACGGTTTCGATCCGGGTCTTCCGCCTCGCCTTCATTCACCTTATAGCTATCAAAGGCGCTGAGCACCTTAACCTTATAAAGCCCATTCTTCTCTAGCTCTCCACCGCCGCCGCTCTGATTGTCGACGCTTTCGTTCGGAGAAAAGATGCTGTCAATATCTACTTCTGCTGCTTCTGCTTCCATAAATTATTTGGTTTTATTTGTGATTAGGTGATTGTCCACGCTGGGACATCTAAAGTAAATCGATGTCGTTTTCTTCTTCGAATTCGATATTTTCATCGTAATTTTCTTTCTTCTCCTCTTCTGTCAAATCCTCCAGAACATCATCAACGCGGTCTTCAACACTTTCAATAGGGTGTGACCGCACCGTATCGATTTTGTCTACGATATTTCTAAACACCGAGTGAGGAACCCGGCGCATTCTATTGTTCAAGTGCTGAACGCGCCGTCCTCTTTCTTCGTCGGTCTCGACAGACTCTTTGTCTAGACTACTAGTAGAACTCGTTTGTGAGCCTGCTTGTTCCGAAACGGTTTCACTTGCATCTTCGTCTCGTTCTGCTTTTTCAGCAGCATCGAGAACACCTTCTTCTTCTAACTGCTCCTGGTGAGAAGCCGGGTCAAACTCAGAGTTGAAACGGTCCATTTCGCCGTCCGTTTCAAGATCCTCTTCAGGAATGTCCGCCGGATCGCGAGCAACCTTTTCGGCTGTTACACTAGACGGATTAGAGCGATATGCGTTGATAAGCTCTTTCATCTCATCAACGGTATCGCGGTACTTTTTCATATACTTCTTATCCGCCGAAATTGTCGTCCGGTATACATTTGCACGCTTTCGCTCATCATACTGACTGCTTGAAGGTCGCGTTGCCTGCTCGCGGACAATTTCAAGCTTGAGCGGGATAAAGTCAATCTTCTTCTCTCCCGCAATCTCGCCCATTTTGTCTTTAATGTCATTTAGAGCATTGACATAGTACTTGATAACGGTGCTAGATGTCGTTTCAATCTTGAAGTAACGACCTAGCTGAAAATTTCCGCTATCCGACAAAATTTGGAAATAAAGCGAGCCGCTAAACGTACACTCTGGACCACCCTGTCCTTTTCGCTCACGGAAAGGGCAAATCGTCTTGTCGTTTGTGTCATCTTTTACGCGGTCATCCCAATAAAACGGCAGGCACTCCATGTCAAACTTTGCGCCGGATGAGAGGTAATTCCCGTCTTCATCCGTCCGACGCCTGTGGGCAGTATATCCATCTTCAGAGTGGCAATAGACCAAGTTTGCATCACGGTCGTAGTTCATCAGGCGCGTTTTAAGCACCTCATTGACCTCATTGCTCGTTAGCATGATTGGGATCTCAGTCAGGTTTTCACCCGGCTCTAGGTCATACTCGTCGTACAGGTCGGGGTCTTCCACGTACCCGGAATTGATATTAGACTTTCGAAGAACGCGGAAGTGGTTAAGTGTGTCCGGGCTTCTGCCATACAACACCTGTACTTCACGATACCCCGCCTCTTTCAGCATATCGATATGGCGCTCCTTCAGCTTTGTTCCTTTTTGGATACCGCCATCTTGGTTGGGAAGATCAATGCTAAAACGAGTAATCTTGCCTTTAGCATGATCGACAAGAACAGGCTCGTCAGCAGGCTTACCAATTGATACTTTTCCGATAATAGGGCTAGACCTGTTTTCTTCCTCGTTCTCTTCGGTCCTGCTTGTGATAATAGACATAACTATATTTGATTTGAATCAATCAACAAGCTAGCTTCAAAATTTTCCTCCTCTGCTTCAGAAGTTGGCCGTATTTTTGCCTCCTTAATTGCATCCTCTCTGGACTCTTCCTTGTCTTCGATACGCTCTATTTCAACTTGATACTTGATAGTTCGAGTGACTTCCCAAATGCGCTTTTCCGCTTCTGCATCCATTATGATCTTTGTGTTTTATATGACCATGACTTATCAACCGACTTCCCTTGGCGACAAATATCGAAGTACTGGCAAAACTGACAGGGATATCCTTTCGGGTCAGGCTTGATAAACTCATCATACGACCGATAAGGATTTTTGTAAAATGCCTTAATCTCCTCATTGACTGAGCGGAGATGCCCCTCCAGCTCGTCAAAAGGCGGACGCCACACGACTTCTTCTCTTCTCCAAGGCGTGCGTGCACGGCTATAATAACCGGTTATCCCCTCTTTATGTTCTTTCAGCGTATCGTAGTTTTCTTGTTTTTTATACTTAGAGGGCGCTTTTCGTAGCGTAGTGTGAACAATACCATCTACCGGCATGCCGTCGTTTTCAAGCGCCGCAATATATAAGTGGCTCTGCATATCGCTTTTAACCTCATCCTCATAATCCGAAGATGAAGGAAACATCGAGCTTGAAGCAGTCTTCCACTCGCCAAGCAAACGAAGCTGGTCGCGGCCTTCAGATTCTAAACGTTTTTTGACCCATTTCGGGTCGTCTTCTTGTAAGTCTCTGCGGTAGATTTGATCCGCCTGTCCTACAAATGGAATACCGGCCACTTCCGCTTCGTATCCATATTCGGTCTCTTCCACCTCATAATCTTCTTGCGGCAGTATTTCATCCACAAACACATCTAACATATTATAGGCCATAGACCGGTGGACTTCAAATAAATAATTGTCAAAGAACTCACCGTCTAGCCCCTCTTGCAAATCCACACGCGCTTCATCGGCTACGCGGCGCTTTGCGTCTTCAGGATCAACGCCGTTATAGATCAACTCCAGGCTATCGTGCACAATCCGACCTGGAATAAAATATTTAATGTCCTCATACTCTCTCGAAGAGAGACGTAAAAAATACCGATAGTAGTGTTGAAGATTACATGTTTGAAATGTTCTTATCTCACTGTAACTTCTCTTGTCTTCTTTAAAGGGAAAGTCATCCATACTTATTTCGTTTTTCTAAATGCCAAATCGAATATGGTTTGTCGGCGCTTTTTGCGAAAGTCTCGAAACCGATCTCGTTTCTTGCTGCTGTCTATTATTGTCACCTCCGGTAGGTCTTGCTGCTCAATCTCGTCGGGTGACAGGAGCAGACTTTGATCCTCGTCTCTTGGATCTCCGTCTTCCGCTTCGTTTATTAGTGGATTCATTTTTCTCCCATTTGTTGAAAAAATTCAAGTAGCATTTCCGCATGCAAGATGCACGATCGACGGCATCATTTAGATTGCTGATTTCCACGTTGTGAAAGTCTAAGACACGACGCCAAAGCTCGTACTTGTTCTGTGTTTCTCGAAACTGAGTATGCAAGTTTAAGTCTCTACCCTGATGAGCAAGGAAGGCACTATAATCTGCGGTTGTCTGTATCAATCCGCCCGCATAGTTCACCAAGCCTTCTTTATACTCATCAGAATGTTGAAGAGACTGTTGCAAAAAACCACGGGCGCGGCTCGCGTCAAAAACCGTAATGCGCACATCCGATAGGCCGCTTTCATCTGATCCATACTGATCAATAAGATCAGAAAAGTGAGTCCATACTGAAGACGGGCTACTCCAATATTTCTGGTTTTGCTTCAGCACGTCTTTCCCTTCAATCCCTAAGCGTCTAATAAAAATTTGAACCGCATTTTCCGGCTTTTGAGTTTTTATGTAACTACCGAACCGTGCATGCACTTTGTGAAGGTCATCAGTGCAGAAAACCCCACCGACCTGTATAATCTCATGGTCGGCGGGGACCGGGCCTGTGGTGTCATAAGCTAGTAAAACTGTCATGTCATATTTATGGTTGGACTATTCCGTCGTATTTTGCAATTCTTCCAGTTCATTTTGCGCCTCTTTGACCGCATAAGCCGCAATTGAGTCGAACACGGACTGTCCACCGTCTTTCAGCGCGTGTCCTAACTGATTATTGCTGTCATAAGAGGACCCATCAGTAATAGTGTTCAAGAACTCTGATTTTGCAAGCTCTTCAACTTTATCACTGTAGTCGTTAATCGAGCAGCGGCGCTCAATGCTATTCAGCCCAAGCCTTACGCTTTTGATAATTACAAAAGCAGCTTCTTGAAACTCATCGGACCTCAGATCTACATGCTGCAAATCATCAAAGTCCACTTCAAGAGGGTTATTCATCCGCGATTCAACTTCTTCTTGGTATTCAGGATCTAGTCCAGAAATAGCCATATCTAATTAGTTGTTTAATTCAAGTTCAATGACCTCATCGGCATATCCTTGTGATATGAACCCCATGTTGTCTGGATTTTCTGAGTTTGTAAGTATTACAAGTATGTATTCCAACTTGTTCTGTTCCCGAAGGGGTTCAATCAAATGTTCACTGATGTTAGCCTCATCGTCGGTAAGGATGACAATCTCCTTAAAATTATTTTCATCAGCGTGATGAAGAACATTATTGAACGATGTGCCGCGTGCTCTAAGCAGCCCTGTTACGGTGCCCTGCTGAGCATGTCGGGTAAACTTATTGGCGCTTACCTCCTCCACATGCGAGCCGAACACAAAGACTTTTTGATCGGCAAAATACTGTTTATAACGAGTAACGATTTCATTGCACGCCGGGATGTATTGGTCCTGGCTGCTAGAACAATCGTAGTAAAACGCCACCCGCTCTTGTGTTGCCCGATCTTCGTGCCGGTATTTTAGCGTGTCGCGGCCTAGCTTGCGGTTAATACGGGCGCGGTGGTCATCGGTGTAGTTTGGCACCACAGATCGATGAATCGCATCACCAACACGGTCATGAAGTATTTCACCTAGCTTGGAGTGGAAACTAGGCGCACTCCGTGTGTCTTGTATTGCCTTTTCGACCTCTTTGTTTTTCGGCTGTTGCACCACAGGACGCTTTCGATCATCCCGCTTGTTCTGGATCATTTCTTCCGAATATCCGTCGCCATCTTCGGCCTTATCCACGATCTGCTCCATCGCTTCTTGCAGGGCGGCAACGTCTTCTTCACGCGCATCTTCATCAATTCCGCTATTCTCATGCTGCATCGGATCGCCTCCACCCGACTCATCTTCTTTCTCTCCGTCTTCGCCTTCTTCATCTTTTTCTTCTTCACCTTCACCGTCCTTTTCTTCGCTCTCTCCTTCTTCTTTGCCTTCTTCATTATTATCTTCTCCCTCTTTTTCCCCCTCTCCATCTTGTTCTTCCGAACCAGAAGACTGGTCTCCACTTTGATCTTCTTCTTCACCATCTCCATTACCTTCACCCTCTTCACTCTCTTCTTCCTCGCCTTCTTCTTGATTGCCACCTTGACTATCGCCATCCCCATCTTCATCTTCAGAATCGCCCGGCTGCGGCTGGCCTTCAGAAGACATTTCACCTTGATCGCCTGAATCTCGTGACTGAGATTCTTGTTCGCTGTCTTGATCTTGGCCAGAGCCATCACTCTCATCTGGCATCGGCTTTTGATCAAACTCGTCTTTTTGCTGCCTTGATAGGACCCGAAATGTTTCTATTGGAGAGAAGTTACCCTGAGAGAATATCCGTTTGTGTATTGCCTTATAGACCGGACTGTCTATATCGTCAGCCCCTCTATACATAATCGTGTTTCGGTCTTGCCCTTCGCCTCCATAAAGCTTTTCATTCAGCTTATGGAACTTATCATCTTCAAGCAGCAAATGTTCTAAGTGCTTGATTTCAAGCTCATTCACATAGTGGATGATTTTATATTTTCTCTTATCATCCGGGTCTATGTCTTTTTCATTTACATCTTCAAGCTCATTAATAGAGTCAATCCCTTCAAATAGATTCGGCTCTTGGAAACGAGACCGAACACCATCTAAGTCCAGATGGCCTTCCAAAACATGCAAAAGCTCGTGAAATGTTACAAAAGCAACATCGATGTAGTCTTCTACATATTCTTCGAAAAGCGGCTTTGAATAATAAAATTGAGGGCCACGCTTAGTTAACCGCACCGCAGCAACATAATCGCGGGAGGATGTAACCGTCACATCCCCCCGGATCATGAATGCTCGCAGCTTGTGCGGCCCGTATGGCAAAGTTCGAACTACTTTTGCCAAATCAATATCTTCCGGGCTTTCAATCTGCATACTTTAAAACAAGTTTCTCAGAGTGATAATGTGAGCGTTATCAGATGCCTCTGTGACCATGTGGTCTTTCTTTTCATCAACCACATTCGAATCTTCTACGCTGGATATGGCCGCAACAGCATTTTTGTCGAGAGGTTTCGTGTCTTGGGCATTTATGAAGCAATCCGAATCCCTAAGCGCATCGCCACTTAGAACAAGCTTCGAATCGATGTGTGAAAATATGTCATAATTATCAGCGTCTTCAGCATCGAATTCTGAGTCTTCTTCCGCTTCAAAGCGGCGAATATGACCAAGAACACCCGAACGTATTCGTACGTCAATTCGTTCGCTTGTCTTGACCATGCTGATGTCACTTAGTCGCCTGCCAAAATCTTTTTGTTGGTCCAGAACAACAACAATTTCGTCGTTGTCTTTTCGGAGCACGGCAAGCTGTGGGGCATCACCGTTCAACCAGCCGACCAGTGCGTAACGGTTTGTGTCGCTCTCAAAGGTGTAGTATCCACCCGATATATCAACCGCTAAAAAATCTAACCCGTTTACACGGGTTCTGTGCTTGTTGGGGCCACTTAATGATTCGTTCTTCATTTGACTATCTGAAATCATATCATCCAGATCTCCAGAATCAACATCCAGATAATCGGCAATCATTTTTATGGCCGTGTCTGGGTCAACGTCATCATTGTATATATTTGAAATCAACGTGCCATTGACATCAGCCATCTTGTCTCCTGATTGGAGCAAATGGTCAATTTGGCGTTGTCCCATCATGGACACCCGGCGTCCCCCAGACTTTTTCGTAATTTCGTCCAACTCTTTTTCAGACAAGCGACGAAAATCGACGTACTCAATAGCGTTTCCATTCTCGTCATCTATCGAGGCGATATGCGCCCCGTAAACTGACGTTGAATTAGCCATGTCTAGTTAAACGACTTTTGAGAGAGATTCGTAAAGCGATCAATGTACTCCTCAACATACTTTTCTGCACCACGCATATTCGTGATGATTTCATTAATTTCTTGAACGGACTGATTACCCGGATTCATTGGATCAACCGAATCCTTAGAACGCTCAAATGAAAGCGCAGCAGCGGCTATAATCAACGCACCACGCCCCTGGCTCGTAAGATGCCTGTTAGCCAACTTCATCAGGCGTGCATATGTGTCGTGGTGGCTCATATCCGGCGACACATCTTTTTCCAAAATATCAAAGTTGTCCGCCGCCCTCGAAAGCTTCACGACATCTGGATAAAGGCGGTCGTACTCTGTGCGCCGAACAGACTGAAGAACCTTGTCAGGAGCACTTTGCAGACGATTCAACAGAACGTAACTATAAATGCACCGCTCCATCTCGTCATCAATGTCTTCGTGCGCCTCTCGAATGAAGCGTGATACCACCGATGCATCAGTCCGGTAACGCATTGCCATCGCCACACGGTCTGCCGGGTGATCCAGTTGTTCGATCTTAGAGAGGATGCGTTGTTCTTGCGAAGCCAACAAATCCTTAAAGCTGTCGTGGACGCTAGCCAAGACTGCGCTTGGAATCGGTTCATCACCGTGAATTTGATGAACCATCGTATAGCGAACAACCGACTCTGCTATATCAGGAAGAACGCCCTCACTACCAGTTACTTTATAGTAGGAGGCAATTGCCAGCATGTTATCATAAATCATGCCGATACGCCTTGCACCAAGTGGCGTGGTCATCGTGTGGCTGGAATTGTTCATCTCCACATTTGCCACGTCGTCATCGCTGGAGGACTCGTCCTTGAGGGCAAGGTTGATCGAGCGGGCCAAATTATCAACATACTGGTTGACACCAGAATGTCCACGCTGAGCAAAACGCTCGTAAACGTCGTTTACTTCTTCGACCATTGTATGCAGCTCTTCCGCTGCGTTCTTGTCCGGCACCGAAGATGTAATGTTTATCGCCTGTGCTCGTATTACCTTCTCGCGATCTTCACGCGACATTTTCTCAAAGCTAGGCACATCTAGGATCATTTCCCATCGGTCGGCAAGCGCCTCGTCCAATGGTTCTGTTGACGAGTATTCTAGCGGGTTGGCTGCCCCACCTATATACTCGATAGTGTCTAGTTCATATCCATCAACAACACGCTCCTGCATCAGTCCCAGGTAGCGGTTCTGCATATGACGCGGAATACGCGTTGCCTCATCAAGCACAATGAAGTGCGCGTTTGCCACTGTATTCGGGCTTAGCACAATCCGCATTTGAGCGGACTCGCCTTTTTCCCGCTTTTCTTTCATTTCCGCATCGTCGGGCGGAAATGGGAATCCAACCAAGTCTTCCTGATTGGCGGTATGAGCATCTACCTTTCTGCTAACACATCGCCCAATGCCTTTTGAACGCTTGGCATAGTCTAGAGACTGGGCAATACGACGCCAGGTCCATGTTTTCCCCGACCCTCTATCCCCCAAAAGAAGGACTTGTTTCTTCGCCCCCAGTCCAGCAATGATATAAGGTTCTTGTTCATCAAATCCGTAAATGTCCAGCGGATCTAGCAAGTTTGTTTTAGCCATAAAACTGTTGTTTTAAGTGAGAATTGAACAAAAAGGCAACCGCGATTGCGGCTGCCCTTGTCGCCCTTAGTCGATAAGCAAGTAATCCAAGCTACCGACACCAAATTTATCGATCACGTCTTCGTTCTGATCGACACCAGGCAGAACGAAGCCTTGCGTGACAGTATCTTCGAACACGTCGATGCTTTCGTCTTCAAGAATTTCTGTGTTATCGTCAAGATCAAGAGCCATTTCTTCCAGCTCGATCAAATCTTGACGAATGTTCTTCGCACGCACCTGGCCTATACGACCATTCTGATCATCGATCCACGATTCGATCTCCTCTTCGATATAATGGTATACCCCCATTGGAGATCGCTGCCGGAGCGCCTGCTGGTCTTCGGGTTCATACTGCCCAATCTCTCTCAAGATCTCTTCGGCCAATGTGCGCACATCGCGCTTGGTCGCGTTCAGTGCAGACTTATGGTCGCGCACGTCGTCGATGCCTTTCTGCGTGCCATCTTCCAGATCTTTCTTTGGCACGTTTTCGTTGTCTTTGAGGTCGTTGTAAAGCAGGTCAAAGTCCACACCCGCTTCGGGAACCTCGTTGAACATTTCCACAATCGCAGGATCAAAGACGTGAAAATCGTTCATAGATGCAACGTTCGTTTCGGGTCGCCTAAACGTAATTTGCGCACTATTCACGAAAGGCGTCGAAGACTTTTGTGCCTTATTCTTCAAGACATGGTGATCGAAGTCCGGCAGCTCGTCAATCGTCAGTATCTCAGACGACTGGCCCCCGACAGAGTTCTCTCCGGGGTGCATCTCGAACTTATGATGAATAATTGAAGGAACTTCTCCGCCGATCAGATCGTCTCTCTCATAGTAATGAAGGTCACGGTTCGGCAACCCCTCACTTGGGTTTTGCCGGTACTCTGACTTGGCGTCTCTCGCCAAGTCGGATTTGATTTTCTGAAATTCTTCTAACGTCGCTACCTCTACGTCACTAATGTCAGAATCAGAGTTCATGGCTTAGGTTGTTTTTTTACAAGAGACCTTGTTCGTTGGCGTGGTGCTTAATGCTCGCCCACATCTTCTCGTAGGTGTGCTCGTTTTTAGCCTTGTTGTATATGCGCTTGACGTAGTTGCTAAGGAAGGAGCGCCACTTTTGACGCGATACTCTCTTGCTCAGCTTTTTGTACCAACGCGGGCGGGTGCTGTGCTTCTTCAAGCGCGTTTTGACCTCACGTCTTCTAAGGTCGCGGCTCTTAGGGCCTTCCACGATGTCATCCATCCCTTGGCTCGTTATGCCGTAGGAAGAAGAGGACTTCGGGTTTTTCTGCGCGGCTTTTGCCAGCTTGCCTTTTACACCAGATGCAGAGGTAGAACTGCTCTGCGAACTGGAGCCGAATAGGCGGGACGACTCGTTTTCGTCATCTAGAAGGAGGTCGCTACCAAGGCCGCCACCACCTGCATTAATGCCGATTGGGTTCTTCTCGAAATCTTCGAGTATACCCGTGACGGCCTCGTTCAAGCGCCCGACCATGTTGGAGGCTCTTGAGTTAAATTGCGCCAAATCGTCAGGAGAGTATGAGACGACCTCATCGTTGATCGGCTTGATCCGACCGTTCATCGGGTCACGCCCCTGGACTCGCCACTGTCCGTTGTGATCGCAGTGAAGAACGAGCGCATCGATTGCATACCGCTTTCCATTATCGCCAAGGGCGGCGATAAGTATGCGGGTTGTCTCACCGCGTGGTAGAAATTCAGGGCCGAGCAACTCTGCCGACGACTGCTGAATTCGGTTCGGCAGCTTGTCGTCAAACTTCTTAGCCGCACTCAGCTTCTTGCGGAACTCTTCGCTCAGGCGCTCTTCGGCGTCTTTATCTTCGTTGAGCGTAGCGTTGATTTTGTTTCTGAAACTGTCGAAGTTCTCTGTCGCTTGCGCGACAATCTTAGCATACTTTCTACCAAGTTTCTTTTGGAGGTCTGACAAGTAGGGGGTGTTTTTGTACATCATAGTAGGAGGTCGTCATCAGAGTTTGGTTCATCGTCGAGAAGAAGACCGTCGCTTTCCTCTTCATCAAGAAGAAGGTCGTCATCGCCATCTTCATCGTTGATTGAAAGAGGATCGCTTTCTTCAACCGACTCGTCATGATCAGCCCACGACGGCTCTGAGTCGATCAGAGGTTGATGCTCTTCCTCCTCGTAGTCTTCGCCAGGGTCGCGGTTAACCTCGCCACCTGAAAAGTGGTCGTGGCGTTCAGCATCCAGTATGATGCTGCACGGAGCATCACAGAACGGGCACATGAATGACTCCTGTGCGGCGCGACGAACCATTGACTGCTGTAAAGGCAGGTCGTTGGCCTCGTCGACAAGTTGTGGCAGGTTTGGTTTGGGGTCGTCTTCATTGGCGTCCCTGACTTCAGTGGATTTCATCAGGGTAACAGCCATTTCATAGAGCGACCCCTGTTTGCAGGGTTTGTTTCGTTCCATACGGTTGCATCCCCCAAGAACGTTTATAGCAATCATGTCAGAAAAATCGGCTTAGTAGAGAGAAAACGCTGAGAAGGTCGGAGAACTTAGCACGCCGTGCTTGTCTTTGGATCTCTCGCTGGCGCTCTTGATATTCGGTGTACGCTAGGTAGCTCTTCATGCCGGTGACGCCTGCTTCCAGCGTCTTTTCCCCAGCTTCTTCTATTGAGCTTGTTGACACGGTGAACTCGTACACGACCTCTTCCGGCTCTTCGTCCGGCTGAAGGTCTGGAATGTCTCCGGCATCTTCTTCAATGGGCTCAAAGTGCTCTTCGACAGACATACTAATCGCTTGTTATCTGAGAGATAGTTCGAGGGCCGTAGCCTGCTTCATCTAGTTTCTTTGCCGCCTCGCCTGTTGCCTTGATGGCCTGCACAGCCTTGTCGGCCATCATCTCGTATCTTTTGTCGATAAGCCAGTACTTCGAAAACTGCCAGGCAATTGCACCGACAGCCAAACCACCGGCCAAAAGCAAACCGCCTAGAATAACTTCCTTGCGGCCAATGCGAATAATCCGCTTTTGGCGGTTTTTCTTAGAAGCCGCCTGGCCTGTGATTTGAGTTTGAGAGCTTTCTGACATTTTATGGGTTTCATCATTTATTATCTTGAAAAACGAAAATGAGACAAAGATAGCCAGCACGCAACAATAACTGCGCACCATAATGATGGTGCCACAAAAACAGCAAATTTTGCAATGCCCGATCCGGTAGAAGAAGGTCAAGCCAATTACAGTCGGCGGTACAAGCCAATCGATTCTGCACAATACCAAAACGAGCAAGCGCAGGCATACTACGAGCGTATGCGTGCCAAAATGCGTAAGCAGAGTCGTAGCATAATGCGCGGTGGTGGGTTTCGGTCTACTGGTTCAGAAAGCCTGTATCAGACCATTGGCCCAGTATATGATGATCCTGCTAAATCTACGTATCGCACGCGACATCGGCGTGACAGAGCTTACGCAGATGATGTAGCTGAGCGTGCCTTTCAGACAAGTACAAATGCCGTTCAGTCTTTTACTGGTTTTGCCGCAGAGTTCGGCGTTGGCGAAGCGATAGAAAGTGGGGTCGGGAAAGCCCTCTACCAACAGGGGGCACGGACAGGATTCGCTAGTAGTTATCTTGGAGCTACGGCAGTAGGTGTAGGTGCCGGAATTGTTGGAGCGGGAGTTGCGGCAGCAGGAATCGAAGGAACAATGAGATACACCGGAACCTATGATGCTGTCAATCAAAACCAAGAGGTACAAAATTTAAGATCAATTAGTCGTGGATTCACCTCCTCAACTGCATCAGGGCCAAGAGGCCGGGCATCTCAAGACATGTCTCAAAACATTATGACGAATATGGCGGAAATGGGCCGTTCGTCAATGGCTATAAATGAAGGCGACGATCTTAGCGAACTGAAAGAACAGGTTGGAATTCTAAGTGACTTCAGCTTGATGGAGGGAGTGAATGACGCTGAAGAATTTGAGAAAAAGTTTGGCGAGCTTAAAGAGGGTGTAAAGAAGATTACAGAAGTACTTGGAACGACGTTTGAAGAGGGGGCGCGAATGCTGAAAGATTTTCGTAATATGGGAGTTGGGCCGTCTCAAGGCGTTCAAATGCTCAATCAGGGCCGGATAACTAGTGCTGAATATGGAACAAACTTTCGTCAAGGACACGCAGCAGGAATGCAGAGTTCTCTTGCTATGCGTGGGACTGGATTTACAGCGGGAGCCGGATACGCAATGGGGCAACAAACACAAGGATCAGCAAATGCAATATACGACAACCAACTCTTATCTGACCGGATGGTATATAACATGGGTGGAAAAACAGGGATAAAGCAAAAGCTGCAAAGAGGCAATATGAACTACCTGCAAAGCCCTCAATTTACAGCAGCAATGATGGCGTCCATGACTGAACAAGGCAAGTTTGATATGGGGCGGCTTGTACAAACAGCCATGGGAGAACGAACTATGGAGCAAAACGCGGCGGCTGCAAACCAAAATATATCAAGCTTGGGGGATATGATGTCTTATCGTGCCAATCAGCAAAAAGCCGTCAGCAAAATGATTGAAGCAAACCCACAGTTTTTGAACGCAATGAAAACACGTTCTATAATGAATGTGGCCGAACAAATGGGTGAGAATCCATCTAATATGACAGAACGTGAGCTTGCACAGTATGCACCTCAAGTAGGTATGACATCCCAACAAGCAATGGCTTCATTTGCAGACGTACGAAGTAATGCTAAAACTCGTGGTAGAGAAGATGCAGAAGAAGCAAGGGTGGCTCAAGGTAGGGCTTCAGACATGTTCCAAACTAGTATACTTGGCCGAGCATCTGAGGGCTTGAGAGAAGCGCCACTTTTCCAGGGAGCTGTTCAACTTGGATCTACCTTAGAGACAGCAACAAGAAATAATGTATACTCAGCAACAAAAGAGATTTCACGCCGATTGAGCAGTACCTTTAATGGAACAACGCAAGTTACAATGAGAGGCGAAGTAGCCGATCAATTCAGAAAAATTGACGGACCTACCGACCAACCTACAGGAGAAGAAGTATTTTTCCAAGACCCAAGTATAAATCCACTTGCAGACCCAAGCCAATCAGAAGTAATGAGAGAGCTTATGTCTTCGGGTCAAAGAGAGGGAATGAAAAGGGTTGAGGGACAAATGGTATCCACAGGCATAACAGGCGTTACTGATAAAAAGATAGCTCAAATACCTGAGAAAGGAATGAGAGAACTGCTTAAAGCAGAAGGAATGTCTGACGAGGAGATTGAAAAGCAAATATCTGATTCCAACAGATATACTATGGATAAGCTTGCTGAACTTAATATAGCAGGCATTAAGGGAACAAAGAGTGAGGCCCGGCTAGACAACATTATGGAAAGTGGGAGATACGAAGAGCTGTTTAGCTATGCAGTAGATAACCTAGGGCTTAGTAGAGCTGCGGGACGAGATATGTCCGATAATACAATGTTTGTACCCAGAAGCACTCAAAAAGCACACCAACAAGCCGATAAGGACTTAGCTAATGCCTTTAAGAGTGCTTTTGAAGGGAATGCTCCGACAAGAAAATCACAAATGACAGAAGAGGCACAGGCGGAGTTTAGAAGCTTAAGGAAGAGATTTGGCGATATAAGCGAAGACGAGATGCAGGGTTACGTGGATGACTACGGGGATGATGGCGGAACCGCTCCAGAGTTTAGAGAACGAATGTACCGGATGATGAAAAATGAGTATGATATAAAAGGAGAAGTTGGAACCGCCAAATTCAAGAGTAATTTAGCAACATTCTTAGATGAAAACGAAGATGCTAGCAACGCCCTTCAAAAAGTTGAAGAGCAGATGTTAACTGGAAGCCGCCAGGTTCTATCTAAAGCACTCACTACATTTCCTGAAGTAGACCCTCGAAATAGTGAGGGAGTCAGACAACAATTGGAGCAAGCAAGAACATCGATAGAGCAAAAAGCAAGCGAAGTTTTTAGTGAGCAAGACGGTGATATATTTGGTCTTGATTTGGGAATTGTAGCAGACGGCGAGAAACTGAATAAACTTCAAGAAACAGGGACGAAAGACCTAATAGCTGGACTTGCCGCCGCAAGAAGAGCAGGCGACCAAGAGGCGATAGACGCAATGAAAAGTAAGCTCTCAGAGATTGGTGGCGGTATGGTCAGTGAGGCCAATAGAATAATAGGAGCATCGAGTAAGCAAGAAATGAACAATATACTCGGCAACTTTTCAACTGCTGCCAAACAATTTGACTTGCTTGCTGGTGAAGGTCAGCAAACCGCTAACAGCACAGGAGTAGGGTCAAAGCTTGCTGAAGGCGAAGAAAAGAAGAGATTAGACAAATTGGCTGATATGGCTGTTGACAACACTGCCGACGCCCTCATGAAGTTGAGCGCTAATAATGAGAAACAGACAAGAATAATGAACGAGATGCTTAGCGAGCTTCGGTCACTATAAACTACTTTGTCCCAGCGTGGACAAAAAAGCTCATTAGCCACGCGAAGAACACATCAATTTTCCGTCCTGCCCGCTCCATCGGCCCCGGAGCGGTGTCAGGGCGGATTTGTTTTTGCCTGCGTTCCCGGTAGACCTCATCGGAAACGTGATACATCACGAAGTACACCAAGTTTTGGTTGTCGTTTGCCCACTCCCAACTTGAGTTTACTGGCTCTACGCCACCGCGCTGCACGAACTTCTCGAACTCAAAACGATCTTGCACGTCTAGCAGATCGTACGTTTCCATGAGAAGCCGTTTGTCTCCGTCAGCATCAATATCATCGTCGACTTTTACCGACATGTCCATCCGGTCGCGCTCGCTTGGCGGAAGCCTCGATTTTAAACGTCCAGCCATCCGGCGCACTCCATCGGCAAATTCGTCGGCGTCTCCAAAAGAGTCTTCGCCAAATTCATCGCCAAAATTCTCAATGAGGTCGCTTGGTCCAGGCATTTTTAGTGTACGAAAATATTAGAATTATCTTGAACGTCGAAGCTAGGAATAAGCTCCGGGCGAAGGAGAAGGCTGTCGCTCATTATGGTTTGCGCAACAACCCGCACTGAGTTATGGAATTGACTCAGCGTGCCAGTGTTTCGCACCGTTACGTCCCACCCGTCGTATCCGTCGAGAGCACGCTCGCTTGGGTGGTCGTCGTCTCGCCTATCCGACGCATCGCCCCACTTCAAGCGCCGATCTAACGGCGTCTCAATGCGGCAGAGCGTCCCGTCAAACTCCTCCTTTACCATTTCAGCCTCATTGGGGAACCGGACATCTGAGATCACTATATTTTCAGCATCAGATTGGCGAATGCTCCTCGACATGGCGCGGACCCAAAAATCCCGACCAATTGAATCCACTAGTTCAGGAAGCCGCTCGCGGAAAAGCTCCGTTCCGACCACCTGGAAAATACGAGAAGGCGATACGCCCCAAAACGAATCGACCTCTGTTTTCTTGTCTCCATCGCACTGTTCATCCGTGAACCCAAAAACGCCTTTCCCAATGTCTTCTTTGATTGGGTCGGCAAATGCAAATTGAGAAAACCCGAGGTCTTGCTTCAGTACTTTAGCTGCCTCGTCTTTGCCGGAGTGCTTCTTGTATCCAAATCCTATTACATTCATTTCGATCAATCGAATTGATGAAAATCGGCGCGAGTTCTCTTAGTATTATTATAGTCTATACTAAACAGTCTTTATAGTAATACTGCATTTAGGGTGATACTAGAGTATTACTAATATATATTATATAATAATATTAAGCGCACACACGCATACGTGCACGCGTTGTATTTTCAAACCACTACAAGCCGCCTGAGTTTCGTTGCGGCGGTTTCTGCTCAGGCTGGCTATCGTCCATCTGTATCGTTTCTTTATTCTGACCGCTTGATTGCTGCGGCGAGTCAGATGGCATGCCAACATTTACCCCTGAACCAACGCTCTCCTGCGCTTGCTGTCCGCCCCCTTGCTGTTGGCCGCCTTGCTGCTGAGAACGCGAGTCAAGCGTCGGCATCTCTGCGTCCGGCATTTGCCCGCTTGACTTTTGGAGCTGTTGCTTCAAGATTTGAAATGCCTTCGGGTGCTTGGCCTTAGCATATTTGAGGACCTTCTGCTTCTCTCCTGGGTTCTCTTTGATGTGCTTCATCATCTCTTTCACCAGTTGCTTTAGGTCTTCTTTTGTTTTTCCGCCGGACTGCGATTCGGCTTTGGCTTCTTGCTTCTGCTCTGCCATTTCTTCCTTCAGATTCATTTTGGAGCGTTGCACAATTTCCTGCGCGTCAGCCTTCGCCTTCGCCTTTCCTTCTGCTCGCTTCTCTTGCACGTTTGCCATCTTTTCGGCATCATCTTCCATGCGCTTCCACTCCTGCTCCGGGTCAAGTCCTTGATCTTCCCAAAACGTAGAGATAGAGAGCTGGTTGTTCATCGCTGCCTTTGCACGCATTTGCTTCTTCTGCGTATCATCTGGCCCTTCGTATTCTTTGAGCTTCATATTCATGCTGCGGGGATACTGATCAGTCCCGAGCATCGAAGAAGCCTTCTGCTGAAAGAAGTCGAGTGCCTCGTTAAATCGCTGTGCGTGAAGTCCAGTTTGAGCAGAGAAGAGTCGCTGCTGCACGGCCATTCCACTATATTTTCCGCCGCCGTAAAGCATCTCGTACGGCAGGCCCATCGCCGTCGTAATCATTCGAATAATAGGCTGAAGCTCTGAGCTTACAAGTTGCATACGCCCATCGCCAAAGACCGACAGGTTTCCAACAGGGATTGGACTGATGCCCAGGAAATTTTTGTCTTTCCGCCACTCCTTGACGATTCCCTTTACGTTTTGCTTGAAGTTCGATCCCGGCACTGCCGCAACCGGATCAAGCATGCCGCTTTGGCTTTGCGGGAAAAGTATGTTGAGGTCTTGAATCTTCCCGCGAGCTACCTGCTCGTTGGACCGCAGGAGCGTCATGTAGTAAAAGATCAACTTAAAGGCAGAGTACAGGCGAGGAACGCCCCACCCGTTAAATGCGCCACTAATCTTTACGTTCGAAAGATGATATAGTTGATCACGCTTAATGCGGACATTCCGATTATTTCGAGCAGCCTGTATATACTCCCAAGGATCGTTATTATAATGTCGACGGTCGCCATCTTTTATAAGTTGTTTTGTCGAATGCTGCAAGTCGTAGTAATATCGGTTCCGACCTGTGACCTCGTTGTGATGAATCTCCATCTGGTTTGGATTCCACTTTTTGATGGAGACGTTTTCCGCAGATGGGTAGTACCGATCTTGCCTTTCGAAGATAACTTGCTTGCCTGTCTTGGGGCACTGGCCTCGAAACCGACCATCTCCGGTAAGTTCCCAGTTAATGTTCTCCGCTTTGTACCGTCGCGGATAACTGCCCTGTTGCATGTTGAGTTGATCGTCGTACTTCATATCAAAGGCAAACTTGTCCATTTGCCCTTCGTTAACTTTTCGTGCGTCTTTTTTGAAGTCTTCAGAGTTTTCGGCAAGATTTGGGCTGATCAAATACCGATCTACATCAACCTCAAAAGACAGAAATGCATTTGAGTATGTGGCGAGATCAAACCCGGCCTCCAAAAATTTCTCACGCACGTTCATGTTTTGCTCGAAGAGGGTCTTGTATCGCTGCTTCACCTCTTCGTTGTCGTGCTCGTAGACGACCTCTGTAACAGGCGCTTCGGCTAGCTTGTGAATTGCCCCACTAATAATGGGATCAGATAAAGCAAGGTATTTGCAAAACTGAAAGATTTCCTTGATAGAGTCGGGCATGTAGTAGTCCGCCATCGAAAAAAGCTTCGATGGGTAGAACTCCTCGTCCATGCGTTCACTATCGCCAGCCGATCCAGTAATAGGCATAATTGTTACGTATTTGGTGTAGCATCGCGTTCAGAAAGATACCCCCAAACTAACGCGAGTCGCATTAGATTACGATATAAGATAGCATCATCTGATTTGTCTTCACGGGGGCGTTCATGTTTTGATCGAATTGTACGAACTAGTTGGTCAAATGTATTTTTATCAATATCCCGCCAATTACGCCGCACCCTATTCGGAAGCTCATCATCTATTGAATACCCGATCAGCTTGTATAACTCTTTTTCGCCTACGTCAAATCCAAAAGAAGGCTCAGGATAGATGATTGGCGCTTGTGCAAGTGTCGTACCGATGTATGCACGGACTTGTTCCCCAACGCTCTCTTTGTTTACCTTGTTTTCGCCTGCAATCTTTTCAGCTACATAAAGCCCATACGCTAGCTCTTCAACCCCGACGCCCTCCCATACGTCAAAAGAATGGGGCAAATTGTTGAAGGCACGAATGCATTTCTCAAACAGAAGTGGTTCAAAAAAGAATCGATCCGAACGGATTACCTCACGAATAGCTTCAATCCGGCTGATGTCTTCTTCGGTCAGGTCTTGGTTGAACTTGTCCCTCAATGATTTTTCTAGGATTTCGGGAGCCCAGTTCAGCCATTCTTTCCCATAAAATTGACGCATGTTACGCGCCAACTTCTTCGGGTTTTGAATATCCATAAATTGCTTTATTGCGTTCCGTTAGTGTGAGATCCGTTGGTATGAGTGCCGTTTGAGGAATCGTCAATAGTACCGTACAAACGGTCAAAAAGCTCTACAAGAGCAGTTCGTTTGCCCCTCAGTCTCCGGCGGGCATGTTCTATTTTTCGCTCTCGTTCATGTGCTGATAAAGCGTGTCGATCAGCTCCATCTGACCCTTGAATTCCTCCAGAGTTCGCTCCTGTAGATCCACGTATTTCGTCTGCCATTTGTTTACTTCGTCTTTTAAGTGTTCAACCCGCTGCTGAACGTCTTTCATCCACAGCCACATGATTCCTACAATTGCGGCATTTAAACCTGCTTGCGCAATTATCTCAAGTATTAATCCTTCCATTATGCAAAAGGTTCAGAACGAAAGGCTTCAGCTCTTTTCGTCCACCCTTCAATAAAGGCCGCATATTTGTCATCTTGCTCTACAAGTGACTGATAGAAATCTAACTGCGTATCACACAATGCGTCAACAATTTGCTGCGCATCATGTCGTGTTAGTGATTCTTGTGTATTCGGCCCTTCAATAATTCCATCTACCACTAAGTCTTCGCC
>ERZ1034569.85-NODE-85-length-31550-cov-21.919956_pt1 | contig 31550 bp, 35 predicted proteins | sample MGYA00520706_ERZ1034569 | MGnify/ENA primary metagenome ERZ1034569 (study PRJEB33760, sample SAMEA4777722) | hypersaline lake metagenome | biome: hypersaline environment; feature: brines | place: Spain | collected 2014-08 | depth 0 m ...
AACAGATCAGTTCCGCGCCGCACTCGGTGTCGAAGCCGGCGACGCCAATCCCAAGAATCGGAATCAGGATCGACTCACACCACAATTCCTCAGCCTTCTCAAAGAAGTTCTGCGTCGCACCCCGGATACTCTCCGTTGTCGCCTGTCCGTCGCCGTCGTGCGGCATCGCCGCCGCGTAAATCATGTATTCGGCATCAAGATCGTAGGCGTCGGTAGCGACGATATCGCCGGGATCGACCGGCCCGTTCGCCATCGTTTCGGCGTTGCTGTCGCCGCCCGCACCGTGGCGGAGCGTGCCGGCGACGCCGCTGCCCATTTTGTGGCTCGTTCCCGCCGCGTTGACAAGCGCGTCAGCCTGCTGGGCGGCATCATCTTGGATAATGGTGACGTTCATAGGAAACAGTTCGGGGGAACCACGGCGCGTCGGGTTCGGGCCCAACCGTCTCGTCGCTTCGGGCCTCAGCAGCCAGCTCAGTCGCCTCATCAAGATTTTCGAGGGGCTCCTACCGAGTTGGCTCTTGGCTCGTCACTCCCGCCTCCTCATCGATAGCAGACCACCACTCGTCGTCTTCCTCGATCAGCCGAATTTCTCGGCCAGCACTCATCCCGGCAATCAGGCCGGAATGTTGCATAAACACTCGAACAGCGCTCAAGCCGGTAACCCCCGTGTCAGCGCGAAGTCAAGTACCCCCAGTACTTACACGTAACAATGGCAGACGCACCATCGACACCCGGCATTCACCACGTGACCTGCATCGCGGGCGACCCCCAACAGAACATAGATTTCTGGGTCGAAACACTGGGCCTCCGCCTCGTCAAGCGGTCGGTCAATCAGGACGACCCCAGCACCTATCATTTCTTTTTCGCCGACGCCGAGGGCACCCCCGGCACCAGTATGACCTTCTTCCCGTGGGAGAATCTCCGCCAGGGCAAGGTCGGCTCCGGTCAGGTCTCCCGCACGGCGTTTCGCGTGCCCGAGGGCAGCCTCGATTTCTGGGAGGACCGCTTCGACGACGTTGGCGTCGACTACGAGGATCGAACCGAGCGGTTCGGCGAGACTGTCCTCCCGTTCTACGACCCCGACGGTCTTCCGGTCGAACTCGTCGCCGTTGAGATCCCCGACGATGATCCCACAGTCCCGTGGACCGAATTCGTCCCTGAGACGGCCGCGATCCGCGGGTTCCACTCGGTGACGCTGTGGCTGGCCGATCCGCATCAAACAGAAGAGGTACTGCGGACGATGGGCCTCGAAGCAACCGGCACCGAAGAATCACCAGGCGATACGCCGGGCGATGAGCGCACGCGCTTTGAGGCAGCCGGCACCGTCGGCCAGTACGTCGACGTGTTACCAACGATCGAGGGTGCACGGCAGGGCCACGGCACCGTCCACCATGTCGCCTTCCAGACGCCAAGCGACGAAGATCAAACGGCGATGCGACAGGCTGTCTCCGCCCACAGCGTTCGTCCGACCCAGCAGATCGACCGCCACTGGTTCCGATCGGTGTATTTCCGTGAGCCAAATGGGGTGTTGTTCGAGCTCGCCACCAGTGGGCCGGGGTACGCCAGCGACGAACCACTCGACGCGTTGGGCGAGGAACTGATTCTGCCTGGAACCTTCGCCGACCAACGCGAGCAGATCGAAGCCGACCTCAGCGACGTGACGATCCCGCGCGCCGACGCGGTTGATGCCGACGCTGACTGATTATGGATCGACGCTGAACTGACTCTCGGCTGCCCGCCAGTCCCACCCCGGCAGTCGCGTCTGAAACCCTGCGGCCAACGCGGCATCGAGGTCGTCGGCGCCAGCCACCTCATCGGCGTCGCCGTGGGTGTGGACATCCGCGATGTGGAACGTTGCCTGTGCGAGCACCGACAGCGGTTGCCCGCCGGCGATCGTCGCCGCAAGCTGGCGACCCAACACCTCGTCGACAACGAAACCCGGATAGTCGCCGTCGACATCGAGCTCCCGGAGCAGCGCGATGTAGCCGGCGAGATTAACCGCGACCTCGCCGTCGGCGAACACACGATCGACCTCCTGTTGGTAGGTGGCTTCGCTTACAGTATCGACCTCGGTATCGAAGAGGTCACCGAGGCGACCCCGAGTCTCGTTGAGAATCGGCACGACAACATCGGCGTGCCGACGAACCCAGTCATGTTCGGCGGCCACCCGATCCGGCGTAATGTGCATACACGGGCGGAGGCAACGAATCGGCTTGGATATGTGGGTGATACCACACGAAACGAGCAGGCACCAAACAGGCCGTTGCGAAGAGGTTTTATAACGAGGGTTGTGTAGGTGAAGCTAAGCGGGTTTTCGCTGCCTGTTCCCGCATGCGGAGTTGTCAGATCGTATTCAGTATGTTCCAGTTCGACCGGCAGTATCCCACGGCGTCCCGACTACTCAGGGGTGCAGTCTGGCGAGCGAACAACCGACGAGGCGGCGATCAGCGCAGGTTTTGTTGACGTATGAGCTCAGTAGATAAGCAACTCGACGACCTGAAAGCGGAGATCGACGAAGAGGTTCCACCCGATATTACCGTCTCGGATGTGAAATACGAGGGCCCGGAGCTGGTGATCTATACACCACACCCAAAGGAGTTCGCGGAGGATGGCGATCTTGTCCGTAACCTCGCCAGCAAGCTTCGAAAGCGGATCACCGTCCGTCCCGACCCGGAAGCACTCTCGGATCCAGCCAGTGCCGACGCGAAGATTCGGTCTGTCATCCCCGACGACGCCGGTGTCACCGATCTCGATTTCCACGAGGACACCGGCGAAGTCGTCATCGAAGCCCAAAAACCCGGCATGGTGATCGGCCGCCACGGCTCAACGCTCCGGGAGATCACCCGAGAAGTCGGGTGGACACCCGAAGTCGTCCGCACGCCGCCGATCGAATCCGCAACCGTCTCGAACGTCCGGAACTTTCTCAAACAGGAACGCGACGAGCGACGCGACGTGCTCGAACGCGTGGGGCGACAGATCCACCGCGAGGAGATCGGCCGCGACCAGTGGGTGCGGATCTCAACGCTGGGCTGCTGTCGGGAGGTCGGCCGGGCAGCGTTTCTCCTCCAGACCGCTGAGACACGGGTCTTGATCGACTGTGGCGACAAACCAGGGGCGGAAGGCGAAGTCCCATACCTTCAGGTGCCGGAAGCCCTCGGCTCCGGGCCGAATTCGATCGATGCCGTCGTGCTCACCCACGCCCACCTCGATCACTCCGCGCTCATTCCGCTGCTGTTCAAATACGGCTACGATGGCCCGATCTACTGTACAGAGCCGACACGGGATCTGATGGGGCTGCTCCAACTCGATTATCTCGATGTCGCCTCGAAGGAGGGCCGCACGCCGCCGTATGACTCTGAACAGGTCAGAGAGGCGATCAAACACGCGATCCCGCTTGAATACGGTGACGTGACCGACATCGCCCCCGACATCAAGGTCACCTTCCACAACGCAGGTCACATTCTCGGCTCGGCGGTGACCCACTTCCATATCGGCGATGGGCTCTACAACGTCGCCTTCTCCGGCGATATCCACTACACCGACACGCGGCTGTTCAACGGCGCGGTCAACGACTTCCCGCGGGTCGAAACGCTCGTGCTTGAATCAACCTACGGCGGTCGCAACGACTACCAGACCGATCAAGCGGATTCCGAGGAGAAGCTGTTGGAGGTCATCAACGAGACCTACGACGACGGCGGAACGGTGTTGATCCCGGCCTTCGCCGTCGGTCGCTCCCAGGAGATCATGCTCGTCTTAGAGGAGGCGATGCGCACCGGAAAGATCCCAGAGATGCCGATCCACCTCGATGGGATGATCTGGGAGGCGACAGCGATCCACACGACCTATCCTGAATACCTGCGAGACGATCTGCAGGATCGGATCTTCCACGATGATAAAAACCCGTTCCTGGCCGATCAGTTTAATCACATCGACGCCGGCGAGGACGAACGCCAGGCGGTCGCCGACGACGAGCAGTCGATCATCCTCTCAACCTCGGGGATGATCACCGGTGGACCAATTATGTCCTGGCTCCGACATCTCGGCAGCGATTCGGACTCCCGACTCGTCTTCGTTGGCTATCAGGCACAGGGAACGCTCGGCAATCGGATTCAAAACGGCTGGGATGAGATCCCGGTTAACAACGACTACAATGGTGGCCGTGGCGACACCCTCACCCTGAACATGGGCGTCGAAACCGTTGATGGGTTCTCCGGACACGCTGACCGCAAGGGGCTGATGGATTTCGTCCGTACGATGAACCCACGACCAGAAAAGATCCTCTGTGTTCACGGCGACGAACGCTCCGTCCAAGACCTCTCGTCGGCGCTCTACCACGAGTTCGACATCCGGACGTTCGCGCCCAAAAACCTCGAAACGTTCCGGTTCCGCTAACCGATCAGGGGAGTTCCTTCCACTGTTTCCCGCAGTTGGGACAGGTTCGAATATCGAATACCTCGTCAGGATCGTTCTCTCGCTGAAGCGTCTCTTCGCACTCACCACAGGCGATCCGCTCGTAGTTGTCCTTATACAGGTCGTCGTTGCGGAGCCCTTTCCGTGTTGATTTCATATCCTCTCTTTTGTGCTGTGGCCTAAAAGCATCCCGTGTGACGAGCGTACGACAGTCCGCTCTGCTCCCGAGGGGCGTCGCTGTTGACGATGTGCATTTCGGTGAAAACGAGTGGCCGCCCGGATGTGAGAGGCGGGTGGAGTGTGGTGGTCGTCAGTACGTTGGGCATCGTGGTCGCACATCCAGCACCCGATGGGGGAGCGGCCATCGCATCGACAGCCACCGGCAGTGTGAGGGTGCCCAACCACGATACACCGGGCGGAGCACACTGCGGCCCACAACCCGGCGTCCCGCCTCAACCGCCGTTGGCTGTCACCTCCGATATTAACATTACCTTAACCAACAAGCTTGATTGTATATATACTGCACGGTTTGCGGTAATTCCATTATATTTGCTGAGTAAAAACTGTTTTTCGCTGATATTGTTTGATATTATTGGCCTATTTGCCACTGCAGTTGGCACTTGTATATCTCTATGACACAGAAGGGAGAGTCAAAGCGTCTGCTCGGTCGAGACTATGTTACTGCAACAAGGCGAGGAGCGCGGCGGATGATCCGATCGAGGACGCCCCCGATCCTCGGAGTGGATCGTGCCGCGTGGCGGCCGACGGGCGTGGCGGCGAGGTGTGTGTGCCGACAGTGACGAGAAAAGCGTCAATACGTCGGCAATGAAAAGTATGTCAGTGCGGCGTATAAATCCACCGTCCGCGTCGTCTCGGCGCAAGACCGGACACCGTGTGGCGAAGTAATCAGCCACCGGCAGCCGCAAACCAATCAGCTACCGGCGGTCAGCAAGCGCGGGGAAGGAGGATCGAACGCGGTCGACGACCGCGGGTTCGACGGTCGCGGTGAGCGTCGTCGGCTCGTCGCCAGCGGCGGCCCGGGCCGTTCCCCACGGATCGTAAACCGTCGAGCGGCCACAGAGCGTTGCATCCGCCGCGGGGAACGAGCCCGAACCGTTGACCGCGATCACGTAGCTGAGGTTTTCGATCGCTCGGGCCCGACCCAGCGTCTCCCAGTGTTCGATCCGGGGATACGGCCACGCACTCGGGACGACAAGACAGTCGACACCGCGGTCGAGCAGCCGGCGGTACAGCGACGGAAACCGGAGATCATAGCAGGTCGTCGTCCCGATCGTCAGGCCCTCGAATTCGACGACCGACAACGAGTCGCCGGGCACCAACAGCTCGGATTCCGCGGATTCATAGCCGAAAAGATGGTGTTTTCGGTAGATACCCCGCTTGGTTCCGTCGCGGTCAAAGAAAACGGATGTGTTGGCGTATCCCTCCGTCGCCGGCACATCGTAGCCAGCGGCCGCGCTGTCAGCAAGCGATTCGACGACGCTACCAGCCACAAGCGCGATGCCGTTGTCGGCAGCCAGCTCAGCAAGACGGTCGAATAATCCGTTGTCAAGCCCGACAGCATGGGTCGGATAGGCGTCGAAGGCAAAGAAACCAACACAGAACTGTTCGGGAAGAACAGCGAGATCGGCACCCGCTGTCGCGGCATCAACGATCGCCTCGTGGGCGCGGTCAAGATTTGCTTCGACGGCCTCGGGCTCGATATCAAGTTGGATCGCAGCGACCTGCATCGTCAGTCGATATCCGCCCGGAGAGCGGCCTCAAGATTGTCGAGTTCGGTATCAAGATTGCGCTTAAAGAACCCCTCAACCCCGGGGAGTTGGCCGTCGACAACGAACTCATTGTGGAGTTGACAGCCGCTGTCGGTTTCAGTGATCGTGTGTTCACCGGTCACCCGGAGTGCCCGTGAGCGACCCGCAAATTTCACTCTGGTTGGCGGCTCGCGGATTAGCTCCTCGGTTTCGACGGTGACCGTCGAGTTGAGCAGGGGGATCGGCAGCTGTACCTGCCACGTCGCGCGGCTGTCGTCGTGGATGGTGAAGGTATCGACGACGCTGATCGCGCCGGCGCGTTGCTCGGGATCGGCGATAAACGCCCAGATCTGCTCGCCGGGAACATCGAACTCGAAGGTCCGTGAGACACGGACAGTCATTATAGAGTGGTGGGGTGGCGGGGTAAAAAAGGACGCGGAAACAGCGATTGATTGTTACTCAGGGGTGACACGCCACGTCGTCGATCGGGCCCGACTCCATTTTTCGATGTCGACATCGTCGGATTTCTCGGCGAGCTGCGGCAGGCGGACACCAACCTGCTTCGAGGAGAGACCGATCGCCTCGGCGATGGTCTTCGCCCGGAAATATCGCTCACCGCGGGCAACGCTGTCACGGAGATAGGCGACGATCCGTTGTTCCTCCTCGGTATACTGTGTCATCTATAATAGCTAGAGGACTGAACGGCTTAATGATTACGTCGGCTTACTCCAGTCAAGCAGGGGCTCAGGCGTCGTACAGTTGGAGTGCAGCCACCGAGAGCCCAGCGGCGATGACAGCCGCCGCAAACCCCCAAGCCTTCGTGCGTTGGGTGCCGCCGGCAAACATGAGTCCGGCCCCAAGCACCGCAACCGTCCCGCAGGCGATCGCAACACCGAGTCCCTTGTCGGTCACCGTTTCGTGGGTAGCCATGGATATATGTTCCCTGTCGGGTGGCTTAGTTCATTCGAACGCCGGGACACGCCGACAGCGGCGTCGGTGACCGCCTCAGGTGATATCGACGTGTTCGGACTCCTCGTTGAGCGCGAGGTTCGCGGCGATCTCGGCGTTTCGCATCGCATACTCGGCGGTGTGCTGAAGACTGACGAGTACCTCCCGGATCTGGAGCAGATCCTCGTTTGGCAGCTCTTCGAGGTCGTTGAGGATCTCCTGTTCGCGGTCGGAGATCTCGCCGAAGAGATGTCGACACCGGATCGTCAGATCGTAGTCACGTTCGACAACCGAGCGGACGGCCATCGCGGTCAACTCGTCGATCTGGTCGGTGAACTCCCGAATCCGGCGGATGGTCGAGCTCTCGACGTCCGGCATCTCGTCGGCTGAGGCAACGATCTCGGCGATATCCTCGGCGTTGTCGGCGGTGAGTTCGAGATTTTTCGCCACCGATCGGTAGCCGATCAGCGGGAAGCTCGAATCAAGACCAACCGCCCGACAGAGGTTCGGGTTCTGGTAGGCGGTGAAGATGAGTCTGAGCAGCAGGACGAAGATCTTGTTGGCCTGTCGCTCGCGGTTGAGCGCGCGTTCGGCGAGATCACGGTTGCCGTGGGCCAACGCCTTGACAGCCTCCCCGCGCATGGTGCTACCGGTGTTTTCGAGTCGCTCTAAGAGATTATCCAGCGTAAAGTCCTCAGGGTCAGCCGAACACCGAATCGCAATGCGTTCGGGTGTCTCCTCGATGACACCTAACCCCATCAACTGCGTTTCGGCCTGATAGACCGCGTTGATGTGTTCGGACTCAAGGGCATCAGCTTCCATCTGCACGTGGATCACTCGCCGGCCCAACACATACTGGGCGACAATCGCCCGCTCGACAGAGCCGGCATCGAGATTGTCGGCGTGGATCACCGCTTCGCTTTCGCCGGTGCTTGCGGACTCCGGGAGCACGGTGAGCGTTCCCTTTCCACCCATCCGGATCGAGACCTCATCGCCTTTTTCGACGTAGTGTTCCTTCGTCCACTCCGCCGGCAGCGTCATCGCCAGTGTTGAGGGCCCTAACCGCTGTACCTTCCGTGTTTCCATACCCTTTCTCAGGGTGGCGACATCTTAATTGTATGCATACAACGCTTATTGAACAACGGATGTTGAACTGATGTGCTGACTACAGCAGATGTTAATATGTGGTTGTGTGGCATGCTATACGATTCGAAGCATGCGGGTTTCAACGCGACCGACGCGAACCGTCCGCCAGCCGCGGAGTTCAGCGTCAAGTTCCGGGTCGTCGGTGTCGACACGCAACACCCGCAGATCATCGAGTTTCGATTGTGAGGCGACGATCGCAACGCTCGCCTGTCGGATGACCGCGGGTGAGAGTTGAGGGTTCCCGCGGCCGAAAATGAATCCCTGTCCGCCGATCGGTGAGACGATGATGGTGTTGGTCTCGCCGAGTGAGTCCAGGATCTCGGCTTCGCTCGCGTCGGCTGCGAGCACCTGTCCGTCTCGCCAAACATCAACCCCAAGCGGTGTGCCCTCAAAGCCGAGAGCCGTTTTGATCGCCCCGAGCGTCGACCCGGGGGCAAGCACGTAGGTCGTCTCGGGGTCAACGCTGCTGGCGATCCCCTCGGCAAGGGCCGAAACCGTTCCGCCACCGCGTTGTTTGGCCGACTGGAGGTCGTCGGCAACCGGCACTGCTGCGATGGCTCGGAGTTCGGGACTGACCTCGCCGGCTCTATAGGCATCCTCGTCGATATCCATGACCTCCCGCTGTTCGGTTCTATCGAATTCGACAGCGACATCCGCGGCGGCCTCGGGGGAGACCGCAAACGCCGAGGAGTAGACCTTGACACCGGCGGGCACACCGAGCATCGGAACCCCGGTGTCGGCCAGCCCCTCAGCGACATCAACGGCCGTTCCATCGCCGCCGACAAAGACCACGAGATCAACCCCGTGATCAACGAAGGCAGCGACGGCACTGGCGGTGTCGCTGGCGGTTGTGGTGGATACACCGTCGGTGACCGCCGCAGCATCGCCGATGGTCGGCTCAAAGGCAATCGTTGGCTCAAATCCAGCGGCCCGCGCTTCGGCCGCCCCCATCGGCTCGCCAGCGGTAACGAGATCGATGTCAGCACCGTGGTCGGCCAACTGGGTTAAGGCCCGGCTGGCACGCGCCGGCGAGCGGGGCGCAGCACCACGGGCGACAGCATCGGCGACCTTCCCATCGGTTCCTTTCAGGCCGACACGCCCGCCCATTCCGGCGATCGGATTAACGAGGAACCCAAGGCGCATACCAACCAGATGGCGGCGGCAGTGAAAAGTGGCCTGCACCGACGCGGAGACTCAAGGAATTAAGCCGGTCGGCACGCTACCGGCGGGTAATGACCCCACTGGAGACCGCGCCGTTGCCGATCTTCGAGACGGCCGCCGTCGTGTTGGTTGCGAGTATCGCCTTGACCCTCGGCTGGCTGGCCCATCTGTTTCGGTCGTAGCCGTCCGCGCTACGAGTCGTCGTTGTCATCGATGTTGCCAACGGTTACCTGCTGGCGAAACCAGTCGGCCGCCGCCGCGACAGCCTCGGGGTCGCCGCCGCGGAACTTGACGCGAACGTACTCGCCCGGATAGCTGCCGACATCGACAGCGAACCGCTGTTGTGCCGTCTCAAGACGGTCGATCAGCGCGCTTTCGGGTTCGTCGGCGACGACCACCTCGGTGTGGATCGGCTCACCGCTGAACTCCGCAGCAACATGCCCAAACATGGTTTTCATCTCTGTGGGCACCCCTGGGAGTACGTAGATTGACTCGATGACAGCACCGGGAGCGACACCGGCTTCGTTTGGTACCATTCGCGCGCCAGCCGGCAGGTCAGTGGTGCCCGCGTCGAGTTCGGCGGCACTGTATCCGCCCTCGGTGGTGAGCCATGCTTCCGCCTCGGGATGGTGTTCGAGATCACGGCCAACCGCCGCGGCAACCGCTTCCATCGTGCGATCGTCGTGGGTGGGCCCTAGCCCACCGGTAACGATGACCGCGTCGTCGTCAGCCCGATACTCGTTGACGACGGCGGCGATCACCTCGATCTGATCGGGAACGGTCGTGATGCGGGTGACCGTACAGCCGCGATCGGTCAACTGTGAGGCCAACCACGTGCTGTTCGTATCGACAGTCTCGCCGGCCAACAGCTCATCGCCGACCGTGACGATGGCGACGTTCATTGCTCGTCCTCGTCGTCAAGGCCCATCTCGACGCGTGTCTCGTGCAGCCGGTCGATCTGCCGGCGGTAGTAGTAGAGCCCGCCGACGGCGATCGCCGAGAGAATCCCGATGATGGCACCGAAGATGGTGAGATCGTTGTTCTGGTAGTACTGGACGAGGATCGAACTCGACTCAACGTTCTCCCAGGTGACGTGAACACGGTTGTCAACCCGTTCGGTTGTCGCCCCCGCGGGGACGGTGTTGCTGAAAAGGAAGAAGTCCATCCGGCTGCCCTCCGGGAGGATAACCTCATACGAGCCCTCGACATAGACCGGGAGGGTCAGTCGACGGGGTGTTGCCCCCGCGGTAAACGCGAGGCGGCCGTCGGCGGGGGGTGTGACATACACCTCATCCGGCGTCTGATCGATCTCGCCGCGAGCCCGGAGTTCGGTGCCGGAGATAACGGTGTCGTTCGCATAGCGGAACCGGACGGCCGAGATGTCGAGCGGCCCCTCTTGGCCGATACTGGTCGGTTGATACAGTCTGAGCCGCTGGTCGGCCGACACGTTGTAGACGGCTTGGAGTTCTGAGCCGGTATCCAGCGTCAGACTGGCGTTGCGGTCGGTCTCCCAGTCGTAGGCCGCCGCCGGCTCGGCGTCAAGCACGTCGTCGCTGATCTCGCCGCCGTCGGTGACATAATCGAGACAGCCGGCCGTGAGCGTCAGGGAGAGTACCACGAGGATGGCAAGGCCAAGGCGTCGATTCATATTAGTCGTCGCCGATCACAGCCCGGAGTTCAGCCGGGAGGTAGTCACCGATCGCCGCCAGCAGGCCGGGCGCGTCGGTTCCCTCACCACAGATGATTGACTGTTCTAGTAGACCAAGCCGCTCGACGGTGACGATATCCTGTGCGTGGCCGGCGCGGTTGACCGTTGCCCGCACCTCGCCGCGGGTCGCGTTGTTGACGTTGACGCGGCCGGGGCCGCGCGGCCACTCGTAGAGCCGGTCGCGTTCGTCGTCGGCGAGCCGCGAGGGATCACCGTAGACAAACTCCATCGGGAGGTGTTGAACGAGGCCAAACCGCTCGCGGATCTGGGGTGGGGTTCCCTGGCCGAGGCCGAGTTCGCCCGCCGGAATCCGGATCTGCTCGCCGGCGTCAAGCGTGATCCCATCGTCGTCCCACGATTCGAGCGTGCCGGTGTAGCGCTCACCGGTCTCGAAGTGGTCGGTGACCTCACCCCACTCCGCCCGCAACGCGTTGCGGGCGGCGGTCGCGTCGTCGCCGGTGATCGTCACGGTGACGAACTCGTCGCTGCGGACGCCGATCTCGTCGTCGACATGCAGGTCACCGAGGGTGTTGTCGATCAGTGAGCCGAGGCTTTTCAGGGCACGGTCGCGGGCGTCGCCCGCAACGTAGCATTTGGTGGCTAAGACGACCATTTAGTCGGCGTCCGCGTGGATCTCGACGTTTAGTTCCTCACGGAGGGCCTCGCCGCGTTCGGCCATCGCGTTGACAAGGGCATCGTTGTCCATCGATTCAAGCGGGGACGCACACTCCGGACACTGGAACCCCTGATCCATCGCCTCGCCGAACTCAAAGCGGATCGAACAGACCTCACAGAGATAGAACTCGTGGGTACGCTCGTACTCCTCGCGTTCTTCGATGGCCGCAAGCAGGCGTTCCATCTCGGATTCAAGGTTTTCGGGGATGTTGTCGTAGTGGAAGGTCCACAGATAGGTGAGCCAGCCGGAGTCCTCGTCGCGGACGCGGCGGTAGGAGGCGAGATCGTTCTCGTAGAGAATAAACAGCGCGCGGCGCACGTCGTTGAGTTCGAGATCGAGTTCCTCGGCGAGCTCCTCGTCGGTCACCTCACCCTCCGGCGGCGCGGCGGCGACCGGCATCCCTTCCGGGCCAACCAGCTCGTGGAGGTATTTTTGGATGACTGGATCGTTCAGTAACTCCTCAAAAGCCATTGAGGAGATATCGGCGGTGAACTTTGTTAAAAGCTCCGACTACCGAAGCCCGCCGGGATCGTGGCTACGACTCGCTGTCGGTGTCGGCCACCTCAGGGGCTGTGTCGTCGCCCGAAACGACTTTTTTGCCCGTCGCTTTCGGGATCACCGTGCGCTCGGCATCGACCCACTCGGTATCTAACTCCCGCCCCTCGAAGAACCGATCCAAAAACACCGCCAGCCCGGCGACCTCCGAGTGAGGCTGATTGGTCACGCCAACGTTCCAGTCGGCGTGTTCATACAGGTCGAAGGGCACCTTTTCGCCGCCGACAACAACGAGCAGCGGATCGGCCTCGACAGCCGCTTGGATCTCACCCTCGACGTCGTCGATCGGGAGGCCATACATCGTGAGATGGACAACCGGGCCCGCCCAGTTGCGAACGACCGCCGCCTGGCTGTCGGTTTGCTCGATCTCGAAGGGGCCGCCGAAGCGATCGGTGATATCGGCGACGGTGTCGGCTCCCTGGGTGGCGTTGTCAGGGAAGATCACGCGATCCGCACCAAGCGCACGGGCAGTCAACCCGACATGTGTCGTCATCCGGTCGTCGCGGCCGGGGCGGTGGCCGTACCGAAGCACGACGACCTCCTGTGAACCCTGCATGTCCCACCGCAATCGGTGATCGGAGGTGTGGGTTTCGGTTTCTGCCGGGGGTTACTCACCGTCGTTGTGATCAGTCGTATCGTCGTCGGCGTCGAGTGCAGCATCGTCGTCGGTATCGGCCGAACCATCGTCGTCCGCGGCGTCGGATTCGGCGTCAGGGATAGCTTCAGTGTCGGTTGGTGTCGTGGTCGGTTCCTCGGCCGGCGACATCGCCGATGGCGGTCGTCGGTCGGGGATACCTGACACATCATCGGCATCGTCGTCGACAGCGGCCGTCTCTACGGACTCGATCGGCGGTTCCGTCTCATCGGCGTCGTCCCTATCAGTGTCAGCGTTGGTCGCGATCGATGCATCTTCGATGGCTGTGGTCACAGCCTCACGAGCGGCCGGGCGGTCAACCGATCCCGAGGCGGTTCGGGGGAGTTCGTCGACGAAGACGATCGTTTTCGGGCATTTAAATCCCGCAAGGTGCTCTCGGCAGTGGCCGTCGACCGCTTCAACGGATAGGTCGTCGTCAGTGGACACGACAAGTGCGGTCACACGTTCACCCCACTGCTCATCGGGAACCCCCACAACCGCCGCCGCCTCGATCGCCTCATGGTCGGTGAGCACAGCGACGATCGCACCGGGATCGATCGTCTCGCCGCCGCTGGTGATGCGGTCGTCGATCCGGTTGACGACAAACAGTGAGCCGTCCTCGGTCTGGTAGCCGACATCGCCGGTGCGGAGCCCATACGGGCAGAATGCCTCGCCACTCTCGCCGTCGTAGCCAGGGGTCACTGTCGGCCCGCTAACAACGAGTTCACCCGACTCGCCGGGCGCAACCGGCTCATCATCATCACCGAGCACCGTCACATCGATCCACAGCAGCGGGCGGCCAACAGTCCCCGGTCGATCGAAGGCGTCGGTTGGCCGGGCGGTCGCCACCTGGGAGGCGGTTTCGGTCATCCCATAGGTCGGATGTACCGGCACCGAGTAGTTCTCACAGCGCTGTATCAGCGCGTCATCGGCCGGCGCGCCGCCGAGCAAGACGACCCGCAAGGAATCCGAGAGCGTCCCGCGGCGATCCAACATCGATTTGAGCATCGTCGGCACCAGCGACACGACTGTCACGTCGTAGCGGTCGAGATCGTCAGCCGCCTGCCCGGGATCGAAGTCGGAGCGAACGACGATGGCCGTCCCGTACAGCGTCGACCGGAAGATCGGCGCGATCCCGCCGACGTGATACAGCGACAGCGTCAACAGCCAGCGATCGGCTGGGTCGACGCCGAGCCGGAACGCCGAGGCGATGGCGCTGGCCAACAGATTCCCCATCGTCAACACAACCGGCTTCGGGGCTCCCGTCGAGCCGGATGTAAAGACGATCAGCTGTGGCTCCTCGCGTTGCCACTCAACAGGGTCGATCGCCGCGGGCGCAACGTCTTTGAACGATTTGACGGCCGCCCACTGTGGCTCGTCAATCGAGGCGATCGGCACCTCCTCGACGGCCTCGACGGCAGTTGGTTCGGTGTCAATGTCGCAGACAACAAGCGTGAGTTCCAGTTGGTCGATCTGTGCACCAAGCTCCTCAGCTGTCAACCGGTGGTTCAGCGGGACAAGCGTGACGCCAAGCCGCTGGGCTGCATGGAGGAGACAGACGCCAAGGAAAGTGCGCGGCAGCAGGGTACCGATCTGGTCGCCGGCGTCGACACCGAGGTTGGCAAGGCGGCCGGCGGTTTCGTCGACAGCGGCGTCAAGGCCGCTGTACGACCACCGGGTGTCGGTGTCGGCGTCGATCACCGCGAGATCATCGGGGGTTGCCGCCGCGCGGTGGGAAAGCCAGTCACGCATCGCCGATCACCGGCCGGCCGGCGAGAGGTGCCCGCATCCTCAGGACTCCGTGGCTCGCACGGTCAACACCGGCGCGGGCGCGGCGCGGACAACACGTTCGGTGACACTCCCAAGCAGGAAGCGATCGAGGCCGGTACGACCGTGTGTCCCCATAACGATGAGATCCACATCGACAGCCTCGGCGTAGTCGGTGATCTGTTCATGTGGCGTGCCGATCGAAACGCTGGTGGCGGCCTCGATGCCGGCCTCAGCCGCGGTCTCGGCGATCTCCCCGGTCGCCGCTTCGGCACGGGCCTCAAGTTCATCGAGCGCCTGCTCGGAGCTTACATCAAGCGAGGCGTACGCTGAACTATCGACGACAGACAACACGTGCAACGTCGCGTCGCAGCTGGCCGCAAGGTCGATCCCGTGGTCGACGGCTTCACCGGCTGGCTCACTGTCATCAGTTGGAACAAGGATCGTGTCGTACATAGCTACAGGTTTGCTGCACCGGGACATAATAACTTGGACGCGATCCCACTGGGTGATACACCACCGACCGCAGGCTAAACAACAACGTTTCAAACGGCGTCACCGCCTACAGTGAGATATGCACACCGGAGGCAACGATGAGTGAGTCGACCGGAAACGACCGACGCGTCCGGATTCGCGGGATCTATGCGACCGCACTAACGAAGTTAGCCCTCGATGCCGGCTGGACGGTTGTCGACGCCTCAGCACCGATCGAACGCCGGTTCGACGCTGATTTCGATAGCGCTGGTCACGATGTCGCCGTCGAGACAACAGCCGATAGACAAGGAGTTGGGGTCGCCGGCGCGCCAGCTGCGGTTGAGCCCCTAACGAACCGCCTCGCTGACATCGGTATCGACACCTGTTGGTGGCGCGATCCAGCCCCAGTCGGCACGGTCATCGACGGACGGGTCACCGACACGACGGGCCGTGGGGCGATCGTCGACCTCGGTTCGGTCGAGGGCTATCTCCCCTTTGGGGCGGTCGAACGCCACATTGACACCGGCGAGACGGTTCGGGTGCAGGTGCGAGAGTCGACATCGCCGTGGAGCGACAGTCGCCGCCAACTGGGCGGCGAGATTCGGGTCTCGACTGACCTCGTGACCCTGCGTCCGGAGGACGGGTCACCGACAGTCGATAGCCATGACGACGCTGCCGCCCGCGAACTTCTCGGGATGGCGGAGTTGCTGGAGATCGACGCGCCCGACGGTTGGCGAATCAGGTGGCAGCACGCCGCGACCGACGCATCGATGGCTGAGCTCCGCGGGGCGTTGGAGACGGCAACCGCACAGGCCGAGACCGTCACCACGGAGCTAGCTGGCGATGGTGTTGAGGATGCTGACGAGAATGAGATCCCACGAGAGGTGTTCAGCCAGCAAGCCGGCACGTGGTGTTGGTTCGGCCGCGAGTCGCGGTTTGCACTTGATAGGCGTCGCCGCGAGGTGACCGATACGATGGCCGGCCACCACCGGATTAAAGCCGGCAGTGAAAACGCGAGTTCGGCGGTCGATTTCGTCGAATCGCTCTGCTCGGCCGGCGAGATCAGCGACGACGACGCCGAGTTTCCGTTTGCGGTTGTCGTCGACAACTTCGGGCCAACTGTCGGCGACGAGATCGCCATCAACCACGGCAAACCCGATGGGCGGCTGTTCAGCCTTGGGTCGGGCACCGTGACCGAGCGGGACGCCGACTCGATCACGCTCGTTCGAGAGCTCTCCGGCGGCGGCCGCTACGATGGGCTTGATCTGCCGCGATCTGACGGCGACACCGCAACGACAACGTTCCAGGAGGGTCGGTGGTGGTATCCAACCGTCTACCGCGACCGCGACGGGGAGCTCATCGGCACCTATGTCAACGTCTGTACGCCGCTGGAATGTTTTCCTGACGGCGTTCGCTACATCGACCTTCATGTTGACGTGCTGAAATATCCTGATGGTACCGTCGAGCGTGTCGACGACGACGAACTCGACGGGGCTGTCGACGGAGGGCAGATGACCGAAAAGCTGGCTGCAAAGGCGAGAGCCGTTGCGGCCGCGTTAGAAACGTCGCTGTCGTAGCTGTCTGGGGTGCTGTCAGCCCGCCGAAGACTCAGAAGTGGCCGGCTGACTCGTTGGAGTACTGCACGTCGCCGCCGCGGCCGCCTTCGACCGTGTCCGCGCCGGTATCACCGGTTGAGGGGACTTTGACCTGGACATCTTCGATCTCCTCAAACTCCATGTACATATCGCGCTTGATGTTCTGAGCGGTGACATTCGAGATCCCACAGCCGGAGCAGGTGCCGCCGAGTTCGACGACGACCTGGCCGGTCTCTGGGTTGGCCTCTCGAACCATGCTCGTCCCCCCGTGCATCTGGATGATCGGCATCTGCTTGACCATCCACGTTTCAACGCGAGATTTGAGGCTCTCGTCGGACATAGATCGGTCTATGGGCTCAACGTATGGGTAAGTTGTGGTTCCAGCAGTTTCAACACCGGTGAACAATCATGACTAACGCCCGCTTAGAGCTTCGAGCGGTCGCCCGTCCCGCCGGTGAGCGCGCTGGCGACCGCGCCTTTGACCACCACGTCGTCACCGAGATCGGTGAGGTTGACCTCGGGGATGTTCGTCATCACCATCTCATCAAGCCGGTCGCGAATCGGGGTAAGCACCAACTCGGGGTTGTTGAGCGCGACCGCGCCGCCGACGTTGACGACCAGTGGCGCGTAGGCGTGGATGATGTTGGCGAGACCCATCGCGTTCCAGTGGCCGAGTTGGTCGATGACGTGATCGGCAAACTCATCCTCGCCGGCGTGGTCGAAGAGATCCGCCGCCGAGAAATCAGGATCATCCAGCGGGAGTGCTGTCTCGATCGGATCCTCAGCATGGAGGCGTTCGGCATAGCGGGGGATGTTGTTGCCCGAGCAGTAGGCCTCCCAGTGGCCGTCGTGGCCACAGCCACAGGTCATGAACCCCTGGGGGTCGAGTGTCATGTGGCCGACCTCGCCGGCGTTGCCGTCCCAGCCGGCGATGACGGTGCCGTCGACACAGACGCCCGCGCCGATCCCCGAGGAGATGGTGAGATACACCATATCGTCGGGGTTGCGTTCACTGTGAAATCGCTCGCCGATGACACCCGCGATGGTGTCATTGTGAAGGTACACGTCGTCGGTCGCCAACAGCTTCGAGATCGGGCCGGTGAGCGGAATACGGTCGATCCGATCCGGGAGATTTGCTGGGTTTTCGACAACGCCTGCGGCGAGATCCAGCGGCCCGATCGAACCGATCCCGCAGGCGGTCGCTGTGCCGGGTGTGATACCGGCCTGTCCACAGGCTTCCCGGATCAACGCCAGAATCGCTTCGGTGACCGCGATACCCGTTGGCCCGCGCGGTGTTTCGGCCATGGCACTCCCAAGGATTGTCGCCGAGCCGTCGGCGACAACGGCTCGGATATTCGTCGCCCCGAGGTCGACACCCACGTAGACGGCCATCACCCGACTTCGGGTAGCGATCACACTTAATTAGGGTGTTTTTACTCTGCGAGAGTCGGTTACCGGTGGGAAAAAAGCGGTGTGCGTGATCAGTAGTCCGGGGCGTCGTCTTCGACCGCTCGCTTCAGCGACTCCCGCCGGGATTTGGCGTCACGGCCGGTCGCCTCAAGCAGGAACTCGTTTTTCAGCGAGACAGCCTCCTCGGCGGCGTCGGCCTCGCCGGCAGCGATAACCTCCTCAGCCGGTCGCTCCTCGAAGTGAACCGCGATCTTGTCTTTCTTGCCGCTGTATTCGGCCGCCCCGGCGAGAATACGCTTGAACACAGCGTTGTCAGGGTCTGCAACAACGTACAGATCGTGGCCATTGTGTTCTTCGGTGCCGGTGACGGTGCCGAAGTACGATTCGATCGTTGCCTTGAGGTCGGGGATGCGATCGTCCAGATGCTCCCCGCGACGCATCTTGTACTCCTTCATTGCCCGCCGATTAGCAAGGGGATGGTTTACCGCTTTCGTCGTCGCTATCTACCAGCGTGGTGGGATGTTCGGTGCCCAAGCGGTCGTGCTCTGGGCACCAACAGCGGGGGTTACTCCCCAAGCGGCTCGGGGGCCGGCGGCATGGAACGCTTGTGTTTGCTGCCCGCCACGAGCGATTCGACACGCTGGATCTGATCGTGGTCGACGCCGTCGAGTACCCGAAGTGTCGCCGCCGTCGACAGCGGGCCATCGATGTGGAGGGCGAGAATCGCGTCGACGGTGTCGTAATCCAAGCCAAGTTCCTCCTCGTCAGTCTGGCCGTCCCACATGCCGGCGGTTGGCGTCTGTGCAACGAGATCAGCAGGGACGCCCACCGCGTCGGCGAGCTGTCGCACCTGCTGTTTGTAGAGCCCGCCGATCGGGTTACAGTCGACGGCCTGGTCGCCGTACTTCGTGTAGTAGCCGGTCATCGCCTCCGCACGGTTGCCGGTGCCGAGGACAACCCGATTTTCAGCATTGGCGACGAAATAGTTGAGCACGGCCCGCGTGCGAACGTAGACGTTGCCCATCGCCATCTGATCCTCTGTCGCGCTCGGAACAGCCTCGAAAACCTGCTCGGCGATGGGTTGGATCTCGATGACATCGTACTCGATGCCCAACTCCTCGGCGACGCGCTCGGCATCGCTCATGTTGTCTGGGTCGTTGACCTCGCTGGGCATGACGAGCCCGTGGAGGCCATCGGTTCCAAGTGCTTCGACCGCGAGGTAGGCGGTCGTCGTCGAGTCGATCCCACCGGAAAGGCCGAGTGTTGCGCCTTCGGCACCGGCATCGTCGACGGTGTCTTCGATAAACGAAACGAGCGTTTCACGAACTGTCTCTATCTCGGATGTCGAAAACCGGATGTCAAGCGGCGCGCGCTCTGACAAAACGGGAGCGGTAGTAGTAGACATACCACATCTAATGGGCGGCATCGACAAATAGGCTTGTATTACCACCAGAGTGTGGACACCTATACGCAAAATGGTCGAATATGAGTCAGTAGGTGCCTGTCTAAGAAGCTATGTTCCGAATAGCAAATCAATTACACGGGCTCGAAAGAACAATCGCAACGACGTTGAAAGAGGAGATTTATGCGTCGTCGTACAGTAGCGACAGAGCGAGCGCGCCGTTGGTCCAGTGGTAGGACAGAGCCTTCCCAAGGCTCTAGCCCGGGTTCAATTCCCGGACGGCGCATTTTTTCCGAACGAGGTGAGGTGACAATCGCCACGGAATTGAAGCAGGGAGCGAAGGGAGCGACCGAGGTTCAATTCCCGGACGGCGCATAGTTTTGAGCGAGTTGAGATCAACCAGTGCACAGTGTCGACCGAGACGACATGACCAAGCGTTAAGATGCGCGGTTCGGATAGATGGGGTATGGACGTCGAGGGGAGATCCACCTCATCCGGCGTGTAACCCCGCATGGCTATCGAATCGTTGCTCCCCAAGTCAATCCGCTCGCGGTACGCGCTGAAGCTGCTCGGTGGCGCGCTGCTTATCGGCCTGCTAATCACCGCGATCACCGCGACAACCGTGGTCGACGTAACCAACAGCGTCAGAGACGAGCAGCTGCGCTCGATGGAGACGAACGCGGAACTAGAGGCCAACGCCCTCGCCCAGTGGATCGAGGGCAACCAACAGACGATTCGGGCCCTCTCAAGTCACCGGGGACTCGACCCATCGGCACCCGGGGAGACGGCAGCCGTGCTGGCGCGTGAACGCGAGGCGTTATCAGCGGAGGTGGCAACGCTGTCGGTGGTCGAACGCAGTCCAGCGACGTTTTCCGAGGGCACCGATGAACAGATCCTTGCCAGCACAGAGCCGTCCTACGTTGGCCGGTCGCTGTCGGTGACCGATGTCAACTGGAAGCCAACGGTCGGCTTCAATTTCAACAGCACTGATGAGGTGATCCTTTCGTGGGTGTACACCGATGAATCGGAGGCTCTCGTCGCTGTTGCATCGCCAACCCCGGATGGCGACCACGTGCTTGTCGGCGAGTACCGGACAGACGTACAGGCCGAGTCGTTTACTAGCGTCATCGATGGAACCAAAACGCAGGTGCTGGGTGGGTTTACTGCCTTTGTCCTGTTTGATCAAAACGAGACAAACGTCATCACCCCCTACGAGGGCGACCGCGCAAACACGACGATCGGGAGCCGCATCCTCGATACCGATCCCGGCGCTGAGTTGAACGGCTCTGTACTAACCGAACACAGCGTCAAAGGCTATCACAGCGTTCCCGGCGAGGCTGTCGATTGGGTCGTTGTCAAGGAGGCCCCACGGCAGAACGCGCTTGCGGTCAGCGAGTCGATCCGCGGCGATCTGACGACGCTCGTTGGCATCACACTCCTTGGGTTCCTGCTGATCGGCGTGGTGATCCAGCGCGGGCCGATCCGCTCGATCCAGCGGCTGGCACGGCAGGCCGACGACATCGCCGACGGTGAGTTGACCGTTGAGATCGAGGATGAGGGCCGCGAGGATGAGATCGGCGACCTCCAGACGGCATTCCGGAACACGAAAGCCTACATCGAAACGATCGCCAGCCAGGCCGACGCCCTCTCCCGGCAGGCGTTTGACGACGACGCCTTTGAGGCGGCGATCCCTGGTCGGATCGGGACGGCGATGGCCGACATGCGCGGCGATCTGCGGCGGTTTATCGACGAACTGGAGACCGAGCGTCAGCGGTACTCCACGCTGGTCGAACAGAGCAAAGACGGGATCGCGGTCGTCCAGGGTGAATCGTTCGTCTTCGTCAACGAGCGATTAGCCGACATCACCGGCTACAGCCGCGAAGAGTTGGTTGGCATGTCGTATGCCGCGGTTGTTGTTGAGGAGGATCTTGCTGGCGCCCGCGAGCAAGCCCAGCGTGTGCTCACCGACCGGAACCCCGCCGATCAGTACGTCCACGACATCGAAACGAAAGCCGGGCAGCGACGCCGCATCGAGGCGACCGGCTCAAAGATCAGCCACGATGGCGAACCAGCAGTACTAATCAACGCCCGCGACATCACCGAGCGGCAGCGTCGTGAGCAACGGCTGACGGTATTCAACCGACTGCTCCGACACAACTTCCGGAACCGCCTTGATGTGATCAAAGGCCACGCCGAGCGGCTGGCCGACCGCACCGAGGGCGACCACGCCGAGACGGTGTTGACCGCGGCCGATCGGCTGGCGACCCTCGGCACCCGCGCCCGACGGATCGATCAACTCGTGGCACGCGATCCAAATCCGACCACTGTTGATGTGGTCGCCGTCATCGACGGGTTACTTGAGAGTGTCGCGGCGGCGGAAAGTGAGACTACCATCGAGACCGCGCTGCCAGCCACCGCGGAGCTCCGAACAGACGCCGAAACGCTCCGAACGGCGCTGGTGAGTCCGCTGGAAAACGCGGTCAAGTACGCCGATTCAACGGTTCAGGTGTCGGTCACGTCAACGCCGGCGGGGTGTCGTGTCGTCATCAGCGATGACGGGCCGGGCATCCCGGCGGCAGAACTCGACTCGCTTGCCGCCGGCACCGAAACCGACCTCCAACACGGCCGGGGACTCGGCCTCTGGCAACTCAAATGGGGTGTCGACGCGCTCAACGGCGACCTTGCCTTCGAGACTGACAACGGAACGACCGTCCGGATCGAGCTGCCGGCACTCGGCGACAACAGCGACGAGCGCAACGCGGACGCTGACAGCGATGCTGGAACCGACGACAGCGGCCCAGCTACTACCATCAACGACAACAGTACGGACGGCAGCAACGATAGCAAGAACGACGACGACACTGACAGCGAAGCGTAGTCGTTTCGCGAACCCACCGGTGGCCGCTATCGGAACTCAAAGGCGACGCCGTCCTCGTTGATCGAGAACACTTCGCCCTCATCGTCGGCTTCCAACCGTGAGAACGCCTGTCGAACGACGTGACGGTCGTAGCCCGTCTCCTCGGTGGCAGCAGTAAGCAGCAGCGTTTCTCGACCAAGCCCCTCCAGATACCGGCTCCGGAGGGTGTCAACGCAGTTGGCGACGGCGTCCGCCTGCACCGCGCGCTCAAAGAGGTCGGCGTTTTCGGCGACGACAGAATCGGTCGTATCGTAGATGAGGTCGCCGCGCTGGAGGTCGATCAGGCAGACGCTCACGTGTGGGCCATAATGTGTCCGGCTAAGCTCGTCGTCTTGGACGTGGCCGACGACGCGATCCGTCCAGCCGGTTGGGGAGGCGATCCCGAGCAGCGAGGGGGCTGTGCGATCAGCCGCTTCGTCGACCGCCTCACCCACGATGGCAACGAGGTCATCGACACCAGCCGGGGTCGCATCGACGCCCTCGCTGGCGTGCTGGGTGAGGTGAGAGTAGACCGTCGCCTCGATGACCATCCGCGTCTCGCTGGTGAGGCCGAAATACTTCGAGTCGGTGAGCGCATAGCGCGCGGTCGGGTTGACCGGATGGGCCGCCACGTCGTCGCCGTTCGTTTCGAGAAGGGCAGCCATACGGTCGCGTTCGTTTCGGCGGCTACAACGACCCTCCCAGTAGCCGTCAGGAACGGAAAACGCCTCATCGGGCAGGTGGATCTCGTCTGTCTCCTGCATCGAGGTCTCGAAGCGGCCAAGATAATCCAACTCGAACAGGCGGGCGGTCGCGGCGGTGACGGCATCACTGTCGGCGGGTGTAGTCGTGGGGCGGGGGGCAAGCCGCGGTCGCCCCGGGGCGTCGGGTGGTCGATCACTGGGGGCGGCAGCTTACCCCGCCCCCCCCGCGGGACCCGGCGGGGGGCCCCCCTCCACACCCGCGGGGGTGTCTTTTTTTTCCAAAGCGGGATAACCCCCCCAGGTTTCGAGGCCGTGGGTCTCAGCATAGAGAAAGATCGCCTGACGAACGCGCTCGCGGCGGTCTTCATACCGGTCGAGCAGGCGGTCGATCACGTCCTGTTGGACATCGGGGTTTTCCAGCAGGGTGTCGATGTTGGCGACCGTCGAGTCGGCGTACGTCTCCAGTAACTCGGTTACCTCGCCGTCTAATCGCTGGATACGCGCTTCAAGTTGGGATTCATCCAGCGTATCGAACCGTTTGAAGCGATCGAAGTCGACGACAGCCTGGAGCTCAGGCTGAATGAAATCGTCGGCGATCGACTCCGGCACCTCGCCCTCAGCGTAGAAGCTCGCCGCCAACAGCAGCCGCGCAAGGCGGAGTTCGCCGCGCAGTCGATCCTCCTCGCTGCTGGTCAGAAACCCGCTGCACTCCTTGGTGAACTCCCAGCGGAGGGCCTCCTCGTCGCGTGTGATCGATTCATACCGGTCGAGTCTGGCAAGCTCCGACATTCGCTGGAGGGCGGCGAGATCCTCATTGAGGATGCGATCGGCGGCGTGAGTGAGCTCGGAGAGCCAGTCTTGACAGTCGGTCATACAAAATCGATGAGAGCGGCCGGCCAGACGACCGGCAGCGGCGAATGGAGGGTAGCTTGTGGCGTCCCCGCCGGCGGTGTCGACGACCGCGCGCGCGCCGCTGTCGATGGCGGCGACAACGGCTGTCCCTGAGCTAACAGGAGAGTCGGTGGGGAGGTCATGAGACGCCTGATAGTCTATTGAGGGTATTGTTTCCTCACTAATAGCTGTTGGCCGCGCCCACGAGTTGGCGGTGTGAATGCTGTCGATCGTCGGGAAGCGTCGTCCATCTCATCACTGGCACGACTGCTCCCCCAACACGGTAGCACGCGCTACGCGCTGGCCCTACCCATGGCAAAAGGCATTATACCTCGAATCCATACAGGTTGATAATGGACATTCGATCGTGGGTGAGAGACCGGTTCGGCACCGCCGACACGGCGACGCTGCTCGATGAGAGTGCCTACAGCCGAACCGAGCTCCGGAAGGATAAGACGAAACTCGAACAGAGCCTCAGACAGATCGAATCCGAGATGGATAACCACGCCGAACGATACCAGAAGCTGCTTCAGAAGGGCGCGGAGGCCGATGAGTTCCGCCGCCAGCAGTACGCACAGAAGGCCAAATTCGAGAAGAAGAAATACGAGGTCAAAAAGAAGAAACACAAGACCAACAGTATCAAGCTTGGCACCGTCATCTCCATCGAGGGAATGCGTGAGGTGTTGGCGATGCACAACGGCGACGGCGAGTCCTACGAACTCGATCAGTTGTTTGACGACGAACTCAACGCTCAGGAACTCCAGCGAGAGGTGATGGATCAGATGGCGGAGTTCGGCCTTGAGATCGAGGATATGAAGCAGGTACAGGAGGCCCTCGACGTGGAGATCCTCGATCAGGATCTGGAGACCGGAGCCGACGAGGAGCTGGAGCTCATGGAGGAGATGGCCGCCGGCGACATCAACCACGAACAGGTCGATATCGACGACACCGTCGAGGTCGAGCCGGACGACTTCGATGTCGACATCGAGGACAGCGAGCCAAGTCTCTAACCTATGTCGCTGAAGCGGAGTGCCCAGAAGAGCCATCTCGAATCCGAGTACGAGCGCTACCGGAGTCACGCCGAGGCCGCCCGCGAGGAGGGCCAGCCGTCGGCGGCCGCCCGCTACTACCGGCAGTGTGTCGGCGTGCTTGAGGATCTCGCCGAGCTTGAAACCAACCCACGACTAGCCACCGAACGCAAGGAGTTGGCCGCCAATCTTGCCACCGCCGCCGAACGCCTCGAAAGCGACAAGCCGCTTGTCGACGAAAGCGGTGGCAGTACCGGTGGGTCGACAACGACCACGACAGCCACGGGCGATGGCGACACAGCCAACCAACGGGGCGACGCCGACGACACCGGCACCGATCCCGAAACGTTTCTTGCGGAACCGCCCGCGATGGATTTCAGCGACGTTGGCGGGATGACCGACCTCAAAGAAACGCTGAAAGATCAGGTCATCGACCCGCTGCAGCGACCCGAATTGTACGAGGAGTACGATCTCGGCGTCGTCAACGGCGTCCTCCTACATGGCCCGCCGGGGACTGGCAAAACGTATATCACGGAGGCACTGGCCGGCGAGTTGGGGTACAACGTCGTCATCGCCCAAGCCTCGGATATCACTAGCTCGCTGGTCGGTGAGGCCGCCGACAACATGGCCAACCTGTTCGAGATCGCCCGCGACAACCAGCCCTGTCTGCTCTTTCTCGATGAGATCGATGCCATCGCCGCCGAGCGCGGCGGGACGGCAAACAAAACCATGAGCGAGAGCCAGATGATCACCCAGTTTCTCACCGAGATGTCGGAGACGAAAGGCGAAGACGTGGTGGTCGTCGGCGCGACAAACCTGCCGGAGGAACTCGACGGCGCGGCCTGGCGGCGATTCGACGAGCGCATTGAGGTGCCACCGCCGGATGCGACGGCGCGGGCAGCGATCCTGCGGATCCATCTCCGGGATCGGCCGGTCGTCACCGACGAGATCGATTGGGATGAGATCAAAGCACAGACCGATGGGTATGTTGCCAGCGACCTCGAGATCATCGCCTCGACGGCCGCACGCAACGCACTGAAGGAGGCCCGGGATGCCGACTCGGTCGTCCCGATCTCACAGGCCCACCTGACAGCCGCCATCGAGGCAACCGACCCAAGTTTGGACGCGTGGGATGGGGGATGAATCGGTATCTGCTGTCGGATCCGGCCAGCGAGGACGCAACCCCGACCCGCGTGCCGATCGACTCACGGGTGGGGATCTACCGGCTCGGCGACGGCAGTAAGACGATCGTGGCCGAAACCGAGGGCCAACGCGTCGACCTCGCTGTCCGCGATGCAACCGTCTCGCGAAAAACCGACGGTCGACCGCCGGTTGAACTCTCGCCGATCTCACGCGGGATCAGCGTCCGCAACCACGGGAGCACGAATCCGGTCAGCCTCAGCACCAATCTCCGAACCCACACGTTGACAGCGGGTGACGCCGCCGCGATCACCGATGACTGTCGACTGACAGTCGGGATTAGTCTCACGTTGCAGGCCACTGTCGAGCGTGAGGGCTCTCAGCGCAGTCCGGCAGCCGAGCAGGCAGGTGGGGTCAGCCCGGCCGCCCACGCCAGAACGCTGGCCAACGCGTTGCGAGCCGCCAGCACCGACTCAGTTGCGGAAAGCCGGAGCGTTGTCGCCGAACTCCGATCGTTTCTTGACTCTCACCAGTTGGATAGCTCGGAGCACGAGGCGGTGCAGCGTCGTGTCGAACAGATCGAGCGACGGCTTGAGAGCAAGGCGGGCGGCCTCCACCACACAGAGGAGTTAGACGAGGAGTGGCAGGCGGAACTGACAGCCCTCAGCGACCGGATCGAGGGGCTCTACGCCCGAGCGTCGAACTGACCGCTGTCGGAGGGCTAACCTCTATACGAATCCACGCACAAAAGATCGGTATGCCACCGTCGCGTCGCCCGGATGTTGCGTCCGTGGCGAGTCCACCACGTCGGTCGTTGACGTATGACGATCTCCAGATCGTCGACCGGCTTGGCGGCGGCGGCCACGCCACTGTCTACAAGGCGAAGGTGACGACACACGCTGAGCCGCGGGTCGTCGCGGTCAAGGAGCCGACCCACGAGGAGCGGACGCTGCCGGCGTCAGCGGCCAAGGAGTTTATCCGTGAGGCACAGACGTGGCGGAAGCTCGATACCCGAGAGCGTGAAAAACAGCTCTACACCGACTACGAACACCTTGTCGGCGTTATCGACACCGGCGAGGAGTTGCCGTGGATCGCCATGGAGTATATGGACGGCGGCTCGCTCGGCGACCGGCTGGCGAGCCGAGGCGAACCGTACGAGATCCCCGAACTGCAGTGGATCATCGACTGTATCGCCCGCGGGGTCGAACTCGCCCACTACGAGGGGATCTCGCATCTCGACCTCAAGCCGGAGAACGTGTTGTTTCGGACGACCGAGGCTGGTATGTGGGATGTCGCGAAGATCGCCGACTGGGGAACCTCCTCGCGGCCGTTAGAGGGGAGCACCGACAGCGGCGTCTCGGTCGCCTTCAGCGCGCCCGAGCAGTTCCACCCCGACCAGTTCGGCGAGCCTGACTCGATGACCGACATCTACCAGGTTGGGGCGATCATCTACACGCTGGCGGTCGGCGAGCCCCCCTACGAGGGAAGCCAAATCGAGATCTCACAGGCGGTCGTCGACGGGCCGACCCCGCCAAGCGAGCACCGCCCCGAGCTTCCGACCGAACTCGATCAGGCGATCGCACGGGCGATGGCGCCGGACAAACAGGATCGGTTCAGAACGATCCGTGATCTCGCCGCCGCGATCGCTGATGTCCCGGATCCAACGGTGCAGCCGGCCGACGGCGGCCGGCCAGCCGATACCGGCGTGACAACCGATCGCGCGTCGCCGGTCGGCGGGGGCCAGCCCGGCGGCATCGGCGGCCCAACCGGGCCATCGGGGCCGAGGGTGCCCGGCGGTGAGTCCGAGGGTGAGCCCGAAGAGCGAACCGGGCCGATCCCGAAGGCGATCGGGACGATCGATCTGCCGCCATCGAGACAGCCGCTTGAGGTGATCGCCAGCGACGACGGCTATCTCGTCCGTGAGTACCGCCGGGATCCAAGCGAGGCAACGGTGTTTTCCCACCATGACCGGCGGATGATGGCGATGCGAACCGCCTCGAAACAGCTGACCAGCGAGCATCATCCCTGCACGCTGCGCTGGGATACCCCAAACAGCGTCGGCGACATCTACTGGAACGAGCACTTCGAATCCCTGCGCGTCGAATACAGCGATTTCCTCTCATCGTGGCTCGTTGTCCCGTCGACCGATCGATTTGCCTTTGCCTCCGCGCCAAGTGCGAAAAAGGCCTACAAGTACGGCAAACGCGTTCAACAGGAGTACGATTTCAAGGAGCTTGCGGTGTGTTCGCGTCGGGGTGAGGTTGAGAAGGTCGTCGAACATCGATTTATCAGGCACTCGCTGACAAAATCCGGCGTGAAGTTTAATCGATAACATCGCGACAGGGGGCTTGCTGTGCTCGGCTTGTCGCACGAACGCGAGGTACTAAAGTTCTCAGAGCGCAAGTATCAGCTAATGGAGTACACGTATACTGGAACCGCCCACGAGTCGTTGGTTGACGCCTACGCGGCCGACGACGACCGGTTCCGGACACACCAGCAGTCAGCGTTTCCGGAGCGGGCGACGACAGTCGAAGAGGTTGGTATTCTCCGCCGGCTGCTGTTTCCGGGCTGTTGGAACGCGTCGACGCTTGTCGGCGACGCGGACGCGGTCAAAGAAACACTCGATGAGTTAGGGCAGCGGTTCTGTCAGGGGATTCAACCGTACGCCAACCAGTGTCTGGCGACGGTCGTCACCAACGTCCTCGATCAGTTGCCGGCGATCCGGAAGCTGCTCAAACGCGATGTTGAAGCCGCCTACAAGGGTGACCCCGCCGCCAAGAGCTACGTCGAGGTCATCCGATCGTATCCGGGCTTTCATGCGACGATGGTACACCGCGTTGCGCATGCGATCTACGAGGAAGGCGAGGGCGTCTACGCTCGGGAGCTCTCGGAGGCCGCCAAAAGCGTCAGCGGGATCGACATCCATCCTGGCGCGGAGCTCGGCGAGTACTTCTTTATCGATCACGGCAGTGGCGTCGTCATCGGCGAAACCGCCGAGGTTGGCGACTGGGCTCGCATCTATCAGGAGGTGACCCTCGGCGCGCTCCACTTCGAGGAGGATGAAAACGATGAACGCACACTCAAGAAAGGGTACAAACGCCATCCGACGATCGGCGACAACGTCGTCCTCGGAGCCGGAAGTAAGCTCCTCGGCCCGATCACGGTCGGCGACCACGTGAGCATCGAGGCCAACGCGTGGGTGACCGACGACGTGCCGGATCACACGACCGTCTTCATCAAACATCCAGAACAGGAGCGGAAAACGCGGCCGCCGGAACAGCAGTAGGCGGCCGATCCCGCTCAGTTGCCGAAGGCAGCCGGATTTGGTTTGGCGTCGACACGGCCGACAAGCCGAACAACAAGATAGACAACCGGCGTATCCACTACGGCGATCAGCAGTTTCAGGAGGTACTGGCCAGCAATGAGCCCGAGAAGCACGTTTGTCGGCAACGGCGAGCCAACCCCCAGCAGCGTCGGCGCGAGATAGAAGGCGACTCCGACAAAGATCACCGTATCGATCGCTTGACTGCTTGCCGTCGAGGCGAGATTTCGCAGCCAAAGTTGCCCGTGGCCGGTGAGCTCCCGGATCTTGTGGAAGACGATCACGTCCCAGTTCTGGCTGACGAGATACGCCAGCAGGCTTCCTAACACGATATTAACGCTGGGGGCAAGCGCAGCCTGGAAGGTCTCCGCAAATTCGGGGTTCGCAGCGGGCGCACGGAGCGTCGAAAACACCAACAGCAACACGACAAAGTTGAGCGCGAAGCCGACGTTGACCATGAGCTGGGCGGCCCGGCGACCATAGAGCTCCGAGTAGCAGTCCGAGGCAAAGAATGTCAGTGCATACGCGAGTGCCGCACCGGGAAGGGTAATAGACGCTTCGACGACCGGTAGCTCTAGCCCAAACGGCAGCGGGAGGGCTAACAGCTTTGCGGCAGTCACCTGTGCGGTCACCAATGCGGTGACAAACAACCCAAGCAGGGCAACCTGACCGACCGCCTGTCGGTCGGTGCCGCCGCCGGGTGCAACGGCGTTACTCATCGTCGATCCGCCCTTGTCTGGCGTCGATCTCGTCAAGCTGATCCAGCGTCTTTCGGATCGAGGCCCGCACGGCCTCACTCCGGTTGACGAACTTCTTGCCCTCACCGACATGGGCGTCGAGATCTCCAAGCAGCTCATCTGGCACCTCTACGCTTATCTTGGTCATCGCTGGATAATATCCCAAGAACATATTTGTAGGTTCCGACCTCGTTGTGTGAGCCTCAAAGCCACAATAGACCGATATATATCACTCATAGCGACGTTTTTCTTTCTCACAGCTGAACGGCGTCAGTGGGCGTGTCATCTCACCGCTTGCTCCCGCTGTCTGTCGTCTTCCAAAACGTGCCACGACACGCCCCCTGCAACTATATGCTGTGTCTACTGCTCTGAGTCTCGCTGTATCGATCCAACTGCTCGGTGGGGCTCCCGAGTATTATATACAACTGTAACTGATATATCGGCGAAAATATGATTATAACAAATCAGTATACAATACAAAATTGAGGATCGTTAGGATCGCCTCCCTGAACGCACAGGGGTCACTCATCAGCCCACCTGCATTGGAGTTCATACTCCGCCACGTCGTCAACACTGACCGCTAGTGTGAACTGCACTGTCGCCGTCTCCTCGATATCGAGTGCCCCTAATAGTCTGCGGCCTGACTGAAAAAGTTGCTCGCCTGAATCAGTTACAAATGTACATATAACCCGTGGTAGACGGCTCTCGGGTGTGATCTGTTCGCCGCCGTTATTCATGACTGTGACATCCACGACAATGCGGGTTCCTGACGATGTCGCGTGGATACCGTACTCATGAGACAGTGCGAGGGGTGTCTCGTTTTCGACGACTGCTCCCTCAATGCTTGACTGAGAACAGCCTGCCATCATCGACCCGACACCGACGAGAAGCGTTCCAAGGATCGCTCGCCGGTTCAGTTCGGGAACCTAGTTGGTCATCACTACCGTTTCGATTCAACAGCTGTTAGCTGGGTGACCAACTCCTCAAGGGTCGCCACCTCGATTGTCGGCTCCGTTGAAAGATTGACATCCGCAACGTGATCTCGGCGCAAAAACGCCGAGTCGATCCCGGCCCGATGTGCGGCGACGAGATCCGTTTCAGAGTCACCGATATACAGCGCGTTCTCGACTCCAAGATCCGACAGCGCGCGCTCGATGTAGTCCGATTCAGGCTTTCG
>ERZ1034569.86-NODE-86-length-31512-cov-10.943161_pt1 | contig 31512 bp, 29 predicted proteins | sample MGYA00520706_ERZ1034569 | MGnify/ENA primary metagenome ERZ1034569 (study PRJEB33760, sample SAMEA4777722) | hypersaline lake metagenome | biome: hypersaline environment; feature: brines | place: Spain | collected 2014-08 | depth 0 m ...
TATATATAGATATTACATACCTTCATTTATATCCAAATCGCGTGTTTACACGATGGCTCCGAAAGATGCCTCACGACGTCGGGTATTTTTGAAAAGCTCTGCAGCGGCAGTTATCGCAGGGTTAGCAGGGTGCGCAGGGAGTACGAATAATAGTAGTGGCAGTAGTGGAAGTAGTGGTTCAGACGACACGAGCGAATCAGCAACAGACCCGCTACTCAAAAAGTCAGGTTTCGATCCCGCCTCACCTGGTTGGGATGAAAATAATTATCTCAGCACACCACTGATTGATGAGGGCTATGAGCGGGGATCAACAACAGATCTTGAAAACATGGGGAGTCGGGATGTCTCCGAAGTTCCACACGGTAGTGCTGTACCGGAGACGCCAGACTCAGAGAGTGAATTATTGGATCCAGATACGCTCGTTTTTACAGAATCCCCGAGTGAGGACGTTCAAGGTAGATATGAAGAAGACTTCAAGGCGGTCTTTGACCGCGTTCGCGAAGAAACTGGCAAAGAGGTTGAATTCAATAAAGTCAATAGTTATGCAGCATCCGTTGAAGCGATGCGATCTGAGCGAGCACACATCGCTAATTTCTCGACAGGCACGACAGCGTTTGCAGTGAATCTAGCTGATGCTGTTCCGTTTGCCGTGGGTCTCACTCCGGATTCTGCGTTTGGCTATCGACTGTTCGCAACAACCCGTGCAGATGAACATGACATACAGAGTGTCGAAGACTTTGCACGGGATGATGTTCGCATGGCTCACTCTGAGCCTGCCTCAAACTCTGGTCATCAAGCACCATCGGCACTATTCGACCAATATTACGATGTGACACCCGAGGAAGATTATAAAGTGAACTTCTCTGGGGGACATGGAAATACGACACGGGGTATTGCTGCTGGCGATTACGATGCGGGTCCAATTTGTTCTACATGTTTCGTTGACACAGTCGAAGCTGAGAGCAATCTTAGCTACGATGACTTCAAAGTTGTCTGGGCATCGAATCCGTTCCCGAACGGCCCAGTTGCGTATCGATATAATCTCAAACCTGAGATCATAGAAGGTATTGAGCGTGCCTGGCTTGAGTCAGACTTCGGTGGAACAGCCTATGCCGAGCGAACCGGATATGACCGGTTTGAGCCAATCAGCTACAGGAGGCACTTCTACGATATCATGGTCATTCAACGATACAACGGCGTTGAATATACTCAGTCCGCACTTGGCGAGTAATGCTCGAAGTCCGCGATCTCAAAAAAACGTACGCGACCGGTGATGAAGCGCTGAAAGGCGTGGATGTGAGCGTCAAAGGGAGCGAGACAGTTGCGATGATTGGACCGAGTGGGGCAGGAAAGAGCACGTTCATTCAGTGTATAAACCAACTGACTGAGCCCACGACGGGAACGATCAAACTCGACCAGATAGAACTCTCTTCGCTCGAATCAGAGCGTCTACGAGAGGCACGTCGTGACATCGGGATGATATTTCAAGAATATAATTTGGTTGAACGACTGACTGTCATGGAAAATGTCCTCTCGGGTCGGCTCGGATACGTCTCCGCATGGGAGGCATTTCGTCGTTCATTCCCGCCAGATGATATTCAACGTGCCTACGAAATCCTCGCACAAGTCGGACTTGATAACATGGAAGATAAGCGGGTTGACGAGCTGTCTGGTGGGCAACGACAGCGAGTCGGAATTGCCCGGGCAGTCATACAGGAGCCTAAAATATTGCTCGTTGACGAGCCGACGTCCAGTCTTGATCCAGAGACTTCGAACACGGTCATGAATCTGCTGACAGACATTGCAGCTGAGCGGTCAGTTCCTGTGCTCATCAACATTCACGAGGTGGATTTAGCTATTGAACACGCTGACCGGATTATTGGCTTGCACGATGGAGAGATTGTATTTAGAGGCTCTCCCTCCGAACTTGATGAACAAAGTCTTGACCAGGTATACCGTGGTGCCACGGTCCCTGATAATCAGTCGGCAGATGCTCCACGACAGAGTGAAGCTGACGACACTCTGTATGAGGCAGATCCCGATTCAGTAACAAGGAGGAGTTGACGTGGCTACAGGAGAGCGACAGTGGAACAGGCCTACAGTGTTCCGCCGTCGAGAAATCAAGTGGATAGTATACGCGATTATCGTCGGATTTTTTCTCTGGTCCACAATCGGAATCGGCGTGGATGTAGGGCGTATATTCCAAGGAATCGGCAACTTAGCAAGTTTAATCGGCGACTTCCTACCACCAAATGCAACACCACGTCAAGCACAGCGAATTCTCGAAAAGATGGCCGAGAGTGTGGCGATGGCCATGATTTCGACATTGACTGGTGTCTTGCTCAGTGTTCCAATCGCATTCATGGCTGCAGAAAATCTTTCGCCTCGGCCACTGTATGCGGTTAATCGAGGATTCATCTCAATTTCACGTGCATTTAACGCAATTATTGTCGCCATTTTAGCAGTAAAAGCAGTTGGGTTCGGACCGTTAGCTGGAATCATCACGATTACGTTCAAAACGGTCGGATTTTTTTCCAAGTTGCTCGCTGAGGATCTCGAAGACATAGACATGGGGACCGTTGATGCAGTTCGGTCAACTGGTGCCTCACCCGTTCAAACGCTCGTCTATGCGGTAATTCCGCAGATCATTCCTCGCTTTGCTGGGCTATCGGTTTATCGGTGGGACATAAATATTCGAACCTCGACAATTGTCGGAATCGTCGGTGCAGGGGGAATCGGGTCTGTCCTTGTAACTGCATTTAATCGTTACGACTATCAGTATGTCTCAGCAATTCTGCTGACGATTATTCTTGTCGTCTTGGTAGCTGAAGGAGTAAGTGCTGTCGTACGTCGGAGGTATCAATAGATGGCTATCGATGACCGTACATGGGACCGTTTCGACCAACGCAGACGTTTAGGGCGATTTATCGGTCTGCTTTTGACAACAGTTGTCGTCATCGGTTCTTGGGAGTACATGGAAATTGGACTTGTGAATGCAGAGACAATCCCTCGGGAAATTGCTGATCTGCTTACACGAATGTATCCGCCAGACGTTGGTTACACTCCGACGATTATTTCTCCTCTTATCGAGACAATACATATCGCAGCACTAGGGACGACTGGTGCACTGATTTTATCGATTCCCGTCGCGCTCATCGCCGCTGAGAATACAACAATAAATAGATTCACTTTCTGGTTGGGGAAAGTAATCGTGACAGTCAGTCGCTCAGTGAATACGATTATTTGGGCGCTGATCTTCGTCGTCGCATTCGGTGCAGGGCCGTTAGCCGGCGCAGTGGCCATCGCGTTTCGTTCAGTTGGATTTCTCGGCAAACTGCTCGGTGAGGAGATCGAGGAAATTGACTTTGGGCAGGTCAAAGCAATACGAGCGACTGGTGCGTCTCCAGTACAAGTGCTATTATACGGAATTTTACCACAAATAAAACCTGCTCTCATTGGGCTCTCTGTCTATCGATGGGATATCAATATCCGCGACTCGACAGTCTTAGGATTTGTCGGTGCCGGTGGGATCGGTGTTCAACTCTTCCGAGCTGTAAACGCCTTTGCATGGCAGTCTGTCTCAACGGTTTTGTTGGTTATTTTATCGGTTGTGATCGGGAGTGAACTCATCTCAGCATATACCAGAGGGCTCGTTCGATAGTCGCTGACACTCTTTACTCTCCTGAGGATATCACAGCTATATTGTATAATCATTGGAATCGATACGACTCACATCATTTTGATGTGTGACACAACGAGCCACTACCCTCCGCCGAGTATCGAATACTATAGATCTGAGCACGTATCCAAATATTTAACTCGACCTCCTCCCACGCTGAAGCTGTAGGATTCTGCGAAGCGGATATTCAGGTTGCGCGTTTCCTCGGTTCTCAATGACTTTTTCGCGTGTATGTATGTAATATGATTGAACCGTACGGTCGATATCTGTCCACGTAAGCCAACCAGAAGGGCTCTGGCGAGAAGTAATCGCTGTGTGACTAATACAAAAAGAAGAAATCGTTCAGCTGTGTGGACGATGTCGCAGTCGCATATGAGCACTCAAATAATACGGTACCATTCACATCAACGAAGATGAACCGTCGCAAGTATTTGATAACTGCTGCCGGTTGTGCCTCTGGTTGGTTCGCAGGATGTAGCAGGGCCGCACAGCTATCTGATGACGTCACCACTACATCAGCCACCACGAGTCCCGCTCAGATCGAAACGAGCGAAATCCCCGCCACATTTGAGTATCCGTGGGCGATCTCTCCACTCCCCGATGGTGAATCGCTCCTCGTCACTGAGCAGATTGGTCAACTATCGCTCGTTGATATTCAATCTGGCGAGAAGGAGTTGATTGCTAAGACTCCTGCTGTCGCCTCCGACGGGCAAGGAGGACTGCTTGACGTGACCATCGACCCGGATTTTGAGTCAAACTCATGGGTGTATCTAACATACAGTGCTGCGAACGAGCAGCGAAAAACAGCAACTCATCTTGGTCGTGGGCGACTTAATCGGAGTCGCTCACGATTAGAAGAGTTTGAGCGACTCTATATCGCAGGGCCTTTTCTGGACAGGGCTGCGCACTATGGATCTCGCGTCGTTTTTGGGGCAGATCACATGATATATCAGACCATTGGTGACAGGCAGTTCAAGAACTTCGGCCCTGAACATGTTGCACAGCAGCTCTCAAGTGAGCTTGGGACGGTAATCCGACTTCAACCAGATGGCTCAATTCCACAATCAAACCCATTTATACAGACGCCAGGAGCGAAAGATGCGATCTACAGCTATGGGCACCGGAACGGACAAGGACTCGCCCGCCACCCAGGGACAGGGAAGATTTGGGAGAGTGAATTCGGTGAGAAAGACGGAGATGAAATCAATATCATACGCGCCGGTGAAAACTACGGATGGCCGATTGCTGATAACAGCTGTCGATATGGGACAACAGAGCACGTCGGTGATAGTCACGAATCACGGGCTGATATCCGCAACCCAGTCGTCTCGTGGCCATGTGGTAGTGGTGGGTTTCCTCCGAGCGGAATATGTTTCTATACAGGTTCACGACCTCGCGATTGGGGGCTATCATTGCTGGTTGCCGGACTCGCATCGCGGTACGTTGCACGGTTTGAGCTCGGAGAGGATGAAGCGACTCAACAACCCGGACTACTCACTGAGAGAAATTCACGAATTCGGGATATAGCGCAAAACCCAGAAAAAAACGAGCTATATGCCGCTGTTGATGCGCAAAATGCACCTCTCATCCGAATGAAATTTGATTAATAAAACTCGTCGTGGTACACCTGTCGGCTATCTGAAATCCCCGTAAGAGCGGCCAGTGCTTCGTCATCTCGAACGTCGCAGTTGTCTTCACGTGCGAGTTCTTCAATAGTACGTGCACCGATTAATAACTGTGACAATTCTCCAATGCGAATTCTGATAGGAGCCGATTCTGGATCATCATCGATTTTATCGAGCGTAAGTCGTCCATCAGAGACATTGAGCGTGAACTTTCCATTATTTTCGTCGAGAACTGGATCGGTTACCCCTACCTGAGTGGTGGTATCTGCGATATGAACTGGAAGAGAGTTGATAGTCGAGGCCTGGGTTAATCGGAGCATCGGACCGGGCTTGATTTTACAGGTCACCTTTTTCGGGCGATTGAGACGCCTGAAAAGAGTATTCCTTTCGGGTAACGTCAGTCGAATCTGCTCGATTTGTGATCCATGATTCGACAAGAATGAGATAATCGCGCGGTAACTGTCTTCATCTATATACCCCAGTTGCTGTACGTTCAGTATCGTCTGGGTCTCGTCTGTAACAGTAAAAACGAGATACGATCGTACTTCGCCGTCTCTATGATAGCCGAAGAGATATGGGTCGGTGCCTCCGGTCCAACTGCTCAGTGTTCGACTCTGCCACCACTGTGGAGTTCGATGAAGGCTGAGATTAAACCGTTTTCCATGGCTCCGCTCTACTTGCTGGAGGCGCTCAAATTGTTCAGCAGTCATTCGTTCGATTCGGCCCCTGACTGAGTATGAGGGTAGAATGCCTGGTGCACAACAGTACTCCGCAGCAAAATGGCTCGTCGCCCATCCGAATGTGGCATAAAAACTCGTCTGGAAGGGCCATAGTGTCACCAGTGAAATCCCTCGGTCACCGTATTCACTCAGGACCTCGCGACAGAGCTCACGCACGCGCCCTTGGCGACGTGCAGTTGGCGCAGTGGCCACGCCCCCGAGACCGCCTATCTCAACCTGTTCATTCTCAATCCACACTCGCAGCTCATACAGTTTGCAAGTGCTCTGGAGGCTCCCTTCAGAGTAAATTCCTCTGGGCTGGAACAAATCTGGTGGCCATGGTCCACTATCCACCGATTCGGATGGCTCTTCTGCAGGGCTAAATGCGTAATCCAGTATTTGCTGATATCGAGCACGGTCGGTGGCTGGAACTGATTTGTAGGTCGTCATGGAAGCATATTATATATGATATATCATCATGCAGCCGCGTGTTGCATATCAACAGCTAAGCCCACACTCTCAATGCAGACGACTACAGATTTGATTCGGGGTCTCGCAATCGTTGAATCAGTCTATTATCAGAGTCAGTTTCAACACCTCATCAACTTTGCCCATCGTCGACATAGAGCGAACTCGATTGCCGAGAGACACCACGAATCTAATCGAGCCTGACCAACGAGTGCTCCTCAAACGGCGGGTCCGCTGCTTCGAGAATATCTTGAATGAATATTGTCGGTCACAGTTGTAGGCGCGACGAGAGTCGCACCTGAGCCCTTTCTCTGACGTCGATCGCGGAGTAGGGCGAGTGCCTCGGCTTTGTTCGGGAGTCGAAGACGTGAGTTCCCGTGATGATGAGATGCTTCGTATCTCAACCATCTAGCCTTGAGGGACACCACACATCTACTGCCGGACGTGTCCTCTTTGTTTCGTGACCTTTTGCAGGATTAGGGTAGGTAATAGCGATATCACTGCTAGACATATGGGTTGCGACTCTTTTCAATTGTGTTTGGCTATCTGCCGTGCCCAATCTGGCGAACAGTTGATTTGCTGGTGCAAGTCGAATTAACCGGAGAGTGCAGATATGCTGTTCGCGCCGGCCGATAACGCACTGACGGTGTTCAAGAGAGACACCGGTACTGGGTCGTGAGCCGCATAGTCTGACCCGTGCCGAGATTTCGAGTGGCAACACTGGTAGCAGACTCCGACATAGGTGGTCGTAAGACGAGAGTAGGCGGCCGAGAGGCGAACTGAGGCAGCTTCCGGTCACGAGTTCTGTCGAAATCGCAGATCACACCTTGATCAAACCAGATATGATTCTAATTTCGATATACATATTACATGACAACCGACGGAATTGCGATATCCATATCGTTCGCTTAGCTGAATCCTCTATCACTCGATAAGGAATACACAGTGATTTGTTATACGAAAGATTGGGATATCCTAACAGACCAGAACGCAGTAGCTGCGCTTGAATGTTCGACTTCAGAACCGAATGCAGAGCATCTGGAATCGACAAGGTGGTTTGCTCGTCAGGTCTGAACCGGACGGCCTGTGGTCACTGTCTCATGTGACGTGAGCTGTTCCAATCAAGTCGCCGGAGAGGCGAACTCGGAACCATTGCTTACTTTGAACCAGCTTTATTCAGGGTGCCTTGAGCCAACTCTGTTCGGTCACTCAGATATTTGAGTATGGACACTCGTCTGTTCACACGTCGAATATTGAGTCGACAGATTTCACGTGAAGGATGTAACTACTGGTACCATATTAATCGCGACTGCCGCTGGTGGCTTTGGGACAATTGGCGTCTTCGGTGAGCTTGCACGCCTTGCTAATCTTGAGCTGACGACACTACTTCCTGCTCGGTTTGTGTTTGCAAGTGTGGGAGTTGCGATAGTTGCGTATCTGAATAACTGGAGTATCCCACATTCGACAGACCAGTGGGCGATATGTTCTATATTAGGCGGAGTGTATTTTGCAATGACGATTGCTTTTTTTCTTTCACTTGAGTATCTCCCTGCTGGGCTGGCAACAGTGCTGTTGTATATTTACCCTGCAATCGTCGCGCTCCTCTCAGTGGCAATTTCGACTGAATCGCTCGAGATGTTCAAGCTATTTGCATTAGTGATGTCTATCACGGGTGTTGTACTGATCGTCGGCATTGACACCGGTGGAATCGATATACGTGGAGTGCTACTGGCGTTGCTCGCCGCTCTCTGTTATGCGTTTTACACGCTCGGGAGTCGAATAGCTACCGCAGATGTCTCACCCAAGAGTCTATCATTGGGAATTCTTGTGACGACCAGCATCTGGATGGTAGGGTATGGATTCGTTGAGGGTGGAATCTCTATGCCCACGGAGATCTCTCACTGGGCGATAATTTTCGGGCTGACAATCATTTCGACTGTTATTCCACACTTACTATTCTACGAGGGCATTCTCCGACTTGAGGCAAGCCGTGTTGGCATTATTAGTACTGTTGAGCCGCTTGTAACCGTCGCTCTTGGCGTGCTTTTTTTGAATGAAAAAATGACGCTCTCGTTGCTTTGTGGCGGGGCACTCGTACTCGGTAGCGTTATCATAACTCAACGTAGTGCCTCATAAGAGCAAGATTCGTGGATGCTTAGAGCACTTATCCCGAGCGCACGATGACCAAGGTGGATGAATAAGCCCACAATATCAACCGCACCTCTCTTTGTTCCCAGCGTGTGTATCAGCATTGATGACTACTGACAGGGCGGAAGCTATTGCATCAGAACTCCTCACCGAGGCTGAGGCATGCACCTTGGCGACGGCCTCATCAGGAGGTCAGCCTGAGGCAGCAACAGTCCGATTCGTGTGCGATGAGGAGTACACCATCTATGTGAACACTGCAACAACATATCGAAAATATCACAATCTAATAGAGAACCCCCGCGTGGCACTTGTCGTCACGAATTACACGAATGATATCCAGATTGAGGGTGAAGCCAGAGAAATCACTGGGAGAGATGTTGAGCACGCTGAAGAACTCTATATACAGAAATATGGCAGGAGTAAGTACTTAACCGACCCGAATAGCACTTTTTTTGAGATCGACACGACTTGGATGCGAGTGTTAGTTGACTCACATCACCCGCCGGATTATGAGACGATCATCGGAGATACTGATACAGAGAGCCAATAAATCCTCAGGCATGACTTGCTCTGGGGACCATCCAAGATGAAGCTCCGCAGTTGAATTGTCGGATAGGATAGTATCATGATCTTTCTCTGTGTATGCGAGTGAACTGAACTGAGCTGACCATTGGACCCAAATACACGGCGACATAATCTCACATAATGATACGGCCTGCAGTTGGGGACGTCGATACTTACCCCATGGATGACTCACAATCGGTTCCATGGCTCTTGGGAACACATCTTCACCCTGAGGTTGGTCCCATCTCTCGCGCCGACGCCGGATCGCGGGTATTGATGATAGAGGCTCATGACTTTGCACGGCGGAAGTTCTATCATCATGATAAACTCACGATCATCTTCAGCGGCATGCGACATCTGCGAGATGAGCTCCGTGACCGTGGTTATGAGGTCATTTACATCAAATCTGACTCGTTCGGGGCAGGTCTCAAGCAGTACTTTGCAGAGTACCCTGACGATGAACTCGTCTTGATGCGGTCGCCGAGCTACAAAAGCAGTACACGATTCCGAGAGCTCGTTGAGAAAGCCGATGGAAATCTGCGTGTCGTCCCAAATGAGTTATTCATTAGCACACGGAAAGCATTCGATGAATGGGCGAATGACTCCGAGACGGACACATTTCGACATGAGAACTTCTATCGCTGGATGCGCCGCGAATCTGGCGTCCTCATGGAACCTGATGGAACTCCGACTGGTGATGAGTGGAACTATGATGACGAAAATCAAGAGTTCCCACCCGATGATTGGGAGGCACCATCTGTTATGCAGCTTGAGCACGATTCATTAACTGAAGAAACGAGTGCCTGGGTTACAGACGAGTTCGACACGTGGGGAGACGACTCAACTCTTGTTTGGCCGGTAACACGAAAACAAGCAGTCCAGAAGCTTCGGCACTTTATTACCGAACGACTTCCTGACTTTGGCCCATATCAGGATGCTATGCGAACTGATGAGTGGGCAATGTCTCATGCATTACTGGGGTCAGCCATTAATATGGGACTTCTTCATCCATGGGAGGTAATCACCGAGATTGAAGACGCATATCACAGCTCAGATGATATCGAGCTCAACTCGGCTGAAGGGGTCATTAGACAGATGCTCGGCTGGCGCGAGTTCATGCGTCATGTATATCGACATGCGATGCCTGATCTTGCCGATGCAAACCAGCTCGATGCTCACAATGAACTCCCGTCGCTGTACTGGAGTGCCGACACAAAGATGAATTGCCTCAAACAGACTGTCGAAGGCGTTGACCAACGAGGATACTCCCACCACATTCAGCGACTGATGGTATTGGCTAACTTCGCAACGTTGTGGGGAGTCGAACCATCAGAACTGAACGAATGGTTCAATGCGACTTATGTCGACGCATATCACTGGGTCACAACCCCGAATGTGATCGAGATGGGTCAATACGGAGAGGGCGTCTTTGCGACGAAACCGTACGTTGCCTCAGCCAATTATATTGATAAGATGAGCGATTACTGCGGTGACTGTGCGTATTATAAGACGAAAACGACGGGTGATAACGCCTGTCCATTTAATGCATTGTACTGGGACTTCCTCGACCGAAACGAGGAGACACTGCGATCCAACTATCGAATGGGGCTCATGTACGGCCACGTCGACTCAAAACGAGAGAGTGGTGAGATGGAGGAGATACGAGATCGAGTCGATGACCTCCGGGAAATGGAAAAGTCAAACGCAATCTAAACTACCCCACCTGACCGCGCTTGTCGGGATGCTTGCTGTTTCTGTGTCAGGGGTTATGTCCAAAGTGACACGACGGCTCCAGACTCCGCAGGCGATTCCCTTCACGGGCGGTTGGAGTGTGTCCTACTCTCCCGTCGTATCGGACACTTAGCCACACGCTTCTTGTCGCGCTTGAACAGCTTGCAGATATCGTAATATTCGATTGTCGAGTAACCATGACAGTGAGAGTCCAAGTAACTCGTGCGGCGCTGTACCTGTAACCCCCCGCGGCTTCACCGCTCGCTGAGGGAGGGGCTGAGCGCCCTCAATGGCAGCCAAAATCAGTATATGACGTTGTGAAGCCCACGACGCATCGAGGCTCAGTTCTCGTGAATAAACAGTGTCGTAACGAATGCTTAACCTCTTTCGTATCGCGTCAATTTGCCCGTTTCTACCGTGCAATCGAGGCTATCCATCGAAATGACTATTCAGACCAGAGGGAGTGAACGAATTGTTGCGGCAGTTGCCTCGACGAAAAGTACATGTCTGTATACAAATTGATTGTGTGGGATTCCTCCGCAGATAATATCAGCTTGATAGCGATTGGTCACACCTCGTGTGGTTCACGCCCACCAGTATACAGACGAGTGTTTACTCATGACATCGTCCCGCGGCTCAAGACGCGGGCCTCTCACCCGGTGTTTGCCGGGCAGGCCAACTCAATCCTGAAGGCTGAGAGTCGAAGGTTTGCCGGACAGTCGGCCAACGGTTTCGGAAGCCGTGACTCGTCCCGCATAATAGGCTTCAAGTGACTCGTTTCACGACTGTCGGTGTGGTCGGTTTAGCTGTTGCTTTTGAGCAAGAGTCGTTGCATATATCGAGTCAACTGCCAGTTCCTCACGCACAGTGCGTGGGATGATGGATTGTAAGTTCAACTGTCGGATTCATCTGATGGCGAAAGTCACCAGTATTCTCCTCAAATCTGTATCAGCAAACCAAGTGGCCGAGACCGTTTGAATCGACCGTGCCGCCTCGTGATGGCTCTGAGTCACCGGACTATCTATCCCTGGGAGGCTTTAGCAGAGTATTTCCGAGAAAGCCAGAAATCAACTCGTTCGATTAATCAAAACAGAGCAATATTCGTTTAAATGTCTTAGCTCACACAGGCTGCTCCGGATCATGTAGAAGTGACGTGTTTATAATCAATGTGGCACAATTGAGCAACCGTCCTCCCTATATTCTGAGGCTGACATCAATAATATATGGTGAACTCGCTGCGCACACTTATTTTGCCTGCCTTTGACACGCTTGAATCACTCCCAAGTGAGTACGCTGCGTGGACCGACCAGTTGTCTGTGGTTGAACATCTCTCTTTGAGAGGCCTTGATCACTCTCTCGCGATTACAGACCGCTCCATTGGGATAGTGCCAACTGGGATCGGAAAGAGTAACGCTGCAACCACTGTCGCCACTCTGTGTGCCAATCCAGCCGTTGATCTGGATGATACTCTTATCATGACAGTCGGAGTCGCTGGAGGCCGTCCTTCATTAAGCATCGGTGACGTTGTGGTTTCATCGGCTGTCGTGGACTGGGATCGAAAATGCCGATACGACAGTGGCGATGACTCAATCCCACTGAAAATAAATCCATACACAGAGGCCGGTGTGTTTGAATTAAACGAGAATCTTATCAGGGTTACTGATCGTCTCGTCTCCGAATCCGACAGCTGTCACACAGAGAGCGTTCACATTGGGACGAATGTCTGTGGGGATGAACTGTGGCATGGAGCGGAAACGGCTCACCACGTACAGTGGCTAGTCGAACAACATGGCCTGGACTCATACCTCATCACCGAGATGGAAGACTTCGGAACGGCGACAGGTCTCGAGCGACATAACCGTCTCTCGCAGTATCTATCCATTAGAGGTATCTCGAACTTTGACCGTCCGATTGATGAGACGTCTGCATCCGAAAATATGTTTAGTGATGGGTTTGAAGCCGGATTTCAGATCGCTATCTCTAATGCGGTAAGCGTCGCTCAACTGGTAATTGCGGATTACAATACGTAATTAACGCCTCGCACATATTAGATGTTATTTTCGATATATCGCTGAGAGCTAACTGTGTCGGCTGATGTGGTGACCAACTCACCCCGGCTATCACTCGACTGAGTGAAAAGTATGAACTGCCTCTCAAACGCATACTGCAGTCGCCACGTATCTGGGTAATGAGTGATGTCAAAGTGTACCAAACCCTTGCGCACGCAGCCAGACAGCAGTCACCGCGATAACGAAGGCGACCAGAATAACTGCCCAATCGACTCTCTTGAGAGACGTTTTATTATAGAACGTGCGCTGCCGTTGAGTATCGAATCCTCGTGCTTCAAGTGCCATCGATTGTGTTGTCACATTTCGAAAGGCTGTCATAAATACTGGAATAAGCAGCGGGATGTAGTTACGGAGTCTGTCGCGCAGTCCGCCACTCTGAACATTTAGTCCGCGAGCCTCTTGTGCTTGCCTGACAGTCTGTGCAGCATCAATAAACGTCGGGAAAAGTCGAAGAGCTGTGCCGATAGCAAAACAAAATACATAGGGAAACCCCAACTGGCGGAGTCCACGCACAATCTCTTCGTTTGTCGTTGTTGTCACAAATATCAATCCACCGAATATGAATGTCGCAATTCGCTCTGATCGACCCAAGGCGAAAAATATCTCTCGCTCGGTAAGTGCGACCGGCCCAAACGCAATCAGTGTTGACCCCCCGGCTGGAGTAAAAAAGGGCCAGACGGCTAATCCGACGCTAAATAACGCCACAATAATTGGAGTGAGGCGTCTCAGATTTGGCCATCCACCAACAAGTACTAGTACAGTAAATCCAACGAGCATTGGAACCCCGGCGAACGCGGGATGATCAAAAATATATCCGGCGATAAATAGCCCGATGATTCCGGCTAATGTACTCCGCGGGTCCAGGCGGTGCAGGGTGCTGTCGCGATTGATATAAAGAGAACTCCGACTCATTTTCTTGTCGACACCGTATCGTTAACGCAGTTGATAAATTCGTGCACTGATAGCGGAAGTGACGACGATAGTTTCTCACTGCGAGATGAGAGCTTCTGTGCGAGGTTTACCACCGGTGGGGGGCGTAGATTATTCATCTCAAGACGCTCTATATCGGCAAAGAGCGCACGCGTTGACCCATCATATACAATTGAACCATCGCGCAGCACGATTGAACGGGGCGCGTACCGTGCGACAGTCTGCATGGAGTGAGTAATCATAATGACAGTGAGATTTTCCTCCTGGTTTAACCGAGTGATGAGTGACATGAACGAATCACGCTGGGCAGCATCAAGTCCGGTCGTTGGCTCATCAAAAATGAGTATCCGGGGGTGGGTAGCCAAGATACTTGCAAGCGCAACTCGCTGGCGCTGCCCCTTGGAGAGATTAAATGGATCTGCATTTTCATGCTCGGAGAGGCCGACCGTTTGAAGAGCGGAATCAACTCTTGTTTGTAGTTCAGATTCTTGAATATCGAAATTTCTGGGGCCAAATTCGACTTCCTTGCGAACGGTGTTGGCGAATATCTGATGATCAGGATTCTGAAATACAAATCCGACCGATTGCCCGATTTCCGACATCGAATATGTGGAGACATCTCTTCCTTCGAACTGGACTGACCCACTATCAGGAGTGAGGAGACCATTGAGTTGTTTTGCTAGTGTGGTTTTGCCCGAGCCATTGTGTCCGATAAGTGCAATCACTTCGCCGGCTTCGATCTGAAAGCTGACGTCATCAACAGCTGGTATCGTTTCACTTGCCGACTCGTAGCTAAAACTCACGTCGTTTAGTGTAAATTGCACTTCACCCGTTGCGCTTCCAGTGCCCGCTGGAGCTGTTCCATCGACAGTAAGTTGCTCTGGATTCCAATCCATGCCTCGGGACTCAAACACCTCAATCGCATCAGGAACAAACAATGGGAGGTCAGACGTGGGCACACCGAGGCGATCAAATATATCAACCAATTGCGGTACTGCAATATCTCGCTCACGGAGTGTCGACGCTGACCGCAGCAGCTGGTCTGCCGGCCCTGTGTCAGTTATCTTTCCGTCAGCTAAGATAACTGCGTAATCTGCGTGTAGCGCTTCAGTAATGTCATGTGTCACCATCACCATCGTCTCTGGCCCTCCCCAGTCGGTTTCTACTGTAGATGAAGTGGCTGTTGTTTGAGATGAGCGTGTTCCGAGTTCAGTGCCGGTTAGTGATCGAATGGCTGCGAGTAACTGGCCTGTCCCCTTTGGGTCAAGATCACTCGTTGGCTCGTCTAAGAGTAACATCTGTGGATGCATCGCAGCAACCCCACCACAGACGAGTCGCTGCTTTTGTCCCCCCGAGAGGTCGGCTGGTTCGCGAGAGCGGTCTAAATGATCAAGACCAACAAGCTTGGCAGACGCAGAGACTCGTTGCGCAATCTCATCAGGTGGGACGGCGATGTTTTCAGGGCCAAATGCAAGTTCTGATTCAATGCTTGTCGCAAACAATTGTGACTCATAATCTTGCAGCACGAACCCAACATCTGTTGCCATGTCACTCACACGTGTTTGGGTTGTGTCTTGATTCAATACCTCAATAGAACCCTCAAATGACCCAGTGATAAAATCAGGAATAATCGCATTGAATGTTCGCAACAAAGTCGACTTTCCACCTCCTGAGGGTCCTAAAATGACGGTGAATGCACCCTCTGGTATGTCAAGGTCAATACTCTTGAGAACACCATCGGCCGCTCGTTCTGACGATGTCGGTGTTGAATCCCCCTCAGGTGGTTGCGATTGACGGTCATAAGAAAAGAAGACGTCTCGAAGGCGGGCTGCTATTGAGTGATTGTCGCTTACCATTCGTCACTCATACTTCTCAGACACGAAGGGTAAAATTTCTCTGGTTCATACAATTTGTTACTCGACAGTTCGACAAATTAACCAGGGTGAGTCTATTGGATTTGCCCTGGGGTCGTTCAGGTCTCTGTATTAATGAATATGATCTCACCCAATCAGGACGGCAGTAAGTGGACTGCACGCTTTGATTGGTTATACCATTCGAGAGAAACGTTCTCTGGTCATGCCGGCCCCAATCACCGAAATGATGAATCCAATCGCTCCGATGACAGCAACAGAGATGGCTCCAGGAGCCGCACCGGCACTGATAACAATTCCTCCGCCCAGCCACAGCAGTGATACGGCGACTAGTCCCCAAGCACTAATCAGATTCACACCAGACCGCGGTGAAGGGAGATCGTCACCTCTGAGCAAATCAGGATAGAGCAACCCCATCTCTTTGATCCGTGGATAGGTGAGATAGAGCAGCGGTGGACCCAAAACAACTGAGGCCACTGCATTATTAATCAGAATCGTTGGCCCAAGAACAGCAAATGGAACCAACCCTAACAGGTCAACAACCCATGAAATAATCACAGCACAGAGTGCAGAAGCAGTAATCGCAATAATCCCGTATTCGACAAGCTGACGCCCTATCTTACCCCGAAAGTTCGGTTCTGTACCTGATGACAATGGAGAAAGATTCCCCCAGAGTTTGTACCCCACTAGCCCATAGGCAAAATTCCCGACGAACCCACCAACGCTACCAGGTCCGAATGTCCCCCCAAAAATATCACCAATTAGATTTCCAATAGCAGATCCCCAGGCTGCGGCTGGGCCAAATAGGATACCAAACACGACCGGGAAAACGTTTGCTGGTCGGATGCTGGTGATACCAGGAATGATTTGAAATGTCTGAAATGGAATGAGTACAGCGGCGTACACCGCTGCTGTCACGGCTACTAACATAATCATCCGCGTCTCACGCCACATCGTCAGGAGTTCTCTCATTACTGTTTACAATTTCATTGACGAATATAATATGCTCGAAGATATTTGTCCGTGATTGCTGTATTCTCAGACAACTCCTCAATGAAAAGTCAATTTAGACTCAAAGAGAATCCACCTGCGGTGCTGATGTCGTCTCTACAAGCTGAGCAGGCCGAGTGCCTCGGGGCTTTGATGTGACCTCGAGGGTGAAGGCCGTCGGAAGATTCACCAAACCACGGTTCGCACAATTTAGATAGTCAGAAACCCACACAGACGGGTGAAAGAGCTTCGACGCTGACTGAGGCGATTTAGAAATGCGACTCCTCTCAAAACCCGCGGTGCGACAGGAGTTGTCGGGCTGGAACCACCGACCCTCACGGACGCACCGAGCGTTCGGGTGTGAATCCCAGCCGACCTATCTCGGGAAGGTCGAAGAGAATGAAATTCGCCTGCGACAGAACGGCACGGCCCGTTTTGGGACGTGTGGTCAAGACGGTGAAGCCTCGGGGCTTGCGAGGTACTTCACACATACGCAGGGCGAGTTCCTGATTGGAAGTCGAATATTTCCGTGTTGACGCTCTCCGTCTTGAACCACTTCATTTGACCCCGAGGTACCTCCCAGCTCAATTAGTCGCGACTCCTCAGTTAGCTTTGATGACCTCGCTAATGATGCAGAGAAAAATCCAGAAGCAGGTGACGCAAAAAGAGCTAGCGACTGGGTCCAGAGGGGGGTTTGTTTCACCCAGCGACAGTCCAACAGATACTGCCTCGCTCATGGGTTCGAAGTAAGTGGAACAGTTGGTATATGTGAGTGTTTGGTGGCGCAGAGCAGGAGTCAAGTAATACGACCAACTCACGACGACCTCTGGGTTCGGACTGAAATACTGTCATGGCTGTCGTTCTGAACCGGTTCGGGGTTCAATTGGCTTGAGAAACTAGCCTGGAGTCATCGCGGTCGAAGATCTTCGAGTAAGTATCGAGTACTCGCCTCAACCACAGATAAATCGAACCATCTAATCCGCTGTAGATCCTTTTTGTGATGTGTCGGTGATGAGTCGGTTGGCTGGTATGATGGTCGTTTTGATACTCGGAACTGCCCTCCGACATTGGGGTGTGTTAAACGAACGTCGCACAGAGACTCTCAATCGAATAACATATGTTCTTGCACTTCCCTCGCTCATTTTCGTCTCAACATTTAACCGCTCAATTACGGCTTTGATGACACCATCGTTATTATTCGGTTCCTTGGCGACGCTGTTTGTGACGTTTGGAGTGGCCAAGGTCATTTATGACCGGATCAATGAACCTGCACGACAGAGCGTCGCGACCGTGCAGTCATATCACTCTAATCTCGGATACCTCGGATTTCCACTGGTTGCAGCAACATTTGATGAAGAAGTCACTGCGGTAGCCTCACTTATACTTGGTGTCGTCTCACTCACACAGGTCGCTCTCACAATTTTTGTGCTGACATCGATTAATGAAGGTAATACGACGATCCGATCGGAGATGTCTCAACTGGCCAGCAATCCTATTCTCTTTGCTCTGATTGCAGGCATTCTCATCGGTGAATTGTCGGCTACGCCCCCGATAATAATTATTTCGGGGCTTGATTTCGCTGGCATGTTTGCTCTTCCACTGGCGTTGGTTTGCGTCGGTGCTTCATTCCAGATTCGGGGCATACAATCAGATACGTATCTCACTGTCTCAATACTTGTAATCAAACTCGCTCTCATGCCAATTGTTGCTGCAGTAGTGTTCGGTGTGCTGGTAGATAATCCCGCCGTATTCACGGCTGCAGTGGTGATGTTTGCAACTCCAACGGCTGTTTCGACGTACGTGTTCTCAACAGAACTCGGTGGGGACACGAACTTCGCCTCGTTTAACGTATTTGTGAGCACGTTCGTATCGATATTCTCTTTATTAATGATTATCACAACCGTGGAGTAGACGGCTCACGGCCGCACTCCCGCGGATTGCCTGAAGAATCCCCGTCAGCTCTTCGCGAGTCGCTCAATCATGTCTGTCGGTGATATCAGTCATCATGTTCGGTTCGTCATTTGCAATGATAATTATCTGGTCTCCGACATCTTCGATTGTATTTGGAACCTTGTCAAGTAGATTGGCTAGTTCACGGTAGATCAATGGCTCAGTTTGCCGTGGTTCCTCAAAGACTGTTTGAATGATGTTGTTACGCGCGTGATCACAGCGGCTTTCAATCTGCTTGATCTCTCGTATATGATCACCCAGCTCTGTGGCATCCTCTCCAGTCGTCAATCCGGCGATGAACTCCATGACAAGTTGAGTGAACTGGGTAATCATTTGCACGATATCTACAGCTATCGACTCAAGATCAGCGAACACGTCTGCCTCGCTGGCGGGTTTCATCATGTGAACTTCTTGTGCGAATCGCTCGGTATGATTGACGATGACATCAATCGTATTGAAAAAATCCAACAGCGCAGACTCATTAAAATTAATTCGAGTATTAAGCAGACCGATATCTCGTGGTGTTGCATCTGTAATAAACCTCGTAATTCGCTGATTATGCTGGTCACACTGGCTCTCAAGCGTTTCAATCTCAGTTAAGATTGATTCATGATCCCGATCTTCTTGATAAGCATGCAGAAATGTCGGTAGTGCCTCCATACATGCGGTGATATCTGAAAGATACGCGTCAGTCATTGATTCGAGACGCGTGCCAAAGTCGTCTGGGGTAGCCATATCTCCACTACACGGACGAGTCCTCAAAACCAGTTCGTATTGAGAGAATACGTGAGGCGAAAACCTACCGTTTGAATTGCTAAAGTCAGCACCCGAGACATGACACTACTGTGGCAGGCCGATTCCTCAACGCCGAGTGAGTCCTATGCTATGGTAAGCCAACTCACGCCTCCTCCTCTTCAGTGACTGTTCCAGCAACATATCCGGAGACATTCCCAAAGTTCATTGCAATAGCAAGTGCTGCTGCTATTCCAAATACAATCAGAGATGACACCACATTTAATTCTGGCGCGTCTAAATTCTTAATTTTGCTAAACATCCATATGGTCAATACGTTGGTGTTTGGTCCGCTTAGGAATAGCGCGCGAATATAATCCTCAAATGACCGAATCCAAGCAAACAGGAACCCGGCTCCAACGGCTGGTGCAATTACCGGAAGTGTAATATCTTTGAATGTCTCCAGTGGACCAGCACCGAGGTCACGGGCGGCCTCCTCAAGCGACTCATCGAAGCTGTATAATCTGGCGGTAACGATTAATAATACAAATGGAATTCCGTACAATGAATGCGCTAATACGACTGTCATGAAACCAGGAAGTATTCCAAGAATCTCTTGGAAATAAATCCGGAGCGACAATCCAAGCACGATTCCAGGAATCACCATTGGAATAATACCGAACGTCCGATAGAGTTCCTTGAATTTAAATGCATACCGAGTGAGCGCGAGACTTGCTAAAACGCCCAAGACAGTTGCAATTGACGCAGCAACGGTCGCAATCAACAAGCTTCCTTGTACTGCATTCCACATTGCTCCATCGGAGACCGTCACGGCATAGTTTGAGAGAGTAAATCCCTCAAACGGAAAGATCGTCGTGGTATTCTCAGCAAATGAGAGGAAGATCATGATTGCCAATGGAATCCAGAGGAATCCGATCAGGACAACTGCAGTGGTGTTAAGAGAGAGACTGAGTATCCGCTCAACGGTTCTAAAGTGCAACAACCCTGAGTGGCTCTCATGAGCTGTTTCATCTGTGTTTCGTGACTCCTGCGATTCAGTTGCCATGCTATCCTCCTCCGAGCTCTTCGATACTTACATACCGAAAGGTCAATACCATTGCAGCAACGATTGATATGAGGACGAACATTGAGGCGGCGCTCGCGTATCCGATCGCGTAGCCGCCATTCACGCGACCCTCAATGAGGATTCCAATCATTTGGACTTTTCCTTGACCTAAGAAACGTGGTGTAATAAACGCCCCAACGCTGGGAACGAAGACAAATAGACTCCCTCCAACAATTCCTGGCGCGGTAAGTGGAAGAATATGATCTTTCATAACTGCGACTCGAGAGGCACCGAGATCACGGGCTGCATCGACAAGTGAAAAGTCGATCCCATCGAGACTCGCATACAGTGTCAGTAGCATGTATGGAAAATACGCATGTGTTAGTCCGACAATAATTGCAAACACCCCATAATTTAGGAGTTCGATTGGCTCGCTGATGAGTCCAATCGATAAGAGAGTGCTGTTCAGGACACCACCTTGTCCGAACATCAGAACCCACGAGTACGCTCGGACTAAGTACATAGTGAAAAACGGTAGCAGAACCAAGAAAATAACGACTTTGAACGTCTGCCCTCCGCGCTTAGCCAGCAGATACGCGAGTGGAAATGCAAGAGTAAGACAGAGAATCGTTGAAATAATAGCGATTCCATACGATAGCAAGAGCGCCTTGACAAATGGTGATTCCCAAAATCCAAGAGAGCTGTCGAATAAAGCCTGATAATTCTTCAGCGTGGGTTCGAAGATAATGTCATATGTCTCTCGGCTAACTTCAAGGAAACTTACTATCACCATAAATATCATCGGAGCCAGTAGTAGCAGCAAGATCCAGACAGTCGCTGGTCCCGCAGTAATAGCTACTTTTCCCTGTTTTGTGGTTAATATCTGGGACAGGCTCGAATGCAACTCCTCTGTTCGATCAGATATGGCCATTATGCAGACTTAACGGCTTCCCATGCGGACTCATATTCTTCTTCAACGTCGCTACTAATCGCCTTGAATGGAATCATCCCATCCAATCGCGATGGGTCGATACTTCCATAGAGACTGTTTTCTTCAGAGCTCAGCTCTTCAGATATTGCTGGATTAACACTGGGTGAGAAGCCGGCCTTCGCCAATGCTGCTCCGTTGTCAGGCGCAATGAATTCATTCACAACTTCCCATGCAGCGTCTTTATTTTCAGAGGCAGATGAAACGACGGCCGTCTCGTACCATGCCATAGCGCCCTCTTGTGGAACGACATACTCAACCCAATCGGCGCCCTGAGTACGCATCTCGATAATCTCATTTCGGCCGCTATGTCCGACAAGGAAGTTCCCTTGTTGGAACTCTTGAATAAATGTCGGGTCGGATGAAATATATCCTTGCAATCGTGGCTTCTGCTCGATGAGGCGGTCGCGCATCTGTTGGATCTGGTCTGTGCTGAAGGTCATACGATCACCCTCAAGTGCCTCTTCGAACCCCATGTATAGTGCCGTCACTGGCATTGTTTTATTGGCCTCATCATACATGATGATTTCACCGTCGAGGTCAGCGTCAACATAGTCCTCTTCGAACATGATACTGTAACTGGGTTCGTGGTCAGGGACCGAACGTGTATCATACGCATACCCATACCAACCGAATCGGACTGGGACGCCATGAACCGCACCATCAGCGCTGAATTGTGTTTCGGCCAGATTTTGGAACTTATCGTACATATCACCATAGGCTGTAACGATATCCCGATTGAGTGGCTCAATTAAATCCGCCTCGATAAAGTTTGGGACAAGATTATTATTTGGGACGGCAATATCGAATTGCTCGTCTTGGCCCGAGTTCCACTGAGTGAACATCTCTGAAGAGGAACTCGAAGGAGTGATTTCGATATTCACGTCGAGCGTCTCCTCAATGTTCTCCTCCATTTCTTGATACTCTTCCCAGGTAATGATATTAATCGTTGGAGTGCTGCCGCCACCAGCACTTCCAGCACATCCCGCAAGCCCGGCAATAGTCGCTGAGCCGGCAGCACTCAGGTATGTACGCCGAGAGAATCCATCTGTCGTCGTGTTCGTTTCAGAACTCGCAGTGTGTGTATCGTCCGACATACCTACAATGTGGCCAATCCGCATTAATAAATCCCCGCATCTATTCCGTTTTTGCATTCGGTGGTGCTAATTATGAAACGTGCACATCAAATAGCGGTCATATGTAAGTGAGTGTATTATTTTACAACAGTTAATCAAACACGACCGGCGTGCCAGGCAGTATACTAATTGTCACTTGGTCACCAATCTCGGCTGTATGTCCACTTCCCTGCGAAACAATCTGAATTGGTGAGAGATCTATATCTGGCTCCACGACATAGTTTGTCTGGTCGCCTTGAAAGAACCGTTCGATCACAGTGGCCTCAACACCGGTATCACTCAACTGGAAATCCTCCGGTCGAATCGAGACTTGAACTTCCCCTGAGTGGCCATCTGCAGGGATCTCAATTCCCTCTGAACCTCCAATCTGGATCACCGCGTTATTTGAGTGGGTGACGACGGACCCTGTCAGGAGATTTGTGTCTCCAATAAACTCTGCGACAAATTGCGTCGCAGGCTCTCGATATATCTTTTCTGGTGGTCCAATTTGCTCGATTTGACCTTCGTTCATCACAGCAATTCGATCACTGAGAGTCATCGCCACTTCCTGGTCGTGAGTAACATAAAAGAATGCGCCATCAGTACGTTCGTGAATACGCCTGAGTTCAACTTGCATCTGTTTTCGTAACTTCCGGTCCAGACTGGAGAGTGGTTCGTCCAGCAACAGGACGGCTGGCTCGTTAATGAGTGCCCGAGCGAGTGCAACCCGTTGTTGTTGGCCTCCGGATAATTCGGTTGGATCTCTTTCCTCGAACTCTCCCAAATCAACCAGTTCGAGATACTCAGACACTCGGCGCTTTCGTTCCGATGCGTCAACGCCTCGTTTTTTAAGCCCGTATCCGACGTTCTCACCAACAGTCATGTGTGGAAACAGCGATAATCGCTGAAATACGAGGTTCGTATCACGGGACTCGGGAGGAATTGCTGACATAGGCTGGCCCCCGATTTGGAGGGTCCCGGCCGTCGGTTGCTCAAATCCACTTATCATCCGGAGCGTCGTTGTCTTGCCGCTTCCTGATGGACCGACGAGTGTAAAAAATTCTCCTTTGCGGACCTCGAAATTGACTCTCTCAACGGCGTCTACATCACCAAACGATTTTGAAATGCCATTTAGTTTGACTAACGACTCCTTTTGTATCGACATACTGAGATAACACGGCTATGATTACAAGAACTTGGTGTCCAAGACTCGCTGCGACAGAATCACACACACCATGGTCGTCTAGCAGTGGTTATGACTTTCCAGCAGCGATACCAATCGTTCCCCACAGATGTGCCTCCTGGTTCGTCGTATTCATATGATCTTTCAGTGCTTGGTGTGCTATTTCTGTGCGTTTCTGAAGTTGAGTAAGCGGGTTGCTCTGTTTGAGATCGAATAATCTCTTATTGAGTTGTGCAAACCCAGCCAGTCCAATATTCGCTACTGTGTTTGACCCTGGAGTAAAGGAGGCAATTACAACTCTATCAGCGAGGTCGCACCAGTTTTTGATAACGCTGTATGGGTCGGGGAACAGTGACGAAACGAACGTTGCGAGGACAGCGTCGGCTGAATGCACAGGCGGCTCTGTCGCATCTGCTTGGACCAACTCAATGCATGAGTTCATCTGCTTATCCGCCCGGGCCTTTGCTCGACCCAGCATGTTGGCACTGATATCGACTCCAACCGCCTTTCCTGAGGGGCCAATCGCTTCCTGCAGTTTAACGATATTTATCCCAGGCCCACACCCAAATTCAACGACTGTCTCGCCTGTGTCAAGTTCTAATGCTTCTATACACCGCTGACGGATACCCCCAACCGAGGCAGTCAAACGAGCAAACCAATCATACGGCCGCGCCCATGCATCATATCCGTGCTGAATATGCCTGATATGAGCTGGTTTCATTCTGGTGGCACAGTGGTCTCACGCGAGAGATCGTCCGGGTCTGTTTTTGGCCACCACTGCTCAGGGCTCGAACGAGAGACAGCTGAATAACATTGTGTCGCACTGTCGCACCCTCGAGGCCGTTGATAATCGATACCACGCTTTTGGAGATACCGAACATATCCATCATCGACACGATCGAGCTTTTCATGACATACAGTCCGTTTGCCATATATCGTTGAACCAACGTTCCGGTATGGACAGGTGAATGTTGTTGTTTCACACCCCCCTGTGGTGTTTATTGAGTCGATTTCAACTCCGACGACCTGATAAGCAAACCGGAGTCGTCGCACTATGGCACTGGGAGAGGATGCGCCAGCGAACAACACAAATCCAAATAAATATCCCAAACGGTTGAGTAACCGTTCATCTGCTGTCAGGTCATCGAGATCCTGCTCTACCGTATTTCGGACGGACGCATACCACTCGCTCACATTGTGCACGACTGGCTCATCATCTGCCACTTGTCGAAGCCTCTGCTGTCGGTCTGTGAGTGGTGCAGCACCATCCGATAGTCGATATGAGGGAACTGCCTCAAGATGAGCGATTACTTCTTCACGAAGAACTTTACCTGAGATATACTGCTCTATTTTTTCCTCCAACTGAGGGAACCAATCTTGATGTATTTGGTTATATGTCAGCTCAATTTCTGAATCTCCATTACCAAACGTACTCGCAGACTCAGGTTCAGGGAATGCAGACATGAGGGACCGCAGTCGCGAAGATTCTGAGGGAATCATCACTAGTTCGTGTTCCATGCTACTGTGCGAAATCGAATATAGCTCACGGTAGTCTGAAACAAGCGACTCTACAGGCGGTGCAGGCCGTGTGCCTTAGAATTGAATGGAGATCTTCAACTTCGAGTTACATCACCTCACCTCAGTTCAGTTCAGTTCAGTTCAGCTTCTGTAATGACTCCGGGTTGATCTCTGTGGTCCTGAGAGAGAAGACATACACTCTCACGAGCACGCCCTGCTCCGGTTCAGTATACCGATGTGTATGGGGCAACAGTTGCTGGCACTGTAATTGTCTTGAGTCGAAACGGAACGCGTCAACTGGGGTTCCAAGCCTGACTGGGTTCGCACATATACACTGGTCAGATTACCAACAACTGGTAAGGATCAAGAAATTCTCGGGCGTGAACTCGACTTATTTGAGGGCAATGCTCACTGCTAACAAACGATGGGGGTGAATCACTAAACACAGTGGACGAGCCAATGACACAGGCTCAGGCCCTCTCATCAAAACACTCGTGTCCACGATCGCAATGCAGAGTGACAACGAGAGCGTACCTCAGGACACCAACTAGAATGTTGTGGTGTTGCTGAATGAGGTACGATGAGTTAACGACAGTGGATGCTGTGTCAACGTTGGAGACGTGTTGAGCAGGGCGCTGGCCCTATCAAAACACTGCATAGCGCTTCGCTGATGTTGACGCATTCATTAATCATGACACCAATCACGGGGTCGCCGGGACTCAGGAAACCACAAGACACACGCCTTTATCACACTCTTCAGATGGATGACACAGGCGAGACGGTTCCCGTCACTGTTGTGGATAAGTACCCACTAGCAGAAACGCACCTATGAAGTAGTGTTTGAGGTAGTGTTCGAACGAGCACGTGAAGGTTCAACAATCGGATTGACACCCACACCGCCTGTCATCCAGCATCCCTCATACGGCTCCTGTGATATCTTCTGCATCTGAAATTCATATTCGCCGGTCACACTGCCATTCCTTCGTGTCGTGACTGTAACCTCAGCAAAGTTATCGGTGTACTGGTCTGGTTCGAACTCTGCAGATGTGTGACGAAGCAGGGGGGCATATGGCTCACTTTTGACGATACTCACAAATCTGGAGAACGAGTCAATCGCTTCCCGATTGCGTGGAGTCGCAAACTGTCGAACCACCCAGAGTCCATCATTTGTATTGTTATTATTATGCTTCATCGCGTTCACCTGTATCTGCACCACGTGAAGAAAGGAACGTTGACAGTTGGGTCGGGGCCGGACATTCCGGTCTGCATATAATTCTATGCCGTTAGCGGCAAGCGGTTCATCAATATCATCGTTTGGAATCGCCTCATCCTCAGCGGCCGACTGTGCCGATTGGGTCGCGTTTGTTACATTTGGTGATGATATCTCCTCAAATGATGGGTCTTCACCACTAAGACCCATACTTCCGGCCGTAACTCCAAGCATGACGACCACTCCAACAATCATCAGTGACTGGATATCTTTCTTTTCAAACGGCTGTTTTTCGACCAGTCGAGTTGCATCTAATGTAGTCTGACTTTGTTGCTGCTTTTCCGTCTTCCCAGCAGGTTCGTCTTGGTCATCCTGTCGATACTGCTCAGCCCATACAGGCTGAGCAAAAAATTGCTCCGCGATCGTGTTCGCTGTCTCTGGTTCCATTCCGAATAAGAGACGATTGCGAAGATCATCTTCTCGGATTATGTGTGTCTCGATCTCATCTTGATCAACGGCAGCGTCTGGACAGAACACGACATCACCCTCAGAGGCCAATTGCGTGAGTCGTGATATATCCGTATGAACAAACAGTCGCTTGGTCTCGGCTTCCTCTGGGTGAGATGGGGCAGATGGTTCAACGACAGTTATCGACTCGCCTGAGCGGAGATATAATGACTCAAGAAATGCTGACAGCTGTTGACGATTGAGGCTGTCGATCAAATGTTTGAATGCCTGCAGTGGAATCGGAGCACGCCGAGTCACAGATAGCTTCTATCAGTAATGTGTGGTGTGAGTGCTATGAGTGTTCCCCTTGCAGTTAGGTGACACTCACATATGAGCTTGCGTTCTACAGGTAGCACAGGGGTGAACTACCCCACCCTACTCAGCCGCTGACGCGACTTCGTTGAGGGTAGGGCTTCCTGTTTCGACGACGGTGTCAGACGGCGTCTGACAGCCCGTGAGATTCTCTCTCACGAACGCGCTTTCCATCCACAACATCGAAAGCACCCGATGAAGTGAACAGAGCGAGCGCAGTCTCCACAGGCGTCGTGGCTTCGGACTGTCCCAGTCCTCGCTTCTCAAACCCACGCGACAAAATATTCACCGCAGCGTTCGCATCTCTATCCAGGTTAAATCCACAGGCAGGACACGAGTGTTCACGCACCCACAACGGTTTGTCTGACTCGACACCACACGAAGCACACTCTTTGGTCGTCCCCGTAGGCTCTACCTCAATAAGGTGCGTGCCTTCTCGCTTACACTTATGTCGGGGCATCGTGGTGAACGTATTCCACGCTGACGATGCAGTATTCTGACTGTTTCCAGCCGACTCCAACATCGACTTCACGTTCAAATCTTCAACAGCTACCACGTTGTACTCGGTAGCGTCATAGTTCGAGAGTTTGTGCAGGAAGTCGTGGCGTTTCCGCCTGAGTTGCTGGTGGCACTCGGCCGCTTTCAAGCGTTGTTTCTCCCGGTTGTTCAAGCCTTATTGTTTCCGCGAGAGCGTTGTTCGCGCTTGAGGCGTTCTCGTTCGTTTTGCAGCTCAAGTGGGCCGACAGCACGTCCGTTTCGTGAGCGTACTTGAGGATACCAACGTCAATTCCAACGCAACGGTCAGGATTCTCTGGTTTCTTGGGTTCTTTTTTGCTTCGACAGCAAAGGGAGCGTACCACTCACCAGTCCGTTCTTTCTTGAGACAGACCTCTTGTGACCTCACCGGGGATTTCACGGTGAGAGCTGACTGGAATGTCTGCGAGCTTGGAGAGCGACAGTACGGTCTGACTATTCCTCTTGTCGAACTCGAAGCCAGACTGAACGTAGGTGAAACTCCGAAACTCCAGAGGTGGCTTCCAGTTGAGACTTCCGACGCTATAGCCGTTCTGTTTGAGTTGTGAGAGTGCTTTGATGCCATCTTCGATTCGCATCACGGAAGCTCATGCAACAGTTGAGTACAGCTCAGTAAGCTCGTCCCACCAGTCTTTGAGGTCTGGGAGTTGGTCACGGAATTGGCGCACTCGTTGGTTAAGCGTTCTCGCTGAGGGATTTGCTCGAACTCGGTGAGCGCGTGGTTGTACAGTTGCCGACAGGTATTGCGGTGGTAGTCCAACGTCTCTTGCTGTGCTTCAGTCGGGTGAAGGCGATACCTGTCGGCGTAGTGCATCGTGTTACTTGTCGGGTTCTGTGGTTCGGACAATTTTCACATCCCCACCATGCCAGTCTTTCGGGACGAGAACATGTGCGCCATTGCCGGTAGGCGTGACCTCACCCTCAATGACTTCGTGACCTTCGATTGCATGTCTATCCACGCTATCGTGTAGACACTGGTTGTGGGTCTGTGCGTCTCCTATAGAGCAGTGTATGCGAGATGATGACGGCACTGTATCCACGCCTTACTCGCTCCCTGCAGTCGCTCTTGAGGACGGGGGCTTAGTGCCTGCTAACCGGTAAATACGAGACGTCCGCTCAGCCGAGCTGAAACGAATGCTCCACCTCACGTCTCAAGCGGCTGTGGTCCCGACAAGTGGGTCGGGCCTTGTGGACCTCTTGCCCCTTGCTGATTTGGAGGGGCTGTTTACTCAAAGTCTGCAGGAAGCCTCGAAATCGAACGGGAATCGAAGATGTGAGCTCCCGTGACGACTCTGAATCGGCCCTCTCGGTCCACTTGAGTCCGACCCAGGGGAGTCTACCGTGGGATTTTACATCATTTTAGTCATAACTGTGCTATATGGAACGCTCAAATGACGCTGATACCGAGACACGCAACGCCGAGACTGACCAAGACACGAACACAGACCCATCTGAGCAATCGTCGGTATCTCCACTCTCACTCGACCTTCCTGAAGGGAGCGAGAGTGTTTCTGAAGCCATCTTCTCACATCGTAAGATGCTCACGAATCCAGCCGATCATGGTCTTGCTGTCGCCGATGAGGTAGTCACACTTGAAGCTCGTCTTGAAGAAATGGCCGATGTGGTTGAGGAACGGACAGCCAGACACGATACGTTGGAGTCCTCACTCAAAAGCCAGGAGAGACAGATCACCGAATTGAAACAGGCCATTGATTCATTAGCTGAGGTGTTGGGCACCTCCGTTGAATGGCAGGCGCTTGAGACGGAGTCTGAAACCAGGGACGAGAGCTAAACAAGTGTTTGCCTCCGAAGAATCGGATTGGCGAGACCCCCACGGAATGAAGGCGTTCACGCTGGGGAATCTCATTCAAATAGAACATGTGGATACCGAACGATAGCTTGGTGACCTGTTCGATGTGTTAGAAACGCGCTGACCGTTTAGGATGAAGCGAACACATACATTCTAAATGCTCACATACAGGATCAATAATTCAACTTGCTGTGTTGACCTGGTTGCTGAGCGCAATAGAGTTGCACATGTCAACGACCCCACCCCACTTCGCTCACCTATTCACGGATTCGCTCGTTGAGGGTGGTGCTTGTCAGTGACCTCTCACCTGTATAGGGAGGGCTGTCTGCCCTCACCCGGCGTCTTCGGTCCTGACAGCATATTGACTGATGCTCCTCCTCCGAGACGACTGATGGCTTCGTCGGAGATACAGCTCCGCGATATGCTTTGCTGTCGCAAAGTCACGCCGTGAGTTTGTTGCCCGCCGGACACAGCCTGGAGACCGCGTTGTAGTCCGCGTGATTCTGCTTTCCGCACCGCTGACACTCACCTCGATGACGGGTGTCGTCTCGGACGCACCCACACTCGTGACACCGCTTACTGGTGTTCCTCGGATTCACCGTGTTCACAAACACGCCTCAATCTTCGGCTTTGTACTCGACACACTGCTTGAGCTTACGGAACGCTCACTTCGAATGCCAGTCAGCGTACCGAAGACGGTCTCGAATACCGTCGAGCTTCTCGAAAATGATACAGTTACGAGCGCATACCCCCGTCTTTAGGCGGGGATCAAGCGGACAATAGCGTACACATCCTTTGACGACGCCACAGCTGGATTTCATACCGCTCTGTCGGCAGTCTTAAGATGCCGACGACTCATAGTGTACAACGCGGATGAAGACCACACGGCACGCGACCTACAACCTCAACTACCACATAGTGTGGTTGCCGAAGTACCGCAACTCGGTACTCGTCAACGAGGTCGCAGACCGTGTGCGAACCATCCTCCACGAAATAGCCGACGACAAGGGCCTCGAAATTCTCGACCTGACGGTTCAGCCCGACCACGTTCACCTGTTCGTCAGTAGCCCACCGAAGCACGCACCGTCACTTCTCGCCAACTGGTTCAAGGGGATTTCCTCGCGGAAATACAACCATCGCTATGCCGACAACGAGGGTGAGAAGATTCGATGGGCGCGGGGCTACTACGCAGGAACGGCGGGTCACGTATCCAGCGAGACGGTACAGGACTACATTCAGCGTCACGAGGAGGGCGACACATGACGGAACTCACCAAGACGCTGGAACTGAAACTAGTAGACCCGAACGCACACAAACGGCGGAAACTCCGTGAGACGCGGGACGCCTACCAGCACTTGCCGATGCGTTCGACGCTGGTTGCACCACCCAAACCGAAGCGAACGACGTGGTGGTCAACGACGACCTGTCGGGATACGCGAAGAACGTCCTCAAGAAGTACGTCCCGCAGTTGACGACGACGTACAACGCGGGCGAACTTCACGACGACCACCCTGTCCGCTTCACGAACGAGGGGCTACGGCTCGACCACAAGCCCGAGAACGCTATCGAGTGGTACGTCAAAATCCCGCACCACGAAGACTACCACCTCTGGATACCAGCACAGCCGAATCCCGACCAGCGGGACTGGTTGGAAGCGTTGAACGCTGGTGACGCGGAGATGGGTGAGAGTCGGCTGTTCCAGCGGGATGGGACGTGGTATCTCCACGTCACCGCCACTCGCGACGTGGAGGATTGTTCCAAGGCGTCCGAAGATGAACGGACGCCTATTGGAG
>ERZ1034569.87-NODE-87-length-31407-cov-10.888747_pt1 | contig 31407 bp, 26 predicted proteins | sample MGYA00520706_ERZ1034569 | MGnify/ENA primary metagenome ERZ1034569 (study PRJEB33760, sample SAMEA4777722) | hypersaline lake metagenome | biome: hypersaline environment; feature: brines | place: Spain | collected 2014-08 | depth 0 m ...
CGGCCACTGTAATCGGCGCATTCGTGTCTGGTTCACCAGCGAAATCGAACGCCGTGATTTCGATCGTATTAGTGGTCCCCGCGACGACCTCGTTGACCTTGGTATCGACAACTTCTAATCGCTCGGCGCTGTCGAATTGTGCGTTCTCGTCGACACCCCGAAGAAGTACTCTGTCGACATCGGTTCGCGGGTCGTCGGCAGTGACGATTTTCCATGTATTCTCAAAGTCGAACCCGGTGTTCGCGGCGTTATCACCTGTAACCTGGTCTGCTGATCCGTAATTGTTTGAGCCTCTGTAAATCGGCAATCCTTCAACGATATTTACTTTCGGGCACGGTGCATTTGTCCCCGCTATTCGAGAATTACCCGCAGATCTCCCCGAGAATCTTGATGTGGTTTCTCCGGATGCGAACGAGTCGGATATTGCCGCCTCGCCTGCGGTACCTACGAACCCACCGCTTCCCCCACTGACATTTCCGGAAGCATATGAATTTGAAATAGACACCTGACCGCCGATCAGGTGAGATATAACGTACTTTATATTTCGGTTCTCGCCAGGATTTTCAAACGAGCCAGGACAACCCCTTTGGCGGGCTTCTCTCCTTATTGAGCCTCCCCCACCAAACGCATAATCTCCATAACGGGCGTAGTCGCCTGCCTGACCTACAAAACCCCCAACGGTGCTACTTCCGCTTACGTCCCCCCGGGCAAACGACCCCGCAATGTCGCCACCCCCCGTGGTCATCTCCCCAACGAACCCACCAACCTGTGAGCCGCCCTCAACTGTTACATCAGCGTACGAGTTGCTGACGATCGTTGACCCCATCTGTCCAATAAGCCCACCGACGCGGGTGCTGCCGCTCACGTTTCCGGTCGCACTTGAGCTACTAATCTGCCCGCTACTGTACCCGACGAGCGCACCGACGTTATTTCGACCGACAACACTCACATTGTCCAAATGAACGTTCGAGATGCTCCCGTCCGGCTCAATACGACCGAATAGACCAACGGAACTCGTGCCGGACCTGTTGATAGACAGATCTGAAATGTCGTGCCCATTCCCATCAAACGTACCGCTGAACGAGTTGATCGGATTGAACCCATTGCCCCTGTTCCATGTTCTGGTTGCGCTTGCGTCAAGATTGGTGCCTAATTCGTAGGCGTAGCTTCGGGTGGTGCTGTTTTTGTCGACCGCCTGAAGATCGACGAGCGAATCGATGACGTATGGGTCACTCGTCGAACCGTTTCCAGCGTATGTTCCAGTCTGGGTAGTGCCGTTAACTTGGAGGCTCCATGATGCCTTCTTTTCCTCAACGGCTGCTTCACCGGCGGCACCGACAGTGACAGTGGCAGTGTCGGTAATATTACCACCGGCGTCGGAGAACGCGACTGTATAGTTATCGACGGTAGTCTCGTTGAACGAGAATGTCGCGATGCCCGTGCTGTTTGTCGTTGAGTTGATGCCGGCGAGATCACTGAGGCCGCCAGCGGACGTAATCACTATACTCTCATTTGTGAGTGGATTGTTGTTCGCATCAATCGCCGTGACAGTGATTGTGGCGTTTGTTCCTGCCGTCGTCGTCGTATTGGCCGCAACGATTGAATCAGGTGCTTGTGCAGATGCGACTCCAAAGAACGGAGCCGTAGAGAGAAGAACACTCAACACGGCACAGAAGATGACAAACTGAGCCAGTGTCCGTGTCCAATTCACGTGTACACCACTGTATTGCCGTTACAGACGATGCCAGCAGTTTGGCTGTGGGAGTCTGAGTCTCTGCGATGACGCCACTCAGCGTTATCACCAGAATCAACAGCGCCCTTGCGCTTCCAGTTTCTGAAAGGATCAGTGTGAGAGCCACAGTCGTTCTGAATGAGACGACTGGTGCGTTTGCTGGCCCGCTCGGTGGGCAGTGAATCGGCACTGAGATGATATTCAGTCGTGTCATCAACTGTGCGACGTGGTGAAGAACTCAAGATTCTCACTCGGGAGTGTCCGTGAGCGGAGCGTGAGTTATATCGGCTTTCACACTCACCGCGAGCGGTCCTCGTGACGTATAGCAACTGAAGGGACGCGAGTGAGAGGGTATCGCTTTGTGTTATTGATAATCGGCTCCATCCCCTTGCGTGTGCGCGGAGTGATTGTATAACCCGAACAGAAATATAGATATCGCTATCATCAAGATATAATTGGGTATGCTCAAACTGCGATTGTAATGGTATAGCTAAATCGCCGACTACTGAGCCGACCGCTGTTCGTGTCAGACGTAGTGAACAGCAGCTATCTACTGTCGGCTGTGACTTCTCCAGTTCGTGCCACATCTCGGTAGATGTGGTCTTCTTTGATAATCTCAATGAACTGTTAGTTTATGCCATTCCGCATTTTGAGTGCTATCCTGCCCGAAGAGAGTACATCAAAAACCGCGATGACTGAATTCATTACCAGATATCGGATACAGGGGATATTAAATGACAGGTTACTTATATGAAAGCCACAGACTACCCGAATGTGAGCATTGATCAAACAGCAATCGTGTCAACAAATTGTAACCAAACTTGACTTTAGAGGGAAACTCAATCGTATGATAGAATACTCCGTGTGCGACAGGTGGCCTACGGATCCTCATAGTTCAAGCGAAGTCTATTGCCAGGCAGTTTCACTGACCCGCAGATGAACGGCTTCCAGTTGGGACAAGATATTCATCATCTCAACGTAATTTGTTGATCTCTTAGGGCCGTGCAAAGGGACGTGTATGAGTGAACTAAAACTCGCTCCTGAGAGCGGAAGCACAACCGATGATCTCTCACCTGTTGAGTTTGATAGCACAGTCGGAGAGCACATGCCCAATCGCTGTATCTGACACGTTCATGACAGATATGTACTGTCTGTGCGCTTCTCGTTCGAAAGACACAGTTTCGGCGCAGAGACCACTTCCTGCACGCCCTCGCCGAGCATATGATTGACCACTATCTCGCCACAGGGCAGGTCGCATCGCTCGTTGCGGCGTGGATAACATTCAAGCGAACAGCGCGGAGCACGTGTGGGAACGAGAACGTTCATATCAAGAAGTTTGACCCCGCCATTGCTCCGATACAGATAAGAACGACACCGTATCGTCATTGACCGAAAGAGTGAGCGCGAGATCTTGAAGATGTGCTGCAGCTGTGCTTAAGCGTGAAGTACCTCGCAAGCGGTGAGTGACTCGGGTGGGATAGCTCACGTTTGTCACCAGAACTTGCCGCTTTGATTGCTTGCTGGATACCATCTGGCGACAGGAAGAATGTTACCTCAGGAACCGACAGTTGTCAGGATTAGTCGGCTTAGTTCCTCAGGCAAAAAAAGCTATCAAGACTGCCGGCAAGAGATTGTCATAAAGATCCGAGGAGAATACTGGTGGCGTTCGCCACCAGATGAATCGACAATTGAAATCACAAACGTCTCGAAATACGTGCGTGGAACACTGGCAGTTGACTCGGTGTTTGCCACGGTGAGAGCCGAAACCAAACAACTGAGCCGACCACTCCGTCGTGAAACAATCAGATAACTCGAATCCCCTTACAGGGTACGAGTCCCGGCTTCATGGCAGAGCCACTGGCTGACTGTCCAGCAAACCTTCGACTCTCAACCTTCGGGATTGACCTGCCCGGCTGGGTGGGAGGCCCGCGTCTTGAGCCGCGGGAGGATGTCACGTACGACCTTCCCTGATACTCTGCCTGGCGAGCCTATCGGCCTCTCTGTTCTGATGACTCGGAATATACCGCACAGTGACTGACTGAAAATATTCTTCCACCTTTTGAAATCTGGAGTACCACTTGTGAGTCATTCGTGCAGATGGTGTGCTGCTCCCATCTGCAACAACTGCGACGCTATGGCTATCAGTATACACTGTGACGGAATCTGCGTCACGGTTCAGTTGAATCCATGAGAGTGCGTGTACAATGGCGAGCCACTCAACTGCTGTTGATGAGTGATATGAAACAGTTGTACTATGTGAGGCATCGGGTTGTGACTCAGCTTTTAGAATCCAACCGATTCCTGCTCTATTTACAGACCGGTCTACGCTGGCGTCGGTATGTATAGTCACTTCGCCCACAAATCAAATTATATTCTGTCTGAATGTTAACTCTTCCCAGTGTCCCGCTTGGATCAAGCCAATCAAGTGGCTCAAGAGAGTCCTCACCGGCCGGCACATACAATTCTATCGTGTCGAACGACCCCAAAGCACGTGCGCTATCTCTCTGGTAAGTATAATCCAATCACAACAATGAGCACAAATCAAAGACTATCGCGAACAGGTCATCTGACGGAATGAAATGTACCCTCTCGTTACTCGGTCGCCGTTTCTGTCCCTATTCGAGTGCGATATTGATTGTTTTCGTCTGTGTGTAGTGGTCAACAGCTTCTTGACCGATTTCGCGGCCGATACCTGACTCTTTATAGCCACCGAAGGGCTGTCCTGATGGGAAGTCGTTGTATGTATTGACCCAAATCGTTCCAGCTTCGATATCTTTAGCACACTTGTGTGCCTTGGTGAGGTCCTCAGTCAGGACACCACCTGCGAGTCCGTAGTCGACGTCGTTTGCCAACTCGATCATCTCGTCGTAGTCATTCCAGGTGAATACTTCCTGCACCGGCCCAAATATTTCTTCTTGAACTGCACGGTTGTCGTGATCAATCTCGTCAATCAGCGTTGGAGTGACAAAGCACCCATCTGCAAGGGCCTCATCATCTGGGGCATCTCCACCCGATACAACTTCTGCACCGGCATCACGTGCCTCTTGGATATACCCCATCGTCCGCTCAACCTGGTCAGATGTCACCTTTGGCCCGAGGTCTGTTGACTCCAAGAGTGGGTCACCGACCTCAATGTCCTCCGCAGCCTCAGCCAGCTTATTCATGAATTCACTCTTGATATCCTCGTGAACGAACAGCCGTGACCCGGCACAGCAACACTCGCCAGTGTTGAAGAATATCGCTGTGATCGTTGTTTCGACAGCACGGTCAAGATCTGCGTCTGGGAAGACAACGAGTGGTGACTTGCCACCGAGTTCCAGTGTTACATCTGTGATCGTGTCTGCGGCTGCCTTCATCACAGAACGGCCAACTTTCGTTGAGCCAGTAAATGCCAGCTTCCGGATATCATTGTGCTTCGACAACGGCTCCCCTGCATCTGTGCCAAATCCAGTCACGACATTGACTGCGCCATCAGGGATTGCATCACCTGCCTCTTCCATCAGCTTCAGGATTGAAAGCGGTGTCTGCTCGGCAGGCTTGAGCACGGTTGCATTCCCCGCTGCGAGCGCTGGTCCAAGTTTCCATGCAGCCATCAAGAGTGGGAAATTCCATGGGATAATCTGTCCGACTACGCCGTAGGGCTCCTGAAGTGTCTGGACATGTCGAGAGTCATCAGTATCGACTGTCCGGCCCTCGTGCGAACGGGCCATTCCAGCAAAGTATCGGAAGTGATCGATGACGAGGTCAATGTCAATCCGTGCCTCAGTAATTGGCTTGCCATTGTCCAGTGATTCGAGTCGAGCAAACTCTTCTTTTTTATTCTCGACGCGGTCAGCCATTGTTTCCAACATTGACTGTCGGTCGGCTGATGACATTTCCGAGACACGCTTATCGTAGCCCTCCTGTGCTGCCTCGACAGCACGGTCGATGTCTGCTGCCACTCCAGCTTGGACCTCAGCTAATGTCTGTCCGGTGGTTGGGTCCCGAGTTTCGAACTTTTCTCCGGATGCACTCTGAGTCCACTCCCCACCAATATACAGCGACCGATGGCTTGGCATCACTTCGTTTGCTGCCTGCTCGTGTCGCTTTCTGATTGCTGACTTACGCTCCGCTGGTGGTTGTGCTTCATTTTCAGTTGACATATACAACTATTATTATTGTTTGTTAACATTAAAATATTCCGCCGGGATACAGAATGCGAGTGCAGCGGGACGACGACAGAATGTGTGGACTCATATCCAATGTCGAATTTAGAGAGATTCGGGCTCAAGACACGCTTGAGGCACGGAAGAAGTTGGACGGCAAAAATGCTCCAGTCAATAGTTTTGTGTCACTGACGCTTGAATAAGCGAGGTCGAATTTATTCCTGCGATACAGAGCAAGGCTTTCTCGTTGATTCTCCGCTGTCGATTGATCTCTGAAGAGCTTCTCAGCGAAGCGTATCTAAGTCACTGACAATCCTGTGCGCAAAAAATGTGCGACCTGCTCTTCGCAGAGCTATGCAAGCAGCCTGCAGGGAGCGCGCCAGATTAGACTTCTTCGATACCAGCTTTGAGTGTCTCAACAGTGTCGTCGTCAAGTGTAAGATCCGGATGAGCATCGGCAGCATGCTCCTCCGCTTGCGCAAGAATATCGTCTTCTGTTTCACCGCTGCACGTTGCCTCGCATCCCTCCAGTGGGCAAACTAGTTCAAGTGCCATATGCAAATAGAGCGGTCACACAGGTTTATGTTTGGCCCCGAAATGGCGTGGGAACGGCCTTCTATCGCAATGATAGCCAAGCGAATGCCGACGACTCTGGCGGTCCAATGAAGGTGACGCTTTGATGATGTGCCAACAGGATATATACTAATTCAGGAGAATTATGTTTGAGCACTCACGACGACAGGTTAGTCTCTCAATGAGCGGTTCGTCGCGATGGTTTTTCTGGCGTGACCGTCATTCAACACACATGTCTGATATGTCTCTGCAAGACACTCAAAACGAGGACTCTTCTGAGGACGACGAGATGAATCTTGAGTGGCTCACGCTTGAGGATAGCGAGTCAATTCGGTGGGCCAGCACACCACACAGATATAGCGTCGCGCCCGCAGTCGTGATTGGCATTCTGTTTTCGGTCGTCCTCATCGGAATTCCAATCATCGTTGCTTCGTATTTACAGTATACGAACACGAACTACGTTGTGACCGACCGAGGACTCTACAGCAAGCGTGGGATCCTCTCAAAAAATGTGAAACAGATCGGGTTCGATAAGGTTCAGAACATTTCATACTCACAATCAGCCCTCGGGTCATCACTGGGGTATGGCTCTGTCGATATCAGTACAGCCGGTGGCTCGGGTGTGGAACTACAGTTCCGTAACATTCCAGACCCAGCGTCAATTCAAGAGCTGATTGCAAGAGAGATCGATGCACAGCAACAGCCCACACCAGACGATTCGACCGATACCGATGCGGTGCTCAACGAGATTCTATCCGAACTTCGGGCAATCCGCTCAGCGGTGACTGGTGAACCTGTCGAGGAGCCTCCCAGCGGCACTCGAACTGTGAGTGATGAAAGACCAACTAAGCGATAGCGACGAATGAAGCAAAGAGCCATGAGTGATAAGTGGTGGTTTCAGGCCGATAATGAAGCCATCGTCTGGCGAGGCCACCCGAAACTGTCGGCGGCAACTTCTGGAGTGGGTGCTGGGATTCTGATTTGTGTCCTCGCAGCCGCTGTGGCAGTGCTCGTGAACCCATGGGTTCTGGCAAGTGGGATTGTCGGGATCGGCATCATACTGTGGGCTGTCGCCCGTGTCCGACGAACCAAGTATCTGCTTACGACGCGGTCGGTGTGGCTAAAACGCGGTATACTCAGACAGACCGTTCGCCGAGTCGGACTCTCAAAAGTACAGAACACGGCTTACTCACAGTCGATCACTGGGACAGTGTTCGGGTTTGGCACCGTCGAGATTGAAGTTGCTGGCGGTCGCGACCTCCGGTTCCAGCGAATCGATACTCCTGAGTCTGTCCAGACGGCTATTGCTGACCGTGTCGGTCGCACAGAAACTAACATACCCGGGTCGATTGCTCAGTGGCGCTCAGTGCTGACGTTGGTCCGGGATATCAGGACTGCGGTTGAGTGACATGACCGAGTTCACCGCCGTCTCAGATTAAGCGCATCGAGACACAGCGTTTGAGTGCAGGGACAGAGCCTCGGATGTCATTCTCTGCATCTAAAGCAGGATGAAGAGTCAAATACAGATATACACCCGATTTCGCTGTGAACTCTCTCGCCGATGAGTGATTCAAGAGACGAACTCGGAGTCATCACGGAAGACACGGAGCCCTCTATCCGGTTCTGAGGCTCTCGCTTGCCTCTGTATAGAAGATCCGATACTTAGCGGAGACTGTCGTGCCAACAGCTCCGATGGCAATACGCTGGCCAGGTATGTTTGGGTTCTCGAAGCGCGCGAGAGAGACAACTGTTAGTGTTGGGTGTCCCAATTGTGGATATTCGTGGCATTTGACCGAGACACATTTCACCGGCAGGCGGTCAAGACACCTTCCACCGACGATATTACGGAAATGCGCTCTCTCGTCATCGAGGCGCTCACACAGGAGGGATATCATCCTGAGAGAGATATGACCGGCAATGTCGTTACTACCCGAGAGGCGACGGACTCCGGTGGCACGCACTTAGTGCTCAATACCCACATCGACACCGTCCCACCGCATCTTACATTTGAACAGCACGGCGATATTGTCCAAGGACGGGGTGCGTGCGATGCAAAAGGCGCGTTAGCGGCCCTTATCGACGTCTTCTGTACGGCATCTATCGACGCTGGACGACTGACACTTGCAATCACGCCCGATGAAGAAACCTCACAGTTTGGCGGTGAACATCTCGCTAAAACGCTCTCTGCTGATGGGTACATCGTCGGCGAACCAACTGGTCTGGATGTGTGCTATGCTGCTCGTGGAGGGTACGGTGGTCGGATTACAATCCACGGAGAGAACGCACACGCCAGTGACCAGACAGACGGCACAAACGCAATACGTGGGGTCACACCGGTGTTGGAAGCGCTGGATCGATATGACACTGAGCGCGGGCCAGGCAAGCACGAGGCGCTCGGCAGCCCAACACTGACACCCACTCATGTTGAGGCAGGTGGACCGCTCAATCAAGTGCCAGCGGAGTGTACAGTTAGTTTTGATCGCCGCTCTGTTCCTCCTGAGACGACACAATCATTCTTTCACACCCTTGATTCACACCTCGCTCAGTCACTGCCGGAGTCATACGAATATGAGATCCACCCTGCGTATCCAGAGAGTCCAGACCCAGACCCATTCGTCACTGACACTGACACTCAACTCGTTGAAGAGCTTGCCGAGGCAAGCGGTGGCAATATTCGAGCATTCGAGGCGACAACTGAGGCATCCTACTTTGCGAATGACGCCCCCACAGTCGTGTTTGGGCCTGGTGTAATTGCTGATGCAGATGGGCCAGTTGCACATGCCGAGCGCGAGTACATTCACCGCTCAGAAATAGCAGCCGCCACTGAAACCATTCGGTCGACAGTCGAAACGATACTGTCATAGGAGAAAAGCGGAATTTTGTCGCTCACTCGTCAGCCTTCATACGTCCACTCAGAGGGCGTGCTATGTGATTCCGACGTGTGAGTTTCCTACATCATCACATACATACGGCCTCATTATCGAGACAATTGTGATCGTCGAAGATTAACGAATTCGAAACCCCTGAGCTGGCGTCATCAAGGAGGCCGACACCTCTGTTCGGCCCCAGACTCTTTTAGCCTCTATGCTGTCCACTGGGGACTCAGAATGAGACCTCATCGCCGGGATGGCGGAGGTCGATCTCACTTGCATGAACGGTCTGCGGATTATCAGCCAGACGGCGGTATGTGGCAGCAACTTCGTCAGGATCCATCCACCGTTCGTGTTCAGGGTACTGCTTACGCAGGTCTGGGTTCTCGATCCAGCCATCGATGACAACGTGAATTGTCTGGACCCCACGATCACCAAGGTCACTTGCCATTGACCGAGCCATGCCACGGACTGCATGACGGGCAGTCGCAAACGCGAGATTTTCGCTCGGGATAATCGCCGATTGCGACGTCGTGAAGAGAATCGTTCCACCGTCAGTGGCGGCCATATCTGCAGCCGCTGCCTTCGCACACCGAAACTGCCCAGCGACGCGAACTGCCCACGCGCCTGCGAGATCGTCTTCACTCATCTCTAATATGCCACCACGTCCTGCCTGACTGCTGGTGACATTGTTGACCAGTACATCCAATGTTCCGAATCTATCGTGAATTCGGCCGAATGCGCGCTCGACTGCGTTGGCATCGGTGATATCTGTCGGAATGGCCAGGGCAGTGCCTGCCTTTGTCTCATTGATCTGCTCGGCTGTCGCCTCAAGAAAATCTGCTGATCGCGCTAACAACGCAACATTCGCGCCCTGACTTGCAAACTCACGCGCAACTGATGAGCCGAGTCCATGACCAACACCGGCGACAACGACCGTCCGTGACATACAGATTGCTACGCGATTCTGATACGTAGCGGTTACGCGGTTTGACAGCATCACCGCCAGTGGACATGTCCACAGTCAATACTCTCACGCTCAACTGAAGTGGTTCGTGACCCCCAAAACGTCTCGCTATCACAGGAACTCACATCTTCGATTTCCGAACGACCCTGTGGCATCCGCCTCGGCTATTCTGTGAATGCCCAGGATTCACTCCTGGGTTCACGTGTGAGCGTGAGGCTTGTCAGTGGCTTCTTCGTCTTATCTATTCCAGGCGCGCTCACACAGTGTTCCTGGCCCTGAGTGCAGAGCGTATTGAAGAAGGCTGATACCGAATCTCTCAGCGTGCGTTCACCTCACCCTAACTCATCTCATCTTACAAACTGCTCGCGGCTAACTCCCAGCGATATTGATATTCTTCGACGTCGACGCGAAGCAAAGGATGAGACCAAGCGAGTCTCTGAGCGATCTGCTCTTCTCACGAGCGGTCTGCAACAGAGAGAGCATAGGTTCCAGTCGTCTCACCACTGTCGCGGTCCTCAGTCTGCTGCAGATTAATCTCAACTCGACGGCTGTCGTCCTCCATATCGACAATCCAGCTAAATAGGCCGGCTACTGTTGAGGTCAAGCCCCGAGGCATCCGCGTTGAGTTTTGATGAACTGTGGGTCTCCAGTGAGCCGTATTGTTGAGATATTAGCCGGGAATGTACTTCCTCAAAAATCGCTTGCTGTATCTTAGCTGATGAAAGCCGAGTTCGTTCACTGATCCACTCCACCGCATCAGACTTGTTGACACTTCCTGACTGTGTCGTCGGGAAAGCCTCTAATTGTATCTATGCATCATCATAATTGGAATCATTTGTCATTGTCCTTCTTTTGCTGTCGTGATCCTTCGGTCAGTTATCATGTGATACTCTCGGAAAACTACTGGTCTGTCGTAGCTTCCTCTTCGGTGATAAATTCGTTCACTCGAAGCGAACTACCGTCATCGCAACCCGACTTTTGATACCGACATTAGAGAGGACGATTGGTAATGAGTCCTCAACTGCCTGACCGCAAGAGCAGAGAGGTTTCAGCCCTCACACGTGAAGTGCCTCTGAGTCGACAGCCACGCTGACGTGCATGTATCCCGTAGGGGCATCACGAATCGGTCGTATCGGATGGATTCAGTTCGGGCTCTTGAGCGTTTTTCGACTGACAGAGCGTTTTGAGGAGTGACTGTTCCTGATTTATCGACTCATCCCCCACAGACTGCATCTCTGCGGCGAGGTACTCACGAAGAGTCTCGAACCGACTGGCGTATTCGTCTGGAACCACGAGAGGTACCGACTCGCGTTCGTGCTCTCCACGCTGACTCGGGAGGAGCCAGTCATCGACGCCAGTTGCATTTTCAGCTCGGTCGTGAACATCTCGGGCCCATGCACGAAGCTCTCGAGCATACCGAGCGAGCGCGACAGCTTTGCGCACACCTTTGTGGGTAAATGATTCCCCGGCATCAGGGAGAGACACTGAGACGTCTTCACTTTGGTTACTCCCATCTCGCTCTGTCCACGATGCCTGCAGGGTGAGCGTCCCATCAGGATCTGATTCAGCCAATCGAACGAGAATCACACCACCGCGGGCTTCGCCATCTCGTTTGGCTGATGGAAAGAGCGTTCCAATGTGCATCAATCGTTCACCCGCAGCGTCTGCGACTGGAGACCCATGAACAGTCTCAACGTCATATCCGGTCGTCTTCAACTGCAGATCAAGGTCGTATACGAGTGGTGTCACCATGTAGTCGAATTCCTCCCCCAGCCGTTGTTCAAACTCATCCGCAGAGTGGATGAAATAATGATTCGCCCCCCGAATGCCCGACACAGTGTTGGCTAGTTCAGCATTTGCGTCCAAACCCATCCCAATAAACGTCGTGTGGATACCATCGGTTGCTGCATCCTCGAACAGACTGGTTAATGCAGTTGTGCCAGTCTCGCCCATGTTTGGCATCATGTCGGTCATGAAAACGACACGGCGTTCGACAGCATGGTCGGTCGTCCCATCGGCCAGCATGTCGATAGCGGCTACAAATCCATCCTCCATATTTGTGCTGCCGCCGGATTCGATCTCGCGGATATGGTTCCGAATAGCGGGCATGTCTGTTGCACCAACATCGCGAAGCGGTTTTGCAACATGTGCACGGTGGTCATATAAGACGATACCCAGACGGTCTTCGGGGTGGAGTTGCTCAGTGAGTGCAGACAACGACTGCGTCGCAGCTGCGAGTTTTGTCTCACTCTCGCTTGCAGCCTCGTGTTTGTTCCCCTGTTCATCATAATAATACTGGTCGAACTGACTAGACATCGACCCAGAGATGTCGAGAACCGCAACGAGGTCGAGTCGAGGGCGCTCGAATTCATCAGTGGAAAGTCTTGAGTCTAACCCAACCGAGAGATACCGCTCAGTCTCAGTAGAGAGTGGATGGTCGCTTACGGCTGCTGCGTATCGCGGCGCAAACAGCGACTCCGTTTCTGTCCGGCTACCAGTTTCAAAATAATAGTCATAGAATAGGCCTTCATCGCTAATCGCCTCCGGTTCCGGCGTATATCCATTCGCGATGTTCTCACGGAAGTTAATCACATCTTTGGCCCCACCGGCTGCGAGGGCAACGGTGTCACTGGCCGCCATGTTGGTTCCGTCATTGAAATTATTGCTAATATCGTTCAACACGCTTAGTTTGGCTGGTTCGTCAACTGCAGACCGGCCTCGCAGTTCGAGCGCTTCAACGTGGCGACCACAAGAGGGACAGACGTATTCAGGGGCAACAACTGGGTGCTGGTCCTCCATTGGTTGCCAGTCGTCGACTGACGATGTGTCACTTGAGGTATCGATTCGGCTGAGCGACGAGGTCGAGTCAAAGATGAAAATGCGCTCGTCTGCGTCTATGTTACATGTTCCTATCGCGTCTATTACAGCAGACCCAGCTGCATCGATGAATTGTCCGTCTCGGAGGTGATCACCACAATGCGGGCACTCCCGAGTTTGATTTGAACTGGAACTGACTGGATGTGCACTGAATAGATTTAGGAAGCGGTACGTTGCGTCGGTTTCGACATCGTGGGGCAAGTCGCTGTCTGGCGTGGCGAGCAGATTGGACTGTCCACCTGTCTGGGTAGTAATACGCAATCGCACCAGTGTTGGGCCATTAGATTCGATTCTGTGTCTGGAATTTACTTTCGCCTCAATGGTGCGCCGTGTTGCAGATCGTGCGTCGGGGGATTTTCTATTCATATGTCACAGTGGCCGTCATTTACCCAGACAGCCCACGGGTTCTCAACTGCCATCTCGGTCTCTTCACTGGATGTGCTCGATTAAACACCATCGCAATGGTGCTTTTGAGTCGCTTGCTCATATCAGTATGCGCTATCATGATTTAATTGTTTCGACAGTATACATCGTATCTTGGACAAAATATATAATACAAACATTACGATGTAACTTATAACCACAAGCGAGGAGAGTTCTCAAAAGACATCTGTCGAGCACGTAAAGAATACGTTACGGTGTAGAGTAAGCAAACGTAACAATCATTGCAATGGCACTCATCTCACAACAAGAATCTCATGTCTCTCGATGCCGGCGACGCACTCGTTGAATCTCTACACACACACAATCAGTGGTGGGATGATGGTACCGACGCGTTTCATCTTCCTGCGTGGAGAAAAAGTGAATTCGACGCTCTCACACAGCTATACACCCCTCATGAGGGACACCAAAGTCAGCGTCTACTTGGTCTCGTTGGTCGACAAGGTATTGGAAAGACAACATTACTTCGACAGTTTATCCAACACCGAATCGACGCTGGCGATTCCACGGGGCAATTTCTGTACCTTCCTTTCGGTGCGGACCCACTGTATCAGCTTCAATCTGACGAGCAACTTGCCCGTGCGATCCGATACTATGAGAGTCGGGTTCATGCTCGAGGCGTCGACAGCGGACCGCAGTTTATTCTCCTTGATGATATTCACCTGATCGAGCACGCTGATAAACCAACAATCGACGGATGGGGAACATCCGTTGGCAGACTTCTCGATGACACACCTGATCGATATATTGTTCTGACAGCAAGCGCTGAAGTGCAGATTGAACGAGAACTGGCTCATACTCATATCGAAGATGAACAGTATAGGGTTCAGACAGTTCTTCCCGAACTATTTCGTGAATATCTATTCGCTGTACACCCTGATCTTGAGCAGGGTGGAGTAGACGTCAATCAAAACTCAACTCATGAGAGCGACCTCTTGACCGCGATGGCCGATGGAGACACATCGATGGTCGCCTCAGCACTTCAAGAGAGATATCAGAAAGTGGCTGAGAGTGAGCGTCGGTTTCAGTCACAGGTCGTTGAGTATCTTGCGATTGGGGGAATGCTGGGTTATCGACACGCTGGTGCTATCGAGTCGGCACGCGAACTGACCGACGACGATTACACCCAACTTCGAGAGAGTGTTCAGGCGGCGTTATATCAGGACGTGCCTGGAGTAGAGTCGGTCCAAACAATCGCTGACTTGGAACGCTTGTGTGCACTCGCTGCCCAAAATCGCGCGGCAACGTCGTTTCGATATCAAGAACTCGTTGAACTGTTCGATGTCGACCGCCGAACGATTGCTGATAGCTATCTCTCAGTGCTTGCTCATCTCGAGATTCTCGCTGGTGTCACCGAGTACGATAACAGTCGTCCGCGCAGCGTCAGGCTCTATCCTTGCGATACGGGCCTCATCGCGGCGCTTACAGACAGCAATGCGAGTTCAGTTCGAAGCAATCTCCATCATGAATCAGACCTTGCCCGCGTCGCAGCCTTCAATCACACCGTGCGACTGACTCGCAAGATTAACGCCGCACAGGAGCACACTGCCAGTCCATCAGTCCAGTACTGGCGTGGTCGAGAAGGGGAGGTGGATTTTGTATTTGAACTTGACGGCACCCCTATTCCAATCGAACTCGCCTACCGGTCGCGCGACTATGATGTAGCTCTTGAGACTCTCGCAGAGTTTCAAGATACATATGATGCCCCAGTCGGATTTGTCGTAGTGGGCAATACGGTTCGTGGCGACACCGCGGTTCAACACATTAACGATAGAATCGTCGAGCTTCCATATTGGCTCTATCTCTTGCTTTGCTGAGTGCTCACGCTTTAGTCCTGAAAATGAGGATATCAGATCGATGTGACATTTTCTCCGAGGATCGTGAGTGACCGGCTTGAACTAGTGTAAGGAACTCTGCATCAGGATCTAATTTTCACTGCCTCTCGCGAGTGCAGAGCTATCTTGAAAATTGCATTGCTATGCTGTGGCCGTCTGATTACACGGGCTACAGGAGAAAGCCCACGGCTTTCGCCGTGGGGTGAACTCATAAACGACATACGAGGTATTACCGTAGCCGGCAATACCGGAGTTTTCACGCTGAGAAACGCCGTCTTCGATGGCACTAGAGCTTCGCTCTGACTTCTCGCGTCGTGACAAATCTGACTGAACCAATCTACAACGTAACGGTTTAGCCGACGCGAATCGTGGCACTGTGCGGGCTGAATACCCTGTCGTGGAGTGACGAACGGTGTTCGTCGCATCCGCCCGGCGCGTCCGGGACGGAAGGCCCGTTTGACCGGGCTGTACGCGCTGTAACGCACTCCCTCGGTCATAATTGGGAGGCAACCGCTGACGCGGGACGCGAAAGCGTACGTCGCTATCGAGGAAACGCGCACTCTTTAATTCCCCTTCGGGAATCCCACGAGTTTGGTCGTGGGAGAAGGTCAGACCTGGATTAAACTACAATCGTATTTACCCCCTGACAGACTAGCTCGAATTTGAGTATGCTGAGCTTGAGCGGAATCCTTACCCAGAGAGCGAGACATTCTCAATGCGTGTTTTGAGATATGCTTGCAGTTTCTCATCACAGCAGTAGAGATAACATCCATCCATTCCACGCGTCATGAGCGTTCGATACGTGTTCTTGATGAGCTCTTCGGCTATCTCGGCTGCCTGTGTGGGGGTTTCGTCGAACATTTTCTTGATACCAAACAGTGACCGGTCGGTACTCGCTCGCTCTTCATGATCAACGACAATCTCTCCATCGCGATACGTCAAATCCTCACCGATAATTACACCAACATAATCAAATTCGAGTCCTTGGCAGGTGTGAATGCATCCAACCTGATCGATTGAGCCTTCTGTAATTGCCCATGGATCGCTATCATCGAGATTCCAACTGCGCTCATACTCACCAATTTTGATATCGGTCACCTCCGGATTGGCGCGACCGTCTTTTTCCCATTCCCAACAGTACCCTGCCACAACCCGGGAGGTTCGCGTCTGTCGGTTTTTCTCTTCGATTGCGGCATGTAACGCCTCTGGAGAGTCACATACCCGGAGATCAAAGTCAAGATCGAACCCATCTGCGTTGGCAGTCTCCCGGATCTGTAGTACGTCATCAACCCAGGCGATATATCCCTTTGAGCCGTTGCAACGGAATTGAGACTCAAGTGTCAGCTCTTCAACTGAGGCTCCTAAGTCAGCTGCATGTTTGTAAATTTCTTGCTTAGACCCGATATCGTCGATATGGACACGCTGACTTTCATCGATGAAAAAGACGCTGAACGTAGCGGCATTTATAATCTCCATGATCTGGTTTTCTCCGCGGCCAAAGAATGTTGACTCCTCATTTAATCGGTGAGCTTCATCTGCAATCAGTGCGGGAATTGCATTTGTGTCTGTTTCAACGAAACTACCAGCACCTGTGAATAGGTGTTCAATCTCTTTGACGAGTCTGTCACCACGAAGTTTCTTTTTATATACCTCACGCGGCGCTCGATTCTTTGAGACATACTGAGCGAGCATATTCTGTTGTATCAACTCTGAGAGAATGTTGATCGCCACCACAGTTTTCCCCGTCCCAGGGCCACCATCAACGAGTAAGACACGCTTCTGTCCATCACGACGTGATCGATTCGCGAGTTCGATTGCTCTCTCATAGACCACTTTCTGTGAATCTATCAGCGTGAATTCATCACGGTCATCCAACATTTCGACCAGTGAATTCTGCAGAGATTTAGCAGGGCGAATCTTCCCATCGTTCAACGTATGCAGACTCTCGCGATCATCCCCCATGTCAATTCGAGACTCCAGAGATGAGCGAAGTTCTCTCGTATCTCCACGGATATAGATTGGTGCCGCATCAATGTAGGGTTGATAAATGTCGTTCTCAATTATCTCACGATAACGTGACTCAAAGTTGTGTAAATACGCCATTGGGTGTAGATCAATCGGCTCTTCACGGATACTTGCATTAAAATCTCTCAGTAGTTGGGCGTATGAAACAGCCTGATAGCTTGGATGCGTCGTTTCGCGGATACCACCACCAAGAGCGGTTTTGACGATCCCGTCCTTGTTCTCGACGACCTCTGTGCTGGCACCATCCCATTGTTTGAGTTCGACGACAGCAATATTCGCTTTTGCTGCTGTATCGTATCCAGAAATCAAAAAGTCGATACGACGAGATGTGAGCGGGATTTTGAACTCGATTGCGACTCCTGCACTCTCGGGGATTGAGCTACCATTCAACACAGTGTGCATATACTGCAAGGAGTTCTTCCAAGCCTGAACTTCACCTGGCCCACCCATTGCAATTCCCTGCGACTCATACCCCCGCCTGATCTCAGGCACTAATCGACCCTCGATGACGTCGTCTAAGAATCCAGATTTTGTGCTCTCGTAGACGAGCATTTACAGTTACTCATCTGTTGTTTCACCTGCAATGATATATTCGTTTGCTGGATATCGTATGTTGTTCTTCAGACGTTTGCTGATGTGTCGTCTCGGACGAGATAATATATCTCCGTGAATATACAGAATAACACAGTAGCCGTCTCATTTTCGATATGCCTTCACGTGTCCAAGTCATCTGTTGAGTTCCTCTTGGCGCTCAAATGGGTGGACTCTTGGCGTGGATGTGTAAGGTCTTCTTGATTGTGGAACTCACTGTGAGCACTTTGCTCCATGATATTTTTCTCTGGATCTGACTGCTCATGTGTTCATCTGTTCCTCTCTTATTCACTTGGCACCCGATCGATGTGGTGCTATATCGCCACGAAGCTATCTGAGGAGAGCAGACAGCTTAGAGTCCGGTGAGCGCAGGGAGCACTGAGTAGTACAGTTCGTGGACTATAACGGCGACAAATATTGTTATCCCGCTTGACAAAAGCGCTGTATTCCACCGTACATCATCAGCAGTACAGAGCCCAAGCGCAGGAGTCCACGAACTGAGCGGCCACAGCGGTTTCACTTTGAACCCTCCTCCGACAGTGAGAGCGTCTGTCGCGATATGAGTCAACAGCGATCCAGCAACGACTCCAACTAAGAACATCCACACCATGGTGGGTACCATTACCGTAGACGAGAGCATCTCATGCTCGACAGCGAGTCGCTGACCAACGTGGAGTGGATACGTCACTGTGCTTGCGGTAACGAAGGCGACGACGAGAGCAAACAGAACGCTATGCGTCGGCCCACGATGCCCAATAATATTCGCTGGAATATACTGGTCTTGATCTGGAACGTGAGTGGCTCCGAGCATCAATACAGTCGCGATGAGTCCAGACGGAAGGCCGAGCCCGAGTACCCAAAGCGCTCCCAAAATTAGGGTCGTTCCGTAGTGTCCCTCTCGTTTCATCGTCTCTCAGTTCGCGTCATCATACTAGTCTCCAGGTGCCAGTCTGTCGTATGTATCGGACCCCCGAAAGGATAGCGTTCGTGGACGTGGTTTGTGGTCCGTAGTAAGGGCTCACGGTCTGTGGATGAGATAGATCCGAGTCTCCAAAGCGGAACACAAAATACGTGCGACGACACACGATCCCGTACAATTCATGTCGACGACTATCATGACTCCCGACGCAGATCAGGTATGTATGTACTGTAAGTCACAGATCTTCAATCACGACCCAATCTGTGTCCGCGACTGCGAGAATGGCTGTGGATCGCCAGCATATTTTTGTAACTATGCTTGCCTTTCAGCACATATCAACGAACAGGGACTCATGATCGGAGATACGTGTCAGTGGGATTCTGAGGAGTGTTGCTGAGGAGATAGTGACCAAATCCAGAGATTTTCACTCGATATCACTGACTGAGTTCCTCAGCGGTTCAATCCTGTGTCGCGCGGAGACTACTTATTTCATCCTCAATATCCTCAAGAATCCCAACTTGCTCAGTCATTTAGTCCTCATTGCGGGTGCTCATGATAGAAGAGACAAGATTGTCAAGATTCGAGCCAGGTTCATCAAGTATCTCCTCTTTGAGTATTCTGGCCCCGCCAGCCCCATATCGCTGTAGAGTTTCGATTTGTGCCTCTGGCTCAAGAATCACTTCAGCTTCGTTATGATCGGCGTATGCCAACGCAGCAACAATCACTGACAGCCGTTGATACTGCAACTCGTGCTGTTGGCCTGCGATATCTGCGAGCTCTCCAGCGACAGCATCACTTCACTGACTCTCGGTAACTAAGACGACCACCTGATCTGCCATGAGGAACACAACTGTCTCAACAGAGTCGTCGCGGTCGTAGCCTCGATTCGTCTCTATGGCTCCAACTGCATCACTCTCAATCCGATGTGATGCGGTTACTTTGCCCGCGTGACTGTTGCTGAAAAACAGCAAGGTACGGGTCGCCGGTGTTGGTGTTCGGACACTCGGAAGTGCGTTCAATGACAAGCGACTCGCCGGCAATATCCTGCCCGATGAGACCTAATTCGACCGGATACGATTTACTGCTGTAACTGAGCACATGGTCATCAGACGTCGATTCGACGGTGAGGTCACTACGGACTGGAATACGCCCGTCCTCATTATCATCAGGCCGGTACTCGCTCCAGTTACCCGCTGTACAGACCTCATACTGCGGTTCTTCGACACGCTCAGGCAGTGGGGTTGGGTTGGTGGCGACAAGAGATCCAACGCGGACTTCGTTGTCGCCTCGCTCTGGAATCGCAATTGTATCATCAAGTTGGAGATCATACCTGGGACCACCGGTCGCGACATCAGTTGTCAACACAATCGTCGTGATGAGTGCAAATACGACAAGTGCATATACTGCCTGCCGGCCTGTGATGAAGCGATCGTCCGAGTTGAGAGCAGACCGGGAGGCAAAGAGGATGGCTGCGATAGCAAGCAGTCCGACCACGGTCACCTCGCTTCCGAGATCGAAGGTACCCACAGTCTTAGCAAAGAGCATGAGGAGCGAGATGACAATGACGCCGTATGCAAAAAACACCAACTGCTGGTCTTCTGCCCGCTGTGCAAGTCCGAACACGCCAGTCAGAAAAGTGGCGACGATCAGAATCTGCGATGCATATGAAATGCCGAGTTTGACGCTGAAAATGAAGATGCTTACTGCAATAATTGTGACGACGGCTGCAGTTGCGTTCAATAGCGTTTCTGAGTCGAATCCGAACATAGCTACATTCTTCTTATCCACTCTTAAGTAGTCCCTGAGCGAGTACACAGACCGAAACACGTTCTCTGCAGTCGTGACAGGCAACCCATTGCATATATTCGCTTTTTCGTAGAGCGTGGATGACACCGCCATGGAAACCAGTGTTCGTGGCGAAGCCCCAACTCACCTCCCGGGGGACACTGTATCGATAAGCCCAAGATTGAGAAGAGGAGAAAATATAAACGCACATAGAAGCTTGACCGGAGTGTCGTTCAACACTCAGACAACGAGCGTTTACCCACGACCACGTAGCGAAGCCATTGCTGACAGTGAGAGACTCACAGACTACCTTTGAGTTGATGAGTGTGTTCGATTGCATGGCTAGACTGTAGCTATATAGCTGGGACCTGTCGCCACGTACTGAATGACAGGCACGTTGATTGTGGGCGGAGAGTGTCGCACTCAAGTGAGCGAGCATCAACGATGATCGATGATAAAAAAGACGGGATGACGACCGGCAGCTATGCTTCAATTATCATTCCAGTGATAGTGATCATGTTCGGGATTGGAACTCTTGTTGGAGTGGTGTATGCAAATGCGACGACTGCGACACGACACGATTATGAGTCGATTCAACGCAATTGTGGAGAACTAGCCGATACCACTCGTCTCGTTGACGGCGGGGTTGGTTTGACACGCCAACAACTGAATCAGACGCACGTTGCGATCTGTGAAAATACCAGCCATGCTGAGTATCATCATCAGCGGGTGGACTCAATGCGGACGACACCGTTCAATCCCATTCAATGGATTCTGTATATTGGTGCTGGCGGCAGTGCAGTGATTGGCGGGGTTGCACTCGGAAGACAGCGCAATTGAACTGTGATTCTATTGGGTGTGATGAGAGCAGTCCAGTATCGCACTCATGACAACGTCCGACATTATCCTGATGTTCACCAACTGCCGTACACGCATGACCAACTGTGGCGAAACCCTCGGCATTCAGGGCGTGAGGTCGACGGTGACGGCACAGAGAGCGTTCCAACGAGTGTATGCCTCTAAGTTAATGGAGACGTCGTGACTGCGGTACTATTTTGCCATTCCCTGAGGGAGCAATAATTCTGGGTCTGACTGTGTGAACACGACCTGTCGATCATTGCTCAGTGGCCGAAGGAAAATATCGATCTCACCACGTGAGAGGGCATGTTCAGCCATCAGTTGTGCGTCATCTGCTCGGTAGTACAGTGGGACGAACACAGCGATATCATGTGCCGATGATTTGATCGCGGCAACAACGAATAGTATGCTCCCAACCTCTGCTCGAAAGGACTCATAGCTATCAAAGGTGGTGCCGCTGGTCGCTGCAGCGACTCTCTCGAACTCATTAGTGGGAACGATGACATCTAAGCCAACGCGTGTGTCATCTATGCGCTCATCGGAATTCGTGTTCATCTCGTCAGACGGATTCTCATCGTCGTCCTGTGGGGTAGTGATATCGGTCACATCAGTCCCATCCACTGGCGGTAACGGAAGTATATCACCGGGGTGAACTTCGACAGTCTCCCACCCCGCCTCGCGGTACTCAGTCGCCGTTGCTGACATATCCTCAATGACTGTCTCCCAGCGGTCGTTCCGGCCGCTTATCGGGTGGTTGGTACCCCCACCTGCATCGTGAGGCGTTACGTCCACCTCTGTTTCCGAATTCACCTCTGGATCTTCGTCTGCACTTGTATCTGTATTCTTCATGTCGTTGATTCAACCACGAAGCTGGAAATAAATATTCTCTTGAGTTGCCCGATCACAGCATCGACTCAATGTGAGTTCGATCGAGAAACACCTCTAAACGCTGTATCGAATGGCGAAACTCAGAGACGAACCAGCTGAGGTGAGAACAGCAATCACTGATTCCGAATCTCACCCCTGTTCATGTATCCCTGATGGTCACCTCCGGTTGTGATAGATACTGAACAGCGCATCACAGTTGAGTGCCCGACACCAACTAACGGACGTGCGATGTGGCAGCATAAGATGTTTTATTCCATACATACATGTCTGATTCAGCGTGTATTCCAGCGAGCGACATACATTATCTCAGCATGAGTGCGTCGTCGTCGCTGCAAGATAAGATATCATCCAACAAAGTCAGGGCAAAGCTGAGCTGGATTGGCCTGGGCTGGGCTGGGCTGTGCAAAGTGCTTTTCAGCAGAACCGACAACGATTGTAATATGTCTCCGGTTCTTTCGCTTTCAGATCTTCGAACACAGTTCTCTACTGAGCGCGGGCAGGTCAAAGCAGTCGATGGTGTGTCGCTCGATATCCATGCAGGCGAAACTGTTGGGCTTGTCGGCGAGTCTGGAAGTGGAAAAAGCGTGACCGCACTCTCGGCAATGGGACTCGTTGATGACCCTGGCCGTGTCGTGGGGGGAGAGGTAACGCTGCAGTCTGCATCACTTGCAGACACATTTAGCGCCCAGTACGATTCGCCCTCGTTCGTCGATGGGGATTATATTGAACTCACGAAGGCTCCCGAGGAGGCCCTTCGATCAGTCCGTGGGGCTGAGATGAGCATGATATTCCAGGATCCGATGACGTCACTGAATCCTGCCCTGACTGTCGGTGAACAGGTAGCAGAGTCACTTCGACTACATCAATTCGATGGACGTCACAAAGATACATGGATAAATGCCGCACGTGAGTTAGTTGGCCGAATCGGCTCGGATATCGATGAGGAAGTTGCTGAGCGGACGATCGATGTGCTCTCTGAGGTTGGTATCTCAGAGCCGGCCTCACGGATTAATGAGTACCCACATGAGTTCTCTGGTGGCATGCGACAGCGAGTTCTTATTGCAATCGCACTTGCTTGTCGGCCAAATATCCTCGTGGCCGATGAGCCGACGACAGCCCTCGACGTAACCATCCAAGCACAGATTCTTGAGTTGATCAACAATCTGCAGAGTGATCTTGAGATGGGGGTATTGTTTATTACACACGACTTGGGGGTCGTTGCGGAGACGTGCGACCGTGTTGCAGTAATGTATGCCGGTGAGATCGTCGAGGAAGGGCCAGTCGAAGAGATATTTGCGAATCCGTCACACCCATATACGTACGCACTGCTCGAGTCTATCCCAACATCCGACCGCGAGCGGCTGACGCCGATTGATGGCAACGTTCCGGACCTCATCGATATGCCCGAGGGGTGTCACTTCGCTCCGCGGTGTCCGTGGGCAAAGCCAGAATGCCGCCGTGGCGAAATTGAATCTCGCCAGCACGGCCCAGCGAACATTGACCACAAAGCAAAGTGTGTGCTTGATGACTTCGATGAAAGCGAGTACGGGACAGATACGGACCTTACCGCCGAAGCCACGATGCGAACCGATGAGCCAATTCTCGAAGCCGAGGGGCTTGAAAAGCACTTCTCACGCTCAGAGGGGCTTGTAGATGAATATCTGGGTCTGAATACTAATCGGGTGAAAGCCGTCGACGGTGTTGATCTCACTGTGTATGAGGGAGAAACGCTTGGACTCGTTGGTGAGTCTGGGTGTGGGAAGTCGACAACCGGTCGAAGTATTCTGCAGTTGCTCGAGCCAACAGCCGGGCAAGTGGTGTTCGCGGGTAACGACCTCACCGACCTCTCGAAAGATGAACTTCGTGAGCGGCGACGCGACCTGCAGATGATTTTCCAAGATCCAATGTCCTCTCTTGACCCCCGGATGACTGTCGAGCAAATTGTTTCCGAACCGCTCGTCATCCATGACCTTCCGGCGGATGGCGAGGGGTCGGACAGAGACCAGCGTCGCAAACGAGTGACTGAGTTGCTAGAGGCCGTTGGATTGGATCCTGACCAACGTGACCGCTACCCTCATGAACTCTCGGGTGGGCAGCGACAGCGGGTTGGGATTGCTCGTGCGATTGCTGTCGACCCAGACTTCATCGTCTGTGATGAACCGGTCTCAGCACTCGATGTATCCGTGCAGGCGCAGATACTGAATCTGCTCAAGGATCTTCAATCAGAGTTTGGACTCACGTTCTTATTCATTGCACACGACCTCAGTGTCGTCCGACATATCTGTGACCGGATTGCTGTGATGTATCTGGGTGAAATTGTCGAAATTGCACCAACACACACGCTCTTTGAGGCACCACAGCACCCGTACACACGTGCGCTGCTGTCTGCGATTCCCGTTGCCGACCCAACTGCGGAAACCGACCGTGTGATTCTCGAAGGCGATGTGCCATCACCAACGAATCCACCATCGGGCTGTCATTTCCGAACACGGTGTCCAGAGGTTATTCCACCCGATGATATTGAGATTGAGCAATCGACGTATCGAGATATAATGACTCTCCGTGAGCGAGTGTCCAATGAAGCAATCGATATTGAGGCTCGTCGAGAGGAGACAGACCTGCAAGGGAATCGGAGTTTTGTCGATGTGCTCCGCCGTCAGTATATTGATGGCCCGCTCACTGGTACGAACCGACAGGTGGTCGACACAGCGCTCACAGCTCTGACGAATGGAGACTTTGAAACAGCATCTGAGGAGCTCCGAGAGCGGTTTGAAAGCGTCTGTGAACGTCGCGATCCAGGATTTAATGAGTCTCGTGACACGGTATCGGAGGCTGAAAGAGCAGAGACAGATGCAATGGCCACACACTTGACGGCGTGTCACCGGTATGATGAGACCGCAGACGGGGATCCGATTGTCACCCCAGATGCCGTCACAACGTCCTCAGCGGGGAGCGCCCCTCAGAGTTCAAATACAGACTGAATAATTGTGTGGGTCGAACAATTATCGACTCGTGCAGAGCGGTTGCCGCACCCACGACGTGGTGAGTATGAATACTAACACAATATTTAACCACATCTCTCGATGTATGTTCATATATCTATGTCCTCCAATATAGATCGGCGAACGTTCCTCACAACTGCAGGGAGTGCTGCAGCAGCAGCGACTCTTGCAGGTTGCTCGGGAGGAAGTGACGATGCCAGCAGCGATGACGGCACAGACACGACGGATAGTGACGAAAGTAGCGCCGAAACGAGTGGGACACTCGTGTATGCACGGGGTGACCATCCACAAAACTACGACCCACAGCAGACAACAAGCGGTGAGGTTGCTAAAGTTACGAACCAGATATATGACCAGCTTGTCGGGTTTACCCCAGGGAGTGGAGGTCAGCTACGCGATGGACTTGCAACCGAGTACAGTCTCGAGGGGACGACAGCGAAGCTGACACTCCGCGAAGACGTCACGTTCCACAATGGGGAGTCATTCACTGCAGAAGACGTCCGCGCGACGATTCGCCGATTTACTGATAGTGGGTATGAGCATTACCTTGGTGATGAGAACCGCTCAGGATACGGGCCGTTCACATTCGGCGATTGGGTCGACACTATCGAAGCGAGCAGTGAATTCGAAGTGACAATCCAGCTCACACAACAGTATGCCCCGTTTTTGCGCAATCTCGCGATGTTTGCGGCTGCGATCCTCTCGAAAGCACAGATTGAGTCTCTGGAAAACCAGGTCGAGCTCGGAACGGAACCACAGGGAACTGGGGCGTTTCAGTTTTCGGAACTCGATAACGGGAATCAGCGAGTCTTGTTATCAGCGAATACTGATTATTGGGGGAATGGTCCGAACGTCAGCGAAGTTGTGTTTAAAACGATCGGCCAGAATTCCACGCGGGTGCAGGATGTGATCAACGGGAATTCGCATATCACCGACAATCTTGATTCACAGTCCTCTCAGCAACTCGAAAGCGCTGGGTCAGCGCAACTCGCCTCGAAAAATGGAATCAATGTCGGGTACATGGCAATGAATCAAGCCCGGCGTGAGGAGTTCCGTGACCGCCGGGTTCGCCGTGCGGTCTCATTCGCTGTTAACACCCAAGCAATCGTCGACAGTATTTATCAAGGCTTTGCGACAGTCGCTGACCAGCCGCTCCCACCGGACGTTCTTGGACATAACGACGACCTTGAGCCGTATTCGACCGATAAAGATGAGGCTCGCCGTCTGCTAAACGAGGCTGGCTATGGCGATGGATTCGAGCTTGAGCTTGCAACATTTTCAAATCCACGTGGATATAATCCAAGCCCAGTCGAAACCGCCAATCAGGTTCGTTCGGATCTCGAAGAAATTGGGCTCACAGTAAACATCAATCAATTCTCGACGTTCTCATCGTATCTTGAGTATACCAACCAGGGGAAGCATGATGCCGCGTTCCTCGGATGGTACACCGATAACGCTGATCCGGACAACTTTATGTATGTCCTGCTTGACCCGAAAGTTTCGATGGATGCTGTCCCAGACGGGCAAAGTTGGGTGAGCTTTGATACAGAAGGGTACAGCACACTGAACATCTCAGGATTTGCCAACTCAGACTATATGTCACTTGTGCGTCAAGCACAGCGGAGTTATGACGATGCGCAGCGTGAGGAACTGTACGCGGAGGCGAATCGAATCGCGAACGAGGAAGCACCTTGGGTGTTTATTGACTACGCGCAAACACTCCGTGGGGTAAACGAGGCTGTGGTTTCCGACAGCTACACCGTCTCATCTGTTGGTGGTCCGTTCCTCAATACAGTTGAGTTACAGTAGAATACAGTACACGCATACGATGGCTACTGATAGTTGTTGTCGGGTCAAGACAAAAAGAGGCTAACGAAGCTCACGTACACGTTCAGACACTCATATGGTCTCAAAGCGATTCCTCCTTCGACGCGTGCTGCTGTTAATCCCTGTTCTTTTTGGAGTTGCAACGCTCGTCTTCTCGATCCTCCAACTTGCACCAGGTGACCCAGCCCGAATCATCGTTGGCCAGCGTGCCTCTGCGCAGCAGGTCGCCAAAGTTCGAACTGAACTCGGACTGAACGACCCACTCTGGGTGCAGTACGCACGGTTTATTATCGATGCAGCCACGTTTGACTTTGGTCAATCATACAAAATCGCGCAGGGAACACCAGTTCGTGACGTCCTTGCTGACCGACTTCCTGTGACACTCGAATTAGCGATTTTCGGTCAAATAGCAGGGATCCTGCTTGGCATCCCACTGGGGGTTATCTCAGCGGTCAAGCAGGACTCGATGACCGATCATCTGACACGGGTTGGAGCCTTGACTGGTATCTCAGTGCCAATCTTCTGGTCTGGTCCGCTTCTCATCCTTCTGTTTGCGACCTTTCTGGGTATCTTGCCGACCAGTGGGCGTATCGGGTCGACAATCTTCCTCGCAGAGAGTTGGACACTCTTTGGCACAGAACTACCGCTGACGGGACTAGTGACAGTTGATACGCTATTGCTCGGCGAGTTCGACGCCTTCGTTTCGGCAGTTCGGCATCTACTGCTTCCGGTGTTAGTGCTCGGTATCTATCAGATGGCACTGCTCTCGCGAATGATGCGCTCGTCGATGCTCGAAGTCGTGAGACAGGACTACATGCGAACTGCGCGAGCAAAAGGACAGGGCAGCAAAATAACTATTCTCACACACGGATTTCAGAACGCGCTCATTCCAGTTGTGACCGTGATCGGCATTCAATTCGGAACCTTACTTGGTGGGGCTGTCCTGACTGAGACCGTGTTTGGAATCGGGGGGATTGGGACGATGCTCGTCAGCGCAATCGGTGCCTCCGACTATCCGCTCGTTCAGGGGACTGTCCTGACATTCGCGCTTCTGTTTACATTCGTCAACTTTGGTGTCGATGTCACATACAGTTATCTTGACCCACGGATCGACCAATGATGTGTCTGTACACTCACGCTCACGGCTGGTTCAGCTCTGAGTTCGAATGCGGATGCGGATGCAGTCAGGCAGGCAGATATATTCGTGGCCCCGTTTCGACGTGTCGTTCACTTTCGAGTCTCTTGGACGTTGTGCGTGCAGATCCTCGTTCGCTTGTGTCGACACATGCAATTGCAGGTATCGGTTCACGATCACCGATGATCGCCGACGTATCTTTCCGTTCAAAACTCACCTATGGCAACTGATTCACAGAGTACGACCACTGACACGCGCGATTTTATCGACCGACTGTTTGCATCGCCATTCGTTTCAAACCTGCTATCGAATCGTCTTGCCGTCGTCGGTCTGAGTATTATCCTTGGGGTGTTCGTGATTGCGCTCGTGGCTCGATTCACTCTCGATCTGAGTGCACTGACTGGGTCCCGACTTGGAGCAGGAATTCCAGACCGACACCCACCTGGATGGGTAGGTCCAGCATCGTGGAATCAGTACTTGTTTGGAACTGATGTTGCTGCTCGTGACATCTTTCGGCGGACAATGTATGGGTCGTGGCTGGCGTTAAAATTCGGCACAATCGCAGTCGGAGCATCCACAGCGCTCGGTGTCGGATTAGGGATTATTGCTGCATACTATGGAGATGTCACTGATAATCTCATCATGCGGACGATGGATATGCTGCTGGCATTCCCATCGTTGCTTCTTGCGCTTGCACTCGTGGCTATCTTCGGTGCTGGCCTATGGAAGGCAGTGCTTGCACTGACACTCGTGTACACACCGCGGTTTGCGCGTGTCGTCCGGGGGGCAGCACTCAAAGTGCTCGAGGATGAGTATGTCGATGCGACAGTTGCTCTGGGCGCGAAAGACCCTCGGATTCTTGTTCGACATGTTCTTCCAAACTGTATCGCTCCGATTACTGTCCAATCAACGTTGAACTTTGGCCTCGCGATTATCGACCTCGCAGCGCTGTCGTTCCTTGGATTCGGTGCGCAGGCAGGTGCTCCTTCGTGGGGGCTTATGCTCTCTCGTGGAGTTGAGAATGGCTTGCTGACTGGGAAGTGGTGGATGTCATTCTTCCCAGGATTGTTCCTCGCAATTACCGTTCTTGGATTCAATCTACTCGGTGATGGAATGCGCGATGCACTCGATCCGCGAATGCGTGAAGCACTCGATTAAATCCCGACGAATATGTCACCATCTCGACGCTCAGACTCAGAGACGGACGCTGACACTGAGGTGAATATTGACGCATCATCGCATGCAGACGCCACAGTGAGTGAGTCAACACAGCCGCAGATATCCTCATATACTGCCCCCTCACGTTCGGCGCCACTTGCTGCACGGGGCCGCCTCGTTGGCGGTTCGGCCCTAATTGGCATGATGATGAGCGGGACGTCGGTCCTCGTTAGCATGGGTATCGTTGGTATTGCGACGGCTGCGGATACAGCATTCCTCTTTGGAACGCTTGCACTTGGATTCGGGACGCTGGGGTGGGCTGCCTCAATTGCCGCAGGTCCCGGGATGGCGGCGATGCAGGCACATCTTGAGACGACAACTGATTGGGACGAAATGGACTCGCGGCGGGCAATGGCCCGAATTGGTGGGTGTGGGGCAGGCGTCATGATCGCTGCGATTGTGATTGGAATCGCCTTTGGGTATCGCTGATCTATCATCTATTACGGACTAACACTGAGAACTCGACGATCCTGCTGTATCTCTCTACACCCACTCGCTTCGCTCAACAGTGAGAGAGTTGACTCCGCACTCCCTATCAGTCCAACTGTCGTCTGATGTGCGCAATCAAAACCACAGACATTTTTTTGATATACACTATTGACAGTCTATGTCACAGAATTCAGACTGTCGTGTGTGCGATGAATCACTTCCACGCCCGCATGAGTGCAACTACTGTGGACACACTCACTGTATGGAACATCGGCTGCCTGAGAATCACGAGTGTCCAGGATTAGATGACGTCTCAGAGAGTCAAAAATGGTTTGACGAGTCAAACTGAGACTCGAAATCGTATGAGCAGGGGCTAGATATTCATGATTGTAATTGCAATCTGAGAAAATGGCTCCCTCTGGTGTCCGCTTCTTCTGTCGGGTCAGCAATCAGCCTGATTCCAATCCTCAAGAGTGATTCAAGAGACGGTGAAAGAGCAACGCCTCGTTCTGTGGGTCTCATCACCGAGTGGTCAAGCAAGTCAAACGATAGACGCTCTCCACAGGGTGGAGACGTTCTCACGATATTGCAATGAAGTGAAAGCACAGCAGGCGATATAGGTAAACGTGGGGCCTCTCAAAGAGAACATCTCCGCGCCGGATATCGAATTTACGGAAATTCGAGGCGAAAGCCTCGCCCTTCAGGGCGAGGATGAAGCCGACCAATAGTATTCAACCACCGACGATGGCATAGACGGGTTTCCCAACGCAATCTTTCATCCGTCCGACCGTGAGAGTCTGCAGAGATGCTAAAGAGTACCCGTCACGCGAAATCCGAACTCTCCGACCACAGAGTGTTCGTGCCGAAATATCGGCGTTCGCACCTGACGGGGAAGACGAAGGAACGTCTTCAACCCTTAGAGTTGTGTCGATGGCACAGCATGGCCCGTGAAGTGCATTGTACGTGAATGGCCAAGCACACCACGCTAGATTCGGTGGCCTAATGTAAGAGTCACAAACCACAGCCACAGCCTGAGCCTGCCCCACGAGGGAACTCTTTGTGCGAGCATGACAATACCTCGAAACAGCGGTGACAACGAGGCCGAAAAAGTTTCATACGTTTCCTACTAGGTACGGTTCCAATGAACAGGCGTTCGACCGAAGCTGGTTAAACGGGGATGTGTAGTCGTTGGCATTGAGGGACTCTCTGGGTGTTCTTGACATCTTCCACGGCCTTAGTAGTTCACAGAAGAACTGGGTGCTTAACTAGACATGCATCGGTCAGGGTAGT
>ERZ1034569.88-NODE-88-length-31293-cov-10.707152_pt1 | contig 31293 bp, 27 predicted proteins | sample MGYA00520706_ERZ1034569 | MGnify/ENA primary metagenome ERZ1034569 (study PRJEB33760, sample SAMEA4777722) | hypersaline lake metagenome | biome: hypersaline environment; feature: brines | place: Spain | collected 2014-08 | depth 0 m ...
ACATATACTTCCTCGACTGGGAAATCAATAACTCGCACAGTCACCGTGGACAATAGTTACACGCCACCAACACCAACGCCAACACCAACACCAACACCAACACCAACACCGACACCGACACCGACACCGACACCGACACCAACACCAACACCAACACCAACATCCACACTCACCAGTATACATCATCGTCGCCATCCCCCAAGATGCAATCGAGGAAGCCACACCACCGACCCAGACAACCATGACCACACACACGCCAACACCAACACCAACGCAAACGCCAACCCCCACCGCAACACCGACACCAACGCCGACACCGACGCCAACACCAACGCCAACGCCAACGCCGACACCGACACCGACATCAACCCCGTCGCGTTCCCCATCTACCGGTTCCAGCAAGTCTACCCCGAGACCACCGCCACTCACCCATGGTGAGGCTGTCAGCTACGATGCCACTGGACTGGGGTATGATGTCACACACCCAGCTAATATTATTGAGCTGATTTTTTCTGCGCCGGTGGTGAGCGCACGCGACAGTGAGCCAATCCAGCTTGGGAGTGATCTCAGTGTTATAACTGAAAATAAAGACATAACGGATCAGTATGTGTTGGATGCTGCCGGCGACGCGACTGGTCGTATTCGATTATCTACACACAGAGAAATAGCTGCTAATGAGACACCGCGACTCCAATTTTCAACAGCATTGATCGGGGGTGATAGGCAAGCAGATCCGAACTCTGTCGATATCGCAACAACGGTTGAAACGGTCGATCTGTCAACTCCTCTCACTACCACCCGGAACACGACACTTGGTGTGATCATTGATGAACCGATTTCTGAGACTAACTTTACCGTTGAAATACTGGACGATTCAGCCGAAAAAGCCTTACAAGTCGTTGAGGCCAATGCACACACCAGGATTGTCGCTATTAGCACAGATTCGCTCACTCAGGATACATATCGTCTCCGTATCTCATCATCGAGAGGGGTGACCCACGTACAGGATCTTCATGTTGATCAGCTGAACCTCAGTGTCAGCCCGGCCGTGACAACGTCTCAACTCGGTGATGATATCCCGCTCACTATTGCGACCAACGCCAAAGCGCGAGTGGTTGAGCTCAAGTTAGTCTCCGATGCAAACACTGTCGCAAAAAAAACTCTCACACTGGATGCGAACGGATCTGGACAGACAGTATTTGAGGCATCCGTGATCAGTAAGCCGGGAACATATGAAATCCAGATTCAAGATAGCTTAAGCGGCGTCTCTGGCCCCCCAGCACAGGTTTCAGTACGGCCATTAATATCTACGAGCGTCAGCGTTCAATCAGTGACTGAGTCGATTGAATGGGGTGAGCCTCTATCTGTTCGTCTCCAAACTGCTCCGGGAGACACCACGAGTATGTATTTCGGTGATATTGATACAGCAATCTTTGGGAGTCTCACAGTTCGCGACACTGATGAAGACGAGATGGTCGTCGTTGATATCGACACAAGGGAGGGGTATCATGCTGCTGCTCAGCGCGACTCTACGTCAGTCACTACTCTCGATGTTGATACCGGTAATGACTCTGTTCGCGCTGGCAATATTCGTGTCAAAAACGGTCATGGACTCACGACACAACAAGTTCCCATTCATCTTGGAACTGAGACCTCAACGCCAAATGCCTCCATAGAAATTCAATCACCAACAGCCGCAATTAAAGACGTCTGGCGAGCACCTGCCGGGACTACTTTTTCCACCCATCAAGCCGTAGCCACTGCGGTCGAAGCAGGGGAACTCTATTCATCAACGACTATCGCCAGTCACGACACGATTATTTACCGTATTGAGCTATCTGGCTTGGCTTATGACCTGAACGAGGAGCCGCTTGCAATCGACACATTCCGGAATTTAACTGACCCGCACGGTAATACGACTCATCGCTTTTCTGTACAGCTCCAGTCAGCATCACAACCGCCAATCGACCTTTCACCACAGTGGGTTATCCCAATCACGGGAACAGATATGTATTACGTGGGGCTCAGGGCACCGCTCATCCCGAGCGCGTCTGAGCCAATCACTGCCATTCGTCGAGGCACTGCCTCTCATCGATTCTATCGTCTCGCCCAGCTAGATAGGGCGAGTGCGCAACTGGATGGAAAGCAACCGCAGCTTTCTGCGGTGGCGACGATTCAAGCGGCGAACGAGTCAGTATCTAACGCGACTGTCAAGACAACGATCACGCCGAGACGATTTGAATTTGCAAATGAAACCTATCGGCTGTCACCCAATTCAGACCAGCAGTTACATGGAACGACATCTGTGTCACCTGGGTCACCGCTGACAATACTTATTCGACCAAGCAATAGTAGTCCCAGTGAATCATCGCATCAATACACGACGGTCGTCGACCGCTCTGGCTCGTGGATAGTGAGTGCGAATCTCTCCGCGGTGGAGACAGGAACCAACTTTACAGCTTCAATTCATGACTCGTTACTGAATGAAACAATCCGAGCGACAACAGCAACGGCCGCTATTGTTGAGCCGTATTCATCGGATTCTGGGTCTGGGTCCCGACCCAGATCAGGTTCAGGCCAATTCAAGATAGATACTACAGTTGATAGGATAGTTGATACGATTAATGATCTGAATCCAACAGACGTGTTTCCAGACATTCTCACCGACGCTCGCAAAGCTTTGCCGGTCTTTTCGGACGAATCCTCAGGCGGACTCACTGAGGATAAGAATCTACCGACTGGGGGAACTGACCCAATAAATGTCGGCGATAAAATGAATCAGTTTGATATCAGCAAATACCTCCGCAAAGATGTTATCATGATTTCCTGTATACTTGTGACTGCATATGTGATGCTCACGCGATGGCTATAGCCGGCATATGGCAAGAAACTGCGCGTCGTAACGCCTAAGAACCGAAGCTTCTTTGTGGTTTATAATGAAACAGAATGATTTTGTCTCCTCTGCAGATATCACATATCTGAGACGATGGAGGTTGACCTGTGGGCGTTGAGATTAAAGAATCAGGCGTTTCCGAGGAAGAGTTCGAACAGATGGAACAGTTTGTTCATGATTATCTGCAGGCAAGTATTGAAGGAGCAGGCGATGGCGGCCGAATGCGCTGGTATCCATGGCACAGTGCTGACTATCGATTCAACCATATTCGTAATGTTGTTGCGCTCTCCGAGGAGATTGCAACCAGTGAGGGCGCAGACTTGGACGTCGTTAGAGTCGCAGCCCTATTCCATGATATCGCCAAACTTGAAGCACCACAAGAAGAGCATGCCGCAGAGGGTGCACGTATTGCAAGAGAGTATCTTGAGCGCGGTGACTTTCCACCGTCATTCATCGATCAGGTGTGTCAATCAGTGACTGATCACTCCTACCAGGGACCCCTGAGCGACGTCTCGCTCGAAACACGGTCATTGGTTGAGGCTGACTTACTCGATAAGATTGGCGCCAATGGCACAGCACTCATTCTGCTCCGAATGGGGTATGAATCGCGCTCACATATGGACTCTGCTGAGATGGTTAATCGTGTTTTTGAGCGCGGTCAGGAGGCCGCAGATCGCGTTGTCTCGGATACCGCAGAGTCAATCGCCTACAAACGGTTACAGCGAGTCAAATGGTTTCAAGAATGGCTTGAAGCAGAGGTGTCGGCTATAGACATGACAGACTCTCTGTAACACGTGAACCGCCTCGGTGTCAAGTAGTTCAAGAGAGCAGACCACTCTCATTATCACAGAGGATCACCGAGCTTCTGTCGGAGTCCGAGGCACTTGCCTGGTTAATATGTCGACTAGCTCGGAGTGGGTTCCAAAGGATGAGTGTCGATAATTCTCGATACCAGTGAGATTGAAACTGCAGAGTGTCTACCAGCTCGGACTGTGATCTGGCCGATGACGCAAAGAACAGGAAGCGCCGACCAACAGTGATCAAAACGACACCGGGATTAGAAAAACTCGACGTGTGAGTGATTAATCGTCGCTTGTTTGAGCGACTGCATCGCTATCATCAATCGTAGCCGATACACCAGCAGCAGGCGGCAATTCGTTTCGAACGTCATCGCGTGCTCGTTCCTCGATCACCTCTGCATATGCATCTGGCATAATCTTCACGAAGTCAGATACAACATCTGACCACTCCTCTAAGAGCTCGTCTGCTCGCGAGCTTTCAGTATATGCCGCATGATTTTTTACCAACCGCCTGATCATCGGGAGATCCTTGTCAGACAGTTCGTGCTCGACACCGACCATCTCTCGGTTAACGTCCTCAGTAAATGTGTCATCTGGATCGTAGACATAGGCAATTCCACCAGACATACCAGCGGCAAAGTTGCGACCCGTTTCACCCAGAACAACAACAACTCCGCCAGTCATGTATTCACACCCATGGTCGCCGATTCCTTCAACGACTGCTTTCGCACCAGAGTTACGCACAGCAAATCGTTCACCAGCGATCCCATTGACGTACATTTCTCCTTGAGTGGCTCCGTAGAGGGCGACATTTCCAATCAGGACATTTTCTGATGGTTCGTATGCAGCCGTGTCTGGCGTTTCAATGACGAGTCGCCCTCCAGAGAGACCCTTTCCAGCGTAATCGTTCGCTGCCCCAGTGAGATGCATCGTCACCCCATGCGCGAGGAAAGCGCCGAATGACTGCCCGGCAATCCCATTGAAACTACAATGAATCGTATTATCCGGGAGCCCTGCATTGCCATGTGCCTTCGAAATCCGATTTGACAGCATTGCGCCTACAGATCGATGAATATTGCTAATCTCACGCGTGAGCGCGACTGGTTCGCCCGACTGGAGAGCTGGTTCTGCACGCTCTATCAACTCATGATCCAGATGCGTGTCGATATCATGATGTGATTGTCCTTCTGTCCGATAACGAGCGCCACCGGCTGGCTCTGCGATGACATCTGAAAGGTCAAGATGTCGTGCCTTCTCGTGGTCCGTTTCATGCTGTTCCAAGAGCGATGGACGACCAATCATCTCATCGAGTGTTTTGAAGCCCAATGAAGCCATGATCTCTCGCAACTCCTGTGCGATAAACGTCATATAGTTGATGACATGCTCTGGTTGACCAGGGAACCGGTTTCGGAGTTTTTCACGCTGTGTCGCGACGCCCACCGGACACGTATTCGACTGACACTGGCGGGCCATCACACATCCCGAGGTAACTAGTGAAGCCGTACCAAACACGTATTCCTCACCGCCAAGTAAGGCTGCGACAGCAACGTCACGACCGGTCTTCATTCCCCCATCGACTGAGACTCGAATACGTGAGCGTAAGTTCGTCGCGCGTAACATTTGGTTCGCCTCAGCAAGGCCCAATTCCCACGGAAGACCTGCATTCTTGATTGACGTCTTTGGGGAGGCACCAGTCCCACCACTATGTCCAGCGATATGCACTACGTCAGCATTTGCTTTCGAGACCCCAGCAGCAATCGTTCCGATCCCAGCCTCTGAGACGAGTTTGACATTGATATCTGCCTCAGGATTTGCCGTCTTCAGGTCGTGGATAAGCTGTTTGAGGTCCTCAATCGAGTAGATATCGTGTAATGGTGGTGGTGAAATAAGCCCGACTCCCGGTGTTGAGAACCGGACGTGCGCAATCATCTCATTTACCTTTCTTCCAGGAAGGTGACCTCCTTCACCAGGCTTCGCTCCCTGTGCCATCTTGATCTGTATTTCCTCAGCATTCGTCAGATATTCAGAGGTAACACCGAACCGGCCAGACGCGACCTGTTTTACCTTGCACTCTTTTTCGGTTCCGAAGCGCTCTGGGGGCTCACCACCTTCGCCCGTATTTGACTTTGCTCCCAGTCGGTTCATTGCGATTGAGTTATTCTCGTGGGCCTCAGGGGAGAGACTCCCGAGTGACATCGCCGCAGTTGAGAACCGCGTCACTATCTCTTCGACTGGTTCGACCTCTTCAACAGGTATCGATTCACGACCATCCGAGAATGAAAGTAGACCGCGAAGAGTCTGTAATTCTTCGGATTGGTCATTAATCAACGAAGCGAACTCCTTGTACTTCTCATAATCACCAGCTCTCACCGCCTGCTGAAGTGTTCCAACTGTTTCGGGATTCCACTGGTGGTGCATTCCATCGGATCGGTGCTCATACTCACCTTGACGTTCGAGTTCTGGGTCGCTCCCATACCCAACAGCATGACGCGTGCGAGCATCTTCTTCGATAACGTCAATTCCAATCCCTTCTGTACGAATCTCTGTACCCTCAAAGTACTCTGCGACGAACGAAGAATCCAGACCAACCGCTTCAAATATCTGGGCACCTTGATATGATTCGACTGTCGAAATCCCCATCTTCGCCATCGTCTTGAGCAACCCATCCTCCAGGGCCTTCTTGTAGGCGGCAATGGCTTCTTCTTCGTTTGCACCGTCTGGCCCAGCAACGACATCAGCAATCGTTTGATACGCAAGGTATGGGTTCACCGCATCAGCACCGTATCCGACAAGCGTTGCGATGTGGTGAACTGCTCGAGGGTCGGCCGATTCAATGACTAATCCAGCCTGATTGCGGAGACCACTCCGGACTAAGTCATGGTGGACAGCACCGGTGACTAACAGACTTGGAATCGGAATTCGCTCATGTCCAACGTGTTGGTCGGAGAGCACGATTACTTCTGCCCCCTCGTTAATTGCATCTCGTGCTTCTGACCGAACCCGCTCAATAGCCTCCTCCATCGGTGTCTCCGGAGAGTACGTAATATCAACGACCGCCGAACTCATGAAGTCAGACTCAGTCGAGCCGAGATCTCTGATCGAGCGAAGCTGTGGGTCGGTGAGAACAGGCGAATCTAACACGAGTTGCCTCGCATGTTCTGCTGTTTCATCCAGTAGATTTTGTTGTGCTCCAACACGAGATTCAAGCGAGGTGACTAGCTCTTCTCGAATATAATCCAGTGGTGGATTTGTCACCTGAGCGAACAGTTGTTTGAAGTACGTGAACAGAGGTCGGTTGAAGTCAGAGAGCACCGAGAGGGGTGTATCATCACCCATCGACCCAACTGGATCTTTGCCATCTTCTGCCATCGGCTCAATTAGGTGATTGATCTGATCGTGAGTATAGCCGAACGCAGCTTGCGCAGCTCGAAGATGTTCGATATCGTTCTGAGGTGCACACGAATCTGACTGGCACACTTCTTCAAGATGGTGTTGTTCATCCTCCACCCATTCGGTGTACTTTTCATCGGTCAGTGAATCGAACACCTCATCATCTGGGATCACACGCCCTTCTGCTGGGTCAGCAACGAATAATTGGCCTGGTTTGAGTCGGCCACGTTCACGAATTTCACTCGGATCGGGGTCAAGTGCGCCAACCTCACTTGCCATGATGAGTGTATTATCAGTCGTGATATCATACCGACACGGGCGAAGCCCATTTCGATCAAGCACAGCAGCAATACGGTCACCATCTGTCGCGGCGACCAGTGCAGGACCGTCCCACGGCTCAACCAACGATGCATGATAATCGTACCACGCTTGACGTTGAGAATCCATCTGATCATCACCGCGGTACGCCTCGGGAATGAGCATCCGAAGCACGTGTGGCAATTCTCGGTCACTCTGTAGGAGTAGTTCGACGGCATTATCAACCGATGCCGTATCAGACTGGTCTGGATCGTTGATAACGGGCTTGATGGTCTCTAAATCATCACCAAACGCTGGATGTGACAGGTCAGTCTCTCGTGACCGCATCCAGTTAATGTTTCCTTGAATGGTATTTATCTCGCCGTTATGAACGATGTGGCGGTATGGATGTGCTAAATGCCATGCACCAAGCGTGTTCGTTGAAAACCGTGCATGAACGAGTGTGAGTGTCGACTTGACTCGCTCGTCATTCAATTCTGTGTAGTAGTCTGCAAGCTGTTCGCCTTTTAACAGTCCCTTGTAGACGACTGTCTGACGAGAGAGTGAGCAAATATAAAATCGTGCAGCCCCTGTTGAATCGAGCGTTGAAATCTCCTTTTCAGCTGCTCGTCGTGCAATGTAGAGAGTGCGGTCGAATTCATCATCATCTTCGATGGATTCTGTCGGTGCTACGAACGCTTGATACACATCAGGCTCAGACTCAACAGCTGTCGCCCCCAAATCACTGTTATCAGTTGGGACTGACCGCCACTCAAGAACTTCGAGATCATATGTTGAGAGAACTCGCTCAAAAATAGACATGAGTCCCTCTCTCGCCGCCTCGTCTCTTGGCATGAAGATTGATCCAACTGCATACTCATCCGGTAAGGAAACGTCTGTCACCGCTTCAAAGAACTCATCGGGACGTTGAATGACGAGACCAGCGCCATCTCCCGTATCCTCTTCCGCCCCTGTCGTACCCCGATGTTCGAGATTTTTGAGCAGCCTCAGTCCTTCAGTAACTGTTTCATGTGAGGCACCACCATCAAGATCAACAACACCGCCTACACCACAATTAGACCGGCTATCTTCCGGATCGGCCAGTCCGGTTGATGCCGATTCATTGTGTCCACGTGAATTGGTCATGTGTATGTGTTAGCGTGCCCCCTAAAGGGTCTTCTCCCTCATACGTAAGGGTAATTTGAGTGTATATAAGGACATATATATACGTAATATATGTCATGGGCATAGTTCGACAGTAATCGAATAAAACTATCGACAATGAAGGATTATAATAGAGGCCGTATTTCAGTAACTCTTGGCAAAGTATGCTGTCTCTGTGGCTGGATTGTCACAGATGGCACAGGAATGTCCATGATGAATTCCTTCTCCCTCAAGCGGTACCATGACAATTTCTGCAGCTATTTCGTCTTTAATTGCGGTTTCGCACGCCTCTTCTCCACACCACGGCGTTTGAACATATCCACCATGCCGTCCAATTGTCCCAAGCAATTCATTACGTGACATTGCTTGACGAACATTTGAATTGAGTGTTTCCTCTGCTGCTGCGTATAATTTCGCGTATATACGGTCAAATGCTGTCGTTACCTCAGATACGAGGTTTTCACGAGAGACCGTTTCGCTCTCACCGTCGGGGCGGTGAACTAGTGTTACAGTTTTCTCGCCTGCTTCGTTCGGCCCAATCTCGATCCGGAGGGGGATGCCTTTGAGTTCCCACTCGTTGTATTTGAATCCTGGATTGCGATCATCGCGGTCATCAAGATGAACACTCACATCAGCTGCAGCAAGTGTCTCTTCGATTTCACCTGCATATTCAAGAACGGCTGCTTTCGTCTCCGATTGCCAGATGGGAACGATGACAGCCTGCGTGGGTGCAATTGTTGGGGGGAGAACCAATCCCTGTTCGTCAGAGTGAGTCATAATCAATGCACCTAGCGCCCGCCAAGAGAGGCCCCACGATGTCGTATGAGTCGGTTGGTTGATTTCGTTTTCGTCAGTGTACGTGATATCAAACGCCTCAGCAAACCCGGTGCCAAGGTAATGAGAGGTTGCTCCCTGTACAGACTTCCCGTCTGGCATCAACGCTTCGACTGTGGTCGTTGTTTCGGCACCTGGGAACTTATCATGCTCTGGTTTGGCCCCGCGCAGAACTGGAATTGCCAGAAGATCCTCGTACGTATCAACATACTGATCCAAGCGGCGCATCATTTCTTGACGCGCAGACGGCCTTGAGCGATGTGCGGTGTGGCCCTCTTGCCACAGAAATTCTTTCGTCCTGAAAAATGGCTTCGTCTCAGTGGCTTCCCACCGAACAACCGATGTCCACTGATTCACCCGAAGCGGGAGGTCACGATAGCTCCGTATCCACTGTGCGAGATATGGCGCAATAATCGATTCAGAAGTCGGTCGAACAGCGAGTGGCTCTTCTAACTCGTTACGACCGGCCCTGTCAACCCACGCCACTTCGGGGTCAAACCCTTCAACGATATCTTTCTCTCGCTCAAGATATGACTTCGGAATGAAGAGTGGAAAGTATGCATTTTGTACGCCTGTTTGTTTAAATCGGCTATCGAGATACGACTGCACTGCCTCCCAAAGTGCATATGCACGTGGCCGAGTGATAATGAAGCCACTCATGCCGTCAGGCCCATAGTCGGCCAATCCGGCCTTTTGAACCACTTCAGCGTACCACTCGCCTGTTTCATGACTCTTTGATTTAGTTATCCCAAGTTCCTGCTCATCTGTCATACCTATCGAGAGCGTCAGCGCAGTCTTAAACCTCTTGACCTCACTGATTTCTGACCCAGGAGTATCCAGGCCACCGATTCCAGAATGCTGTAGTGGATACTCGCGAGTGGCGCAGTGGATGAGAGTGACAAGTCTATACGACTCCGAATCAATAAGCGAGACACGACTGATCTAAACTGACGAGCGCATACTTATGCTCTCAGGCGCGCGAGGAGGCTCAGTATACTCATCCCCGACAGGTCAGACAAAACAGCAGAGGAAAGATCAAGCCAACCAGGGATATGCAAAGAAGAGTCCACAGACGGAACAGACTGAATGTATTGAGGTTGGTCCGAAACAATCGATTCCCGTGATGAGTTTGAGTTCGTCTCTCGAACCACTTGACGCCAAGACAATTCAGGTTTCTTCCCCTCTACATCTTGCTCTCACAGATACAGCCGTTCGAAGGAGATCTGAGAGCCTTGTGTAGTCTCATTGTAACCTTGACGGTGGCTATTTGATTCGATTCACGTCCCAGCGTAATTATCACACCTATCGAGGCGCTTGGTCACGGCGACAGCACCCGATTGCGCTGTTGAGACCGCCACCTATCGAGATTATGACGTCATCAGCTCTTGACCTCATCTCAGCATAATTTCAATAGTTATTCTTACCATAATTAATAAATGACGTATTGTAAATTTTGAGAAGCCTTTTATATACCACAATAGGTATTGCACAGTAAGCGGGTTTTCCTGCCTCTTACCACAATCAGAATCGCGTGAGTTGGTAATTCGTTTCATTCACATACAATGTATACTCACATGCTGTCGGTATTCGATCAAGTGGTTCGTCTGCCCTGGTTGGGGGACACACAGAGAGGTATGATGCCCCTTTATCAAGTCTGCTCGCAGTCTTGTGGGCAGATTATTCTCAGTTATGAGCTCAGTAGATACGCAACTTGAGGAGTTAGAATCGAAAATCACTGCGGAGTTACCAGCTGATATCTCAGTCTCTGATGTGACATATGAGGGACCAGAATTGGTCATCTACACACGTGATCCCAAGCGGTTTGCGAAGAATGGTGAGCTTATTCGGAATCTTGCTGGCAAGTTACGCAAACGGATTACGATACGCCCTGACCCTCATGCACTCAGCTCTCCTCGTCACGCAAATAAACAGGTTCGAGAGGTCATCCCAGAAGAGGCAGGGATTACTGGACTTGACTTTCATGAAGACACTGGTGAGGTTGTGATTGAAGCTGAGAAGCCAGGCATAGTTATTGGGCGAGGCGGATCAACACTTCGTGAGATCACACGGCAAGTGGGCTGGACGCCAGAGGTCGTTCGGACGCCGCCAATCGAGTCCTCCACAGTATCGAATGTCCGTAATTTTCTGAAGCAAGAGCGAGATGAACGTCGAGAGATTCTCGAGCGAGTGGGTCGACAAATACATCGAGAGGAACTTTCAGACGATGAGTGGGTTCGAATTAGCACACTCGGGTGTTGCCGTGAGGTCGGACGAGCATCGTTCATGCTCTCCACACCGGAGACTCGAATTCTCATCGACTGTGGCGACAAGCCAGGGTCAGAAGATGTGCCGTATCTGCAGGTCCCCGAGGCACTGGGTGCTGGTCCAAACTCGATCGATGCAGTTATTTTGACACATGCGCACCTCGACCACTCAGCACTACTTCCGTTACTATTCAAATACGGATACGATGGCCCAATCTATACGACTGAGCCGTCACGCGATCTTATGGGACTGCTTCAACTTGACTATCTTGATGTCGCCTCAAAAGAAGGCCGCAACCCACCATACGATTCTTCTATGGTTCGTGAAACCATCAAGCACACTATCCCACTGGAATATGGTGACGTGACCGATATTGCTCCCGATATCAAACTCACGTTTCACAACGCTGGTCATATCCTCGGGTCGGCTGTCACACACTTTCATATTGGTGACGGCCTGTACAACGTTGCCTTCTCGGGCGATATCCACTACACTGACACACGACTGTTCAATGGTGCCGTCAACGACTTTCCACGGGTTGAGACGCTGGTACTGGAATCAACCTATGGAGGAAGAAATGATTACCAGACCGACCAGGCAGACTCAGAACGGCGACTCATTGAGTTAATCAATGACACTTACGAGAACGATGGCAAAGTCGTCATTCCTGCGTTCGCCGTTGGGCGATCCCAAGAGATTATGCTCGTTCTCGAAGAGGCGATGCGAAATGACAAAATCCCAACCATGCCTGTCCACCTGGATGGAATGATCTGGGAAGCAACTGCAATTCACACCACATATCCAGAATACCTGCGAGATGATCTCCGAGATCGAATTTTCCATGATGATGAGAATCCGTTCTTAGCTGAGCAGTTCAATCATATTGACGGCGGTGATGAAGAGCGACAGGCCGTGACCGATGGCGACCCGGCGATTATCCTGTCGACGTCTGGTATGATTACGGGCGGTCCGATCATGTCGTGGCTCCAATATTTGGCTGGAGACCCGAACAACCGGTTAGTGTTTGTAGGGTATCAGGCACAGGGAACGCTTGGCCGTCGTATTCAAAACGGGTGGGATGAGATCCCAATGGACAACGGCAACAGGGGGCGAGGAGAAACCCTCTCACTGGAAATGGATGTTGACACTGTAGACGGATTCTCAGGTCATGCCGACCGGCAGGGACTTGAAAATTTTGTGAAAACAATGAATCCTCGCCCGGAGAAGATTCTTTGTGTTCATGGTGATGAGCGATCAGTACAGGATCTTTCTTCTGGTCTCTATCACGAGTATAATCTTCGAACGTTTGCTCCAAAGAATCTTGAGACGTTCCGCTTCGAATAATTAATTATCTGCTGGATCCAGACGGCGGAGATGAGCTGCGACCGAGGTATGACGAGAGATCCAGCGTCCAGCCATCCCACAACAGATTCCAATAAGTATTCCACTAATAGTGTCAGAAAAGTAGTGCGTACCCAAATAAAAACGTGAAATGCAAATGAGGGCTGCCAGTGCGACCACTGGAAGAAATGGAAGCCTCTCTGATTGAGTCGTTGTGAGTGCAAAAACAGTTACTGCAGCAGCATGTCCCGATGGGAATGAGTGTGCGACCATTTCATTGCCCTTGACCAGACAGACTGGTGACCTTGGAAACGACCGTTGAACCGCCATCATTAACGAAGCGACAGTAATGCCTGTGAGTAACAATCCAGTCCCTGCGGCACGCCATTCTTCTGTCCACCCAGCGAGATAGAATACTCCCAAGAAAGCGAAACACGCCGTTGCCGAGCCTAAGCCTGTCACAGATGCCATGATTTTTGTTAACAACGGGTGGCGAATTTCGACAATCCACGCGTTGATGATATTGTCTAAGAGGAGTATAGCCTCAATAATACCATTTATGACTTCCTGCATGACCTATCAAAAAATGAGTTGATAACTTATATATGATGATGTTGTGCTTCTCAGATGCATATCTCACTTACAACGGTAACGAGGCGAAAGCCCACCGTGGAAGCCGACAATAGGGACTATCCACGTTCATAGCCACGGCTGGGGTTGGATGCTTGTGTAACATCTTCGGGTGGGTAGTTTCCATATAATGACGATGCCTCGTGGGTTCGACAGGGAACGTACCAGCGTCCACACGCTCCAGTATCAGTTCATCTGGTGTCCGAAGTCTCGCAGGACCCGCTCCTGCGGACCTCGCGGAGCTTTGCTCCGCTTAGTACCGCAAATCGGTGCTTGAAGACGAGGTACGTGATCGTCTCGAAGAACTCATCGAGGAGAAAGCCGACGAACTCGACCTCGAAATCTTGGAGTTGGCGATTCGCCCCGACCACGTACACCTGTTCATCACGGGCGACCCGACACTCGCCCCGAACAAGATAATGCAACAGGTCAAGGGCTACTCCTCCCGCCACCTCCGAGACGAGTTCGACTTCGGCCTCCCCTCGCTGTGGACGCGCTCGTACTTCGTCTCAAGTGCGGGCGACGTATCCAGCGAAGTCATCGAGGAGTACATCGACGCCCAAGCAGGTGAGTAGTCATGCAACGGAACGTCTCAACCACGGTGCGGGTCAAACTCCACTCGCTGACCAACAGGAAAGCCGACCTGCTCGCCCGTGAGTACGAGGCGTTCCAGACCGAGGTTCACGGCGGAGACGCCGACCTCTACTCAGCAACCGACCAGCAGGCGTCGAAAGTCCAACGACAAAAAGACCCGAATCACGACACCGAACAACCCGTCGTCCTCCGCAACGACGTGTTCGACGTGGCCCACGACGAAGACACCGTTCTCTCGTCGTGGTGGATCAAAGTCCCCGTCTACGACTTCGAGTGAGGACGAGGCAACTTCCATCTGGTGTCCTGCTCACGTCCCACAAAAGGACACACAACCCGTCCGTGAAGGGAATCTTCGAGACGGCGAACTGGTACGCCGTGACGGTGACTGGGACGTCCATCTCGTCGTCAAACGGTCTGTAACCGTCCAAGACGAGTATGACGACGTACTGGCTATCGACATGGGTGCACGTCGTTACCTGTGTGTTCCTCTCCGACCGCAAAACCACCTTCGACTATGAAGAAATGCGCCGTATCCGCGAACACTACAAGCAACTGCGAAAGTCCATCAGGAAGTCCAAATCCCGACAGGGACAGCGGGTGGTCGGATGTATCGGGGACGCCGAAGCCCGGAAGGAGGACGACCGCCTCCACAAGATTGCTCGACACATCGTGGAGGATGCCGAGGAACGCGGTCATCGTCGTGGGCGACCTCGGCGGGATTCGCAAGGACAATGCAAGGGCCGATACGTCAACGACAAGACCCACAAGATGCCATTCGCTCGCCTGCTCAACGACATTGAGTATAAAGCCCACGATGCAGGCATCGACGTACAGTTGCTCGAAGAATACGACACGTCGCAGACGTGCAACCGCTGTGCGTGCGAAGGCACCAGAGAAACACAGGGACGCTTCGATTCTCTCGAGTGTTGGACGACAACACGGACAAGAGCAGTGCGCTGAATATCGGGAAACGAGCCTTGGGCAAGTTTTCGAAACCGCTGCCCGAGGCGGAGGCCGTACTGGTGCAGTCCAGAACGCAGGTCATCGTCCACCGTGACGACGACCCTGCGAATCTCTCCGTTTCCGTGGGTTCAACCCTTAGTGGGGGAACCCCACGGCTTGAGCCGTGGAAGGATGTCAGTGCAATACAAATGATTGAGTGGGGAGGCGTCAAAGAAGCCGTGTCTGTGCCCATTTAGTGACAATCCCAACCCATAGAACGATTTCCAGGAAAAACCCAGGCGAGCCAAGATAATAAAACACGAACGCTCCAGGTGGAAGTGCAAGTGGTGACGGTGATTGCAACCAAGGCCAGAAAATGAACAATAAGTCCGTGAATCGCCCATTGATTGCAATTTGAAACAAGTCAAGAGCGATGTGCGAGCTCCATCCCAAGAAAATTAACCTTCCATATTTTGTCACAACCACGATACTACCCAGACAAATCACAGATATGAATGAATGCCCGATGGAATGATAAACATCAAACACCCCAGCCATTGCGAGTGGCTTATCAATGAGATCAGGCAGTGCAGAACCAATCAACGCCCAACCAATCGGTCCCCGTTTTATACGATCAATCACAGCACCGATAAGTAAGTGCGTAACAAATATCATTGATATATTGACATAGATTGGGATTTAGATACGGTAATTGACACGACATACAGAAGCCATTGAATTTGAGGTGACAACGTCTCCCAAATTTAAATATGTAGGATTGGAGCATAAACCATGGCCATTGAGACAGTATTAGTAGCAGTCAGCGAAGAGGATAAAAAGCGGCTCGATTCAATTGCATCCACAGTAGTTGACATTGCAGGTCCCACCGGAGCAGCAGCCAAATTAGCACATATCTTTGCTGCAGATGATTACGAGACTGCGCGTGAACAATTAGAATTCGGGTCAGATAACAAAGTAACACCAGATGATGTAGCGAACCGGTACGTAACCATACGTGACTTGGGGAAATCACTCGAATCAGCTGATCTGGAGTACAGTACCCATGGCCGGGTGATGCAGGATACGAATAAAGGAGACGAGATCGTGAAATTGGCTGAGGATATTGCAGCAGATCTCTTGATCGTTGGAGGTCGTAAACGGTCGCCAACAGGAAAAGCAATCTTTGGGTCGACCGCGCAGACAGTCATATTGAATGCACCATGTCCAGTAACGTTTGTCAAGAGTGACTAGACATGAATTTTTTCCACACAAAATTGAAATTTTTTTATCTGTAGGCTACAATTGATTATATATTTTACCGATGAGGTATTATGATGGATAGCTGTTAAGTAAATGCAAATCTCAAATTACAGTACGTGTTTGCATCAGTCGAGACAAACAAGCGGCTGTGTTCAGGGACAATAGTTGGTCAACAAGCTAAATGCGAGTTGTGCAAAAACGTCCGTCCCTGTATGGATAGAGATGGAATTACTGTGTGTCAAGCGTGTCAAGCTGAATTCCTCCCACAACGGACAGGGATCTACATGTGAATCCGCTCCGAATTCAGCCCTGAGGCACCCGGTATGATTATCTGTAGATTCGACGGTCGTTCTATCCAGTTTGATGTCCGTGCTGAAATCCTCTCCACTGGATGATGGGATTTTAGCTCCGTCGTATCGATATCATCTATCCACAGAGGTAGGTCAGCCATCTGGATACTCAGCCACAGAGCGGGCAGTTGACTCAACAGTCAACTGATTGCTTCGGATATGCTGGGAATTTCGTGGTTCGGCGCGGTCATAGTGGCGCTCTCAGGCATGCCGCCGTAGAGTACACCGATTTCTGTCTGATTGCTGCGCTGGTTGTCCCGTTCATGTTCTGCGAATGACAGACGTCGTGTGTTCCACGGCTTGTGGAGTGACAAGAATTCATGATGTCTGATGAGTGCTCACCCGTCGTGATCACAGGCGAGACGCCAGAGCTTCTGGTCATCATACCTCCTCCCACATTCGACTCCGTATTGCGTTTCATCACCTGTGGTGCAATCTGTGTATCGTGCTCCCGTGTTGTCGCTGCACGTGGATATTAAGCACTACGTTGGTCGCACTATCAACCAATCGTGTCGTCTTGTTTCCGTGAGACAGAGCAAAATCACGTGCTGAGGGGGGTCATCGTTTAGAGTACTTTGATGAGATGAGTAGAGTAGCGGGCAATTATCTACTCTGCCACCTCGAAAGCGCGTTCGACAAACTAAGCCAGGTCATCTTCTGAAAGGTCGTCAGTGAATGAGCACTCAGTAAGTAAGCCTGTTACCCTCTAAGGATTTGAGCAAGGGCTATCATTCGATGATCTTGGGGCGTCTCCTCAGTCAGGTATATTTATCTAATACGAGTGAATCGAGACCTGCAGATTCAAGTAGCTCAATCGGGGTCAGCATCGAGAGCTGGACGACTCCTGGCAGTCGCGCGATTTCGACGCCGCCAGTGAAGGTACATCGGGCACGAACTTCCCCCTCTGAGATATGGAATAATTCACTCGCTCGGTCAAATGCATTCTGCGTTGCGTCATTAATTGTCGCTCCGGAACCAATTACTTGCAGAGGGGCAGCGTCGTCCACGTCGACATCGTATTGCTTGCCTAGCGTCTGTCCCCGTTGACGCTCAGTATTGGAGTATGGCTGTGCAATACGCGGGAGATCTGCCGGGTTCGGGAGTAGGAGCGGGCCGGGAAGATCGACGTTTTTAAGAACTTCAACATCAAGGGTCGTTCGGCCTGATACGTCAGTTGTATGTAAAGAGAGTTCACCATCTCCTTGGTTTGCGTGCAGGTCACCCACATAGAGACCACCGCCAGGGACTCGAACCGGGCAAACGAGCGTCGCCCCTGGTCGAACATCGTTTGAGTCAAGATGCCCATCTGTTCGGGCCGCAAGCGCATCTTCATCTGCGAGCCCCCAGTCATGTGATGCTCCAATGAGGAACTGGCCAAAGTCACCGGCATTGTGAGAATCTGGCAGTTCAACTGCAGGTGTTGTTCCAATGTTGCCGATGAATGGGGTGAGTCGGCCAAGCGCTCCTGGCATTTCATCCGGTTCATAGAGTAGGATCGGGTGTTGCTGAGAGTTTTCAGGCAAGGCCATTGCCTCCTCTGCGCGTGTCGCCAACTCGTGTGCTCCATCGTGATCAAGTGTAAGCCCGACTGTTCTATCCTCATCAAACGCCACAGTATATCCATACTCAAACCCGAATGAGGAAGCGTTAGCACCACACTCTTCACACCGAATTGCTTCCTCACCCGTTCCCTCAACTATAGTCTCTGGCCATTCTGTCCCACATTCGGGACATCTGTGATCCACGAAAGGATCATCAGCAAATGCCTCATCTCGTTCAGCCATGCTCCCCGTGCTTGTTGCGACGCTCGTTACCTCTACATCACGAATATGGACAGCGATTGCGTCGCCAACTTCAGCCCCCTCAACACCAATTGGACGTGTTACTTCATGTCCACCTCGAAATGATGGTGTAATCATTGGTCCCCAACACCCAGCAGGAGTGTGCGTTTCAATCCGACCACCATCGGAAACAGTGCCTGCCCACGTCTGTTCGGGACCAACTAAGCCGGGGGTAAACTCATCCACTTCAAGCAAGTCACGTATCTGTTCAGACATCACATCTTGTTTTATGAGTAGTTAGTATGAGACTATCGGCGGCAGAGCACTCAAAACTCAGTCAGTGTTGACTGATTCTGCTTGAGCGCACGTGCATCATATCCATGATGCTTAGTCAGGTATTGTGCGAACGTCTCAGTGAATCCATGCGTGGTATATACCATTTCCGGATCAACGGACTCCACAAGGCCGACAAGTTCATCAAAGTCACAGTGGTCTGAGAGAACGAATCCTTTGTCCACGCCGCGTTGGTAGATAAAAGAATCATCAATTGCCCACCCCGAAAACCCGGCCGTTATCGCCCCGGTTCGCTCGACGAGCGACTCAATCCAGGATATTCGGCCGGTCGACATTGGAAGCACTAACGCATCACCCTCTCGAAGCTCAACGTCAGCATCATACAACCTCGCATCAAAGCTTAGATCTCGGTGAGATGAGATTATCTCATTTAGCTGATCGATTGCGTCGGTGATAAAAACGCGGCTTCGTGACGAGTGGCTCAAGATGTGCTGAATTTTTTGTGCCCGGCCAAGCGCGTATCCGAAAAGGATCACGACGGTATCCATCGTTTCCTCTAACCACGTGTGTATCTGCTCTAAAGACTCGGCTATCGGTGGAAAACGGTATGCTGGTTTTCCATATGTGGTCTCCGTGATCAACACATCAGCCTCGATTGGAGTGAACCCCTCAATATACAACCGACTTCGAGTGGTGAAATCTCCAGTGTATAAGTATGTTCGGCCAGTCTGCGGGTCGGTCACTCGCGCTGCTCGAGACCCTGCTATATGTCCTGCTCGGAACAGTTCAACTGTCGGATGGGTTGTTGTGGTGAGTGTCTGCTCAGATTGTCGCACATTGCTCAGCGCAGCCGTGAGCTCAGAGGTCACAGCACGTGCAGTGTTATTGAGCAGATGATCGCCATGCGCGTGGCTTAGCACTGTGACATCACTTGGAGCATCGCCGTCAAAGACAATCTCTGTGTTATTGCTAAGAGTGAGTCTGATGCCATCTCGGTGCTGGATAGTGTCTTTCATTATCTGTATTATTGGAGACGCAATACTATGCTATGCTATTATTCCTGTGATTCATACAACTGTTCAATCCGGTGGAGTGAATCTATCTGTGAGGCATCTAAGTCTGGTCGTAACTGTTTGAACCGAGGGAAACGGAGCGCATATCCCGAATCGTATTTCGAGGACTGTTGAATCTCCTCATATTCGACTTCAATTACTACCTCAGGTCGCACGTCTGCTTCCCGTCCGTCAACCTCAGTGATGAGCGGCTCAATCTGTGAGTGGAATTCAGCCAGCTCTGCATCAGTGAACCCAGTGTGCATCCGACCGACTTCATAGAACGTTCCGTCTGTGCCTCGACATCCGAGATACGGGCGTCCGAGATATTCGCTCTTTCTCCCCTCGCTCCACTTTGCGCGTGTGACGACCAAATCGAGCGGTTCCATCATTGGCTTCACCTTTCGTTGATATCCAACACGCGAGCCTGGCTGATACGGTTGGTCGAGATTCTTCAACATAATTCCCTCGTGCCCAGACGCAACTGCATCGGCATAGAATGATTTAAGCTGATCTACAGAGTTCGTCTGCAGGCTTTGCGCTCGATCAATGTCTGGTGGTGAAGAGTCAACGATCGACTCAAGTACATGACACCGGCGAGAGAGGGGTGCATCGAGCATCGACTGCCCATCGAGGTACAGTATATCAAACAGGTATACACTAACTGGAATCTGGGATGTCATTTCAGCCACATTGTGTTTTCGCTTAATACGACGAGAGAGTTTCTGGAAAGTGACTGGATCGCCAGTATCTGGATCATAGCCCACGATCTCTGCCTCGATGATACACTTGTCTGCAGTTATGTGTGAGTTGACTGCACTGATCACGTCCGGAAACTGAGCGGTGATTTCAGTGAGGCGACGAGTGAATACTCGCTGGGATTCCCCATCGACATGAATCTTAGCACGAACGCCATCATATTTAATTTCAGCGAGTGTTTGTCCAGATCCGTTTTGTAGATCTGTGTGCGCTGAGGGTATACTCTCCGCCTTCTGTGCAAGCATTGGCTTGACTGGCCGGAAGAGCTGAATATCAAGCGCCGAGAGCCCCTCTATTCCGTCAGAAATCAATCGATCTGCGATGATTGAGAAGTCATTCGTCACATCGTATGCTGATTGAACAGCCTCGATGTCGGCCTGCGATTCGGTCGCAAACGCAGATGCTAACGCGTCTCGTATGAGTCCCTCGCCCACCCCGATACGCATCGATCCAGCTATCGTTCGCACAACATACTGTGCCTCTTTGGCTGTTGCATCAGAAATAAGCCCAGCAATCGTATTGATTTGTCGCTGCTGACTCCCTGCTCCGGTATAGTCTGCTGTCTCTCGTATCGTGTTATATACGCGTGTGACTGTCAATGGCTTCGAATCAAAGGTTCGTTGAACGCGCTTGTTCACAGCTTTGGCGGCTGCACTTCCAAGATCACCTTCTTGACGCCACCACCCCTCAAGTGTATCAGAATCAATGCCAGTCGACCGAGCGATAGCCTTCGTTGCAAGTGCAGACGAGACTCCAATCTCTACCGATTCCCACGGAGCGAATACCTTTCCTCGGACTAATCGGACGAGCATCTTCAACAACGGGGGATCTGCGGACTCAAACAAGATACTCAGACGTGACCGCTTCTCTAAAGTAGCGGGTGTTTCTGCAAGATCCTCGTAGACCTCGACGAGCGAGGTATATCTCATTACATTCTCATTGGTAAGGAGGAGTCAAGTACCTCAGGATATCTTGCAAAAGTATTGAATCAATCTATTCGAGCCTCTCCAATGGAGAGTCTACACGAATAGATCATATGTCGAGAAACCAAACACCGCTCCAAGTTTATCTCCCAGAGGTGATTCGGGGCGATTCACAGTAGTCCACCGGCAGCGAAACAACACAATCTGTGTGCGTAATAGTCTGCATTCATAACGAAAGCCATGGACGTCACTCCGCAAACAATTCAACGGTATGACGAGCAGATGTCATACAAGACAGAGACCGCAACTGCCGCGTTAGGCTGCTTCTGGGGACCTGATGCGATATTTGGCGGCGTCGATGGCATCGTCAAAACACGAGTTGGATACGCTGGAGGCGATGTGGATAATCCGCAGTATCATGATCTTGGCACTCATACTGAGACGATACAGCTTGAGTATGACCCAGCGCAGTGGGATTTCAGTGATGTTATCAAACGGATCACTCGCTCAATGACACTTGATCGACAGCCGCAAATGCGACAGTATCACAACATACTATTTTACACCGACTCGCGTGAACGTGAGATAATTCAGTCGACGATAGACTCCCTGTCTCACGAAACTGATGATGTAATCGTTCGAATTGAGCCGATTGATACATTCTATACCGCTGAATCCTATCATCAAAAGTACCACCTTCGAACGAAACGCTGGGCAGTAGATGCATTTAATCAGGCAGGATATGATGCTGAAGCACTTCGCGAATCACCTGCAGCTGCGGTGATTAATAGCTCGCTGGCAGGCCACACTGAATCAAAGCTCATTGGTTGAACGCTCAGGTATCTGTCCACCGCTCAAGAGATGCATCGGCCGGCTTCCGTAGTGGATGCCAAGGATTTCCAGGCTTCGTCTCCCCGATGGCGTACAGCGGGCATTGAATTAATTCAATGACTGCCTGGTCTCGGCCGTGGAGAGTGCCTCCATTGCCCCAGGCAGCAACTGTGACCGCAGCCGCCGCAGTTGTGTTTAAAATATAGTGGTTATTATCGGCTCCCACTGGATCGTCCGCTGTCGAGAGTCTCTCAGGGTCAGTGGCCCGATACGCAAACAGATTAACGATATATACTCCGCCGAAGCCCCATTGGGTAGCGTATCCGATGCAACGTCTTAATGTTGGGTCAGATACAATCGCATCAGCGGTAGATGGATTTAGCATAACGAAGGCAACCATCTGATCAGTTTCATTCCACTGCCGCCAAAGCATGTATCGATATTGCCGCGCTGTATCGAAAACCGCTCCACTACGATGCATTCTTGTATGATTGCTCACCTCTTAGTTCGTCGCTAGTTAAAATTGTTTCCATCGTGGCAGAGCCGACAGCGTGTAATGAGATTGAGCAGTTTTTTCCAACTGGTTTAGCTGCCGGAAGAGACTGGTTTTCAGTTAGTATTCTTGTTTCACGACAATTCATCAGCGATGGCATTTATACCGACAGGTATCTTAATAGTAGTATTGCATTCTGTAGAGTCATGTCCAACCGTGTGTTCACAGACGTCCAACTGGCGCCTATCTCCACCGACAAAATATAACATCCGTTCGCAACAGCACCGTCTCATCACGAAATTTGTCCACAAATGAGTGTCCGAGAAAGCGTTCAAGGGCTGTTCAAAGGCCCGGAGGAGTTAGACCTGACCGGTGGTCAGATCGGACCATCGCTGTTCTATTTGTCGTTACCGATTGTCATAACCAATTTACTTCAAGTAGGATATAATTTTGCAGATACATTTTGGCTCGGGCAATATAGCACAAACGCACTCGCGGCGATTAGCTTGGGATTTCCACTGATCTATCTATTTATTTCGTTAGGATTGGGACTGACCATTGCAGGCAGCGTGCTCGTTGCACAGCATATTGGGGCAGGCGATCGGCAGGAGGCGGAATACGCCGCTTCGCAAACTGTCGGATTCACCCTCATCGTGAGCATCGTTCTCGGCGGGAGTGGGTTCTTCTTTATTACCGATATACTCGGGATATTCAGTGCAGCACCTACCGTCTTAGGACTCGCAACGGCATACATGCGAATTATCGCACTTGGATTACCGTTTCTGTTTGGCTTCATTGTATTTATTTCTCTCATGAGAGGGTCGGGAGACACGCTCACTCCGATGGTCGTAATGTTTGGAACAGTTATGTTGAACGTTGTTTTAGACCCAATCTTGATTTTCGGGTGGGGCCCATTACCTGAACTCGGCGTTCAGGGTGCCGCGATTGCAACGGTAATCGCACGGGGGGCAGCGACGTTCGTTGGCATATATATTCTCTTTCGAGGGACGCATGGAATACGAATCCATCCCAGCCAATTGTGGCCAGATTTCCAGTATACACAGAAGCTTCTCCGTATCGGAGCACCAGCGTCGATTGAGAATACCGGCCGCGCGATATCAGTCAACGCAGTGTTATTGATTGTGACACTGTTTTCGACAACAGTTGTTGCTGCCTTCGGCATTGGCATTCGTGTCTTCTCGATCATATTCATGCCTGCCATCGCTATCGACCGCGGCGTTGAAACCATGACGGGCCAGAATATCGGGGCTGGAAAGCTTGCACGAGTGCAGGAGACCAATCGATTCGCTGCCAAGAGTTCATTTAGCATCCTTGCGATAATGGGTGTTATTACGTTCATATTTGCCCCCGAAATCATTGCTATCTTTGATAATACGCCCGCTGTCGTCGAAGAGGGTGCGACGTTCCTTCGCTGGATTGCTCCAACATTTGGATTTGTAGGGATCCTACGAGCATATAGTGGGGGATTTCGGGGAGCAGGAAAAACACTTACTGCGGCGACAATCGCTGTTGTTCTCTTTGGATTTATTCGGTTACCAATTGCCTATGTTGCCTCACAGGGGTTGATTCCAATCGATTGGTGGATCTTTGCTAGCCCTACTCCTCAGGGTATCTGGTTTGGATTCGCTGCGAGTGGAATAATCGCTGCAGGAGTGGCTGCGTTGTGGTTTGAACGAGGAACATGGCGCGACGGTGACCTTACCGATGAAATATCACAGGTGAGCCCAACGCCTGACGAGCCAAGTGAGTCATAACAGGCCCATTCGCCGCCACGAAATCCACATGACTGTAGACATTTGAAGACAAAGCTCACTCGTTCAAATGCTCGGTGTACCCACTCTTCTGTAATACCCACTGTCCGCTGTCATCACTACAGTGTGTGATCCCACATAGCGGGGCATCAACCGCCTCAACCAGTGCGTCTACCCCGTGGACGACTCCTCCGACTGTCAGCCCATGCCCAATAATCAGTACATCCCCGGTAGTTGAGTCAAGAATCTGTCGCGTCGTCTTCGCCACGCGAGCCATCGCCGATTGATGGTCCTCTGGAAACTCTGGGATGACATGTGGTTCCTTTGGCTGTTGGATTGGGCCAAACTGTTCTGTGAGGGTATCAATAGAGAGCCGTGTAGGCTTTGAGTCAAACCACTCTGGATTGAGGTGTTCACCAAGTCCTGGCTCTATAACCGCCGTACTATTCATTTCCTGACATATTTCTGTTGCTGTCTCAACTGTCCGGAGGTACGGCGAGGCAAAAATGTGATCAAAATTGAATCCAGCCTGCGCAAAATACTTTCCGGTTCGCCAACCAGCCCATCGCCCTAATTCGGTCAGTGGCGGATCATGTACCCGATCTGCGACATCGGGCCACTGGGGGTCTACACTATCACGCCGCTCGCCATGTCGAACGACCCAGATGCCTCGTCCCATAATTAACACATACATCATCAGAGAAAATGACTATTTTGAAAGCTCAAACTGTTCGGTTGTGAAGTCTAAGTGCAAAAAGTGGCAGATTCAAGTTAACCCAGCCGATAAAGTGCAATTATGAGCCATGAGGATCCGGCGAGGCTTCCGCGATCCTGCAATTGCTGTGGTAGTAACAACGTCTCGGTAACGCAATCGTATGGAGCCATTGATCGCGGAGAGTTCGAGGAACAATGGCGATGTGGTGACTGTAACGCAAAAGGATGGATCGAGGGTGAGGCCAGTAACCACCCCGCTCAGTGGCGACGCAAAGGCGCCCTCTTCAGGTAGCCTCTTTAGCGGGAAGTTGCAGAGGCACATCGATGTCAAGTAGCGATGCGCTCTCGCGCCAGAGTCGGTTCGCGTCCTGTGGCTGCCTCGCACTTTCTGATGGAGATGTCGGCACTTGGTCTGAGAAGTATCGACCACTAATATCGTCTGTCCGCGGTGAAAGTGCAACGTGCAGTAATTCTGCAGCACCTTCGGCGACTGAGGTCACCCCAGGGACCCGATCAAGCGCTTGCGCGAGCTTTGATACTGGGCCGGGTAGAAACCGCGTAAATCCGCTGCCCGGAATAGCACCTGGGTGGACACAGTTAGCAGTCCATCCGCATCCGTGCACCTCACCTCGACGGGCAAGCTCACGCGTAAATAAGATATTCGCCAATTTGGAGTGGCTGTATGCCCAGAAGCTCCGATGCGTGTCGACTGTTCGGACACGGTCCAAATTGAGTGACGTGCCATTATGTGCTGCCGAGGCTGTGGTTACAACTCGTGCAGATGAATTGAGTTGGTCGACCAACTCAGCCGTCAGCAGAAAGGGAGCAAGATGATTCACTTGAAATGTGTATTCAACCCCAATCTCTGTCAGTTGCCCGCTTCGGAACACTCCGCCTGCATTATTAATTAACAGATCTAGCGTATCGGACGCCTCGCGCACGCGATCCGCGAGTTCTATTATCTCGCGACGACGTGTGAAATCTGCAGGAAAGAATTCAGCAGTGCCACCCGCCCGCGTTATGTGATCGGTAACTTCCTTGCCTGCCTGCGCGTCTCGACCATGAACGTATACCGTCGCTCCGCCTGCTCCCAATGCTTCTGCAGTCTGTCTGCCAATTCCGCTCGTTGATCCAGTAATAAGTGTCGTCATTCCACGGCAATCGATATCTTCGACGCCTGCGATAAAACTAGCCTCGTGCGTCACACGAATTAATTACTGCTGGAAGGAATTAATCTCCCCGCATATCAATCGACGGCCAGTTCGAAGCAACTGGGATGGTTACAGTCACTAGGAACAAGTGGTTCAAGCGATGAGCTCAGATATTCGATTCCTGCGCGAATCTCAAGCACTCAGCCTGCTCTACCTGTAAATCAAATTTCATCCCACTGATAGGCGTCAGAATGCCACCTGTCCACTTGTCTTGGTTTCAGTCTGTTTATGAGTCGTTGGGAATGTGGTTTTCTTGATTCGAGGCGAGACGAGTAAAGGAGCGTTGCAGCTCAAACGAGTGTGGATTCGGATCGGGTAGTCAGGTTCGTGTTCGACCATTACGCAGACAACCCACTCGCCCGTTTTCTCTTTCTTCAGCCTAACCTGGTTTATGATAGCGTCTTGATTTTGTTGTGTCGGGAGTGGTCGGTGATAGTTCAACTGAAAAGTGCCAATTTGTGAGAATTTGGCGGTAGCAGTAGCATGACCAGTCGAGCCCGTGTTACTATCCATGTCAAAGCCAGACTGATTATAGGTAATGCTCCGATACTCTCTCGGTGCTTTCCACTTGATTCACTGACGTTATACCCACGTTCTTTCAGTCCATCCAGAAGCTTCTCACGTGTCTTAATACGTCGAACCGTCATTTGTAGTGCTTTGGAGTGGATGGTTTTCCACTCAGCCCACTTGTCCTTCCATTCTGGGAGCTTGTTCTGCACTGTCGTGTACGACGGTTTGTCGTGCTGTGGTGCTGGTTTGTATTCTTGTGTCAGGGCGTGGTTGTACACTTGTCGACCAATTTGAATTCCATTCCACGCACTAGTGGCGGTTTGCTTGCTTTCTGGATGAGCACTGTCGTTGAACGGTGTTTTAACCACCCTATACTCCTAATCATAAGATTGTGGCTGATTAGACGTTCGGGTTTCTGGATTGTCATTCATACACGGCTGTCTCCCTTCGCTACTCGTTCGTTTCACTCACTCCTTGAGGAAGGGGACTGAGCCTCGTAATTGTGAAAATGAGCTGACGACCCGTTTCATTCGACGGCCAAGTTGGAAAGAGTCGGAGACGGAGTTTCTGTTTGCAATCTCATTCAATGAGTGGAGTTTCGAATTGAATTATAGACTCTCTTCGACGAATTCGATCGGGTGGGGTGGAGCCTCCTGCCCAGCACGGCCGCCCAACTGAGAGCGACATGAGGCGCCAGGAGCAGTCACAATCTCACCAGAACTCTGCTCAATCTGTTCGAAAAGGATGTCCGCAATTGACTGTGACATAGAGTAATGTTCAGACTCATATCCAAAACTCCCAGCCATTCCACAGCAAGTCGAATCAAGCGGATCGACTGCATATCCGGCACGACGCAAGACGCCCACAGCGTGATGATCTTTCTTCGTTGACTTTTGATGGCAGTGCCCATGATAGGTTAGCGAGGGGTACTCGTCGTCAACTGTTGGGCTGATGCTCGCTGTTGAGAGCAGATTGAACGTGTCAATATACTCAAGTATTCCGTATGAATTATCAGCAAACCGCTCAACTGCAGGGCCGCTCAGTAAGTCAAGATAGTCACGCTGGAACATCACTGCATCAGAGGGCTCAATAACGACAATATCATATCCCTTCTCAATATACGGATTTAACAGTTCAATATTCGTCTCCGCAGCGGAACGTGCCTTATCTAAAAATCCTTTTGAGTGCGGTGGTCGTCCCGATCCTGCGACTTCATCTGGGATCTCCACATGGATACGCAACGCCTCAAGCGTGCGAACAGCCGCTTTCCCAGCCGTGGGGTGATTATGATTTGAGTAGATATCTGGGAACAGTATGACTTTCCTGCTTGAATTTTCTGCTGAGACGTGCGTTCCCCCACGTTTGTGAAACCACTTGCGCAGCGTTTGACGGTGAAACTTCGGGAGTGTTCGCTCACGAGCAATCCCGAGTAGTTTTTCCTGAATTATTCCACTTCCGGGGAGTTGCTGTGCGACATTGGACACTGGTGCGAGTGCGGAACCGATTTTCGAGAGTTGTGTAATATTCGCGAAGACTCTATCGCGGAAGCTGGACCCATTGCGCTGGTGATATTCGTGTGTGAGTTCAGCCTTCATTTTAGCCATATCGACCCCGCTTGGGCAGTCTTTCGCACATCCTTTACATCCGATACAGAGATCTAACACCTCTTCGACGAATTCATCGGTAAATACCGTCTCATTATCCAGTTGACCACTGAATGCTCGTCGAAGCATATTTGCTCTTCCACGGGTTGTTTGGATCTCTTCCTCAGCCGCACGGTAAGTCGGACACATCACGCCACCAGTTACCTCCTGCGTACCGCGACATCCACCGCAACCATGACAGAGTTCAACCATTCCGGCAAACCCATTATCATTCTCCCAATTCATGACTGGCTCAAAGCCTGTATCAAACTCGTACTGAGGATCAAAACGAAGATTCTCTGTAAGGTCGTAGTCTCCACAGATGTTTCCGGGATTCAGTAACCAGTCTGGGTCAAATGCTGTCTTTAGCTCTCTAAACGCTGAAAAGAGCTCGTCGCCGTACAGTTTCCGATTCCATTGCGTCCGTGCTCGCCCATCGCCATGCTCGCCCGAGATAGAGCCACCATACTTCACGACCAGATCAGTGACAGACTCAGCAATCGATTCGAATGTTTCGACTTCCGCTGCTGATTTCGTATTGATCAGTGGACGGATATGTAACACACCGGGGCCTGCGTGAGCATAATAAGATGCAAACGTATCGTGGTTAGAAAGTATTTCTTGAAAATCAGCGATATAATCGGGAAGATTCTCAGCTGGAATCGCAGTGTCTTCGATATACGCGATATGTTTCTTATCTGATGTCCGAGACAACAGGATTGGAAGTCCGGATTTGCGCATTTTCCAGAACTTCTCTCTGGTTTCTGTATCATGTGCCTCCATGGCGTCCTCAGCGGTCTGTGGAGTGGTCGTCCGCGCATCAGCCCCTGAAGATGGGGATACTGATGCATCTGCGTTTGGGACACGGTCGGCTACGAGGTCTGCTACTTGTTGTCGCCCATGTGCTTCGTCGGTCGCGTAGAACTCAATCAATAACACAGCATCCGTTCCCTCAGGTAAGAGTCCGACGACGTCACTAAACTCAGCTGTATCGCGGGCTAACTCAAGCAGCGTATCGTCCATTACCTCAACAGCTGCAGGATCGTGTTCAAGAATTGGCGCGACGTCTCTCATCGCTCCTATCACGTCATCGTAGGTCAACAATGCGACTGCCTTCGTCTCAGGTATTTCTACGAGCGAGATTTCTGCCTCTGTCACAGTCGCTAAGGTACCTTCAGACCCTGCCAGAAGTCGAGCAAGATTGACCACGCCTTCCTCGCTGTCAGGGTCAATACCAGAGTTATCTGGGAGCCGCCGTTTACCACGTAGATCATCGACGAGCATGTCAAGATTGTACCCTGATACGTTGCGTTTCAGGTCAGGATAGACCTCTGCGATGTCGTCAGCATGAGTCTCTAAAATACGTGTAATAGCAGCGTAAATACGCGATTCAAGATCACCGTGTTGATCACTCTGCTCACGTAATTCCTCCATCGAAATGTGCCCAAAGGTGGTCACCGTTCCATCTGCGAGGACGACCTCAACTGATTCAAGATAATAATCTGTTTTGCCATACTTTAATGAGTGTGCACCTGTCGAGTTATTCCCAATTGCACCCCCCAAGACGGATTTGTCTCCCCACGCAGGATCTGGGGCGAACTTGAGTCCGTGGCTCTGCAGCTCAGCATTTAGATCTCCCAGTCTCACGCCTGCCTGAGCACGAGCAGTTTGTGTTGCTGGATTCACTGATAGAACTGATTGCATATGCCTGCTCAAATCAAGCACAACAGCCTCATTTACTGTCTGCCCAGCTAACGAGGTTCCACCACCACGGGGAAGAACGGGTATCTCTCGTTCTGCACAGTATTGCATAACTCGCGATACATCGTCAGTATGGTATGGGAATACGACTCCAATTGGCGTCTTTGAGTACGCAGACGCATCAGTGGCATACAACTGTCTGGTGTATGTATCAAAGCGAACCTCACCGTCTACTCGCTGTTTGAGATCCGACACGAGTCCAGGGCGGTGCACCTCATCGCTCATGTAGTCGTAGTTTCCCGCTGATGCAGGATCCGACAGTTTGTCGGATTGCTCTGTTGCCATCGTCAGTAATCTGTGTTAGATATTTATTAACAAAAGTGTACTCCCACACATGACAGTAAGAGAGTCCTGTCTTTCTATGAACGAAGGGCGTGAGTGTTCCGACACTGTGTGTTGGAGTCGTGTGTTGAACAGAGCGGGCATGAGCCGTGTAAGCTCCGGTGAGAAGCCGTTACGTTACTGTTCAACAGAATCTCTGTTACCACTTGGCTCTGATCTAAGTTGTTTCACATGCGTCAAAATATGGAAGATAGTATAGAAAAAATATCTCATCAAGTCAGCACTACCTGACCCCTAAGACCTTCCCACAGTCCTTACATCGCCACACATCGCGCTTTCCGGTACCAATCCGAATACGTGGCCCATCTGAATCAGGCTCGATATCCATCTCCGCTACTTCATCTTGTTCAAGACTGTCCGGGTCCTCAATATCCACGTTACAGGTCTCACAGTGAACCATACCTAACGTACATTTATTATTATCATATAAATAATGTGGTTATGTTT
>ERZ1034569.89-NODE-89-length-31285-cov-6.759782_pt1 | contig 31285 bp, 34 predicted proteins | sample MGYA00520706_ERZ1034569 | MGnify/ENA primary metagenome ERZ1034569 (study PRJEB33760, sample SAMEA4777722) | hypersaline lake metagenome | biome: hypersaline environment; feature: brines | place: Spain | collected 2014-08 | depth 0 m ...
GCGCCTGGGGGCCGGACAGTGCGCGTACCTGGAGGGCGATTGCTCGGTGAGGTCGCTGGCGGGCGGGGTGTGCGGGGAGGGGGGGTGGGGAGGGGGGTGGGTGTCGACCGCCGACAGTTCGACCGGCAACATCGCGTCGAGCTGCTCGACGTTCTGACGGTCCCCGCTCTCGTCGGGCTGGTGTTGCTGTTCGGCGCGTTCTTCGTCGATAGCCTGGGGTTCGTCCGTATCGTCGAGACCCCCGCGTACGTCGACAGCAGCTGGCAGTCACCGGACTACGGCACGCGCCTCGCGATCGGCGGGACACACGTCGCGGGCGGGCTCGCGGCCGGGTTCGTCTACGCCAGGGCGGGCTCTCTGTGGCTGTTTGCCGCGTCGTTCGCCCTGTTCGGGACGGCACAGTGTCTCTACGTGTACGACATCGTCGCCGGCGGGCCGGCCGCGCTCGGACTCGGGACTCCACTGGTCTACGTGCTGGCCGTGAGCTGTTACACCACAGTCACCTTCGCGCTCTGGCCCGACCTCGCGACGCGGGCGACCGTCGGTCGGTACACGGCAGTCGGTGTCGGGGTCGGCGGCTGGCTGGCGACGTTCACGAGCACGGGTCTTGCACTGCTCTCGGACCGACGCGGCCTGGCTCTCGAGTTGCACCTCCTCGTCGCCGGCTCCGTCTCGGTCGGGTTTCTCGTTCTCACCGCGTCGCTGTGGTATCTAACGGCGGTACCGACCAAACAACCGCCGCGGTTACGACGGTAGTCCCCCGCTCGGTACGCAGTGTCACAGAACGGCTGCGAGCAACAGCCCCACGGCGAACGCGGCGATGGTAGTCTGTGTCCAGAGAATGTGGTTTCCGAGTGCCGCCTCGGTGATATCCGGGGACCCGTTCGAGAGCACCTCCCGAAAGACCGGGACCAACAGGGCAACCGGGGCGACACCCACCGCGACCGTCGGTGGCAACAGTCCGGTTGCGATCGGGTACAGGAGGCTCACGACGATGACACCGACCAGCAGAGCGTACAGGTAACCCGCCGCCTGCCGGCCGAACACGATCGGGATATTCACCCGACCGTTCTCCCGGTCGGCCTCGACGTCGGGAAACTCGTTGAGCAACAACAGGTTGAACCCGACCAGAAACATCGGCACCGCGAGCGCTACTATCGTGTCGGGAATCGTTCCGGCCTGGATGTACCCGACGGCGACCGTCGGCAGCAGTGTCAGCCCGAGTCCACAGGCCGTCTCGCCGAGGCCGACCCGGGCGAACAGGTCGGTGTAGCCGACGACGAGGGTGAGTCCGACACCGTAGAACAGGAGGATGATACGCCCGTACTCGAGCAACAACGGCACGACGAACAGTGCACTGACCACGATAGAGAGGAGTCCGAGCACGACCGCACGCCGGTAGCTCAGGCTGCCCTCCGTGAGAACGTCACTCCCGCCGCTGTATGCTGTCTCCTCGGTCTGCTCGTCGAGGCCGGTTCGGTAGTCACTCGCGATGTTGAGGACGTTGACCGCGATGTGTGCAAAGAAGACGCTCCCGAACGCAAACACCGTGTTCGCAGGGTCGAACGTGCCCGCCTCCACGGCGACGGCCGCCGGAACCGAGATGACGATGATACTGAACAACAGAAACGGGGCCCGTATCAGCGCGAGGTACGGCTCTATCGCCACACGGCTCAACTTAGCCGTGATTGCCGGGGGCCGAGACATTGTAAACCGTACGTGAGTCGGAGATATACATATTGTGTGTTACGTTCGAGTGACACGAACACCGCGGGCAGACGACCCGCGGAGCCCGTCGGCGTCGTCGAAACCCGGCCGCGTCGGGTACGGAGCGGAGCGAGCGACGACGGCTCTCACCTGGACAGCACCCCGTAGTCACAGAGCCCCGGGTGGCCTTCGAGTGTGACGATGTTCCGTGTCTCGAGATCGTTTCCCTGCACCGAGGTGAGATCGAGCGTCTCGGCCACGTCGGCTCTCCACTCCGGGAGCCAGTCTGCGTTCGGTTCCACCGGTCGTCCTCGCGGCATCACCAGCCACCGGCCGCGACGCTCGGCCGCGACCACCGGCCCCAGCCACGGGGCCTGCCGTCGGTCCCAGATTGTCGTCTCTGTCCGGTTCTGTGACCGGCCGTCACGGCTGTACCCGTAGCGGTCGTGGTGGTCTGGAGCCGGTAGCTGGAGCACTTAGTCGTCGTAGTAGCCGCCGGAGTACGCCCGTGCCGGGAGTGGGTAGACGACCCGGCCGACGCCGGCACCGAGTGGCGTGTCGTCGACGAGCCGCGAGCGGATGCGGTCGACCCGGCCCCGGTTCCCCTCCCCGGCAGCCTCGTACTGTGCCTGCCCCAGTCTGGTGAGACGGCGCCGGTACGACGGGTCGATTCCGAACTCGGAGTCGACCGGCGGTCGGTCTGACCACTGCGTCGTCACGTCCTGCGGGGTCATGAGATAGCAAACGTAACTGCTCCAGCCGTATGAGGATACTGCCGGAGGTGACGATAGACCAGATTCCGACACTGGAATACGGCAAAGACTCGAACCCCACGTATGGACATCAGGGCACTCCACCGGGACCTCGTCGACCTGCACGGTCAACCGAACAGGACCTACAGCGAGGACGGGGTGCGACAGTTGCTCACCACCATCCTCTCACAGAACGTCGCCGACGTACAGACCGCGAGGGCCGCAGAGAACCTCTTTGGAACCTATCCGGACTACCGGGCGATAGAACAGGCAGACCAGGCGGAGCTGGCAGACGTTATCTCGGACGTCGGGCTGATGAACCAGAAGTCACGGCGCATCCAGCGCTCGCTGCGACAGATACGCACAGAGACCGGGGGGGAGTACACGCTCGCCTTTCTCGACGAGATGGACACGAAACAGGCACAGGACTGGCTCACCGAGATAAAAGGTATCGGGCCGAAGACGGCAAACGTCGTTCTAAACTTCCACTTCGAGAAACCGACCTTCGCCGTCGACACGCACATCGAACGCCTCTCGAAGCGATTCGGACTGATCGACCAGTCGACCACCGCCGACCAGGCCCACGACGTGCTGAACGAGACGATCCCGGACGACCTGAAGTACAGCCTCCACGTTCTGCTCATCACCCACGGCCGGGAGTTCTGCTCGGCACAGGGTGCGGACTGCTCGAACCCCGTCTGTGAGCGGTACTGCGACTGTGAGTTCTGCTGACCGTCACCGGCGTTGTGCGCGACCTGGACAGTCTGCTCGTCTCATCGATGGCCGGAGCAGACACGACGGGAGCTGTCGTCACTGGGACACGTCGCGACGACGGTGGTGCCGTCTCCGGGAGGGGGTCACTCGGCCCAGCCCAGCGAACGCTCGACGGCATCGGTCCACCGGTCGTACAGTCTGTCGGCCTCGGCCGCGCGAAGGGCGGGTTCGAACGTCTGCTCGACGCGCCAGTGCTCCCGGAGTTCGTCGAGTGAGTCCCAGTAGCCGACCGCGAGCCCGGCCGCGTAGGCGGCACCGAGGGCGGTTGTCTCGCCGACCCGTGGGCGGACGATATCGCGCTGGAGGACGTTCGAGAGAAGCTGACAGAGAAAGCTGTTGTCGACGGCCCCACCGTCGACCCGGAGTGTCGTCGTCTCGACGCCGGAGTCTGCCTCCATCGCCGCCGCGATGTCGCGTGTCTGGTAGGCAATCGACTCCAGGGTCGCCCGCACGATGTGCTCGCGCCGGGTGTCGCGGGTCATCCCGACGATGGTACCCCGGGCACGCCCATCCCAGTGGGGTGCGCCCAGACCGGTAAACGCCGGGACCACGTACACACCGTCTGTCGACTCGGCCTCGCGGGCGAGACGCTCCGTCTCGCCGGGACTGTCGATGAGGTCGACGTCGTCGAGCCACTCGATCGCGGCTCCCGTGGCGAAGATCGACCCCTCGAGGGCGTACTGCACCGGTTCGCCCGAGCGCTGGAACCCGACTGTCGTCAACAGCCCGTGGTCGGACGCGACGGCCTCGTCACCGGTGTTCATCAGGTAGAAGCTCCCGGTGCCGTAGGTGTTCTTTGCCTCGCCCGCGTCGAAGCAGGTCTGACCGAACATCGCCGCCTGCTGGTCGCCCAGTGCCCCGGTCACCGGCACCGCCGCCCCGAGAAACCCGTCGGGGTCTGTCTGCCCGTACCCGCGCTCGTCGACGGAGGGTCGTACCTCGGGGAGCATCGTCGCCGGAACGTCGAACTCCGCGAGAAGCTCCTCGTCCCACGCCAGGTCGTGGATGTCGTAAAGCATCGTTCTGGCGGCGTTCGACACGTCGGTGACGTGGTTGCCCGTTAGCTTGTAGAGTAGCCACGAGTCGACTGTCCCCAACAGGAGCTCGCCGGCCTCCGCCCGATCGCGGACATCCTGTGGCCGGAACCGTTCGACCCTGACCGGGTCGGCGTTGTCGAGTACCCACTCCACCTTCGTCGCCGAGAAGTACGCATCACACTCCAGCCCGGTCTTCTCGCGGATCAGTTCGGCCTTGCCGGCCGCCTCTAGCTCCTCGACCCGGTCTGTGGTGCGTCGGTCCTGCCAGACCAGGGCGTTGTACACCGGCTGGCCGGTCTCCTCGTCCCAGACGACCGTTGTCTCCCGCTGGTTGGCGACCCCCAGCGCCGCCAGTTGACCCGGTTCGACACCGCTCTCGGCCAGGCCGCGCCCGACCACTGCCTTCGTGTTCTCCCAGAGCTCTCTCGGGTCGTGCTCTACCCAGCCCGGTTCCGGGTAGAGCTGCTCGTGTCGCTCGTAGGCGTTCGCGACAACCGCTCCGTCGTGGTCGAACAACATGAACCGGGTTCCGGTTGTTCCTTGGTCGATCGAACCGACGTAGGTCTCTGTCATCGGTTTGCTCTCTCTCTGACACCGCGGCAGATAAAAGTCCAGACCTGTCGCGGCGCTCGGGGTTGGATAGCGGGACTGTGAGTCGATGGCGGTGCTCTCGTTCGGGGTGAGGCGGTCGCCGGTGGGGGTGTCGTGCTCGGACGGGCTCAGTTCGAGATGACACGACAGTGCCCGGTTGGCTGGCACCCGCCGTGGTGAGAGTACAGATACCGAGTTGGGTTCGAACCGACCAACCACCCACCGGGCCGACCACAGGGTATAAATCGATACCACGGGCAGTCCGAGTATGTCTCACGAGACACAGATCCGTGTCGACCACACGGGGATCGCGGTGGAGTCTATCGAGGCGACCGAGCCGGTGTTGTTCGCACTCGGCTGTCGAAAGCTCATCGAGGAGTCAGTCGAGGGGCGGTTCCGGTGGGCACAGTACGACTTCGGTCGTGACGCCTCCCGGCTCGAGTTGATTGCGCCGGAGCAGCCGGACACGTTCCTCACCGGATACCTCGACGACCACGGCCCCGGGCTGCACCACGTCACACTCGAGGTTGCAGACATCGACACGGTCGTCGACGCCGTCGAGACTCACGGGCTCGACACCGTCGAGTACCGCCGCTACGACGACTGGACGGAGGTGTTTATGCCGCCGTCGAACCCGACCGGTGTGTTGTTCCAGCTGTTCGAGTATCACGAGAGCTACGACGAGGAGCGGCCGGCCCCGGAGAAACTGTACGTCGACGGCGAGCGACTCGGCCCACACGACGGTGAGCGTCCGGAGTGACGACCGGCCGGGTGGGCCGCACTCGCTGTCGTCTCACCCGGAGACGACCGAACGGGGACTCACCGGCGGCCCGTTCCGGACACCTACTGCTCTTCCCACTCCGGCTCGCGTTCCTCGAGGAAGGCGTCGATACCTTCGTTTTTGTCGCCGGTCGTAAAGAGCTGTGCGAACAGTTCGGCCTCGTACTCGATACCGGCGTCGAGGTCCATCCGCGAGGCGGCCTGTATCGACTGCTTTGCGAACTCGAGTGCCACGGGGCTCTGTGCGGCCATCGACTCCGCGAGGCCGTAGACGCGGTCGTCGAACGTTTCGTCGTCGTGAACCTCCTCGACCAGGCCGATGTCGGCGGCCTCGGTCGCGTCGATGAGCTCGCCGGAGAGGATCAGCCGCATCGCCTGACCCTCGCCGACGAGCCGCGGGAGCCGCTGTGTCCCGCCGCCGCCGGGCATAATCCCCAGGTTGATCTCCGGCTGCCCGAGTTTCGCCCGCTCGTGTGCGATACGGACATCACAGGCCTGGACGAGCTCGCAGCCGCCGCCGAGGGCGTGACCGTTTACCCGGGCGACGACCGGCACGGGACAGCCGTCGACCACCTCGTAGACCCGGGGTCGCTTGCTCGCCGCGCGCTGTTCGAGCCCGTCCCGCTCGCGGAGTTCGGTCACGTCGGCACCGGCGACAAAGGCACCGGTCCCCTCCGCGCCGGTCAGTACGACCACCCGGGTGTCGCTGTCGGGCACCGCCTCGAACACCGTCTTCAGCTCCGTTCGGAGCTGTGCGTTCAGCGCGTTCCGGGCGTCCGGCCGGTCGAAGGCGACTGTCACGACGTGGTCGAACCGGTCGCCGGCACGCACCTGCAGTGTCTCACAGTCCGCTCCGAGCTCGTGTAGGCTCATCTGGACTCACCCCGGTCGCCGCTCGGCCCGACGATCTCGCCGTTCTCCCAGACGTAGAACCCCTCGCCGGTTTTTCTGCCGAGCTTGCCCGCCCGGACCTTCCGTTTGAGTATCTGTGGCGGTTTGAACCGCTCACCGAGCTCTTCCCGGAGGTACGTGAGGATGTCGAGCCGGACGTCGAGCCCGACCACGTCACCGAGTTCGATCGGTCCCATCGGGTGGTTGTACCCCAGTTCCATCGCCGTGTCGATGTCCGACGGCGACGCCACCCCGGTCTCGACCATCCGCATCGCCTCGACACCGAGCGCCACGCCCAGCCGCGACGAGGCGAACCCGGGTGTGTCTGTCACCTCGACCGGCGTCCGCTCGATACCGTGGACGAACTCGGTGGCCCGTTCGACAGTCCCCTCACTGGCCTGCTCGGGAACGACGATCTCGACCAGCTCCATTATGTGTACGGGGTTGAAAAAGTGGAGACCGACCGCGCGCTCGGGGTACTCGAGGGCGTCCGCGATCTCTGTCAGCGAGAGCGAGGAGGTGTTCGAGGCCAGGAGGGCGTTCTGGCTCACGTGTGCCTCGACGTCGGTGAGCGTCTGGTGTTTGATCTCGATATCCTCCGGAACGGCCTCGATGACGACGTTCGCATCCGCGACGGCCGTTTCGAGGGTGGTCGTTCCCTGGAGTCGGTCGAGTGTCTCGAGCTTTTGTTGCTCGGTCAGTTTGTCCCGCTCGATACCGCCGTCGAGATTCGACTCGACCGCGGCGAGTCCCTCCTCGACGAGCTCCGCCTCGATATCGCGGAGCTGAACCTGGTGGCCGGCCATCGCGGACAGCTGTGCGATGCCGTGGCCCATCGTGCCCGCACCGAGTACTGCAACGTGCATGCTCGTGTGATTCCACACGAGGACGTGAAACACTGTCGGGTGGGACCGGGGTGTATCCCCGGTGGATTAATCAGCACATCCCGGCAAACAAGATCCAGTATGTCCGCCCCCGCACAGCGTGCAGTGGTGGTCGACGCCGTTCGCACGCCACAGGCAAGAAAGAACGGTGCGCTGGCCGACCAGTACCCCGAGGAGCTCGTCACGACCGTTCTCGACGCGCTCTGTGACCGGAGTGGCCTCCCCGCGGCGGCCTGGGAGGATTTCAGGCTCGGCTGTGCGAATCAAGAACACGAGCAGGGTCGGAATCTGGCCCGCCAGTCACTGCTCGCCGGTGGGTTCCCCGAGTCGGTCCCGGGGTCGACGGTGACGCGGCTCTGTGGCTCCTCGCTCTCGGCGCTCAACGCGGCGAGTCGGGCGATAGAGACCGGTGACGGGGCCGTCTACCCGGTCGCCGGTGTCGAGCAGATGAGCCGGGTGCCGTTCTCTGACTGGCTCCACCCTGCCATCGAACAGCGGTACGACCCCGACCGGCTCCCGATGGGGCAGACCGCCGAGACGATCGCCCGGCGTCACGACATCTCCCGGGCCGAACAGGACCGATTCGCGGTGCGCTCACACGAGCGCGCCGCCGACGCGACACGGGCCGGCCGGTTCGACGACGAACTCGTGCCCGTCGAGACCGAGTCGGGTGCCGTCGTGACCGACGAGACCATCCGCCCGGGGACCGATACCGAGACGCTAGGGGGGCTGTCCACGGTGTTCCGTGACGACGATGCGGCCTCGGTCACGGCGGGCAACGCCTCGCCCCTGACCGACGGGGCCGCCGGACTCCTCCTGACCGCCGCGGGGTACGCCGCGGAGCACGGCCTCGACGTGCTCGCCCGTGTCCGGAGCCGTGCCGTGGTCGGTGTCGACCCGCTGGTGATGGGTCGCGGGCCGATTCCGGCCACGCGGGAGGCACTCGACGCCGCCGGGCTGACTGTCGACGACATCGACCTGTTCGAACTGAACGAGGCCTTTGCCGCCCAGAGCCTGCACTGTATCCGCGAACTCGGGCTCCCCGAGGAGCGTGTCAACGTGAACGGTGGTGCGCTCGCGCTGGGCCACCCGCTCGGCTGTTCCGGGGCGCGTATCTCGACGACGCTGCTGCACGAGATGGCACGGCGCGACGCGACGTTCGGGGTCGCGACGATGTGTGTCGGCTTCGGTCAGGGTGTCGCCACCGTCTTCGAACGGGTCTGAGCACCCCGAAGGCAGCTGGTGGCCCGTTGTCGGGTCAACAGCCGTCTGCCCCGCAGGTGCAAGCGTTTATGTCCGGAGCCTACCAGATACGTGTATGTCTGACGAGGAACACACAGACCGGCCACCACTCCGAGAGGTCAGGGAGTGGCCCGGTGGACTCAGTTGGATGGCGTACCCCGAGGAGGACGCAGAACGGGCCAGCCACGCGCTGTCGACCGATGCTGGGGTCTGGCTGGTCGATCCCTTGGACGCGGCGGGGTTGGACGAGCGGGTCGCGGAGTTGGGTGCAGTAACGGGCGTGGTGGTCCTGCAGGACCGTCACACACGGGACGCGGTGTCGGTCGCCCGCCGCCACGACGTGGCCGTCTCCGTTCCCGACTGGATGGCGCTGGCCCGTGAGAAACTCGACACGGTGCCGAAGTCGATCGGTTCGACACTGCCCGGAACCGGGTACACCGTCATCCGGTTGATAGCGACCGACCGCTGGGAGGAGGCCGCGCTCGTCGACGAGCAGACCGGAACGATGGTCGTACCGGAGGCGCTCGGCACGCTCCCGTCGTTCGGCGACAGCCCGCTCGGTGTGCATCCGGGTCTGGAGGAGCCGCCGGCGTCGCTCAGAGACAGGTCACCCGACCGGATACTCGTCGGCCACGGACAGAGCGTCCACGACGGGGCGACGGCGGCACTCGAAACCGCGGTCGAACCCCGGTGAGCCACGCCTGCCCCGGTCTGCGCTCGGTTCGGTGAGCGTCCCCCGCCCGGTGTAGCTGTGGCGCGTGTCCCGGAATCGGCCGGAGTCTCGGATACCCCCGACCAACGAGACACGGCGTCCCGAACGACGCGACACCGGTAGCCAGGCAGGAGTCGAGCGGGTGGTGAGTCGTTCGTCAGAAACAAACGGGAGAGTCAGATCACGAGCGACCACGCGATAGCGACCGCGACGCCTCCGAGAGTCGAACTCAGGGCAGCGTGTCGACGGAGTCGGTCCCGGAACTGGTGGGGGTCGTCGTGGTCCACGGCGTCGACCGGGCACGATTCACTACCCGTAGTACACTCGGGTAACAGGTCAACGGCGACGTGGAGAAACACACCGGCCGCGACACCGAACAGGAGCCCGCGTAGTTCACCCCCCGGTGCGAAGCCGACGATACCCACCGGCAGGGCCGCGAGGCCGACCGCCGCTGCGGGCAACAACAAGGGAACGACGGACTGCCCGCGCCCGGCGAGGCGACGGGCCGTGGCGTATCCTGCAGGCGCCTTGTGTGATACCAACGCGATGCCGAGAACAGAGGTGAGCGACGGCATCGCCGTGTAGATTGCACCGATGATGGCCCCGGCCGAGAGCGCGTGGACCGTCAGCTCTGCTGTGGTATGGTCGACGGGCAGGTCGAGGTGGGTAAACTGGTGGCCGACCGTGTGACCGACGTACCCACCGAGAAACCCGGCCGCGATGCCCAGACTGCCGAGACGGGTGTGCTGACCGAGCGCCTGTGGTATCAAAAACAGTGCGGCGCTGGTTACCATCGCACCACTGGCCAGCCCGTATCCCCAGACTGGCTCCAGGGGGTGACTGCTCTGCACCGCACGTGCCCCGAGCGGCGCACCGATAGCCATCGCCGCGAACGCCGCCCAAGAGATCGTCACCAGTTTCCAGCTAACGCCAGCGAGTGTCGCAGATACGGACAGGAGCACCAACGCAACCAACCCGGCAACCCCAACGACCCGTTCCTGAGCGGCCGCTGTCCGGTTCGTTAGTCCCGGATTGAAGTATTTCCATGTCACAGCTGTGTAGTAATAATCATGCTGTAGTGGTTAATAAGCGTTTCGAGCCCACCCCGAGACCGGGAGCGAGCCCGTTGTATCAGAAGATTACAGTTCGGTGCTGACTGCTGTGGTGACGACCGCCGGTGTTACAGTCAGGATTCAAACTAGGTAGCGAGGCGGATTCCCCGCCCCACCGTGGGCGGGATTGAATCTTGTGGACACTCAGTGGCCTGACCGGCGAGAGTGGCGAGTCTCTCCCGTCTGAGACTTCCAGGAGCCTTCTGACCGAACCGGCTACATCCGCTGTCGCGCCGGTCGCTATCGGAACGGGTCGGTTACGTACCCTCAGACTGTCTCGTAATCGTTTCCTCGGGGCCGGAGAGGGGGAGTCGCCGGTCAGCACTGCACTCATCCTCCGTATCGATTGGTCTCTGAGCTCACCCGAGGAGACGACCACAGAGGGAGAATCCCGGATAGAACACACGCTCCGCAGTACACGGGACGACACTCAGACGAGATCGGTCACAGTCAGTGAATCCACCCCCAGGGTCAGGTGGTTCGAGACACCCCGACGTCTTGCCATCACGAGAGAGCGTCGCTCTCTCGAGGAGCCCGGAGCGGTCGTCTCGGCCGCTGTACACCAGGAAACGGGCGCACACACGGAGAGAACCGGTGTCAGCGACTGCGGGCGTACAGAACTGCGCTTCCGAACTGAACACCGACAGCTGTCAGGAACGCCGCGACACTCGCGGTCGTACTACCGACGTGTGACAGTCCGAGCCGGTAGACAACAAAGAAAACGGCCGCTGTGACCACGCCAAACAGGACTGTCCACGTGACGGCGTATTTTCGTTTGTACTCGACGGGCCAGTAGTCGCTGTAGGTAAATGCCATATCCAGCAGACTCAGACACAGGAGAAACTCCGCACGGAACGCAGCCGATACAGGGAGTGGGCTACGCTCGGCCGACACCAGCACGAACGCCACCAGTGCAAGACAGATCGCGGTTACTGTCACTAACTGATTGTCCGTCAGGTCAGCCCACAGTCGACTGCGGAGAGGCGCTGATTCGCCCATCACGTGACCACGACAACGGTGAGGATAAAAACTTGAGGTGATGGTTTCGAGGACAGAAACCAAGTGCCGTTTCGACAACGTGCTCACTCGGCACTCACACCAAACAACCGATGCAACGGCTATCCGGCAAAACCGGCGGGAGGTCAGTACAGAGGACAGCTAGTGACCGTTCGAACGACCTGTTTGGCCGCCGTTACAGCGGCGACACAACCGGTCAGTGACACACGGGGACGTGGAATCTGTCGCAGTCTGTGGAGAGGCCGGTGGCTCGGCCCGCTGCCTGTCCGCCGGACCCGACAGGAACACGCCCGTCGATGCAGTGTAGTATGAGTGAACCGACCACCGGTGGACACCCGCCGAGTTTGGGGGACACTCGCGGGCACCTGATCGAACCGATATCGGCAAGCCCGCACGTTTGTCGTCGGAGTCGTCGACTGGTTGGATTCGGGTGCACACGGAGGAACAGCCGTTTCGGGCCGGGGCGAAAGTCGGTGGCCGGTTCGGGTTGCCGTGGCCCGTGTCGGGTCGTGTGAATCTGTCGACCTCGGTTCTCGCAAACAGTTCGAGAGTGTCGGACCGACAGCTCGTGGTGGCTGGTTGTGCTCACGCCCGGAGTCCGGCCACCTGCATCTTGAACCCGTACCTGGTGACACCCTCCTGTGTGTAGAGCCGGCGGACCACCGCCGTGACCGGTGTGCCGATATCGACAGACTGCCCGCCGGCGATCACCTGTGCCGGGACGCTCACCGTCTCCCCGTCCGGTCCGTCGAGCGCGACAACCGCACTCACGTAGGGTCCGCTCTGTGACTGCTGTGGAACGAACTCCGGCGGGGCACCCCCCTGTTCTATCCTCGTTGCGGCCTCGACGGTCCCGGTGCCGGGGAGGTCGACGGTCGGGTACGTCTCCGGCCGGTGGCGACAGACCCGGCAGGCCCCCTCGGGCGGGATATTGAGCGCCCGGCAGTCCGGGCAACGGCCGGCGACGAGACGGTGTCGCTGTGGGATTGTCTGTTGCCAGGTCGGGACGCTGACGTACGCGCCGCCGCCTGCTGGCTCCTCCCGGGTGATCTCACCCCGTCGCCGGAGATACGCGGGGTAGTCGAGCCGTTCTCCACCCTCCGTCGTGACTGTCACCGGCACCGCCCCCTCGACGCGTGCGACCGTCGCCCCGGCACCATCCCCGTAGGCCCCCAGCAGAACCGACCGGGCACCCTCCTCGAGTGCCGACGCCAGGCCGAGAAAGACACTCGCGACACCGGTGTCGCCGAGACTGCTGACAGTCTCGGCCGCGGCGACCGTCTCCGTCTCGACGCCGAGTGTGGACGCGGCCCGGTACGGCAGTTTGCCGTCCGGTGACTGGACCGCCGCCGCGTCGGCGGTCGTCTCACTGTCGAGTTGGTCCGCGGCGCGGCCGAGTGTCGAGGTGAACGTCTCCCTGTCGTACGCGGTCACGCCGAGACCGGGCGTCTCCGTCTCACCCGACCGCCGGAAGCGACCCCCGGGGGCCGGATGGCTGTGTGAGGCGTACTCGGTGACCGCCGCGGGGCCGTCGGCCGCCAGCACCAGCGCCCCTGCCCCGGCACCCGCCGCGTGTTCGATGCCGCTGTCCGGGGCTCCGCGAGGGCAGTCACTCGCGACCACTAGCCCAACCTGCTCACCCCACGGCCCCGCCTCGAGTGCACCGACCAGGGCCTGTGCGCCCGCCCGTGTGCTACCGGTCACCGTCTGGGTGTGTGCCGTCTCCGGCGTGCCGAGCACACTCGTGAGGCGGGCGGTCAGGTCGCCCTCGGCGAGCGGCGGGGTGGTCGTGGCAAAGGCGAGGTGTGCGACCGCCCCCGGGTCGACACCGGCGGCGGTGAGCGCCCGGCGTCCAGCGGCGACAGCCATCGTCAGCGCGTCCTCGTCGGCCTCTGGAACCGCCGTCGTCTCGATACCGGCCGCGTCGAAGCGACCCCACGCGGCCGCCACCGTCTCGGCCGTGACCCGCAGACGCGGCGCGTACGCACCGACACCCGTAATCCCCGGGCGGGTCATGCACGACCCTCCCGTTCGAGGATGTGGACGACGGCCGCACCGCCGCTTCCACCGACGTTGTGGGTCAGCCCGTACGTCGGGTCGGGCACCTGGCGGTCCCCGGCAGCACCGGTCAGCTGGTCGAACGCCTCGGTGAGCTGTCCGGCACCCGTCGCGCCGATCGGGTGGCCCTTCGATTTCAGCCCACCCGAGGTGTTGACCGGGAGGGCACCGTCGGGGTCGGTCCGGCCGGCCGCCAGTAGCTCCGGTGCCTCCCCCCGCTCGCAGAACCCGAGGTCCTCGTATGCGAGCAGTTCCGCGATGGCAAAGCAGTCGTGGACCTCGGCAAAGTCGAGCGCCGCGGGGCCGACACCCGCCCGCTCGTAGGCCCGCTGACCGGCTCGCTCGGCGGCGGTGATCGAGGTGTACGACTCGCGCTGGAACAGACCGACCCGGTCGCTCGCCGCCCCGACTCCGGCCACCCGGACCCGCTCGGAGGTGTACTCGTCGACGACATCGCCGCTCGCGACCAGCACGGCCGCGGCCCCGTCGGAGGTCGGACAGCAGTGGTACAGTGTCAGCGGGTCGGCGACCGTCGGCGCGTCGGTCGCCTCGGCGAGCGAACACTCGAAGTCGAGGTGTGCCTTCGGGTTCGTCGCACCGTTGGCGTGGTTCTTTACCGACACGAGCGAGAGGTCCTCGGGTGTCGCGTCGTAGCGGTCGAGATACGCACTCGCCATCTGTGCGTACACCCCGGCGAAGGTGGTTCCGGTGAGCCGCTCCCACTCGGTCTCCCCGGAGACGCCGAGCCAGTACTTCGTCACGTCGCTGCTCATGTCGGTCATCAGTTCGACACCGCCCGCGAGGGCGACGTCTGCCATCCCGCTTTTTACCGCCTGGACGGCCTGTCTAACGGCGTACCCCGAGGCCGCACAGGCGTTCTCTACGCGGGTGCTGGGGACGCCGTCCAGCCCGAGGTGCTCGGTCGCTGCGGGCGCCGACAGCCCCAACTGCCGGCCACCGACCCCGAGTGAACCGACGATCACCTCGTCGATGTCGTCTCTGTCTATACCCGTCTCGACACCCGCGACGGCCGCATCTACCGCAGACGCAAAGAGCGAACGGTAGCTCTCCCCGGGCATCGCCCCGAACGGTGTCTGCCCGGCACCGATTACGTACGCGTCGTTCACACCCGACCTTTCGGAGGTGTCATAAAGTATCTTGCCGTCGTCCCGGGGTGTCAGGCCACGGACCGGAGCGGACCGCACCCCGCCCCGGACGGACGGGGTCTGTGCGACGACACCGCCGCCGTGGTCCCGGTCGGGTGCAGTCAGCGGCGAAAACGCACGCCGTGGTCCCGGCCGGGTGTTGTCGAGCGGTCGGTTCGAGCCCAAACTGTTTTTACTCCCTGTCACTCAGTCACAGAGCGGGTATGGTTTATAAGCCTGTCGAGGCGGCAGACCGGGAGGAGATACGCGAGCGACAGACAGCACTGCTACAGGAGACTGTTGAGCGTGCCTACGAGAACGTCCCGTTCTACCGGGAGGCACTGGACGAGCGGGGGGTGTCACCGTCGGATATCGACGGGGTCGAGGACGTCACCAGGCTCCCGATGACGACGAAGGAGGACTTCCGGGCGGAGTACCCCGACGGCCTGTTCGCCGTCGACGACGAGGCGGTGCGGCGGATCCACGCCTCCTCGGGGACGACCGGCAAGCCGAAGATCGTCTCCTACACCGACGACGATATCGACGTCTGGAGCGAGGTGGTCGCTCGGTCGCTCGCCGCGAGCGGTGCCGGGGCCAGTGACACCGTCCAGAACGCCTACGGCTACGGGCTGTTCACCGGCGGACTCGGACTGCACTACGGAGCCGAGGAACTCGGTGCGACGGTGATTCCGATCGGCAGCGGACAGACACAGCGACAGGTCGAACTGATGATCGACCTCGACAGCGACGTGTTCACCTGCACACCGTCGTACGCGCTGTATCTCGCCGAGACCGCCGAGGAGATGGGTCACGACCCCGCCGACCTCCCCATCTCGACGATTATCTTCGGTGCAGAGCCCTGTACGGACCCGATGCGGGTGGAGATAGAGGCACGACTCGGGGTCGAAGGGATCGATATCTACGGGCTGTCGGAGATAATCGGCCCCGGCGTCTCCTGTGAGTGCCGGGAGGCCCAGGACGGACTGCACATCTGGGAGGACCACTTCTACCCGGAGGTGGTCGACCCACAGACCGGCGAACCGCTCGAAGCCGGTGCGGAGGGCGAACTCGTCATCACCACCCTCACGAAGGAGGCACTCCCCGTGCTCCGCTACCGCACCGGCGACCTGACTACCCTGGAGTACGAGGAGTGTGCCTGTGGCCGGACGATGGTCCGCATGGACAACGTCACCGGCCGGACCGACGACCTGCTCATCGTCCGCGGGGTGAATCTCTACCCCAGCGAGATCGAACACACCGTACTGGATATCGACGGGGTCGCACCCCACTACCGGATCGACCTCTACGAGGAGGAGAACCTGGACGTGCTCGAGTTGACGATCGAACTCGCGGCCGACAGCGAGCGTGACCCCGAGGCGGTCGAGACGGAGATCCGCACGCGGCTGAAGAACGTGCTAGCGTTCACGCCGGACGAGCTCGAACTGGTCGAACCCGGCAGTATCGGCCGCACCGAGGTGGGCAAGGTCCAGCGCGTCTTCGACCACCGCTGAGAGGCCGTCACCACGGGTCGTCTCGATCCGGCGACGGCGACGACGGTCGTCAGGAACGGCGGGCCGGAGCGAGCCGACTCTCAGGGCCGGTACACCCGACCGCGAAACGTTGCGACCCGGCCACCACCCTCGTCGGTGACGACGACCTCGTACTCGGCGGTGCGCCCAGCGACGTGAGTCTCCTCGGCGGTCGCGGCGAGTGTCTCACCGGTATCGACCGCCTCCAGGTAGGAGATGTTCGTCTCGAGGGCGAGCGCCGTGTCACCCCGGGAGTTCGACGCCGCGGCGAATGCGGCGTCGGCGAGTGAGTACACCGCCCCGCCGGGTGGCGTGCCGTGGAAGTTCAGCAACCCCTCGGTGACGGTGAGTTCGGTTCGCGCGAACCCCGGGTCGAGGTCGACCACGTCGATGCCCAGCGTGTCACAGTACGGGTCCGTGTTGATGCGCTCGCGGGTCTCGTCCGGCACGTCGGTCATACACCGGTATCCGAAACCAGACCTAAATACGTACCGGTCACCGTGGCACAGACTGATCGATACCGTCCGGGTCGTAGTCGGGGACTGTCGTGTGTACACATACCAGATCGGGGCTCTGTGGCGTTCTCCACCCAGTCCGGAGGGTTCGCGCGAGGTGTGTCGGGCCGACACCACGACGGCAGTCTTTTTCTGTGTCTGCCCGGTTGTCTCCGGTATGAGTGCACTTCCGGGCGTCGAGGAGAACCGACTCGTCGACACACACGCCCACCAGCCGACTAGCGAGTTTCTTCACGACGCCGGCGGCGAGATGATGCAGGACGCGGCAGACCGGTTCGGAACGGACCTGGAGACCTGGGACTACGAGGAGATGTACGCGGAGTACGACGACTGTGGCATCGGTCGGGTGGTCCTGCTCGGGTGGGACGCCGAGACCAACACCGGGAACCCGCCGGTGCCGAACGACTACGTTGCGAGGGTCCGGGACGAGTACCCCGAGTTCGTTATCGGGTTCGGGAGTGTCGACCCGCTGAAAGACGACTGTGTTCAAGAGGCCGTCCGGTGTGTCGAGGAGCTCGGCCTCTCGGGGTTCAAGTTCCAGCAGATCGCACAGGGGTTCGACCCCTCGGCAGACCGCTACGACTACCTCTGGAGCACAATCGAGGATCTCGGGGTGCCCGTCGTGTTCCACGGCGGCAACTCGACACTCGGGGCGTGTGCCGCCGGCGGTCGGGGGCTGGAGATAAAGTACGGCAACCCGATGCTCATCGACGAGGTGGCCGCCAGACACCCGGAGCTACAGATTCTCATCGCCCACCCTGCCTTTCCGTGGGAGAAAGAGCAGCTGGCAATCTGCCAGCAAAAGGGGAACGTGTACATGGACCTCTCGGGCTGGATTCCAAAGTACATCGACGACCAGGTGCTGCGGTACGCGGACACACTCCTGCAGGACAAGGTGATGTTCGGGACCGACTACCCGATGATCGACCCGGAGACCTGGCTCGACTCCTTCGAGAGACACACCGACCTGTCTGAAGAGTCCCGGCGGAAGGTGCTCTACGAGAACGCCGAGGCGTTTTTCGGGCTGTAACTACAGGTCGTCGAACTCGGGGCTGTCGCCCGCGAGAAACGCCTCGACACCGCGCTCGTGTGCCGGCGTGTCGTAGGCGAGGCTCTGTACGTGTGCCTCGTGGGCGAGCCCATCACGCCACCCCCGGCCCAGGTTGTCGTGAATCGCCTGCTTCGCCAGACCGATGTTCGCCGTTGGCTGTTCGCCGAGGGTGCCGAGCAGGTCGTCGACCCGGTCGTCGAGCTCTGCCGCCGGAACGGCGGCGTTGAGGAGGTCCATCTCCGCGGCGGCATCGGCGTCGACGAGCTCACCCGTGAACGCGAGTTCCTTCAGCCTGCGGAGCCCGACCAGTCGCGGGAGTATCGTCGTGCCGCCCATGTCCGGCACGAGACCGACGTTGACGAACGACGCGCCGAACCGGGCGGTCTCCGCGGCGTAGGCGAAGTCACAGACGGCGACGAGCGAGAGCCCGGCTCCGACCGCGTCCCCGTCGACCCGGGCCACGACCGGGACTGGTGCGGTCAGCACCGCCTCGGCGACGGCACCGAGGGTCTCCCGGACACGGGCGGGTGCCTCCGCGGCAGTCTCCTCACGGGCCGCCATCGCCTCGATGTCACCACCCGCGCTGAACGCGTCACCGCGACCCGTTATCAGGACCGCGTCGTGTGTGTCGGCCTCGACCGTCCCGACGGCGTCGGCCAGTTCGCGTGCGACGGCCCCCGTCATGGCGTTTTTTTGGGCCGGCCGGTCGAACGTGACTCGTCTGATCTGGCCGTCGTCTATCTGCATACCCACCTGTGACGGCGCGAACGTGGTATACCTGCCGGTGGTCCCGAGGACACCGACCAACGACGTGACAGACCGACACCCCGCGGAGCCGGTCGGAGGGTCCAGCCCGGCTCACCTGTCGGGGTCGACCGAGTCCAGCCCGGTTCACCTGTCGGGGTCGACCGAGTCCAGCCCGGTTCACCTGTCGGGGTCGGCCGAGTCCAGCCCGACTCACCTGTCGGGGTCGGGCGAGGCAGACCCCGCCTCGACGTCGGGAAACAGCTGTGTGAGAAGCGAGTGTTGGGCCCGGTGGAGCCGTTCGAGAAACGCGGACTTGCTGATGCCGATGTCGGCGGCGACGTCGTCTGCGGTGACCGCGCGGGGAACGGTAAAGTACCCCAGTGCAACGGCACGGGACAGTGCCTCCTCCTGTGCCGGGGTGATGTCCCACCGCTGGGCCACCGCCGTCTCGTCCTCGGAGTGGAGTTCGAACACGCGGTTGAGCGTGATACCGACCGTCTCGCCCGCGGTCTTCATCACGCTCGTGAGTATCTCGTGACCGACGACGGCCCCGGTCAGGACGGCGCTCCCGTTCTGGTAGGTGAGCGACTCCGGCATGAACCCGGCATCGACCAGGGTGTGCACGACACAGGGGTGCATCGAGAGACACCGGTACGTGTCGGTGTCACCCCCGGTTCCGCGGTAGAGATACCTGATACGGTCGTCGGCGTCGAGGGTCGCCGCGAGTGCGTCGTCGGGGTCTGCCTCGAAGCGGAGCAACACGTTCCCGTCCGGTCGCAAGAGCGGCGGCGCGGCGTCGACAACGGCACCAGTCTCCAGCGTGGCCGCCGCGAGCGGGCAGTCGTCGTCCCGGACGCGAAACTCCGCCATGAGACACTCACGTATCATCTGGGGCGTTCTTGCGGGCGTCAACATATAAACCCCGGCTATAGACTGCCGAATCTATAATAGACAATAGCACGCACTGATGAGTATGAACGTCGACGAGGTTAAGCAGAACGCAGGGCCACGGGAGTTCAACCCCCGGGACGACCTGCCCGAGGAGTACCGGAAGGCGGCGACGCGGATGCTCGAGTTCCACGCGAACAGCGAGATAATGGGGGCGTACCTCGAGCGACCGTTTATCAGGAAGGCGCCGAGCCTGGAGCGCAAGATGGCGTTCAGCGCGAAGGTACAGGACGAGATCGGCCACGGGCAGATGCTCTACCGTGCCGCCGAGGCGCTCGGGGTGAAGACCCGAGACGAGATGCTCGACGACCTCGCGAACGGCGACGGAAAGTTCCTCAACTGCTTTCACTACCCGATGGACAGCTACGTCGAGACGCCGATGATCGCCTTCTTCGTCGACGGTGCGGCGATGCGCCGACAGGCGACGTTGAAGAAGTCCAGTTGGGAGCCATACGCCCACGCCATGGACAAGATCTGCTTCGAGGAGGGGATGCACGTGAAACACGGCGAGTCGATCCTGCGTGAACTGATGAACGGGTCACGGCGCGAGCAGGAGATGGTGCAAGACGCCTTCGAGACGTGGTGGCCCCGTATCCTGCAGTTTTTCGGCCCGACCGACGACGATAGCACCCACCACGACTTCATGTCCGAGGTCGGCCTGAAGACCTGTTCGAACGACCAGCTCCGAAACTCCTTCCTGAACGGCTACATGCAGAAAGCCGAGGAGTACGGACTGGAGATCCCGGAGTACCCCCGCATCCACGAGCAGGGTGACGGGCAGTACGAGGTCGTCGAGGACGACCTCGACTGGGAGGAGTTCGTCACCGTCTCACAGAACGAGTACGAGGGCAGTATCGAGCAGATCGGTGGCCGCAAGCAGGCACGGGAGGCGGCCTCGTGGGTTCGGGACATGTTCGACGAGCAGACGGCGGCCGGAGCGGCTCCGAGCCCGACGGCAGCCGACTGACCATGATCTGGGAAGTCTTCCGACAGCAGCGAGCGGGCAGGGACTTTGTCTACTGCCGGGACGTTCACGCCCCGGACCGGGAGATGGCAAAACAGTACGCCGTTATCCAGCACGGGCGGCGCAAACCCACCCACGCGCTCTGGGTCGCCCCGCAGGAGGAGATTCGCACGGTTTCGGCCGACGACACCGTTCCGGAGCCCGCCAACGAGGGTGAGCCGACCGAGTGGGTCGTGTTCAGCCCGGACCGACGGGGGTACCACACCGAGTGCGGGACAGTCACGGCCGCCGGTGACGACGCGGCCGCCCGACGGGCTGTCGACACGTTCGGCGAGGACGACGAACTCCTCTGGGTAGTTCGGGAGACGGATATCGGCGAAGTAACCGCCGACGACGTCACGTTCGGCGGGACGACAGACAAGTCGTACCGGTTCGCACAGACGTACAACGTCGACCCGGCCGCCGAGGAGGTCGAGGCCTCCGAGGAAGAACAGGTCGAGGCAGAGCGAGAGCGGCGAGGTGACGCCTGATGTCGGCGGTGGACACGGACCTCGGTGCCCCCGGAGAGCTCTCCGAGCGCGAACGGCGTGCGGTGGAGGCACAGCTGTTCCGTGTCGCCGACGACGAGTTCATTCAGGCCGAACGGTACACGTTCTGGCAGGTGCGCGCCCCGACGCTCGAGTCGGATCTGGCGATCAGCAACAACGCACAGGACGAGCTCGGACACGCACGCCTCTGGTACGACGCTATCAAGCAGTTCGGTTACTCGGAGGAGTCGCTCATCTGGGAGGGGAACCCGGACGACTTCCAGCACAGCACGTTCGTCGAACTCTCCTTCGAGGAGGGTGACTGGGCCGACGCGGTTCTCCGGGCGTACCTCTACGACGAGGCCGAGGATATCCGGCTCGCGGCGCTGGCGGAGTCGAGCTACGAGCCGATCCGCGACCGGACGAGCCGGATTCAGGGCGAGGAGGAGTACCACCTCGAACACGCCGTGAGCTGGCTCGAACGACTCGTCAACAACGAGAACGGCCGCGAACAGCTCCAGGCGGCGCTCGACAGGCTGTACCCGTACGCGCTGACGATGTTCGAACCCGTCGGCGACGTCGAGGCCGACATCGTCGACCTGGGAATCCGCGACCGAACACTCGAACAGATGCGCACGGAGTGGGAGAGTCGCGTCACAGAACAGTTGACCGAACTGGGACTCGACATCCCCGACACCGGCCCCGCGAGTCCGACCGGCCGGGACAACGAACACACAGAGGAGTGGCACGACCTGTTCGAGGAGATGACCTCGAGCTACCGGAATCTCGGACGCGACAGCGCAACAAAGATAATGACAGACAATGAGTAGTGACTACGACAGACCCCGCGCGGACCCGAACGCGACGGCCTGTACATACACCGACTACACCGACGACGAACACGACGAGACAGAGCTCCCCGCGACCGGCGACGGAGCAGAAGGCCTCGAACGCGAGGTCTGGACCGAACTCTACGGCATCGAGGACCCGGAGATGCCGGTCAGTATCGTCGACCTGGGGCTGGTGTACGGGCTCGAACTCGACGACGGTGCGGCGACGGTCGACATGACACTGACCTACAGCGGTTGTCCGGCCCGCGAGATAATCCTCGAGGAGGTCGAGGCGGCCGTGGCGTCGGTCGAGGCTGTCGACACCGCCGAGGTCCGACTGGTCTGGTCGCCGGACTGGTCGCTCGACCTCGTCACCGAACAGGGAAAGGAGGCACTCGAGGAGTTTGGACTGAGCTTCGAGGATGTCTGAACCCGACCCCAGCGTCACGACGAGCGGCGAGGTGACCGGCGCGGAGTGTCCGTACTGCGGGTCGACCGACACCGAGCGGGAACACCCCTGTGGCCCGTCGCGCTGTCAGTCTATCCACTACTGCAACGCCTGCCTCCAGCAGTTCAAGAAGTTCCAGTAACCGGCTCGACACAGGAACAGAACCCGTTTGATTCTCTCGGGGTGGTCACCCGGCCAGTAAACATATAGTAGCCCGGAGTAGAGATACGGGCATGACAATCCTGGCTCCGTTCGACGGGTCAGAGCTATCCGTGGTCTCGGTCGACCGTGCGGGCGAGTTCGCGTCGGTTCGAGACGAGAGGCTGGTGGTGCTGACGGTCGTTCCCGACGACGAGGCGTTCGCCGTCGAGCGCGGTTGGATAGACCCGGGCGAGGAACTCGACACCGAGTCGGTCTGTGCGGAGTTCGAGTCGGTCGTGTGCGATATCGAGCCAACGGCGACGTTCCGGTGTGAGCGAGCGCCGAGGTCCGAGTCGATGACCGCCACGACCGTCGACGACATCACACGAACGGTGCGACGCGTCGCCGAGGAACTCGATGTCTCGGTGGTGTTCATCGGGAGCGACAGCGCCGGGCTCGTCTCTATCGGCGACGGCAGTGTCGGCGAACCGCTGTCGACGGACCCGCGGTACGACGTGCACATCGTCCGTCACGCCGAGTAGTTCGTGGCCCGTTCCCCGGCTCAGAGCGGTATGTTTCCGTGGGTCGACTCCGGAAACGAGGGCGGTCGGTGCTCGATTGCGTCCAGGTCGGCGACGAGCCGCCGGCGTGTCTCCCGTGGCTCGATGACGTCGTCGAGGTAGCCCCGCCGGGCCGGCCCGTACGGGTTGGCGAACTCGTCACGGAACTCCGCGATCAGCTCATCGCGTCTGGCGTCCGGGTCGGGGGCGTCTGCGATCTCGTCGCCAAAGAGGATATCGACGGCCGGCTGCGGGCCGAGTACGGCCATCTCTGCACCCGGCCAGGCGTAGTTGCTGTCCGCGCCGAGCTGTTTCGACCCCATAACGATGTAGGCACCGCCGTACGCCTTTCTCGTGACGACAGTCAGGAGCGGTACCGTCGCGTCGGCGTAGGCGTAGATGAGCTTCGCCCCGTGGCGGATGATGCCGTCGTGTTCCTCCTTCGTGCCCGGCATGAACCCCGGAACGTCGACGAACGTCACCACCGGGAGATTGAACGAGTCACAGAACCGCACGAACCGTGCGCCCTTCTGTGAGGCCTCGACGGTGAGTGTCCCGGCGCTGTGTTTTGGCTGATTTGCGAGAACACCGACCGGAACGCCGTCGAGGCGTGCGAGGCCGGTCACGAGATTCCGGGCCCAGTCATCACGGAGCCCGTAGAAGCTTCCCTCGTCCATCACCGTCCTCACCACCTCGCGGGCGTCGTAGGACTTCCGGAGCCTGCTCGGGACAGTCTCCTCGAGTTCGGGAACCGCCCGGTCGGGGTCGTCCAGCCCGGCGACGACGGGCGGTGACTCGCCACAGTGCTGTGGAAGGTAGCTGAGGAGCCGCTTGATGTTGTCCAGAACCGCCCGTTCCTCGGCCTGTGCGCCGTGTGCGAACCCGCTCTTTGCGGTGTGTGCCCTTGCTCCGCCGAGCTCCTCCTTTGTCACGCGCTCGCCGGTGACCGTCTGCACCACGTCCGGTCCGGTGATAAACGCGTTCGCAGTCCCGTCGACCATGAACACGACGTCGGTGAGTGCCGGCGCGTAGGTCGCACCGCCGGCACAGGGACCCAGTATCGCCGAGATCTGTGGGACCCGTCCGCTCGCGCGGGTGTGTCTCCGGAAGATACGGGCGAACCCGCTGAGCGCGTCGATCCCCTCCTGGATGCGTGCGCCGCCGGAGTCGTTCAGCCCGACGACCGGGTGGCCGTTGTTGATGGCCCTGTCGAGGACCTTGCAGATCTTGTCCGCGACCGCCTCACCGACCGACCCGCCGAGAAAGCCAAACTCGTGTGCGTACACCGCCACAGTCCGGCCGTCGACCGTCCCGTAGCCGGTCACGACGGCGTCACCGGGGACGCGTCGCTCGTCTAGTCCGAACTGGGTTGCGCGGTGCTCGACGTAGGCGTCGAGTTCCTGGAACGAGCCGTCGTCGAGGAGATACTCGATGCGCTCGTAGGCGGTGAGTTTTCCCTTTCGGTGCTGACGCTCGATGCGGGCCTCGTCCATCCCGCTCTCCCGGCGGTCCGGGTGCCCGGCAGGCTGTTTCTCGTCGTTGCTGTGGTCGTTTCCCGTCATCGTTGCGCCGGAGCAGGTAACAGCCGCAGGTCGAGTCGTTCGATACCGGAGAGTTCGGGTGGACAGACCGCGGCCGAGCGAACCGACGACACACAGATGCGCATACGCATGGCACGCCGAACCGAATACCTAAACCAATCCCGAATCGCCTCTCCGACCCCGTCGAGGGAACTCCCGGACGACCGAAACGGACACAACACCCGCCCGCGAACTGCGGGCATGGCTGTCGCCATTGTCGCCGCCAACATGACAGAGTTCGGCCAGCGAGAGAGCTGGCTGTTAGAGCTGTTGACCGAGGCCGGCGAGGGCTGTCTCCAAGAGATGGCCGCCGACCGGACGGCCGTCGAGCACTGCTACGTGTCGAACATGGCGAGCGGGGAGTTCGAGGGTCAGACCGGGGTGGCGAACGCGCTCGCCGCCGAGTTGGGGCTGGTGCCGGCGTACACCGCACGGGTCGACCAGACCTCTGCCTCCGGCGGGGCGGGCATCTACACCGCCTGGCAGTCGGTCGCCTCGGGCGCGAGCGAGTTGACACTGCTCGTCGGCGGGGAGAAGATGACACACGTAAGCACCGCCGAGTCGACCGACATCATCGCGTCGCTCACCCACGATGTCGAGTACAAACACGGCGTGACACTCCCGTCGTTTGCGGGGTTGACCGCCCGTGCCTACCTCGAACGGTACGACGCCCCGCGGGAGAGTCTCGCGGAGGTGGCGGTGAAAAACCACGCGAACGGGAGCCTGAACCCGCGGGCACAGTTTCAAAAGACCGTCGACCGGGAGACGGTGCTCGAGAGCCCGGTCGTCGCGGACCCGCTGCGGCTGTACGACTTCTGTCCCATCACCGACGGGAGTGCGGCACTGCTTTTCTGCCCGGCCGAGGACGCCGCCGAGTACACCGACGAGTACGTCACCGTCGAGGGTATCGCCGGGGCGACCGACAGCCACGCCGTCCACCAGCGCACGGAGCCGACGGTAATGAACGGCGTGGTCGAGAGTGGCGCACACGCCATGGAGCAGGCCGACACCGGGCCGGCAGAGATCGACGTAGCCGAACTCCACGACATGTTCACCATCCTCGAGTTCCTGCAGATGGAGGGGCTCGGGCTCGCACCGCAGGGTCGTGCCTGGGAGCAGGTGATGGAGGGCCGGACCCGCCGGGACGGGGAGCTCCCGGTCAACACGTCGGGCGGGCTGAAATCGAAGGGCCACCCGCTTGGCGCAACCGGTGTCGCGCAGGCGGTCGAGTTGTACGAACAGCTCACCGGTGTGGCCGGTGACCGCCAGGTCGACGCCGAGACCGGACTGGCGTGCAACGTCGGCGGGTTCGGAAACTGTGTCACGACGACCGTGCTGGAGGGTGGACGATGAGCGAAACACTCCTGGCACACCGCTGTCCGAACGGCCACCTCCACTACCCCGGCCACCGGGTCTGCCCGGACTGTGGTGTGTCTCCGACGGGGACGGTCGACCTGAGCAACCGCGAGGGGACTGTCCGGACCTGGACGACGAACACCGCGACACCGCCGGGCGTCCGCGAGCCGAACACCCTCGCCATCGTCGCGTTCGAGGTCGACGGACAGACCGTGCAGGTGGTCGGACAGACGACGACCGACGACGTCGAGACCGGCCAGCGGGTCAGACCGGTGTACGTCGAGCGGCTCCGAGACCCCGAGGCCGGGATTCGTCACAGGGAGAGCCAGGACTGGGACGGCTACCGGTTCGAACCGGTAGAGAGCGGCTGAACCCCCCGCCGGATCGGGTGTCGGGTCGAGACTGCCGCCGGCTCTGTGTCTACCCCATCCTCAGGTCACGGCTGTAGGCCACGGTACGGCGTGGCACCGCCTCGTGGTGGGGGCTGTAGGTTTCGAGACGTGCACGGTCGCCGTCCAGTGAGAGGGTGCAGAGCCAGCCCGCACCGCCGCTCGGTGGCACGTTCTGTGCGTTCACCAGCAGTCCCTGACAGACACGATTCCGGTGAACAACAAACGGCCGGCCGCGTGTCAGGTGGTGACCACCGACGGCGAGCACGACCTGCTCGTGGGTCGCCGGCAGGACGGCGAGGGCCTCGCCGTGGCCCGACCACGACCCGTCGGCACGGAGGTAGCTGTGCGTGACGAGAACCGTCGGCGTGTCGGCGTAGGCCTCGAGCACGCGGTGTGCCCACGCCAGCGGGTAGCCGTCACCGGTCGGCCACGACAGAAACAGAACGAGCAACCGCCGGTCACCCAGGTCGACCAGGTGGGCGTAGTTGCGCGACCCACCACGCGATGCCACCACGCTCGCCCCGTCGCCGTCCAGTCGCTCGAGAGGGAACACCCGGCGGTAGTGGTGCCACGGGCCGGTCATGTACTCGACGACGTCGCGGTCGTCGAGTGTGTCGTGGTCACCGCCACAGACACCGTACGGTGTCTCACTCCGGTCGAGTATCCCGTGAGCGTCCGAGACCCGGTTCCACTCACCACGGCTCGCGGCGTCGTCGACGAGGTCCCCGAGGTGGAGAACGTAGTCGACAGCACCCGAGAGCCACCCGGTCTGTGTGGCGTATATCTGCGGGTGTGTGGCCGCGTAGTGCTGTGTGTCGGGAAGAATACCGACGACGTGTTCCCCGTCCAGCGCTGGTTTACCCGGTCTCCGGGGGATGTCGTCCCAGTAGAGGATATCATCGAGAGACGTGTCGGCGGCGCGCGCGAGCCACCAGCCCGCGGCTGCCCCTGCGGCGACACCGCCCAGTGTGGCGAGTGTCTCGTGACGCCAGGGGGTCATACCGACGGTACGACCTGCCGGGTATATGTATCACCGACCGCCGGTCGGACCGAACCGTCGGGGTGATACACCTGGGCAGCCAACCAACAGTAGATGCTCGGGTACCCCTGTATGAACCGCACACTGCGCGACCGCGAGGAGCCGCTGCGGTGCAACCGGGGGATGCAGAAGGCGACCTTCGAGGAGCGTGGCCCGGCGTACGCGGCCGACCTCGCCCGGCAGAACCTGCGCGACCTGCGGACGATTCTAGAGTGGAACAACGAGCACGGGATCGGGTTCTACCGGGTCACCTCGACGCTGGTGCCCTGGAACTCGCAGTTCGACCTCGCGGAGCTCGAGACGTACGACGAACTCGCTCGACTCGCCGCCCGCTGTGGCGACTACGTTCGCGAGCACGGGATGCGGCTCACCTTCCACCCCGACTACTGGTGTCGGCTGGCGAGCAGTTCCCGGGACACGGTCGAGCGGTCGCTGCGGGCCGTCGAGTACCACGCCGACTGGCTCGACCTGATGGGGCTGGACCGGTCGCAGTACTTCGGTATCAACGTCCACATCGGGGCCACCTACGGCGACCGCGCGGCGACCGCCGAGCGGTTTCGCGACGCCGTCTGTGAGCTCTCTTCCGGCGCTCGCGCCCGACTGACCGTCGAGAACGACGACGAGGCGGGACTGTGGGCCGTCACAGAGCTCGTCGAGCAGGTGAGCGACCGCGTCGGCGTGCCGGTCGTGTTCGACTACCACCACCACTCATTTTCCGACCGGGGGCTCAGCTACCGGGAGGGGTTCGAGCGGGCCGCCGAGAGCTGGGACTGCCGGCCGGCGGTTCACTACTCCGAACCGGCCCGTCTGCACGGGGCCGACACGAAACCACAGGCTCACGCCGAGTACGTCGCCGGTGTGCCCGGCTGGCTCCGTGACCGAGCCGACGTGATGGTCGAGGCCGGTGCAAAGGAGCGGGCGCTCCTCAGACTCAAAGACCGCGCGGCGACTGCCGCCGAACACTGACCCCCTGCCACAGAGTCGTCGGAACCCGCGGTGCTGTCCCGACGGACGTAGCCGCTCGGGCCGGCGCTCGCTCCACCTGGGGCCGAACGGTGAACTATAAATCGGTGAGGTGGTACTGTACAGCTATGTTCGAACGAGACGGCGGAACCCTGTTCAGTGTCGAGTGGACTGTGAGTGCGTTCGGTATCGGGCTGGCGCTACAGCTTCTCGGCTGGGTCGTCGGCATCGGTTTCATCACCGGGTTGCCCGCCTACTTCCTGACGGGGCTGTTCACCGCGTGGGGGAGCCCGGGTAACACGCTCATCGAGCCGGGTGTCGCCGCGTTCGCCATCGCGCTCGTCGGGTTCGTCATCGACCACCTGTTGCTCACGGTGCTGGTCATCGGCATCCCGCTTGCGGTGGCCTACGCGACTGCGGGGCTGGTCATCGCCGTTGCCGGTGCGTTCGTCGGGGAGTACTTTCTCGACACGGGTTGAGTGACTCGACGGGGCTGCGAGCGGGCACAGAAACCGCCGAACACGACACCGTCTCGGGCGGAGCCACACTCACATGTGTTCTGAGTAATACACCGGGTCGCTTCCGGATGGGACTGTCACTGTCCGGTGAAGTAATCGAACGCCTGGTCCTCGGCGCGGAGTTCCTCGATCCGCTCACCGTCACAGCGGTGACAGGCGGCCGGGGGTTCGATATCCGCGTACACCGTTCCACAGCCGTTACAGATAAAAAACCGGAGTGCTGGCACGGTCACAGGTTGGGGGTGGTGACTGATACCGGCATCGGAGCACAGTGCCCTCTCGGCCGATGTCGATCGGTGGTCTGTGACCGTGGTGGACGGGCAACAGCGGCTCGCGCGGGTGGTCAGACCGGCAACCCGTCCCCCGACTCCGAGTAGGTCCCGCTGACGAGGAGTCTGTCCTCGTCGAACTCGAACTCGACGTCGTCGGCGGTCACTCCCAACTCGTCTTCGAGGACCGACCGTGCCTCGTCGGTGAGTTCGCCGTCCACGACGAGCGCGAGGTCGACCTGTGTCTCCCCGCTGTCACCGGCAACCGTCGACGCAACCGCGATCGTCGTCCCGACCGCCTCGAACACCGCCTGGTCGGTCAGTTCGTCCCGTCGGGAGCTGTTTTCGTCACCACCTGGCGTTGACTCGTCGACCCCGTCGTCCCCCCAGAGCGTGAACCGGAGGTAGCCGCCGGAGACCTCGGTGTTGACCCACTCGAACGCCTCGGACGTCTCGGCCGTTCGCGTCTGCTCGCCGTTCCGTGCCCCGATCAACTGCTCCAGTTCGTCGGTCGTCTCGGTGACGAAGATGGCGTCACCGCCGACACCGACCACCTGTTCGGTGCCCTCGACGGTCTCGTACAGCTTGAACCCGTCTGTCGTGTCGATCTGTTCGAACGCCTGCTGTCGAGAGAACCCGCCGTCCTCGGGTGTTGTGGTGAGAATCTCGTCGATCTCGCCCGTGTCGATGTCGCCACGGAGGACCAACCCCTGTGTCAGAAAGAGCTCGTCGGTGAGCTCCGTGTCGAACACCGGCCCGTCCTCGGACTGTTCGTCCTCCTCCGGGGTGAACGGCTCCGCGTCCTCGACCAGCACGTCGAGACCGGCGGTCGCGAGCGGGAGCTGCCCGAATGCCAGAAAAAAGAACCCAACGGCCGGAATCCCGAGCAGACCGTCCTCCGTCGCGCTCTCACCTCCGTTGCCCTGGCTCGCGTCAATCCCCTCGAGTCCACTCGCAGCCTCCAGATCGAGAGACACGGCGAGGGACTCACCGTTCTCCCCCGGCGTGACGAGTTGGGTGTACGACGGGAGGTCGCCCCCACTGTTGTCCCCATCACCGCCGATACTGTCGGCACAACCGGCGAGAGCCGCGACCCCGGCAGCACTGCCGAGGAGGACCGTCCGGCGGTCCATCGTGCTCGAATCCATAGACGTACATTTTCTTTCCGTTCTAATAAACGTATCCTCGCGGGGGGTGGCTGTCGGGTCGACGCGGGTGTGACCCCGTCGGGACAGACTGACACTAAGGCTCACATACCGGTTCCACCGCGACACGGTTCGACTGGTCGGTCACGGGGGGTTGGTCCCGGTGTTATCTGAGCGCGAGCCCTGGGGCCCTCGTGTTTTTACTCGCTCCAGACAAACACTGTTCGTGAGCCGTCGACTCAACCGGGGGCTGTTCGATGGTGGGTGAGATGCGTCGACTGCCGACCGAGACACTCTCGCCGCTGGCCGGGCGTGTCGAGGAGGTGCTGTCGCTGTACGGGTACGAGATGAGGCCGGCTATCGACGCCATCGACGCCGCTGTCCCGGGGTACGGTGGTCTGTTCGAGCCACAGACGACCGACGCCGAACTGCGGGCGGCAGTCGACGAGGTGATCGCCGCCGGCCGACACTCGCCGCCCGATAGCGGTGTGTCGACCACATCGGAGATAACACTCTACGTCGACGGGAGCGCACAGGGTAACCCCGGCCCGGCCGGCGCGGGTGCCGTTCTCCAGGTCGACGACAGACAGATCGCCCGACTCGGCTATCCGGTTGGCTCCCGGACCGAGAACAACGTCGCCGAGTACGCCGCTCTCCACCTCGGTCTCGAGGCGCTGGCCGCGCGCTGTGAACCGGCCTCGGTCGAGATTCGTATCGACTCGATGACTGTCATCGAGGATATCTGGGGTGACAACAGTACCGGCCTGGCCACACCACACGCCGACGCCATCGACAGCCACCTCTCGGCGCTCCCCACCCATTACTGGACACACCTGGCCGACAGTGACCCCAACCCGGCCGACAGGCGAGCGACGGTCGCGGCGGACCTCGCAGCGCTCGGCCCGTAGCTCACACCTGCGTGTCGTTGCGCCAGGCGTCGATAACGTCCAAGAGGAGTCGCGTCTCAATCAGCTCCTGTCGCCAGTCGTCGACCGCGTCGAACAGACCGAACGTGGTGACGATCCCGTTCTCGTCTGCGTAGTCGGCGACCGTCAGCGGAG
>ERZ1034569.91-NODE-91-length-31122-cov-13.970354_pt1 | contig 31122 bp, 30 predicted proteins | sample MGYA00520706_ERZ1034569 | MGnify/ENA primary metagenome ERZ1034569 (study PRJEB33760, sample SAMEA4777722) | hypersaline lake metagenome | biome: hypersaline environment; feature: brines | place: Spain | collected 2014-08 | depth 0 m ...
ACGACGCCGAGACGGCAGTCCGAGCGGGGTACCGTCGTGGACGACTCGTCGTGACCGTTGCCGGGTCGGCACCGGTGCCACCGCCGACGGTCCGAGCGGGGTACCGTCGTGGACGACTCGTCGTGACTGGTGTCGTGTACGCCGAACTCGCGGCCGCGGCGGTGTTCGACAACCGGAGTGAACTCGACCGGTTTCTCGAAGACACGAGTATCGCCGTCGTCACCGCGTCACCGGAAGCACGGTACCACGCCGGCGAGGCGTTCGACACGCACACCGACCGTCGCCCAGACGGGTTACAGTGCCAAGCGTGTGGGACCGAACAGACGGCGACCTGCGAACACTGCGGGCGTGACCTCACGCCACGGCAACACGTCGCGGCCGATTTCCTGATCGGTGGGCACGCGGCCGTCGACGCCGACGAACTGCTCAGCTTCGACCACGGACTCTACGAGTCGTACTTTCCGGATCTCCGCGTTCGGCCGTGAGTCGCTTCTCGACATCCTCCACGGAACAACCACGAGGGAAAAACCGAGAGAACCGAACGCTATGGATGGGGCACGGCGACCCACCCACACCCGGCGAGTCGCCTGACTACTCCGCGCCGTACTCGCTGTCGGTGTCGACGGCGAGGAGGATGAGGTTGCTCAACACCGCGAGCGCCTCCTCGCGTTCGGCGGTGGTGATGACGTACTCCTCGGTGGGGAGACTGACATCGTACTGACGATCCACCGGCAGGTCGTTCTCGGTGCCGACGGTCTTGGCCTCGCGCACATCGTTGATCGCCTCGGCAGCGACTGCGGTGAGCACGAGCAGGTCGTCCGTCGAGACGGGCTCGTTGTCGACGAGCGCCGACTGCACCGTATCGCAGGCACCGACGAGTGCGTCCTGTCGACTCTCGGGAATCGTCGTCTCCCGGAGCCGTTCGATGGCGGCCTCGTAGCTGCCGACTGTTCGGTCGCGTCGCTGTTCGTCCGTCGCGCCGCCACGTTTTTGTGGCGGAGAATCCTTCGAACTCATGTCGTGAGTCGCCTCACGACACGGGGGAGGTAAGGGACCCAAGCCCTTGCCGCCTCTCGCGACGTTCCTCTCCCGTGCCGTACGCCTCCGTAGTCACGCCAGCAACTTAGTAGTATCGGTAATCCTAGCATAAGTTGAGCACTCGTGTTATCGGACCAGAGTCGGGCGTCGGGCAGTCTGCGTCCACCACACCACTCCGTATGAACAGTTCTCACGACGTTTCGTTCTACGAGATCCGAAGTCGGTCGCGGCTCTCGGTTGGCCCGTGCAGTCGATACAGGCCACCTTCCGGACGGACAGCGCCCACGAGCGAGCGTTCTGCGCGGCGTATCTCCCGGAGGCGTGGGACCACGACGGCGTCGACAGTGCCTGGTTCTGGCGGTTCGGCGACGTGGTCGGCCACGACCGGGTCGCAGACAGTTATACCGCCGCCGCTCCAGGGTCGGAGCGTGGACTCACTCGATCCGAATCTCGACGGACGGTCGGCGCTGGTGACGGGGTCGGCCGTGCGCGTCGGCAGAGAGGTACTGCTCAGACTGGCCGCGGCGGGCGCGGACGTGGCGGTTCACCACCGCACGAGCGAGACCGCCGCCGAGGAGACCGCCGCCGACGCCCGCGAGCACGGGGTGGAGGCGACGGTCGTCTCGGGTGACGTGACGGACCCCGATGCGGTCGACACGTTGGTGAGCGACTGCGAAGAAACACTGGGCGGCGTGGACGTGTTGGTCAATGCCGTCGGCCCGTTGCCGGGCGGACGGTGGGACGAGATCGGCTTCGAGGCGTGGCAGGAGACGATTGCCGGCTGTCTGTACGGCACCTACCTCTGTTCACAGCGCGTGCTCCCGAGGATGCGTGACCGCGAGTGGGGACGGATCGTCAACTTCGGCGTCGCCGACGCGCGCGACGACCGACGCGTGCCGGAGAACTTCCCGTACTTCGCGGCCAAGCGGGCGGTGTTGTCGTTCACCCGGACGCTGGCGTACGACACCCAAGACGACGGGATCACCGTCAACGCCGTCTCCCCGTTCGCGGTGGAGAACACGGTCGTCGACGGCGTCGACTACCCTCGTGGGCGGCCGGCGTCGTTCGACGACGTGGCGGCGCCGATCCTGTTTTTCTGTTCGTCTGCGGCCGACTACCTCTCGGGGCAGAACGTCGCCGTCGACGGCGGCCGGCTTCAAGAGGCCTGAGTCGGCCAGTGGTTGTCCTCGAAGTTCCCGGTGACCCCCGAGTGTCGTCACTCGATAAACTACACCACGGACGCATATCAGCCACCGATCGTGTCAAACGACACGTTTCGGGACACACTGAGCGCGTTGACATACGAGACTGTGGTCGCTGTCTTGCAGGGGTTTGCGGCCATGGACAACCCGGTGACGTTCTCGGGGCTGCACGACCGGGTCGATGTCCGCGACCCGAGAACGTCCAATCACCACCTCTAGCGGCTCACAGACTACTTCCTCCGGCAGACCAACGGTAGCTACGAGCTGGGTCACCGCGGCCGACGGTTCCTGGTCGTTGCCGACGACGGAGTGGTATGGATCAGAGAGTGACCACGGACAACGGGAACGCCGACATGGTCGGGTCAGTCGACGAGACGTGGAGGTGTCCCATCTGCGGCGGGTCAGACTGCAACCGGCTGATCCACGTCCACCCCGGCAACGCAGTGTCGTGGTGACAGTTCACAGTTTTCTTTATCGGTGGTGTTAGGGGGGGACACTGGTTCCTCCGGGGACAGTCTTTAGTAGAGCCTGTCGTATGATACATGACGATGCCGTTACGCCCAGTCGACAAAGACGTCCTCTCGGACGCGTGCCGGTCCATCGCCAAGGCGAACTACGGGTTCGTCTACGTCGACAGAGAGAAGGAGGCGATCAAGGACAGCTACGAATCTGAGGCCAGCGGTCTCGTCCACTCCGGGTCCGTGTCGAACACCGACATCAAGACGGAGCTCAGAGAGATGGCGTCGGCAGAAGACTACCCGTTCGAACGGATCAGACCGGGTGTTTTCTACGTCGACCCGTTCAACAAGGGGCTGGAGATGGGGGTCGCGGACGAACTACAGCGACTGTTTGACCGGAATCTGGTCGCAACGGCAGAGGACTTCCGCCGACGGTTCGATCTCGCACTTGACGACGTGTCCTTTTTCGTCAACGAACTTCAAAATAAAGAGCGCGGGCTCGTGTTGCGGATCGCAGCCGGCGCCAGAGACTACTACACGATCGGCTCACAGCTAAAGGAACGAGTTGACGGACGGGGTGAAGATCTCAACGACAAACTGGCCAGCGAGGGGATGAACGGCCGGATCACCCACGACGACCTGGAGGATGCGATCTCGGTAGCGGCGGTGTCGGACGTGATCGACTATCTGGAGTCGGAGGGGTACATTCTGGATCTTGATGGAGAGTATCTCGTCAGAGAGGATGTCGACGAGTTTGCGCGGTGGGTCTGGGAGGGGATCGAAGACGAGGTGATCACCGCCTTCGATGACGCTGGCTACGCGATGCCAGAACAAGAGTACCGATCGTTGCTCGTCGACCGGATCGAGAGCTACTCGAACGTACTTGCTGCTGTCAGATCCAGCCGCCCTGGGTTGGATCTCAAGCAGGACGACATCGTCGACCACGTTGCCAACTGGTTCGAGTCCGGCACCGGGATCGAAGTGGACGACAGCCAGGTTCCTATCGCAACACACACCGACAAGGTCGACTCGGCAGTGACATCACGGGCCGAGTCGTTGGTTCGACCGGTGGTGAACAAAGAAGGTGCACACACAGCAAAAAGTCTGAAGAAGGAGGTCGAACCGGAGATCGAACAGCTCCGAATGACCTCGACGGAACCGGCCAACGAGTATCTGCGTGAACAGGTCCGACAGACCGTCTCGGATCTGATCGACGAGGAGATGAACGTATGAAAAAGTTCGACGACTTCAACGAGGCAGACGGAATGGTGACGGCAGTCCCGAAAAACAACGCGGACGAAGCCGTCAGGTTCGACAGGAGCATCGCAAACCGAAGAGACGACGCCGAAGAGGAGGCCAACTGGGAACGGCTCGTTAGCCAGTTGATGGACCACGACCTCGGGAACGCGCTCGATATCGGCGGCCAGGGGGAAGCACAGATCAGCCGCGAGCAAGCAGTCTCGGCGTTGGTTGAGTCAGACGACCAGTTCGCTGACACGGCGTTACAGGCGGAGGCCGTGCTCGATTATCTCGACAACCAGAACATCATCGAGGCCTCCGAGAGCAACAGTGTGACCGTTCTGAAGCCGTTCGACGAGCTTTCTGGGACGGAGTACACCAAGATGTACAACAACTGGGCGGCAATGTTCGACACCTGTATCGAACGGATCGACTACGCCCACGACCGTGTTGAGGAGGCGAAAGAACGGTTCGAGAACCGCGAGGAGGAGACGGACCGCCGGAGTTCCGACGTAAACCCGGAAAAACGGATGCAGGAACTCGGCCAGAAGATGGAGAACCTGGTCGGTGACGGGAAGCCGTCGGATCTGGACGAGGCGGACAAACAGGAGTTCAAGCACCTCCGCGAGCAGTACCACTTCTATGAGAACATGAAGGAGGCACAGGGCCCCGAACTGGACCCCGGCTCTGACCGGGTGAAGGAGCTAGGTCGCGTGATGGATCAGTTCGAGGCCATGCGCGGGATCATGATCGACCACCGGGAGAACTTCAGAGAGCTCGCGCTCGGAGAGGCGATCTTCCCGGAAGATCTGGTGGAGCTGTCCGAGCAGTACGCAGGGTTCCTCTCGTCGCTCAGCGGGATGATGGACCCCAAAGAGAAGATGGAAGACGAAGACGACGACGCCTTCTTCGAGAATCTCGGCACAGAAGGGGAGATAGAGACGGCCACCGAACAGGCCGAACAGCTCAGCGACGTGACGACCGAACAGACAGCACAGTGACGAACGGATGCAGGTGTGTACCGACAGGTGGATCGAGGCGGTGACCACAGTCGAGACGGCGGTGTCTCGTCTCCGCACAGCCCGCCGGCCGGAAACAGCGTCACCGTGGGACACAGTCGCGTCCGTCGACGGGGCGTTGCTCACGCTGTCGGAGACGCTCGCGGCCGTCGACTGGTTCCCGTCGCTGTCGGCGGCTCCCCCGGAAGCGACCGACCGTGCGGTCGGGCGGGTGTTAGATGGGCTTGCCGACGGGACGGTGCCGGCAGACGCGGTTGAGACTGCCGTGGCGGCCGGACGGGTGGTCCGATCCGGCGACACAGTTGAGGTACCGTTAGGCCGCGAGCAGCCGACGGCGGCCAACTGGTACGTGGTGCTTCCGTGGGCAGCCCGACGACTGGAGACCGCCGTTGTGGAACTCCAGCGGATGGGTCGGCGGCTCCAGGCGGTCGACGAGCCGCGTGTTGCCGACGCGTTCGGACGGCTCGAACACGCCTGTCGTGACACGGCGACGGTGCTCGCGTGGCAGCCGGCAGTTGTTCTGTGGCTCGATCCCCCGGACGCGCTCGTTGCCGCCGACTTTGAGCAGCTCCAGGCGTTCCTGAAGCGGACAGTGGCGGCCAACACGGAGGCGGAGTTCTCGTGACGGGCCAGTATGAGGTGGTCGCGCCAGAACGGGACGGAGACGCGGAGGTGACAGTATGAGTAAGCTGAATCTACAACCGGTAGTGTTGGACAGTCGCCCGACCTCACATCTGACGCTGGGGCGGAGTAAAATCAATCCCGACGACGAGGTGGCTCGGGTCGAACACCGCGGCGTTCGCGTGACGCTCCAGATCGACGCCGAAAACGACCGTGTGGCGAGTAACATCGGAAACGACGCCAAGATCGCACAGGAGATCGCAGACCTGTTCGGCGGGATCGACCGGAGCAAGAAGTTCGATGTCCACCCGTTGCCGTCGCCCAGACAGGTTCGGCCGGCAGGCTCCGTGACGATCAATCCGCTTGGAACGCCGGTAGACCAGTTGGAAGCGGTGTTGAAGGATCGCGAGGCGTTGTTGCACCCGGTCGTGGAACGGTACGATCTTGGCAGTGAGGTGGTTGAGTTCGCTGTCACCGATGTCGAGCCGTACGAGCCGACGGTCGTCGTGAAGCAAGGAACGGAGTTCAACTTCGAGACGGACAGTTCGACACCCGCCCACGGGTCCAGCAGTGCCGGACAGGGCTCCGGTTGGGACAGCGGTGGGAGCAGCGACGGTAGCGGTGATGGCGGCGGCAGCCGCGAGGAGGACGGCGCGTCAATCAGCATCCAGCCGACGGCACCGAAAAAGAACTTCGAGGAGGATGTAGCGGGTCTCTCCGAAGTGAAGCGAACCGCACGGATGGTGTTATCCTTGTTCGATTCCCGAGTGAGAGACACCGTCGTCGAGAACTACGGGCGGGAGTTCGCCGACCGCGGCGGGGGGATGATGCTGTACGGCCCGCCGGGGTGTGGGAAGACGCTGATCTCGGAGGCAATCGCCTACGAGGCGAAACACGAGACAGAGATCGAAGACGAGTACGGCGAGGTCGTGTTCATGGAGGTGCGCGGCAGCGACGTTGTGTCGAAGTACTCCGGCGAGTCCGAGAAGAACGTCGAGGCCGCGTTCGATCAGGCACACGAACTTGCCAGTGACGGGTTCGCCGTCCTCTTTTTCGACGAGGTGGAGACGCTGATCCCGGATCGCTCCGACGACAACCTCCAACGCCACGAGCGCGCGCTGACGAACGCGTTTCTCCAACAGATGAACGACGTGGAGGACAACCTGCTCGTGATCGGCGCGACTAATATGCCGTTCTCCATCGACCCCGCGGCGACCCGGCGGTTCCCGATCCAGCAGTTCATCCCACAGCCGGAGGCGGACGTGATGACGGAAGTGTGGGAGACCTCGCTGGGGAAGATCGCCGAACGCAACGACGTGGACTGTCGGCAGTTGGGTGAGGCGTCTGTCGGCTACACGCCCGCAGAGATTGCCGACCGCGTGCTCGGGAGTGATCTCCAACGGGAGCTTGTCGAGAGTGTCGCGCTTGGGGATCGAGAGCCGATCCAACCGAACACGGAGTTCCTGCGTTCCAGGTTGGCGGAGACGGAGCCGAAGACGGTTCGCCAGTACGTCTCCAGTGTGATGAAACAGGCACAGGAGCTGGAGGGGTTCCCGGAGATGAAGACGTACGTCGAACAACAGGCACAGGAGTTCGGGATGCTCCCCGGCACCGCCCCAGACGGACAGACAGAGGAACCGTGACGGGGCCGACTCAACTCGCACAGGTGTCGTCGTTCGAACACGGGGCCGTCACTGCGGCGGCGACGGGCCCGACGAGTGTCGTGCTCGCGGACGACGACGGGAACGTCCGGTACGTCGACAGTGACGGTCAGTTCCTGCTCCAACGGGGGGCTGGCGTGACGAGCGTCGCGGTCGGCGACAACGTCTACACGCTCGCAGACGGGACAGTGACGGCGTTCACCACCGGCGGCTCCCAGCGGTGGGAGCTGTCGGCGCTGGACGCGGTCGGTATCGTCGCCGACGCGTCGGGAGGGGGTGTCGTCGCGTGGACGGCCGACGCGGAGTTGGTGTGGCTCCGTGGCGACACCGGAACGGAGCGGCGACGCCGGCCACTCCCGCACGCCGACGCGCCGGGCGATCCGAGCGTCGTCGCTGCCGACGGCTGTGTCGCCGTCGCCAACTTCACACGCTTCACGCGGATCGTCAACGGCGACCCCGCCTCGCCGGTCCAGGTCGATGGTGCCGTCGAAACGCTCGGGATGGTGGACGGCCGAGTCGTCGCGGCCCTGCCAGACGGTTCGCTCGTCTGCTATGACGACGGGGAGCGCCGGTGGACGACAGACGTGGGCGCACGGTGGGTAGCCAGCGTCGGGAGCGAGCGACTGCTGTACGACACCGGCGACAGGGTGTCGACGGTCGGCCCGGACGGCGACAGCGTGCGTGTCTCCGGAATCGAGCCGGGCGGACGGCTTGTCGCCGCCGCAGACGGCTCCGTTGTCTGCCGGATCGCGGACGGAACGGCGTCCGTCTTCCAACCGAGCGGCGACGCCGAGACGGAGCTGTCGCTTACAGCCCCGGTCACGTCCGTCGACGACACCGTCTCGGAGGTGCCACTCGCCGTTCGGAACGTCGGTGACACGCCCGTCGACACCACAGTTGAGATCGACGGTGACGGTGTCACGTTCGCCGGCGGGCAGGTTCCCCTCTCGCTTGCGCCCGGTGGGCGTCTCGAACGCGTGTTCGAGTTGCGTGGGCTCCGTGTCGGCGAGGCAACTGTGACGCTCCGTAACGGGGAGACGACCGTCGACACGACTACACTCGAAGTGACGGAGCCGACCGACACTGCGACGGTGACTGGCGCGCCGGTGTCACTGCGTGACGGGCGCGTTACCATCGCGGTCGACATCGAGAACGGGAGTGGGAACCCCGTCGAGGGTGGTTCGGTCGGCGACAGCCGTCTCGACCGTGTTCCGCCGGGAGCGACGACGACCGTCGAGGTGACGGCCGATCCGCCTGTCGGGACGATCCCAGTCACGCTCGACGGATTCGGCGAGCGGTCGGTCGCAGTCGACGTGCCCGCAGAGCCACTCACGCTCGGCGTCGAAGCGACCGACGACGAGTACATCGCCGTCACCGTCGAGAACCATCTCGCCTGTGCCGCGAGCGACGAACTGTCCGTCGAGGGGGTGCCGACGCCGGACGGACGGATCTCACAGGAGTTGGACCTCCCGCCGAACGGGACCCTCGTCTGGCGGCTCCCGTCGGTCGCGTCCGGCCGCCGGAGTATCGAGGCGCGGACGAGCGGGTGTCACTGCCGCCGCCGTCTCGACGTTGGTGTCGTCGACGCCGTCGAGCAGGCGGCGACATCCGGTGAGGTAGGGACTCGCCCCGTCGCAGTTGGGAACCGAAGTGATGAGACACACACGGGCCCCTCAGACGAGACCGAGCCCTCCCGTCTGGAGTCGTCCGACTCGTCCGGCCGACCGCCGGTGACGGTCAGCCGCTCTGTCTCCACCGAGCCTCACCACGCCGGAGTGGCGATCACCGACCGGTTGGCCGTCGCGTGTGAGGACGGCGTCGACCGCGTCGGGACCCTCGAACGCCCACTCTGCGACGACGGCACCACTCCGCTGCCGATCCAGCCGCGGATGGCCGCCACACGGCGGATCGTCGCGTACGAGGACGAACGGCTCCCGCCGCTAACGGTCGATGTCGACGGAGCGCGCTACACGAGCGACGAGGCGACGCTGTCGGTCTCGGAAGGGCCGGTCGTCCCGTACGTCTGGCGGATGCCCGGCGAGGACAGCGCCGTCGGGGTGGCCGCGGCGGTCGCGCCCGACTGTGAGGTGCGGCTCCACGCAGTCTCGCTGTCGTCACACGACCGGCCGGTGTCACTCGACACAACTGCAGACAGCGGGACGACGACCACGATCACCCGACCACTGCCGGCGTGTGTAGACGCGTCCGTCGTCGACGCGAAGCTCAAGCTCTCCGTCGACGGCTCCGAGCAGTACGTCGAGATGCTCGCGCCACGGCTGGCAGACGGCGAGTCGGCCGCGGGGCTGGCCGTCGAGGGGTTGACCGCCGGTGAGTACCCGACCCTTACGGTCGCCAACGAGACGGACGAACCGATCAGGAACGTCCGGGTGTGTTGTCGAGCAGAGGAAGCGACGGTGTCGACGCTCGGAGACGGGGCCGTCGAGGAGGTCGAGCCGGGTGCCCGCAACGAGTTCGCCGTCGACTTTGACCCGGAGCCGGACGCCGACCGCGTGACCGTCACCGTCGAGACAATCGGCGTCGACGAGGAGGAACCCCGCCGTCGCGACAGGGTCGTCGGTCCACCCGAGGGACCATTCGAGGTCGAGCACGACGACGGTCCGCCGGAGTTCCCGTCTGTGCTCGTTGGTGAGTTTACCACCGACTGACGCGCGCTTTCAGCTGGTTTTGGAGGCGAGACTGCCGGCGCGAGTTTAGTCGGCGTTCGTTCTCACTCTGAGACCGAGGGTAAACGTCTTGTTCAACGCAACCCTTCTCACAGTATGGTCTCGTTGAACCCTCGTTCACGGGCGTTTCTCTCCGGCTACGGCCTTGGCCTGGGTGGTGCCTTCCTGGCGCTCGTCTTAGGTGTCGTCGGCGGATTGTTCGTCATCGTGCTGGGTGCCGTCGGTGCGGAACTATCCACCCCGGCCCGAGTCTCCGTGTTGCTCGTCTTCGGACAGTTCCTCCCGTTCATGGGATTCCCCATCGTCTACTTCGTCGTCTATCGCGGCCTGTCGTGGTCCGAACTCCGGTCGTATCTAGGCGTTCGACTGCCGAGTCTGCGTGATCTGGCTGTTGTCGCCGGCGGGTTACTCACGGTGTTCGTTCTGGTGCTCGTCTCCGGAACAGTGATCTCGGCGTTGGACGCCACCACCGCAGAGAACAACGCCAGCCAGGCTGCACAACAGTCACAGGCGTTGGCTGCGTTGTTCGTCGCCGCATCGTTGTTGGTCATCGGCCCCTGTGAGGAGATGTTGTTCCGCGGCACCGTTCAGAACAGACTCCGAGAAGCGTTTTCTGCCCCGACTGCGATCACGCTCACTGCAGTGTTGTTCGCCGCAATCCACTACGGTGCCCTCAGTGGCGCCGCCGGCGCTCGTGTGGTGACAATCGCGGTCCTGTTGCCGCCGAGCTTCGCGTTCGGAATCGCGTACGAGTACACGGAGAACCTTGTCGTCCCGACGCTGATCCACGGCCTCTGGAACGCGTTCCTGTTCAGCACCATCCTCTTGGCGGGGAGTGCCGGGTCGGCCACCCTGCTTCCGGTATCACCGCTCCTCGTGTGAGACCCAGCCCGTGGCGAGTTCGCCACGGACCCCAACAACCCGACCCACGCACGTCGTGTGTGTTGTCGAGTGGCACCACTCACCCGTCACGCCGTACGAGCGGGTTCGGCGGCACGTCTTGTGCCGTGTTGGCGTGACTGGCTCGAAGTAAAGAATCTTCCGCCCGGGGGTCACCCTGCCGTGTCGCGGGTGTCGTCGACGAGTGAGCCGACGACCGTGTCGGCCGCGAGCGGTTCGACGACCGTCTCGTCGTCCGGCGGCGCAACGTCACGGTCGTCGCGGAACAGTTCCGGCTGTTCGAACGACTCTGTCTCGCCGGTCACCGCGAGCACGTCCAGTGCGGTGACGGTCGCCTCGACACCCAGCGTGCCCGCCAGACTCGGCTCCGTCCGGCCGTCGTCGCCGGAGATCAGTTCTTTGACGTACAGCCCGCCTTCGCCGTGGATCTCGACGACCGCACGGGTTGGCGTCTCACCCGGCGTCGCCGTCACCTCGTAGGCCGTCCGTTCACGGGTCGTCGACGCGCGGCGGTGGTCGACGCGGTTCGGGGTGTACTGTTCGACCGTCGCGGCCGACAGCGTCTCGGCGGCGTCTGCCAACGCGTCGGGGTCGACCGGCTCGTCGAACGTCACTGCCGCCCGATAGCGTTTACTGGCGTCCAACTCCTTGACCCGTTCGACCGTCTCGTAGCGACACAGCCGGAGGCCGTCGACCGCGACGGTCCCCTCGGCGAAGGCGTCGATGTCCGACTCCAAGCGCGCGGCGTCGACGGTTCGGCGGCGCGGCTCCATCACCTCGATCACGAACGGCCGGCCGGTGCCGAGCATCCGCGCGTCCACGTCCTCCCGGCCGGCGCCGTGGAACGCGGCGTCGACCCCGTCCATCACGTCCTCGACAACCGGGGCGGTCAACTGCTCGACACTCTCCGGGTAGCGGTAGCCGCTCCCGTCACAGACCGGGCAGGCGGTGCCGCCGTCGCGGCCGCTCCCCGCACAGTCGCCACACGGCCACTCCGTCTGTGGCACGTCCCGTTCCAGCTTCCGGTACCGGCCGTAGACGAACGCGGAGTTGACGGTCGCCTCCACCCGTGGCTCGTCGCCGGTCAGCTCCAACAGGAACTGCACGTCCGGGCGGTCGAAATCCACCTCGGTGTCGGTGGCGGCGCCGACCCGTTTGCCGAGTTCGCGGTTCAACTCCTTCCGGAGCGGCTCGCCGACCTCGGGGTCGAGGTCGGCGTCCTCCCGGAGCAGTCGGTCGTTCTCCGCCAACAGTCCCGGCACACGCGTCCCGACCTGGTAGCTATCGAACGCGAACCCCTCAACGGCGTCGACCGCCCGCTGGGTGAACCCGTCGAGGCTGGTGAACACGCCCTCACACACCCAGCAGTCGTCGGCGTCGGCGGGGGCGAAGTCCTCGTCGTCGTCGAGTGCGACCGCCGTGCGGAGCGCCCGGCCGCGTTCGTCGTTGCCGAGCCCGAACGACCGCTCGGCGAACGGCCGGCCGAGACAGTGGTCACACAGCGGCCCGGTCGCGAGCAACGCCCGCGCCCGTGCCACCACGCTCGTGTCGTCTGTCACGTCATCCTCTCCGCCGGGCGGGGTGAACCCTCTTTCGTCTCTCCGGTGTGTCTCCGAGCGCGCGTCGCCAGACCAGCCGAGTGACCTGTGGTGTCAGGCCGCGTCGACCACCTCGTCGGGCGGCTCGCGGGCGTCGTCACGCAGCGCCGTCACCGTCACCTCCGACACCGCGTACGGGTCCTGCAACGCCGCCGCCAGACCCGCGCGGTCGGTCGCGGCCTCCGGGTCGACACGCAGGGTGGTCGTCACCTCGGCGGTCAGGTCGTTTAGCCCGGGGTGGACACCCTCTAGCTCCAACGACTCCACCGACTCGACGGCGTCGACACGACGGAGGCGCGCCTCGACGCCGTCCGCGAGGCGTTGGCTCCCGTCACGCGACACTGCGACTGTCATGCTGGCGTCCGCCAGCGTCGGTAGGTGGACCGACATACGCTCCCGGCGCGGCTCGAACGCGCCAGCGGGCCGTCACCCTGGGAGTGGTGGTGACGACCGGGCCGGTGGCCGAACGGATTCGGAGAAGGCGTCCGCCTCCGTCCGGGCCGAGGCCCGGTCGCGCCGTGTGTCACGCGGCGTCGGAGACGGACGGTGTGTCGAGACGACCCACAGCCCACCACGCCACGCGTGACATTCCGAGATACGCGCCACTGGGGGTGGCGCGCATCCCTGGAATCTCGGGGGTGGTGAACACGGTGGATCGTCCGACTCTCGTCGTATCGCTTTCTGTGGGTCGACTCCACTTAGTCGTTCCCCACGGGTGTCGAGTGTTGCCACACGCCGGGAACGATCCGAGCGACAGCCGTTGCCTGCCGATCTCAGCCGTCCCCGTCGTCGCGGGTGTCGGGGTCGAACCGTTCGGCGGCCGTCGAGAACCCCGCCTCCTCCAACTCCGTGCTCCGGCGTGACTCCCGGGCGGCGATGGCCTCGGCGGTCGGCTCCGCGTCGTCGTCGACACGCGCCCACCCCTCGTGGACCTTCGCGTGACACCACCGACACAGCGCGACCGTGATCTCGTGTGCAGTCGTCTCGGCAGATCCAGCGTCCCCGTACGAGAGGTGGTGTTCCTCGACGAGCGGGCGGCTGTCGTCGTGTGCGACGCGGCGCTCCGACAGCCCGCACCGCCGACAGGCTCGGCCGTCCGTTGTCGACCGGTAGTGTGGACAGTCGCGCCACTCCGTGTCCGGGTCGGCGGCGACACAGGCGTAGTCGGCGGCTCGGCGCTCGGCGGCGAAAGCGGGGTCGTCGCCGGCCCGTTCCAACGCGTACCGACACCGGCCGTCGTCGGTCAGGTGGTCACACCGCCCGGCGTGGTCGTACGGGTCGTCGACGCCGACCGGGGTGCCGTCGGGGGTCTCCTCCACACCTCACCCCACTAAGTCGACGACCGTCTCCGCGTCACACACGAGATTGTACGCCTCCTCGTCGTCGTTCCACAACACGAGCACGTTCTCCACGGACAACACCGCGCCGTACGGTGCGTCCGCGAGTGCGGTGTTGAGCACGGACTCTCGGGTGGAGACCGCGTAGTGGTCGACTGTCTGTGAGCCGTCGCCGACGCGGTACACGGGGTTGCCGCCGTCCGCGAGGTTCCGGGAGAGCTTCACCACCAGACAGTTCACCCGGTTGGTGACGTGGTCGTCCGACTCCGCCAGCCGGGCGTGTCTGCTCGCACTCGCCCGGACGGGGAGCCGACGCTCGCCGTCCCGCCGGAGCAGTGCGTACGCGAACCGGACGCTCGTGTTCCGAAACTGCGCCGGGTCGAGATCCGCCCGGTCGGGGAACTCGTCGGGTTCGGCGGCCGCCGCCAGCCGGTCCTGTGTCGCGGGCGGCTCCAGTGACCCGCGTTCGTCGAACGACCAACCGTCGTCTGCGGGCTGGTCCCCGTCCCACAGGCGGAGTGTGGGCGCGTACACGCCCAACTCACCGCCGTCGGTGACCGTCCGTTCGACCTCGCGCAGTCCCGTCGCCGTCTCTAAGTCGGCGGGCGCGAGCAACAGACAGGTCCCGTCGGCCGCCAGCGTCTCACAGTACCGCCGGACGGTCGCCGCGGGCGTCGCCAACTCCGACAACACGTTGCCGAACACCAACAGATCGACCGTGCCGACCGTCCCGGGGTCGAACGCCTCCGCGGTGGTGCGGTGGATCGTCGGCCGGAAGTTCCGATCCGTCTCCCCCAGCAGTTCCGCGAGCACGTCCGCGTTCGCCGACGGCTCGACGGCGTGGTAGTCGACGATTGCGTCCTCGGGGAGGTAGTCGTGGAGCGCCAGTGCCGGCCCGCCGGTGCCCGCGCCGACATCGAGCACGCGGAGTCGCCGCGGGAGCAACCCACGCTCGGCTAACGGATCGAGTGCGTACCCCGTCGCGGCGTAGAAGTCCGCGCCGTGGTAGACGGCGTACGCCGACGCCGCCACCTCGTCGTAGTCGGCCGTCTGGCCGCGGTAGTAGTTCTCCTTCAGCTCCCGAATCCGCTCACGGAGCGTGTAGCCGCTGTCGCCGGTCGCCCACTCCCGGCCGAACTGGTCGAGCAACACCCCCTCCAGCGCGCGGTCGTACCGTTCGGGGAACGCCGTCGGCTCCCAGCCGGGCGTCGGCGCCGGTGCCGCCTCTACGGGGACGAACGTCCCGTCGTCCTGTTCGCGGAGTCCCAACCCGAACGACTCCTCGCGCAACGCCTCCCGGACGACCGCCGGGTGTGGCTGGCCGGGGAGATACTCGTAGATCTCCTCGGGGTCGACCGGCCGGACGTTCTGGAGGTACTTCGCGTTCTCTCGGAGTGACTCGCGGTCGACGCTCACGGCGCACCTCCGTCGTCGTCGAACGTGTCGGCGTCCTGTTCACCGCTGTGTGCTCCGTTCTGCTCACCGTCTCCCGTCGCCACACGCGGCTCCAGTCCGTCCACCTGCTCGCGGGCGGTCTCGAACAACGCTCGGAACGCCGCCTCGTCGCCGACGGCGTCCGCGACCGACCTGGCGGCGTCCGCGACCCCCTCGGCGCCGGCGAACGTCTCCTGTACGTCGGCGTACACGCGCGGCTCACCCTCAGTGACAGTCGCCACCAACTCCGCCAGCGACGAGGAGACGGGCGTGTGGAACCGCTCGTCGACCGGCTCGGCGGCGAGCGCGTACGCCAACACCGCCGCGTGCGCCTTCGTCTGGACGGACTCCATCGCCGTGTCGTGGTCTGCGGCGGTCGTCTCGAACACCTCGTTGCCGGCGTCCGCCATCGCCGACCGCACCCGGCCGACCGTCCCGCCGGGGTCACCGGGGACGTACGCCACCCGCCCGGGAGCGCGTGGCGGCGCGAACAACGGGTGGAAGCTGGCGTACTCCGAGACGGCGTGTCGCTCCATCGCCTCCAAGGCCGGTTCCATCGCGCCGGTCACGTCGACGAGCGCGCCGGTCGCGTTCGGCGCGTGACTCCGCACTGCCGCCCCGACCGCCGGAATCGGCACTGCGAGCGCGACCACGTCGAACGACGCCCCCGTCTCCAACGCGACCGCGCGGCTCTCGACGCCCGTCTGTCCGCGCGCGGCCGCCTCCGCCGCCGCCGCGTCCCGGTCGGCGAAGGCGACCCCGTCGACCCGCGGCGCGAGCGTGTCCGCGAGCCAGCACCCCATCTCGCCGGCTCCGACCACCAGAAGTTGCATTACCGGGGTCTGTGTCGCCTGTGGGAAAGTAGCTGACGAACGACTGCCCACCCTCGCCGTCACGCCGCCGTGCGAAGACAGGCGTCACTCCTCTGCACGGGGACAGTCGTCACTCCTCTGCACGGGGACAGTCGTCACTCCTCTGCACGGAGACAGCCATCGACGTACCGTTCCAGTCCGGTACGGGCCTCGTGGATCGGACGCTGATCCTCCAACGTCACCGCGCGTTCGATGGCGCCGTAGGCGGTCGAGCAGACGAACTCCGCGGTCGGCTCGGGGTCGACGGCTCTGAACGCGCCGGTCTCGACCCCGCGGTCGACGGCGGCCGCCAGCCGGTCGAGGATCACTTCGTCGGACTTCTCGAACCGGTCGTGGTACGTCGCCGAGTGGGGTGCGTTCGCCCGCGCCTCCACGAGCGCCCGGCGGAGCCGCATCGCCTCCGCGTCCGGCTCCGGCGGCAACAGTTGGTCGACCACGCTCCAGAACTGCGCCTCCGCGTCGGTTGCGTCTGTGGCCGCCAACTCCGACTCCAACTGGTCGAGGACGAATCGGAGAAACTCCTCCAACAGGTCGTCTTTCCCGTCGTAGTGGTAGTAGAGCAACGACTTGCTCTTCTCGAACTCCGCGGCAATCGCCGAGATCGTCGTGTCGGCGTAGCCGTTCGCACACAACGCACGGTACGTCGCGCGGACGATCGCCTCCCGTGTGTCACCTGACACCTCCGATCCCGTCATCTGTCGGTGGTACATTCCCGTGTCTCATAACTGCCACGCTGGTCTGGAGCGCGTTACTACCGACGCTGGCCGGGCGGGAGCGCGCCGCCGACGCCCGGAGTCGCTACGGCAGGTAACGCACGGAGACGACACCCGGCTCCGAGCGCACTTCGACCAACGACGCGCCGGCGCGGGCCGCCTGGAGCAGTCTGGTCTCGCGGTCGTTCATCACGTCCTCGACGGCGATTTCCGTTTGCCCCTCCGGGACGGTGATCACGTGAAACTCCCCGTCGCCGGCGCGTTCCTGCCGCGTCACCTCGCCGGGCTCCTGATCGCGAGCGATCCGACGGGCCTGTGTTGTCGGCGCCTCGCCGACGGCCTCGATCCGGACGCTCCGTTTGTCGGTCACCTCGCGGAGTTCGTCGGTGACCCCCATCGGCGGCTCCGGCGCAACCGTCGCCTTGACGACCGTCTCTGCGTCCAGCTCCGGGTTCTCCGAGAGGGTGTGGACCTGTCCGGTGGCCGCGTCACGCAGCATCGCCGAGTCGTCGTCGGCGTGTGTCACGACGAACGTGCTCTGTGTCACGCCACCGCTTGATGTCGCTGTGCCCTCGGCGGACGCCCCTGTCGGCGTGTCGTCTCCGTCGGTCGACGAGTTGCCGTCGACCTCGGCGGCCAACTCCGCGGCCAGTTCCGCCGGATCGACCGGCTCCTCGCCGTGTGTGTCGTCTGTCACGCCGGGGTGTAGACGACGCGCGGCTTTCGGCGTTTCGTCACGGGGGCGTCTCGGCTGTCGTGACGGGCGGGAGCTACCGCCGCGCGTAGTGCGCGCCGGCGATCACCGCCGCGCCCGCGGCAGGAATCCCCAGCGCGTACGTCGACGGCAACGCGTACAACGCCGATACGAGCGGCGCGAACAGCCCCTGTGGCGTCTGTTGGAACTGCTCGGGGGCGGTGGCGACGACCAACCCGTACAGGGAGGCGACGAACAGATACCCCGAGAGCGCCAACCCGACCTCGTAGCCCCGGCGGCGGTCGGCGCCGCGGCGGTGGCTCCGGGCGACCAACAACACCGGCGTGACCGTCGGCGCGACGGCCGCCAGCCCGACGAGGATGACGAACGCCCGCGCGATGGAGAACCGTTCCCCCGCCGTCGCGCCGAGCTGTTGGACCAACGCCAGCGTAAATACGACCGAGAGGAAGGCGGCGACGACGGCCGCACAGACGACGTACGACCGGAACAACCACGACTCCGACCGCCGGACGGCGTACGGGAACGCACCCAACAACCCGCCGTAGCCGCCCTCGGAACTCTCGCCGGCCGACTCCGTCTCTGTCATCGACGGCGCTACGCTGGCGTTCCAGAAAAGCGTCGCGTCTCCCGGTCGGCGAGCGTCCGCCTGACCCCTCCGTTCTACGCCCACGTCCTGTCGTCGGCAGTACCACGGTTTTTCGTTCCCGCCGTCGTCCGCTCGTGTGTGAAGGTAGACATCGGCAACGCCCTCGGCGGCGCGCTCGGCCTGACACGCGAGGACCTGGAGACGCTCGACGACCGCGTCGCGACGGCACACGAACGGATCGCGCAGGGCCGCCGGAACCGAGACCACGGCTACGCCGCGCTCGCGCTCCCGGAAACGGTCGACACCGCCGCGATCCGCGAGACCGCCACCGCGGCACGGGAGCGTGCGGTCGGTGACGGCTCACTCGACGCGGTCGTGACGGTCGGGATCGGCGGCAGTGCGCTGGGTGCCGCGACAATCGCGGAGGCGCTGGGTGACGAGTCTGGTGACGCCCCGGAGATCGTCACACTCGACAACGTCGATCCGGCGTGGATCGAGACCCGACTCGCGGGGATCGACCTCTCGCGGAGCGTCGTCAACGTCGTCTCGCGGTCGGGGACGACCGCAGAGACGCTGGCGAACTTCCTGGTCGTCCGGGAGACGCTGGCCGACGCCGGCGTCGACTGGACCGACCACACGGTCGTGACCACCGGTGAGGCGGGGAATCTCGCCGATCTCGCCGACACACACGATCTCCCGCGGCTCCGTGTTCCGGAGGGTGTTCCGGGTCGGTTCTCGGCGTTGTCGAGCGTGGGGTTGCTCGTTCCGGCGTTGGCCGGGGTCGACATCGAGGCGGTCGTCGAAGGGGGTGCCCGCGGCGCCGACCGGCTCGCGCCGTCGGTGTTCGACGCGCCGGCGTACGCCTACGGCGCGACGGCCTACGCGCTCGCCGAGCGCGGCGCCCGCGTGAACGCGCTCTTACCGTACGCCGAGCCGTTGGAGCGGTACGCAGAGTGGTTCGCACAGCTGTGGGCGGAGTCGCTCGGGAAAGACGGCCGTGGGCAGACCCCCGCCCGGGCGCTGGGCGTCACCGACCAACACTCCCAGCTTCAACTGTACCGCGCCGGCCCGGCGGACAAGCTCGTCACCGTCGTCCGGGTCGCCAACGGGCCAGACCGGGCGATCCCCGAGACCGAGTTAGAGGGGCTGTCGTATCTGGGTGACGCGTCGCTGCGGGGGTTGCTTGACGCCGAGTTGCGGGCGACGGAGGCGAGTCTGGCGGCCGCCGACCGCGAGACCGTCCGGATCGAGATCGACGCCGTCTCGCCGGCCGCACTCGGGGAACTGCTGTACGCCAGCGAAGCCGCCTGCGTGTTGTTCGGCGAACTGGCCGACGTGTCGACGTTCACACAGCCGGCCGTCGAGTGGGGGAAATCCGCCGCCCGCGGGTTGTTGGGTGAGTCGACCACGGAGTCCAAGCAGGTGCGCGACCGGGAGTCGTTTGTCGTCGAGTGAGCGGGCAGACAGGTACTGTCCCGCACCGCTCCGACACGCTTTGGTGTGGTCCGCCCCTCGACGAGAGTATGAGCACCGACGATGGCGTCGACACGGACGTGACCGACCTGTGGGAGACACACGGGGAGGACCGACTCCCGCCGGGCCAACGGGAGACGGACCGGTTCCCCGTGCTCTCGAAGTCCGGCACGCCAGACTGGAACCGCGAGGAGTGGGCGTTCGAGGTGTGGGGAGCCGTCGAGAACGACCTCACGCTCGACTACGAGACGTTCCAGGAGCTGCCGACAGAGACCCAACGCCAGGATTTCCACTGTGTCACCGGCTGGTCGAAGTTCGACTGTGAGTTCACCGGGGTGCCGTTCCCGGAGATCGCCGAGCGGGCGGGGGTCCACCACGACGCCGTCCACGTCATGTTCCACGCGCTGGACGGCTACACGACGGATCTCTCGTTGTCGGAGTGTGACCGCCGGGAGGTGTTGTTCGTCTCCGAGTACGACGGCGAGCCGTTGCCGGCGGACCACGGCGGTCCGCTCCGGGTTGTCACCCCGCACAAGTACGCCTACAAGGGCGCAAAGTGGGTGACGGGCGTTGAGTTCCTCACCGAACCCGAGCGAGGGTACTGGGAGAAACGCGGCTACTCCGACACCGCCGACCCGTGGGCCGAGGACCGTTACAGCTGATCGAGCGTCGACGAGTGAACGCGGATCGCTCACAGTCGACCACGACCCGGTCAGGTTCGTCCGATCACAATCCGGTCGGGTCCGCCCGACCACGACCCGGTCGGTTTTTTGCGACGGGGTCGGTTTGCTCTGTCGTGTCACTGGATCTGTGGGTGACGACACCGTCGGTCGTCGCGCAGTTGTTGCCGGAGGGGTTCGCGCTCCCGCCGACACCGTACCTCCTCGCACTCCTCGTCGGGGTCGGCGCGGTCGCCGCTGGGGTCTGGGCACGCGACCCGCCGTTCGGCGAGCGGCACGTCCTCGCGACGGTGCCGTGGATGGTCGTCGGTGCCGCAGCACACGTCCTGTACGTGTTAGACGCCGTGCCGGCCGTGGCCGCGCCGTTGCTCGGGACGCCAGCGGTGTACGTCACTGCGGCGGTCGCCGGCGGCGCGACCTGGCTCGCGGCGGCGGCAGCGGGGCGCTCGGTTCCGCGGACGCTCGGGGGGGTCGGCATGGCCGCGGCGGCGACGGTGATTGCGGCGCTGGCGGTCAGTGTGGGCGACACGCGGCCGGTGCTCCCCGCCGCGGGACTGCTCGGCGGCGCCGGACTGGGGTGGCTCACTGCACGACTCGTCGCGCGCCGGATCGACGGCGTCGGTGTCGCGGGTCGGGCGGCGACGCTCGCGGTCGTCGCCCACGGCGTCGACGGAGTGACGACCGCCGTCGGTGTCGATCTGCTCGGGTTCGGCGAGCGCACCCCGTTGTCGGCCGTCATCCTCGAGTTCGCGGCCCAACTCCCGACCGCGGCGACGCTGGGCAGCGGGTGGTTGTTCGTGGCGGTGAAACTGGCTGTCGCCGGCGTCGCTGTCGTCGCCATCGCGCCGACCGTCGCCGAGACGGAGCGTGAGGGGTACGCACTGCTTGCCGTCGTCGCGGCCGTCGGGCTCGGCCCGGGCGTCCACAACGCGTTGTTGTTCGCGGTTGCCGGCTGACCGCGAACGCCGGGCGGTCGGCGCCAGAAGTGGTAACCCTGATACTGTCACGGACCAAGTGTGTCTGTGACCGACAGACGACAGTTTCTGACGGCAGCCGGCACCGGTCTCGCGGCGTTGTTGGCTGGGTGTTCGGGCCGCGGCGGCGGCACCACAGACGAGTCGACGACACAGACGACCGTCGAGACGACGGCCCGCACGGAGACGCAGACCCCGACGGAGACGCGGTCTGCGACGAGTACGTCGACCGAGTCGGGAGACGGCTACGGCGACGGCTACGGCAACGACTACGGGAGTGGTGACACCGCGACCGAGGCAGACGACACCACGACCGAGGCAGGCGAGACGGCCACCGCGACCGACACAAGCGAGACGGTTCGGGTCATCGCCGACAACATCCGGGCGAGCGCCTGGGAGTTCGTCGGCGACAGCGGGATCGGCGACGGTGGGGAGAACCCGACGATCACGCTGGAGACCGGTACCCGGTACGTCGTCGAAAATCGTGGGTGGAGCCCACACCCGTTCGCGTTTCTCGCCGCCGACGGCACCGCGTTGCTCACACAGGAAGACGGCGGGACGTTCACGGACGACGCCGATGTGGACTGGCGCGACGACGGCGAGGAGTTCGCGTTTACCGTCACGCCCGAACTCGCCGAGGCCGTTGATCGGTACATCTGCACCGTCCACGCCCGGATGCAGGGTGACGTGACGACGGTCTGAATCGGTAGCGCTAACTCTGTCTCTCTGTCCGTCGTGTCATATCACGTAGTATATTTTTCCCTATTTGACAAATACCCAGTTCAGAACTGTTAATATGGTTCACTTTCACTGTCATGTTGATGTCCGAAGATGGAAGCGAGTCGTTGTCACGTCGAAGCGTGATCCAAGCAGCGGCGGCGACTGGTGCCGTCGGGTTCGGTACGTCGGGTGCAGCAGCCGAGTCACCCGCCGGTGTATCAAAAGTCACCGAGCGTGGTTCCGTCGATCCCCAGGAAACGGTCGATACACGAACAGTGTCGATTCGTGCCCGCGGCGATGCGAGCTACTCGTTCGGTGTCACAGGAGTGCTCGTGGGGCGGGACGTAGCCAGCGAGAGCGTCTCGGCAGGCGAGGCGTCTGCCCGACTGGCAGACGAGACACACGAGTTCGAGTTCAGTGGTGAGTTTACCAGCTTCGAGACGACCGGCGATGTCGATGTGGCTGTCGACGGCGAGACGTTCGATGTCGACGCGTTCCCGACGCAGTCGCTGACAATCGTCGGGGATGGAGCCGTCGACATCTCGGCGAGCGGTCGCGTCGAGGCAGCGGATCTCAGGCGGGAGAGTCCGCGCCGACTCACCGGCACGGTTGGCGGACAGACGACCGTCGAGTACGCGGGGGAGTTGACGTACATCGACGTTCCCGACAGTGCTAGGCTCGAAAAGAACGGCCAGACAGTGAGTGTCGACGAGGCGCTCCCGTCTGCGCTTCCAGGAGAGATCCGGGTCAGTGGTCGGTCGGAAGTGACGGTTCGCACGTCCGACACCGCGAACGTCACACAGGGCCGTCGTGCCTCGGCCGAGGACGGTGCTGTCACTGCGACCGGAAACGCGGTCGCTCGGTACGACGGCAACGTCGAAGCTGTCGAACACGAGAACGGCGCAGTCGCTCGGATTGTTGACGAGGGCAAACGGGTGGTGTGCGAGGCCCCCAACGATGCATCAGCGACATTCGATATCAAGGCACCCGAGGAACTCGTTCACGACAAGGAGCTGAAGAACACGGCGACTGTCACAGTCGCGGCCGGTGAGGTGGCCCGGATCAAGTACTACGGCTACCCGTCAGCACTGGGTATCGACGGGACGACGGTCTCCTTCGACAGCGAACAGTATCCCGAGGCAATCGCATCGGCGAAGTTCCAGCTCGGAGCCGAGTTCGAGCGAACAGACGCGTACGGCATTGTTACGAATGCGGCCGGCGGTCGTGTCCGCCACGACGCGCAGGCGATTCGAACTGTCTCTGTGACCGGAGACGACCCACACGACTCCGTGTACTTCGAGTTGGCTGATCTGTCCAGCGGTGATCACGGAGTCGCAGTGTTCACACGCCGTCGGGGCGCTCAGGCGGTGTCGGATGCCGGCTACGAGATCCAGACACTCGGGCAGAAGGGGTATCCGACCGAGATCTCGCTCAACAAGCTGTCCAGCGTGGACGTTGGCTCGTTCACTACCCAGACGTTCGAGCCGGATGTACAGGCAGCAACGGAGGGGACTGGTGTGAACGTCTTCGAAGGAAAGGAGCAGGTAGTAAATAAAGATATTACCTGCTTTTCAATCCCTCTAGATAGTAAAATAGAAATTATTAATTGTCTCGGAGAGAAAGCTCTAGATGAAATCACCGACGGTATCGACGTGACAAAAGAGCAGATCGCAGAAATAATTTGGGGTGTGATAACTGACTTCGAGAACACCTCAATGTTTGACTTCGGTGCCAAAGGAGCATCAATAGTTATGGACACACAGAACGCGTTTATCGGGTTCCTCGCGAAGGCCGATGGGCTTCTCCCAGAGAAACAATTCGCGAAACTCTTGTTCAAGATCAGTCCAGGGTTCGCCGGATCGTTTGTAGACCTCGGGCAGTCCGGTGCGCTCAGCGAACTCTCGAACGGAAACTACGGCTGTGCAGGGTGTCTGGGTGTCGTAACGCTGCTCGTCGCTGTTGGCCTTGATTTGGCAGCGACCGCTACCTGTACTGCCTTGGGCCTCACGTCTGCCGGTCTCCTCGGTGTTGCTTGTTTCTCGGTCATCAGTGGACTGCTGGAAATAGGTTCAGTTGCCGTGATAGATATGCGTGAATTTTGCAAGGGTGATCCAGTGGCAGAGGTGGATTTCTGCTAACAGACCTGTCCGACACTCTCCACAGCAGGATGTGACAGGTGGGGTTGATATGGTTAATCGGCCGCTCACCACGATAGTGTGTAACTCTGCGGGGAATCTGGATCAGAAAGTATTATAAAATATATTTACATAATGAAAGTATGGCCAAATCAAGGCACTTCCTCTTTCTTTCGATAGTTTCAATTCCAGTGGTATTGATCCTCGTCGCGACGTTCACTGGAAGCCCGTTAGCGATCGCCATGGTGATCGCATTCGATGCCTTTCTTGGAACAGTTCGGATTTGCTACGAACGGATGGCCGCCGGCCGCCAGGCCGAGGTGACTCCACTTGGAGCCGAGGCCGCGTACGGAGCATTTCAAGAGATGTACGACGTGGTGTTGGACAAACACGGACGGATTCGGTTCTCCAACCGACTCCCGTCAGTGGCTCCACAACACCTCCCGTACGTGGTCGACCTGTGGTCAGTCCTGATGGTCACATGGACGCCAACCGCGCTTTTGTGGGCCTTCACCTGGGATTCGATGGGTGGACTCGGTGTCGGACTGCTCGGGAGTCTGGTGGGGCTCCCGTTGGTCGTGGCGAAACACTACCTCCTCGTTCGGACGTGGGCGGTGAACGGCCGGTACGCGACGGCCTCGCCGCAGTCGATCCGGCGACGACGGGAGTTCCTCTACTTTGCTGCCGTCACGAGTGTCGGTGCGATGGTCCTCGCAGCAGACCCCTACCAAACAGATGTGGCCGTGGCCACCATGGTGTTCGTCTTCCCGAAGGTGTTCTTCGACCTCCACGACGCCGGAATCGGTCCGTGGCCGCTCACGTTCGATCCGAGTGTCGACCGCGAGGCCGACGACACACCGATCGAGACCCCGCCGGCGACCCCACGACAGTGTTTCGGCACCGAGTGGCGCGTGATTCGCCGTGTTAGCATCACGGAGGGCATCGTGTTCTCGCTGCTCCAAGTGGGAGTACTCCCGACCGTGATCGGCGTGTCCACAATTGCGCTTGCCAGTTCGCTTCAGGCTGGTGTTGTTGCTTGGTTCGTGACGGTGGTCGTGCTGGTAGCACTGTGGGTCGCGGCCGTATTCTCGATCCACTGGCTCGGAGAGGCCAACGAACAGTACCGCGTGTACGACGACTGTGTCGTCGCCTACGACACGTTCCTTGAGGAGCCACAGTGGCGCGTCTCCGCCGACGAGATCACGCGTGTCTCCCGCGGTGACACTCGGCCAGGTCTGCAAATCTCGACCATTCTCGACACGATGCCGTACAGCGAGTATCCGGTCGTGATCGAACGCGGCGAAGACGACCCGATTGAGGTGGAGAAGCTCTCCGACCCAGAGGGGTTCGCCGACGCGGTACGTGAACTGGGCCGTCGTCCCGTCGACACCTCGATTGAGGCCAGAACACGAGAATGAAGTAGACGGCGGGTGACCAGTCGGATGTGGACACGGACAGACTCCTCTCGCTGGTGACAATCGGCGGCTACGTTGTCGCGACCGCTCTGGTGTTTCTGGACCGCCAGACGTTGTCGTTGGTCGCGATGGCGGTCGCGACGGTGCTCGGCGCGCTTGTCGCGTACCGCGCCGTCGACAACGACGGCCCGGAGCTACCGTGACAGGGACCCCCCCGCGACGGTTGGTCACCGTCGAGAGGGAACGCTCTTGCCGGCGCGTCGACAGGACTCCGTGTGGCAGAGACGCGCAGTCGAGTGACGTTGATCGCGGTCGCGGCACTCGCCATCGGCGCGGCGGGCACCTACCAGTTCGTCTGGTCGTCGCTCCGGCTCCCGCTGGGGTCGGCGTTGGGCGCCAGCGAGGCCAGCCTCGGTACGGTGTTCACCGTCTTCTTAGTGTTCCAGTCGCTCTCACAGTTCCCAGTTGGGTGGGTGCGGGACCGCTACGGCCCGCGCGTGCCGTTGCTCGTCGGCGCGCCGTTGTTGGCGGCGGGGTACGCCGGCACCGCCTTCGCCGGGAGTCTCCCGGTCGTCTACGCCTCATACGCCGTCGGCGGCGTCGGCTGTGGCGCGGTGTACACGGTCGCGGTCAACACGCCAGTGAAGTGGTTCACCGAGCGCCGCGGGCTCGCGACGGGCGTGGTGACGATGTCATACAGCGGTGTGAGCTTCCTGCTCATCCCAGTCGTCCGCCGCGGGGTCGAGGGCGCGCTCGCGGGGACGCTACTGGCGCTGGGTGCCGGTGTCGGCTCGGTGGGACTGCTCGCGGCCGCCGTCGTCCGTGACCCGCCGGAGGGGGTCGTCGACACTGCCGACGACGGTTCGGCGACAGACGGCGGCGAGACGACCACAGGCGACGAGACAGTCGCCGCTACGGGCTGGCGGGAGACCGTCCGCACCTGGCAGTTCTGGCTGTTGTACGCGGTGATGATCGTCGTCAACGGCGTCGGGCTGATGCTCATCGGGAAGGTCGTCGCGTACGCGGACGCGCTCGGACTGCCGGGCGCGGTCGCGACCGCCGGCGCGTCCGTCGTCGCCTTCGCCGACGCGGCCGGGATCGTCACGGTCGGCGGGCTCTCGGACCGCTACGGTCGGGTGCGGACGCTCTCCGTCTCGTTGGTGTGTGCGGGGCTCGCTTTGCTCGCGGCGACGGTCGCCGGCGACGCGGGCGCGGCGTGGGTGTTCGCGGTGTTGGTGGGTCTCGCCGCGTTGTTCCGGAGCCCGACGTTTGCGGTCTTTCCGACGCTGGTCGGAGAGTACTACGGTGCCGCGCGCTCCTCGGAGAACTACGCCCTGCTGTACACCGGGAAGGTGTGGGGGTCGGTGTTCGGCGGGACGGTCGCGAGCCTGCTCGTCGTCTCTGTCGGCTGGTCGACCTCGTTCCGACTTGCGGCGGTCGTGTTGGCGGTCGCGGGGGTCGCAACCGGGTTGTTGCGACCGCCGGAGTGAGATCCACCTCGGATAGTCGCTCCGCACTCGTCAGTTCCCGACCTCGCTCGCGCGTTCGACGACCGCTTCGCCGTACGTCTCCGCAAGCGCCTCGTGTTGGTCCGGGCGGTGGTCGTACACGTCCTGGAACACGAGGATCGGCGTCTGTGCGGCCTGGTAGGTGGCCTCGTCCCACATCCGATCCGTGCCGATCTCGACGGTCACGCCGTCGATCTCCAGTGTCGCCGCGCGGGTCATCGCGATTGCACCCTTGCCGGCCGCCTTCGCGGCCTCGAACTCTTCCATCGAGTCGACGATGTCGTCTAAGCTCGGCACGTAGTCGGTCAGTTCGACCAGCCGGTCGTGGAGCGCGTCGCCGTCGAGCGTCTCCGTCCGGCCGTCGACGGTCAGCTCGTAGCCGTCGGCCGTCTCGTGGAGTGAGACGGCGTCACCGTGGTACACCTCGCGGCTGTCCTCACTTGCGAGTTCCGCGCGCTCGCCGCCCGCCTCCAACAGCCACGATCCCTCAACGGGCGGGAGGGGCGCGCGGTTGGCCACCTCCACCTGGCCGGGCGTGAGCGACCAGATGCCGGTCATCCCCATCGCACGGTTCTCACGCATCCGCTCGCGGTAGCCGTCCACGTCGCGGATGTCGTCGTACGGGCCGTCGACGGCAACGAGGCCGGCCGCGCTGGCACCCCGCGAGGTGTTGTGCCGGAGACTCTGCCACTCCGGGAGGCCGCCGGTGGGTGTCATCGCGCGCATGTCCTTCGTGTAGTCCACCTCGCCGTCGACGAGCAGGAACAACCGTTCGAGGTTGTTCGACGGCTTCCCCATCTCCTCGCGGAGGCCGTCGAGTGCGATCTCTGCGGCGGCGCTCTCGACGATCACGGACATCGAGAGGCTCCCCGCGGGGAGTCCGTGTTCCGCCTCGACGACCGTGAGCGCCTCGTCGGCTTTCTTCCAGTCGTCCACGTCACCCACCTCCGGGATCACGAACCCGTCGACCTGGTCGCCGGCGCCACTCTCTGGGTCGGCGACCGCGCGCATCTGCTCGAACCCGGTCTGTCGAGTGGTCGGGTCGTCGCGGTGCCACACCACCCGCGGGTGGATCTCGCCGGGGAACGCGTCGCCGTGTTCGCCGACAACCTCGATGATGTTCTCGACACCCTCCGCGCGCATCGACGGCGCCGTGGCGTCCTCGTTGTCCGGCACCCACACGTCCGGCGCCTCCATCCCCCGTAGCTGGGCGGCGCTGCGCAACAGCTTCGCCGAGTCTTCCTCCCCCTCGACAGCCGTCGGTGAGGTGAAGAACGTCCGCACGAACCCTCGTTCGTAGTTGCGTTCGACAGTCATCTGATGTGTCGGAGGCAACCACCGGCTCCACAATAAGCGTACCCAACCTGGCACGAACTGTGTTGATAAATAATTATAGTTACCGCGAGACGCGTCGAGTGGCCGTGTTCTGTCGTGGGGGACGGACACACCGGGTTCGAACTCGCAGCGAACGGATCGGCGGCGTGCGACTCACGACGCTTGTGCCCGCTCGCGCGACGGATACCTGGTAGCACCTCCATGAGGTGTCGCCAACGGACCGGCTGTCGAGCAAGGCGTGGCCCAGGGCATCACCGGCGCCCGCGGAGTCGCCACACGCGCCGCCAGTACCGGACGCGGCGTCTGAAGTACCGCGCCGTCACCGCGACGGCGGGCGCGGTCGTCAACAACAGCACGCCCACTCGCGGGAGCGGCGTCACCCGGCCGACGAAGTCTCCGAGGTAGCCCGCGACGACGACGAACGCCGCCAGCGCGACGACGACCAGGAGATCGCCAAGTGCCTGCCGGCCGTTGTTCGGACCCGGTGGCTCCGGTCGTTCAGCGTCCGATTTCCGGTCGTGGCGGTCCGGCACCGTCTCGTGTCTCTGGGGTAGAGAGGTTTCAACGCTGTGTCGGCTCTGGTGCCCCCGCTGTGTCCGGGGGTCACTCCGAATGGTCGTCGAGTGCCCGCCCGCAGTGCGGACAACAGTCGGGGGTCGTGGTCGACTCCTCGTCGTCACCGCTCTCGATGAACCCGGAGGCGAGTACCGAGGCGGGCAAGGAGAACAACCCGATCCCGAGCACCGCGACGGCGGCGTTCAACGCCCGCCCGAGCGGTGTCACCGGCGTGACTCCACCGTATCCGACGGTGGTGAGCGTCACGACCCCCCACCACATTGCCTGTGGGATCGAGCCGAACGCCTCCGGCTGGGCGCCTCGTTCGGCGTAGTACATCGCGCTGGAGACGACGGTCAGGACGATCACGGCAGCCACGGCGGTGAGTGTGAACTCCGCGCGTTTCTCGCGGACGACCCGCCCGAACCGCCGGAGTGCCGTCGAGTACCGTGCGAGCTTCAACACTCGGAGGAACCTGAACAACCGGAGTGCCCGGAGAAACCGGAGATCGAGGACGACACCGAGAAAGAACGGCAGAATTGCGACGAGATCGACCAGCATGTACGGCTGTGTCGCGACCCCCAGCCGGTCGACGACCGGCCGTTGAACCGTCTCGCGGTCCCCCGCCGCCCACAGCCGGGCGACGTACTCCAGGGTGAACACCGTGACAGAGATCTGCTCGATCCACGACAACAACTGGCCGTGTTCTGCACGCACCGCGTCGACACTTCCGACGATCACCGCCCCGACACTCAACAGGATCAACGACATGATGCACACGTCTACGAGTTGGCTACCCCGACCGCCGCCGGATTCGAGCAGCCGACGCGTCTGTCTTCGGACCCGTCTGTACATCCATTTTATTATCCCTTTCGAGTGTATTGAGTGTGGCGAGATACGACTCAATCCTGGTCATCGAGTACCCCGCAACCAGTGGCTGCGGTGGGGTGTTGTTCCGGGCGGGACGTGTCGATCTCGCTTCGATCTCGTCGCTCGTGCGAACAGTCGTTGAAAAAACGAACCGCGGTCGCCAGGGAAACGGCGACGAGTCGAGAGCGGAACGACCGCGGCCAGTCGCCCAGCGCGTTACTGGACGACGCCGGCCGCGGCGGTCGCGTCACCCGCGCCGGGTGTCTCGACGGCGGTGAACAACAACGCCGAGAGCACGCCCAGTGTCTCGTCGCGCTCTTGGGGTGTCAGGACGTACTCCGCGGCCGGGACGCCCGTATCGAGTGCGCGCGAGTCTGGGAGTTCGTCGTCGCCGACGACTGTCGCGTCCCGCACCTGCTCCATCGCCTCCGCGACTGTCGTGACCAGTTCCAGCACCGTCTCGCGGCCGACGGTGCCGTGCGTGTCGAGTCGTTGTTGCATGTCCACGCAGGTGGTGACCAACTCCTCGATCCGCGCGTCGGGGAGCGGAGTGTGTCGCAGGTCGTCGATGGTGGCGCCGTAGTCCGACTGCAGCTGCTCGGTGGTGATTGCTGTCTGTACTGCCGCGTCTGTCGCGCCGTCACGCTTTTGTGACGGAGAATCGTTCGAACACATGTCGTGTAGAGCCGCACGACACGCGAGGTGAGGGTGCCCTTACACCCTCGCCACCTTCCGGTGACGACTCGCGCGTCGTACTTTGGTGGTGTAGCTGTTGACTATTGTAAGTTACTGTTGGAAACAGTGCCGGGTGTTGTTGATGAAAGTCGGCGGCGTTGTTGTGCGGTGTTTCTGACCCCGGAGTGGGGTTTCTCCTCGTCGCGACACGGGGGCCACTTCGGCGCATACCATCGAGAACAACAGTAGCTACACCTGGACGTGGAACTGGAACGGTCTGGACGAAACAAGCATCTACACATTCTATACGTTGAAACTATCAGAAGGAGAGTCAATGAATCTCGACCAGACACACCTGACGAGCTTCAACTTCCCGTACGACAAGGCTCAGATGTTCGCCGGGTTCAACACGGACGTGTCTCCACCTGGATACATCAGCCTCTCCACGACATCGTTCTCCTCGCTCGCAGGGGGAAGCTACTCTCAGTCTGCCCTCCTGAAGAAGGAACGGGATGGCAAGAGAGACCTCTACGTCTCGTCGGGCAAGTTCGCCCGGGAAAACCCGGATCAGTTCGCGGTTCCAGACTCCAGACTCCGAACGGTGGGTGACGACGACATCATAGCGGAGCAAGGCGGAAACCCACCCCTTCAGCGGTGGGAGGAAGCCGACACGAGCGGGACACTAACCACCGTACGCCAACTGAC